>Ga0326597_10001022_pt1 | contig 46645 bp, 45 predicted proteins | sample RVTome_12_FD_203789 | JGI IMG/M metagenome (GOLD analysis project Ga0326597, IMG submission 203789) | Soil microbial communities from uranium-contaminated site in the Upper Colorado River Basin, Wyoming, United States - RVT100D185 | ecosystem: Environmental > Terrestrial > Soil > Contaminated >...
TCGATCGCGCCGCCCGACCGTCCGCCTCAGACCCCATCACCCCCTACCCCGAGCGCATTGCCCGGGACCGTCGGCACGCCGGCACATGCCCGTTCAGCCGCTCGACGACCCTCTCACCACAGGCGATCCCACCAGCCCGAGCATCCCGACGCTGATCACGCCATCACACGACACTCAGCCCAGCCCGGCGGTGGATTGGGGCTAAGGGTGTACGCGGTACCGACACTCAGCCGGCAGCCGAGAGGTGCTCGAGCTTGACCGCGACCAGACGCGCGATCAGTTCACGTGGCAGCGGCTCGTCCACCGGGAACCGCAATGTCCCCTTGCTCCAGTCGTAGCCATCGAGTTCGGCGGTGAGTTCGATAAGCACCGCGCTCGAGTGGGGGAAGTAGCTGCAGTGGCGCTTGGCCCAGGCGTAGCCGGCGACAGGCCTCCCATCCACGACGAAGGCGGGCACGCTGTAGGACAGCGACTCGCTGGCATCGGGCAGCAACTCGCGCAGAGTGGACCGCAACGCCGACAGCGTGCTGCGCTGCGGCTCAGGGGCCCCTTCGTGGTACTCGTCGACACCCATCCGCAAGCTCCCGGCCGCACGACCGGGTGATCGTAGACAGCCATGACACGCCGGTGGAGCGTGCGATCACCGCCCTCGTGCTGGTCGCCCACGAACTTTCGGCGTATCGTCCCGACTGTCGCACGGCGTTGCGGCAATACTCGAGTCCCCGAACCAGCGAGATCACGTGAGGGTCAGCGGCTGACATCCGTCCGTCGCCGAGTGCCGTCATCCATCGAGGCACCGGCTGACCGCTGGAGACTGCTGTGCCTTCGCTTCATCTACGTGATCTCTGTTTCGCCCACATCGCCGCCACGCCGATCCTCGACGCGGTGTCCATCGACCTGTCGTGCGACCCTGATCCTACACGGTGGTACGGCGTCGTCGGCCCGAACGGTGCCGGTAAGTCGACGCTGCTCGAGCTGATCGCCGGGACGTTGGCGCCGACGTCCGGGTCGATGACCCATTCGTCGGACCTGCCGCCCCTGCTCGTCCCGCAGCAGGTGGACGGCCTGACCGCCGACGTAGAGACGTTCGCCTGGGAGTGGGATGGGCACGCGCAGCGACTGCGTGCGCGCCTCGAACTCGACCCGGACGACCTCGGCGACGGCGCGACTGGGTGGGCACGTCTGTCGCCTGGACAGCGCAAGCGTTGGCAGGTCGCCGCGGCGCTGCATGCCCAGCCCGACGTCCTGCTCCTCGACGAGCCGACCAACCATCTCGACGGCACCGCTCGGGATCTCCTGGTGGATGCGCTCCGTGCGTACGTCGGGCTCGGGCTCGTGGTGTCCCATGATCGAGGGGTCCTCGACGAACTCACGTCGAGGACGCTGTGGGTCGAAGAGGGTCGCGTGCGTGTGTACGCGGGGAACTACTCCGAGGCGCGCTCGCGCCGGGAGGCCGCACGGGCAGCAGCCCAGGAGGCCCATGCGCGCGCGGCCAGCGAGGAGCGCCGACTGCGTCGCGCCCTGGCCCAGGTTCGTCGAGACCGGCACTCCGCCGACGTCGCGCCGCGCCGTGAGCGTCGGCTCAACTCGAAGGATTCGGACCTGCGCGACAGCGGGCGAAAGCGCGCCGAGCAGAAGGCCGAGGCAGCACTCGCCCAGCGCGTCCACGCGGTCAATGCCCGCGTGGACCGGTCCGTGGCGGCCGTGGAGAACAGCGCCGTGGAGCGCAACCTCGGTGGCGCCGTCAGATTCGCGCACACGCCGACGGGGCATCCCGTCCTCGCCGAGGTGGCCGGCGACGTGGCACACGCGGGCGGCGACGTGCTCCTGTCCGGCGTGGACGTCGTGCTGCACCGCCACGATCGCGTCCACGTCGACGGGACCAATGGTGCCGGGAAGACGACACTGGTCCGGCAGGTCGTCCACAGCCTTCGGCAGCACGGCGAACAGGTGGCCGAACTCCCGCAGGAACTGGCGACTCCACGGGACGAGGTCGACGCGGTCAGGGCCATGCCACTGAACGAACGTGGTCGGGTGCTCGGCATCGTTGCCCTGCTCGGGGTTGATCCGGAGCAGCTGCTGGTGACCGACGACCCGTCACCCGGCGAGGCACGCAAGGTCGTCCTCGCCCGGGCTCTCGCGACAGAGGCGAGCGTGCTGGTGCTCGACGAGCCGACCAACCACCTCGACCTCCCGTCGATCGAACGGCTCGAGGAGGCCATGGCCGGCTGGCCGGGCGCGCTGCTGCTGGTCACTCACGACCGACGCCTGGCCGACGCCGTCGCAACCAGCCGGTGGGTCGTCGCCGACGGCCGTGTCACGTCAGACGTGGAGCGTCCCAGGTAACGAGGACTGGTCCCACGGTTGGCGGTCGAGGAGGTCGCGGACGTCCACCTGCCCCTCGGACAGCTGGCCATCGACCGCGTCGGCGATCCGCCATTGCAAGGTGGTGCGGTGTGCCGGTTGGGACTCGAGGAAGATGCAGCGCAGTTCGCCCGGCGCGAACCCGCACTGCGCCTGCACGGCGGCGAGCAGTTGCTCGTGGTGCAGGTGGCCATCACCGAAGTTCCAACCGACGACGACGCCGGCGATCAGTTCACCGTCGATGACCTCGTACTGCTCGACGTCGTCGACGGCCTGAGGCAGCAGCGCGTTGAGGGCGCGCCCGTGCAGGTGCATCGACCGGAACGCGAAGGCCCTCCCGACGACGCCGCGGATGGTGAGGTCGTCGTAGAACCTCGACAACTGGGACATGAAGGTGTCGGCGGACTTCGTGAGCCGTTGGTCCAGCGTGAACAGCGCTTCGCCACGGAACAACCACAGGCTCGTCGCCCAGTTGCCGGCGTAGTAACGCATCGATGGCAGGAACGAGATCTTGTCGGGACGCAGGTTGCCGATCAGGGGCATGGCCACGAGCCATGTCAGCAGGATCACGATCAGCAGCGGCGACGCAATGGACCAGATCCGCACGTCCGCGTGCACGCCGAACAGCACGAGCGCCGAGTAGATGAAGAAGACGTTCCACTCCAGGGGCACGCCCATCGGGAAGCTCGTCAGGATGTAGAGGTGGAACGTGACCATCACGGCCAGCGCGACGGTCGTCGACAGCCCGCCAGTGCTGAGTACCAGGATCAGCGGAAAGGTGTACTCAACCGCCGTCCCGCCGTGGGCCAGCAGGCTCGTGATCCGCGACGGGCGCAGGTCGTCCGGATACCGCTTGTAGAGCATCCGCTTCACCGCCCGGCTGCGCATCCACGGGCTGTTGCTGACCATGATCGCTAGGACGCCGGGGAAGTGGTGGTTGAGCTTGGACGTCGCCGCGCCCCACCAGATCGCCAACTGCACTGCCTTCGACCCGGCGAGCACGTCGCCGGCGAACAGGAAGACGAGCACGGTCACCCAGTAGTGCTCGGCGCGCGAGGCGAGAAACACCGTCTTGTCCCGCAGCCCGAGCACCGGCAGGACGACCGCGACCGGTAGCAGCACGGCGAGTGTGAGTTCGGGGGCGAGCAGCGCTCGGACGACGACCGCGACATGGGCCATGTACAGCGTCACGTCGACGACGGACCGTCGGTGCCCCCGGGTGAACGGCACCCAGCGGAACGGCGGAAGTCGCGTCGTGCCCGGCCGCAGGAAGTAGAGGAAGGCACTGACCGGCGGCCAGTAGCGGGCGGTCAACGGTCCGGACGCGCAGCCGAACCCGAGCCCCTCGAACAGGAGCGTCCACAGCACGGCCTTCTGGAATGCGAGCGGCTGCGCCCACCAGTCGGCGATCGTCGACGGACCCCCGAGTCCCGGGGTCAGCGCGGCGAAGAGCAGCCAGCCGCCGACGTACAGGCCGATCTTCACGACGTAGAACGCGTAGATCGCCGGCGGTGCACCGAAGCCCTGCGTCGCCCAGGTCTGGCACATCATGCGGACACGCTCGGCGTAGGGCTGCTGCACCCAGTCCACGAGTTCGAAGTCCGGGGACTTTGGTGTCAACAGGCCCATCGCGACCGACTCCGGCTGGCGGGCTGCCGTTGTAGCAGGGGAACAAACCGCGTCGCCGCCCCCGTTGCTCGGCGGACGGCTACAACGGTGCCGTCACCCACGCAACGGCAGGGTCAGCCATCGACCACGGCTTCCCGCACGACCCCGACGACCTCGAGGGCTACACGACGCCGATGCGTCGTTTCATCGAGGTCGTCAAGCCGTACCTCGGTGTCGTCATCGCGGTCGCCCTCGTCGTGCCCTTCGGTGCCGGCCTGCTGAACCTGCTGCTGTTCGACCGGGCCGCCGACCGGGTCGCCGAGAAGTTCGCAGACTCGGACCTCGACGGTGCGCTGACCGAGGCGGTGCTGCTCGTGCGGGCGACCGACTGCTCGGGCGCCGGGATCGCCAGCGGGACCGCATTCGCGACCACGCTGGACGGCCGGGCCGTCCTGGTCACCAACCGGCACGTGGTCGACGACGCGCGGAGCGTCGGGCTGCAGCGGCTCGGTGGCGGTGCCGCACCGCGGGTGGCGTCGTGGAGACTGGCGGGCGGCGCCGATGTCGCGGTGCTGCACCTGCAGGCCGAGGCGTCGCTGTCGGTGCTGCTGGAGCTCGCCCGTGAGGCACCAGACGTCGATCAGCCGGTCGTCACCGTCGGCTTTCCGAACGCCATGCCGTTCACGACGAGCGGACCGATCGTCGCGGCCTCGGCTTCGCGGCTCGAACTCGGGCTACGGGTCGATCCCGGGGCGTCCGGGTCGCCGGTGCTCGACGCGAACGGTCGCGTCGTCGGTCAGGTGTATGCCCGGAGGGAACGAGGCGAGGGCGTCGCCACCGCGTTGCCCGCGTTGCGCGACGCCCTCGGAAACCTCGGCGAGGAACGAACCGGTTGTTGACGGTCAGCGAAGCCCGAGCTGGCGACTGCAGGACGGCCACGCACCCCAGCCCTGGCGGTCGTGCAGCAGTTCGGCGCGATGGATCTGCTCCCACTTGGAGTTCTGGTGGGGGTAGCCCTGCCCGCCGACCAACCGCCACGAGGACAGCGAGAACTGCACCCCGCCGTAGTAGCCGTTGCCCGTGTTGATCGCCCAGTTCCCCCCGGACTCGCACTTCGCCAACCGGTCCCACGTCTCGATCGGGTGCTCGTAGGTGTAGGCGCAGTCGGGCGAGGAATTGGGTGCGCAGGCCTCCTGCGTGTCACCGGCCGCGGCGACTCGCTCGGGGCGCGGGTCGCCGTTGAGCGCGGCGTCGAGTTCCTCCTCGACGAAGTCGTCGACGGCGGTCTCGCCTCCGATCACGGTTCCTGCGCCGAACGCGGTCTCGTTTCCGCGGATCCATGCGTCGACCGTGTCGCTGAGGACGTCCTGCGGCACGAGCAGAAGTGGGGCGGAGCGGCGGGCGGCGAGCGCGCCGGCAGCGAGGGCGTCAGGGAAATCCTCGCCGGACACGAACACCGCCTCGGTCGCGTCGATGGTGTCGTCCCGCACCCCGCCCATCGCGGTCTGCGCGACCTCGACGGCGGTGTCGAAGCGCGTCACGCCGTCGACGCGCGTCGCGGTCATGTCGAACGACTCGATCTGGTCGATGACGTTGTCGCTGATCGATCCCGTCCCCCCGAGCACGATGACCCGTTGGGGAGCCAGTCGCTTCAGTGCCGCGGTCGTGGCGTCAGGCAGCGCGGCCTGGTTGGTCAAGAGCGTCGGCACGGGTGCGTCGAGGCCGGCGAGCGAGGCGGCGGCCAGCGCGTCCGGCCATGCGTCAGCGCCGTCCTTGCGAAGGCCGAGCGCCAGGGCGACGACGGGGGTGTCCCGACCGGTCACTACGGCGTCGGCGATCTCGGCCGCGGTGGCGAACCGGTCGTCCCCGGCCACCCGGCCGACCGTGAGCCCTTTGGCGCGCAGCTCCTCCTCGACCGCGGCCGAGACGGATCCATCGCCGCCGAGGATCGTGACCGTCGTGGCCTGCAGCGAGTCGATCGCGTCATGGACCTCGGCGGGAAGTCGGTCAGGTTCGGTCAGCAGGAGCGGCGCGGCCTCGGTCGCGGCCAGTGCCGCTGCCGCCACGGCGTCGGGGAAGTCCCGGGCCGTGGCGATGAGGACGTGGTCCGACGTCGACCAACCGGCCTGGGCGACCTCGACGGAGGTCGCAATCCGGCTCTCACCGGCGACGCGCGTCACGGACGCAGCACGTGCCGATGGCACGGCCACGGTCAAGAACGTCGCGACGAGCGAGAGCACCGTGGTGAGTTGGAGTGTGGCGACGAGGGCGTGGTTGTGCGGTCTTGGATGGAGCAGCAAGAACAATGTCCTGTGCGGGGGAAGTGGGGGAGGTCACCGGCCAAGAGAGATCCGAGGAAAACGTGGATCGGCCGCGTGCGGAGGCCAACCCAACCGCTAACTGCAGCAAGCATCACCCTGTCCGAGCGTCTAACGCACATTTCGTTCATCCCGCAACGACCGAGGCGGCGCGGGTCCTGGCCTGGGCGGAGGACGCGTGCGAGGATGCGATGGCGCTCGACGCTTCGACGGAGGAACGCGTGGTTGTGACGTTGCGGCGGGTCGAAACAGCTGACCTCGACATCCTGTTCGAGCATCAGCTCGACCCCGAGGCCGTGCGGATGGCGGCCTTCACCAACGAGGATCCCACGGACCGGGCGACTTTCGACCGCCACTGGCAGCGGCTCCTCGACGACGAGCAGGTGATCGTGCGAGCCATCCTCAGTGACGGCGAGGTCGTCGGACACATCGCCGTCTTCGGCCCAGACGATCAGCGTGAGGTGACCTACTGGATCGGCCGGGACCACTGGGGGCAGGGGTCGGCCACCCAGGCGCTACGACAGATGCTCGGCCTCGTCGAGCAGCGGCCACTGTTCGCGCGCGCCGCTGCGGACAACGTCGGGTCGCTGATCGTCCTGAAGAACTCCGGCTTCGAGGAGATACGCCGCGAGCAGGGTTACGCCAACGCTCGCGACGGCGAGATCGAGGAGGTCGTGCTCACGCTGCTGCCTTGACCGGCGGTTCGATGTCGCGACCACGCAGCAGCAGCCACAGCATGACGCCCGCGGCGAGGTCGATGGCCGCACCCGTCACGATCGCCAGGCGAACGTTCGTGACGGTGGCGAGTGCCCCCATTGCCAGTGATCCGAAGACCATGCTGCCACGGGTCAGCACCCGGGTCGTCGTGTTCACGCGGCCGAGCAGGTGGTTGGGGGTGATCCGTTGCTGCAGGGCGCGACTGACGGGCATCCACAGCCCGGTCGGAATGGCCATCAGCAACCACAGCAGGGCGAGCGCTGGGATGCTCGGTGCCGCGGCCACGAAGAACATGACGATGGCCTCGGCGAGCAGGGCCCCGACGAGCACCGTGCGTCGACCGATCCTGACCGCGAGCCGCGTGGCGGTCGCGGCACCGATGAACGCCCCCACGGCCCCGACCGCCAGGATCATGCCGAAGGCGATGTCGGACCCGGCCAGCACATCGGTCACGAGCAGCACGAGCAGCGCCATCGAGGCCACCGCGCCGAAGTTGGCGATCCCCATGACGACCGCGAGCTTGCCCAGGAAGTCGTGCCGCCACAGCCAGCGGGCGCCGTCGGCGATCTCGGTGCGCAGGCGGCTTGCGACCTCCGGCCGATACGCGGGCACCCGTGGCAACCGTCGGAACCAGAGGATCGACGCGCCGTAGGTCAGGGCGTCTCCCACGAAGGGCAGCCACGGGGCGAGCGTGTACGCCGCACTACCGAGCGGACCGCCCGCGAACTCGTTCGTGACGATCTCGGTCCCGAGGATCCGACTGTTCGCCGCCTCGAGATCGTCGTGATCGACCAGCGCCGGGACCATCGCGCCGACGGCCGGGTCGACCAGGATCTCGCCGACCGTGGTCAGCGCGCCGACCACATAGAGGTGCCAGAGAGCGGCCGCGTCAGCGAGTACCGCGATGCCGAGCAGGAGCATCACCAACGCCCGCCACCCCTGCGTCCACATGATGGTTTCGCGGCGTCGCGATCGATCGACCACGGCCCCGCCGACCGGAGCGAACACCAGCCACGGCACGAACTGCGCCGTCGTGACCGCAGCGACCTCGAAGGGCGAGTCGGTCAGCGACACCGCGTGCAGCGGCAAGGCCGCGATCCGCAGGCCGTCGCCCATGTTGCTGACGCCCGAGCCGAACCACAGCGAGCGGAAGTCCCGACCGAGTCCGCGGTCGTGACGCGGACGGACACGACCGGTCGACACCACGCGCGAAACCTACACTGGCCATCGGCGCCCGGATCCGCACCAGGTGGACCCAGCAGTCGACCAGAGCAAACGAGGCAGGCGATGACCGACAACGACAGCAAGCGCGCGGCCGACCTGATGCGCCAGGCGTTCGACGCCCTCGCCGCGAAGGACCTCGACCGACTGGCCACGTTCTGGGACGACCAGACGGTCGATCACTTCCTCGCGCTGAACAGGGAGGTCCGCGGGGTGGTCGAACTCCGCGCCTACTTCACCGAGGTCTTCACGGCGCTGCCGGACATGCGGTTCGCCGTCGAGGCCGTGCACGACGTCAGCGACACGGTCGCCGTCGGCCAGTGGCGAATGCAGGGCACGTTCAGTGGGGGCCGGTTCCAGGGCATCGACCCGACGGGTCGACCGATCGATATCCGCGGCATCGACGTCATGGCGTTCGTCGGCGGCAAGCTCCGTCACAACACCATCTACTACGACGGCCTCACGTTCGTCCGCCAGGTCGGGATGCTGCCCACCGAGGGCACGGGTGTCGACCGCGCCGTACTGTCGATCTTCAACGCGACGACGACGATCAGGAAGACGGTCGCCGAGCGCCTCAACCGCTGAGCGAACGTCAGTCGACCATCGCGTCGGTCAGCCATCGGACGGCCAGCCACCAGGCGAAGGCGACGAAGCCGAGGAGCACCGCGAGGCTGATGGCGATCTCGCCGACGGTCCCGACCTGGAACGCAGCGGCCCGGAACAGGTCGGTCGTGTGGGTCAGCGGGTTCATCATCGCGGGCCAGCGCAACCATGCCGGCGCGTCGTCGAGCGGGAAGAAGGTGCCGGCCACGACGAACATCGGAACGACCACACCGGCGATCACGAAGTCGAACTGGTGGGTCGACCGCAGCCGGCTCGCAAACGCGGCGCCGAGGCAGTTGAACCCGAAGCCGCCGACGAACCCGACCGGAAGGGCCAGCACGACGGTCGGTTCCAGCGACACCCCGAAGATGGCCGCGACGACCATTGTGATGGCGGCGACGGACGTGGTTCGCAGCCCGGTCCATGCTGCCTCGCCCGTCACCAGTTCGGCCACGTTCACCGGGGCGGCGAGAATCCCGTCGTACAGGTGGCTCTCCTTGCGGCGGAAGTAGCCGTTGATCAGGCCAGGGAACATCCCGGTGAACAGCACCGAGATCGCCGCCGACCCTGTAGCCATGAAGTCCAGGTAGGGGATGCCGGCGACCTGGCTGACCAGCGCCCCGAAGCCGTAGCCGAAGGCCAGGAGATAGATGACGGGCTCGACGACCGAACCGAACATCACGCTGTTCCACACCTGGCGGAACACCAGCCACTCACGGAAGATCACGGCCCCGACGGCGTCCCACCTCATCCGAGGTCCTGCCCGGTGAGGTCGACGAATACGTCCTCGAGGTTGGCAGGTCGGACGAGATGGTGGTCGAGGTCACCGGGCCGCAGGCTCGCGACCTCGGCCAGGCCGTCGAGTTCGTCTACGAACAGGGCAACGCTCGTGCCCGCCCGCCGATGCACGATCCCGCGGCCGTCCGCGGCCTCGGCGATGCGGCGCTTCGTCGGATCGTCGCCGTAGACCTCCACAACGCTACGACTGGCGATGTGCCTGACGATCAGGTCCCGCGGGGGTCCGAGGTCGAGCAGCCGACCGTGATGCACGATCGCGACAAGATCGCAGAGCCGCTCGGCCTCCTCGATGTAGTGGGTCGTCAGCACGATCGTCTTGCCGGCGGTCCGGATCTCGTCGATCTGTTGCCACAGCTGCTGTCGGATCTGCGGGTCCAACCCGACGGTGGGCTCGTCGAGCAACACGACCTCGGGATCGTGCAGCAGCGCCCGGGCGATCAGCAGGCGTCGCCGCATCCCGCCGGACAGGGTCTCGCATGAATTGTCCGCTCTGTCCTGCAGCCGTGCGAGGCGTAGTCCGCGGTCGACCGCGTCGGCGCGGATCTCGCGCGCGACCCCGTACAGGCGCGCGTAGACCTCGAGGTTGTCCCTGCACGTCAGCTCGTCGTCGAGGTTGTCGGTCTGCGGGGACAGCCCGCACCGGGCCCGGACCTCGCGCGAACGGTCTGGCATGGCAAGGCCCAGCACCTCGACGCTGCCGGCATCCGCAATCGCGCCGCCGGTCAGCAGCCGCATGAGCGTCGACTTGCCGGCTCCGTTGGGTCCGAGCAGCCCGAAGCAGAGCCCCCGCTCGACGTCGAAAGTCAGGCCATCGACGGCGGTCAGCGGGCCGAATCGCTTGACGACGTCACGGAGTCGGATGGCCGGCGTGGAGGACACGGGCAACTCACGATAGAGGACAGTACGCGCAGCCTGCCACAGCCTGCCGAAGAATCTCAGACGCCGGATCCGACGGGTTCCGTGATGTCATGCGGACGGCGGTGGACCCTCCTCCTCCCGATCTCGTCACGTGAGTCGGCCAGATCGCGGCGGCCGGGAGCACTGCCGGCTGCGGGCAGTTGCAGGACGAAGCTCGACCCCTTCCCGCGTTGGCTGGTGGCCGTCAGCGTCCCGCCCATGGCCGTGGCCAACTCGCGGGACAGGAACAGCCCCAATCCGAGCCCGTTGGTCCGCATGAGCATCGGGTCCTCGAGGCGCTGGAAGCGCTCGAACACCGTCTCGAGTTTGTCGGCTGGGATCCCTGGGCCACGATCGGTGACGCTCACCTCGACGACGTCGCTGTCATGGCTGACCGCGACCGTGATCGGCGTCCCGTCGTATCCGTACTTGCATGCGTTGGAGATGAGGTTGGTGACGATCTGTCCGGCGCGGACAGGATCGGCCCACGCGACCGCGTCGACGTCCGGCGATTCGACGACGACGTCGTGGCCCGACGCGACGCCCTGCGCGAGCCAGTCGGACAGCCGTCGGACGAGGCGGTTCATGTCGATCTCGGCAGGATCGATCTCGCCAGTCGTACGTACCTTGCCGGACGCGACGTTCGACACCAGGAGCAGGTCGTCGATCAGCCGTTCCATGTGGGTGACACGTTCGACAACCTGTTCGAGGACCTCGATCCGTTTGGCTTCGTCGATCCGGTCTCCCCGTCGCAGCAGGGTCTGGACGTAACCGCGTACCGGGGTGAGAGGGGTTCGCAGTTCGTGCGAGACCCGTGCGACGAAGTCCTCCTTCATCGCCGCCGCGTCGCGCTCAGCCGTCAGGTCCTGGACGACGAGGACGTCGCCGGTGACGAAGCCGTGCTTGTTCCGCAGCAGCGCGTGGGTCAGCCGGGCAGGGACGTCGGTGCCGTCGGTCGATCGCAGTGTGACGACGGACACGGTCGCCCGGTCGTCGTCCTCGTGGTAATGCATCTCCACGTCGTTCGGCCGCAGCGGGACGCCGCCCAGGTCGGGGCCGGTCAACAGTTCCTCAGCAGGGCGGCCGAGCGCGTGGGCTTCCTCGATGCCGAGCATGCGCTCCATCGACGCGTTCCAGAGCCGGACAACACCGTCATCGTCGAGCAGCACGATGCCGTCCTTCACCGCCCCGACGACCCGTGCCAGGCGATCGCGATCATGCGAGACCGCCGCGTACAGCGACTGGAACCAGACCGTGGGATCACGCGACGTCTTGAGCGCGAACGTCATTCCTGCCAGAAGCACCGCGACCGTCGGGTTGGACGTCCAGACCGCGACGGCTGCGAGCCCAAGGCTTGCGTTGCGCATCGTCATGGCCAGCGTCGTCAACGGCCGCTCGGTCAGCTCCTCGGTGACCGCGAGGCTGCCGAGCCGCCGGAAGACGCCGGCCATTGCGGCCGTGTTGGTCGTCCCGTAGACCACGGCTGCGAACACCGTCATCAGGACCCGTGGGGCGCTCAAGGCGGGCGTCGGAGGGATGAGGCTGACGAGACCGGCCGCGAGGCTGGCGGCGACGCCGTGCTGGCCGACGTTGAACGCCACCTTCGTGAGGGGGCGTCGTGCGAGTAGGTGACGAAGTCCAACCCCGGAGACGGTGACGAGCACGGCAGGCAGCGGCGGGAGAAGCAGCAGGTTCACGACCGCAACTGCTTCGAGCAGGCTGAACGTCACGCCAGACGTGCCAGTCTCGACTTCGGCGCCGGCCCACTCCGCGAGAATGGTCAGCGTCGTCAGCACGAGCAAGGTGGAGACCGACGCGTCGAAGTTCGGGTGCCACACGGCGAGGATGGTGACGGCGACGGCGCCGGCAACGAGCCAGGCCGAGACGTATGGACCGAGGTGCGCCGGAGCGGGCTCCTCGCGTGGTCGTGAACGCGACCGCCCGGTCACCGGTGTGCGCCGGCCAAGGGCTGATCGGGCGAGTGGATGCCGAGGCGTTCGAGTTCGTCGTGGAGCACCTCGACGTCGAGTGGCTTGGTGACGTACGAGTCGGCTCCTGCCCGCCAACCCTCCCACACGTCGGCGTCGGTCGCCCGTGCGGTCAGCAGCAGGATCGGCGTCGACGCGAACGCCGGCATCTGCCGGAGTCGCTTCGTTGCGGTGAATCCGTCCACCAACGGCATCATCACGTCGAGGATGATCGCGTCGGGACGGACGCGTTCGGCCAACCTGATGGCAGCCCTGCCGTCGGCGGCGCGAATGACCTCGTGGCCCTCCAACCCCAGCGAGAACGTCAGCACGTCGAGCGTGTGGATGTCGTCGTCGACGACGAGCAGTGTGGCCATGGGATCGCCCCTTGTCGTCCGTCCCGCCTCTCGGGACAGTCACACCCCGGTTATCGACGGTGGAGGGGGACGACCTGCATAGCCATTGATGACCCTTCCATGGGGTCGCGACGTACTAGTGCATCCGGGCTGGCCGTGGCCCGGATGGGGCTCAGCCCGGGTCCTCGTCAACCTCTACATGGTCCGCGAGGGCCTTGGCGGTGAGGTCACGCACGACCTTGGCCATCGCGGTGGGCTCACCGGAGCGCATCCGGGGCTGGTTGCGCTCGAGGCGTCGCGACCAGTGCCCCTGCTGTTGACTCGCGTCCTCGGCCATGACATCGAGCACCTCCCTCAGGTGCCTCTTCGACGTACATGGGCGGATCGCCTATGTCCATGGCACGGACTGGCGACTGATGCGATGCTCACCATCCTCGACGACGATGGACGGAACCGGTTCCGCTTCGTGTGAGCCGGAACGAACGGTCGTCCGCTACCGGTAGCGTTGTCGTCCTCGTGACCACGACGTGAGGACGTGCATGCTGTCGGCTGCCATCAACGAACTCGTCGATGGGGCGAACTTCGCCGCGTTCACGACCCTGCGCGAGAAGGACGGGTTTCCGACCACCCAGATCATGTGGGTCGGGAGGGACGGCGATCATCTGCTGATCAACACCGAGATCCACCGCCGGAAGTTCGCCAACGTGCAGGCGGATCCGCGCTGCGTGGTGACGGTGTGGAAGGCCGGCCATCCTTACTCGTTCGCCGAGATCCGGGGCGAGGTCGTCGAGACCATCGGGGGTCAGCGTGCCCGTGACCACATCGACGGACTGTCGCGCACGTACAGGGACGGAAGGGACTACGACCCGGACGCGATTCAGTCGGAACGGGTGATCCTGAAGATCCGGCCCGTCGCGTCGTACGTCCGTTGAGAGGTCAGGACGACGAACCGCTGTGGTCGGACGCCGGCACGTGGCCGGTCGGTGAGGGCATCCACCGCATCCCGCTGCCGCTTCCCGGGGACGGACTGAAGGCGGTGAACGTCTACGCGATCGAGCAGCCCGACGGCCTGGTCCTGATCGACTCCGGCTGGGCGCTCGGCGAGGCGCGGCAGGACCTCGAAGCGGCGCTGGCCGACCTCGACCACGACTTCGGTTCGATCCGGCGCATCCTGGTCACCCACGTCCACCGCGACCATTACGAGCTCGGGATGCACCTGCGGCGCCTGTTCGGCGCGCAGCTTGCGCTCGGCATCGGCGAGCAGCCGGCGCTCGAGAGTCTGCGTGCGAACGTGCCGCCGGAGCAGAGCCCCATGACCATGCGCCTGCTCGCGGCCGGGGCGCTGCCGCTGCTGATGCAGATGCAGGAGCGCTGGGGTGCCGGCGGCGGACCGAAGATCGACTGGGAGCTGCCCGACGAGTGGCTGAAGGACGGCACGTCCGTCGAACTGGACGGGCGCACCCTCGAGGTGATCGCGACCCCCGGCCACACGCAGGGGCACGTCGTCTTCCTCGACCGCGCTGATGGCCTGCTGTTCTCGGGCGATCACGTGCTGCCGCACATCACGCCGTCGATCGGCTTCGAGCAGATCCCGAAGCGGTCATCCCTGTCCGACTACCTCGCGTCGCTCGCGATCGTGCAGGAACTGCCCGACGTCCGGATGCTCCCCGCGCACGGTCCGCCGATGGCCACTACGCACGCGCGCATCGACGAACTGCTCGCACACCACGAGGACCGACTGGCCCTGTCGCTCGGCGCCGTGAGCGACGGCGCCTCAACCGGGTACGAGGTCGCCGCAGTGCTGCCGTGGACCCGCCGCAACCAATCCTTCGACGACCTCGACGTGTTCAACCGGATGCTCGCGGTCAACGAGACCATCGCCCACCTCGATGTGCTCGTCGAACGTGCGGACGTGACGACGGAAACACTCGATGGTGTCGTGCACTACACGGCGGGTCCGGCCGCGTGATGCCCAATCGGGCAGTCCGGCGACGGTGAGCAGTTCGTAGGCTGGGAATCCCTTCCGTGGCTGGATACGCCACACGGCCACGTCGCCTGCCCCCCCGCAGTTGGAGTCCACCGTGCCAGCACCGCGTCCCGCCGCAATCATCGGGGGCAACCGCACCCCGTTCGCGCGCTCCAACGGCCCGGGGCCTGAGCCATGCGGACCGAGAACTCTCCCAGATTCCGGCAGTGAGCGGCCTGTACCTCAAGTCGGCGGTGTCGGCGCTGTGGTCCGGCGGCTCGATTCCGGACGAGCGGGTCCTCGTGCACCGGGTGAGGGTCGACGCCGACCAGGGCGCCAGGTACGACCGTGTGTGCGGTTTCTCGTTCAGCGACCGGCTGCCACCGACCTTTCCTCACCTGCTCGCGTTCCCCCTGTCGCTGGAGTTGATGGCACGACCGTCGTCCCCCTTCGCACTGCCAGGCTTCGTGCACGTCACCAACTCCATCGCCCAGCACCGCCCGATCCGGGTGTTCGACGTGGGCGCTGGCATCGGTCGAGTCCGTCCTGCCCCACGCGTTCACCTACGAGTTCGCCTTCAGCAGGCCCTTGCTGCTGCCGAGCAAGGTGGACTTCGGCTCCGACGAGGTCGATGGGAAGCGTCGATTCGAGGTCCGATCAAGTGCCGATCCGGACGTCTCCCACCTCCACGGATGTGTTCGCCCGCTGACCAACGACTCCACGGAGAAGATCCATGAGTCATGACGCGCAGGCCGCAGACCCCGAGGTCGACGTGGCGGCGTTGACCTCCTTCCTCGACGGACGTTGGGGCTGGGTGAAGGACGAGGCCAGGCAGATCCTTCGTGAGCCGCTGTTCCATCCGATCCACGGCCTCGGCATCGAGGCCTACCGCGAACGAACCTTCGAACAACTGAACGAGATCGCCAAGTCCGAGGGCGTCACGCTGGGGTTCCCGAAATCGGTAGGAGGACTCGATGACACCGGCGGGTTCGTCAGCGCCTTCGAGACCCTCGCCCACGGCGACCTGTCGCTGCTCGTCAAGATTGGTGTGCAGTTCGGCTTGTTCGGCGGCGCGATCCACCACCTCGGCAACGAGGATCAGCATGCTCGGTACCTGCCGCAGGTGATGTCGGTGGAGCTGCCCGGATGCTTCGCGATGACCGAGACCGGGCACGGCTCCGACGTCCAGGCGTTGCGGACCACGTCCGTCTATGAACCCGAGACCGAACAGTTCGTGATCAACACGCCCGACCGCGACGCCTTCAAGGACTACATCGGCAATGCGGCCAGGGACGGGAAGCTGGCCATCGTCTTCGCGCAATTGATCACGCAGGGTGAGACGCACGGCGTCCACGCCTTCCTCGTGCCGATCCGGGACGAGGCCGGCCGGCCGTGCGAAGGTGTCACCATCGAGGACGACGGCCACAAGGCCGGCCTGCACGGGGTCGACAACGGTCGCCTGGCGTTCGACACGGTGAGCGTGCCTCGCGAGGCGTTGCTCGACCGCTACGGGCAGGTCGCAGCCGACGGCGCGTACACGAGCCCGATCGACAACCGGACCAAGCGGTTCTTCACCATGCTCGGCACGCTGGTGCAGGGCCGGGTCAGCGTTGCCGGTGGCGGCTTGAGCGCGACGAAGACCGCGTTGACGATCGCGGTCCGCTATGGGCTTGCGCGCCGTCAGTTCAGCCCGCCCGACGGCGGTCCCGAGATCCTGCTGATGGACTACCTCGCCCATCAGCGACGGCTGCTCCCGCGTCTGGCAAAGACGTACGCGCTGCACTTCGCGCAGCAGGTGCTCGTCGAACGCCTCGACACCATCTTCCACGAAGCCGACGCGCCCGAGCACGAGCGGCGCGAACTCGAGTCCCTTGCGGCGGGGGTCAAGGCCGTCGCGACCTGGCACGCCACCGACACGATCCAGACCTGCCGCGAGGCGTGCGGCGGCCAGGGCTACCTCAGTATCAACCGCCTGGCGCAGTTGAAGAACGACACCGACGTCTTCACGACCTTCGAGGGGGACAACACGGTTCTGCTGCAGTTGGTCGCACGGGGTCTGCTGACCGACTACCGCGACGAGTTCGGGTCCCTCGACACGCTCGGGATGGTGCGGTTCCTCGCCGACCAGGTCGTCGATACCGTGGTCGAGGCGACTTCGGCGCGCCAACTCGTGCAGTCGCTGGTCGCGGCACTGCCCGGACGAGACGACGCTGCCGACCTGCTGGGCCGCGACACCCAGCGTGCCCTGTTCGCATGGCGGGAGGAGCACCTCATCCGCACGGTGGCGTTGCGACTCAAGCGTGGGATGGACGACGGCGGGGACCCGTTCGACGTCTTCAACGCCTGCCAGGACCACGTGCTCGAGGCGGCCCACGCCCACGTGGACGGGCAGTTGCTCGAGGCGTTTACGAACGCCGTCGACCGCTGTGATGACGACGACCTCACGACGCTGCTCGACACCTTGTGCGATCTGTACGCCCTGTCGACGATCGAGGAGCACCGCGGCTGGTACCAGGAGCACGGCCGTCTCAACGCGGCCCGTTCCAAGGCCGTCGTTGCCGCCGTCAACGACCTGTGCCGTCAACTGCGCCCGCACGCGCTGGCCTTCGTCGACGCCTTCGCCATCCCCGACGAGGCCATCGCCGCCCCGATCGCGCTAGGCGACGAAGCCGAACGCCAAGCCATCAAGAACCCTGGAGGTTGGGGTGCTCTCTCGCGATGAGGTTGGTGGGTGGGTGGTCAAGGCCAACCCGGTCGTGTGGGACATCCATGCCGCCCGCGAGGCGTGTGAGGAACTGACCTCGTTCCGGCTGACGCCGTCGTACCGCGTGGAGATGATGCAAGTCGGCGACCCCGTGCTCGTCTGGGTGACGCGCGATCACGCGCGCCACCTGCCAGCAGGTTTCATGGCTGACGCCGAGGTCGCGGGCCGGCCCCGATCGCGGACGGGAGCGGCCGGTCGACGTCCGCACGTCCCGCTACGGGCGGCCGTGTGGTGGGACGCGATCCTGCCGGCTGATGTCGTGCGCCGGCACCCGGCGCTGGCCGACCTCGAGGTGCTGCGGGCGCCGCGCATCGGCAATCCCGCCTACCTCACCAGGAACCAACTGACGGCGGTCGACGAACTCCTCGCCTGAACTGGAAGACGCTGGGTTCCTTGCGTGCTGTGACCGGTATCGTCCGTGCTGTGACCGGTCACGACACCCCTCCAGGCAGTGCGGTGGACACCACCATCGGCGGCCGCCGTCGGCTGCTGGCCACCGGCGTGGTCGGCTTCGTGGCCGCGGCCGTCGTCGTCGCGGCGCTTGTCGAGGTCGCGACACAGGGCGTGGACCGACCGGTCGTCGCGAGTGTGCTGATGCTCGCGCTGCTCGGCTCGAACCTGACGCCGGTCGTCGCTGTCCGCGGAGGGCGGATGTCGGCCTTCACCCCCGTCGGTGCACTGCTGGTCCCCATCGGTCTGCTGCTGTCGGTCCCGACGGCTGTCGTGGTGTACGCGGCTGGCGAGTTCATCGGCGTGCCCCTGAGTCATCGACTGGCGGGCCCGATTGCGGCACCCGATCGGCAGCGGGCGGTCCGAACTCTCTACACCCTCGCGAAGAGTGTCCTCGGTGGGGCCGCAGGCATCGGCGCCATGCACGCGACGATGGAAGCGATCGGTGGCGTCAGCGGCGCGGTCGTCGCCGCCGTCGTCGGCATCGGCGTCTCTTCCGGTTTCGACCACATCGTCCTCGCCCTCACGGCCGTCTACGTGCGCGGCGAACGACTCCTCAACGAACTGCGCCGTGATCTCGGTGAACTCGTCCTGATCTCGCTCGCCGAGGTCGTTGCCGGCGCGATCATCGCCGTGCTCGCCGTGCGCGACGTGTGGTCGCTGATTCTCGGGCTCGCCAGCCTTGCGCTGGTGCTGCTCGCTGCGACCAACTACGCCCATGCTGTGGCCGAGCGGGCTGCCTCGCGCGAATTGCTCGGGCTGGCCCACGCACTCGGTCAGGCGACCACGGTCGAGGAGGTCAGGCAACTCCTGCTGTCGTCGGTCAGGCGGCTGCTGCCCGAGGACGACGTCGAACTCGTCGAGGAGCCGTTTGGCGACGTCCGATCGTGGCACCTGGCCGCCGACGGAGGGCCGGGCCGCTGGCTCGTGATCCCGCGACTGGTCGAGACGCGCGACTACCAGGAGCAGCCGCTCGAGATCGTGGACGCGGCGGTCTCGCTTGCCGGGGTGGCAATGGCCCGCGCCTCGGACCAGCAGCGGATCGTCGCGCAGGACCGTCTGCGTTCGCTCGTCCTGTCGACGGTCGCCCACGACCTCAGGAACCCGCTCACCGCAGCGGTCGGGGGCCTGCAGACCATCCGGGACCTCGACCAGGCCCTCGAGCCATCCGAACGTCAGCGGCTCATCGAGATGGCGTCACGGTCTGTCAACCGCGTCGGTCGCCTGATCAGCGACATCCTTGGTCTCGAGATTGCGCAGGAGCGGCCCGTCACACACGGGCCTGTCGACGTGCGGTTGGTCGTCACCGACAGCGTCAGCGCCCTCGAAGTGGACGCGACCCGCGTGATCGAGGTCGATGTCCGTCCCGCACTCGCGGCCATCGACGCCGTCAGCCTCGGACGCATCGTCGAGAACCTCGTGCTGAACGCTTGCAAGTACTCGCCGCCGGATGGAGTCGTCCGGTTAACTGGCGGCCCCGACTCCGACGGAGGCGTCGAGGTCGTCGTCGCCGACCAGGGCCACGGAGTACCCGAAGCGGAACGCACGTCGATCTTCGACGCGTTCGAACAGGCTGGGCGCGGTCACGACGGCGTTGGGCTCGGCCTGTTCCTTGCCCGCCGCTTCGCCGAGTTGCACGAGGGCAGGATCTGGGTCGACGAGGCGGCCGGCGGTGGCGCCGCCTTCCATGTGTGGCTCCCCGCGGGGGAACCGGCAGGTATCGTCGCCGACCTGCCGGCGTGGCCGGACAGGGCCCGTCGCGGGGAGGCCGCGACGTTCGGGGGGTGAACGATGGTCCATGCGCCACGGCTGCTGCTCGTGCTGATGCTCATGGTCGCATGCAACGCCACCCCCAAAGCAGAGGTCGCCCCATCGGAGTCGGCGGCCGAGGCGACACCGATGCCCGGGCCGTGCAACCTCAGTGACGAGGCCGCAGCCTGTGTCATCTGGCGACTCGATGGTTTCGTGGCCGCCTCGGCAGTCGATGGCGTCGTCGTCGCCGCGGAACCCGACGGAGTCCTCCACGGACTCGACGCCGCAACTGGCGACACGGTCTGGGAGGGTGGGGTCGACGGTGAGGTGATGGGGATCGCCACCACGGACGGCCTTGCCTACGTCTCCGTCGAGGAGGAGGTCGTGGCCGTCGACGTCGCCGACGGCGAGGTGCGTTGGCGGCACCCCGGAACGCTCGTCGATCCTGGTCGCGACGGGCTGCCGGCCGTCATCGCCGGTGATGGTGTCGTCTACGGGGTCGCGACCGACGACGGTCGGCAGGTGTGGTCGCAGGACGCCATGTCCGGCTTCATCGGCAACGCCGTCGGCGTCGATGTGGTCGTCCTCAGTCTCGAGACGATGATCGTCGCAGTCGATCGCTCGACGGGCGAGGAGCGGTGGCGCTATCCATCGGAACTGCCGATCTTCGCCACCGTCGTGACCGAGGATGCCGTCGTGGCATCGACCGCATCCAACGGGTCCGAGTTCGACGGCTACGTGATCCTCGACGCGGATGACGGTGGCTTGGTCACCGGACGTGACGACGTCAGCGGCGCGATGGTGGTCGAGGCCGAAGGACACCTCGTCGAGGTCCGTTTCGGCCAGGGGGCAAGGGGCATCGCCGGGGACACCGGGGAGTACACCTGGGACATCCCGCTCGGCAACGCCTTCTTCATCGGTCGGCGGGCCTTCAGCCTGCACGACCGGGCTCTGGTCCTGGCGGCCGACCAGGACGGCACCGAGGTCGTTGCCATGATCGACCCGGAGACCGGCAGCCAACGCTGGCAGATCCGCGCCGATGCCCAACTGGAGCAGGTGACGGTCGCCGGGCGCTATCTGGCACTGTTCCGTCTCGGTGGGATCACCTTTCACGACCCGGCGACCGGCGAATCCGTCCTCGCCGTCGCTGTCCCCCACGGCGTGGTCCTCAGCGACGAACCCCTCCTCGTCCACGATGGGGACGCCGTCACCCGGGTGATGGTGCCCTGACCGATCTGCCGATACCTCCGTGAACAGGCAGGAATCGGCGTCACTCACGGCGAACCTGGTCGTTGGATACCCCTGAGTATGCGCGCGCCGGCGCGCTGCACCCGTGAGGACCTTCGAATGACCCCCATTTCCTTCCGCCGTTTCGTCCAGGTCAGCGTCGCCGCGATCGCGGTCGTGGCCACAGTGGCCGCCGCTCCTGCGAGCGTGCCGACCGAGACGGCGGACCAGCCGACGCTGGTGCCGCAGCCCGACCTCGTCACCCAGGAGTGGGGCGAAGTCCCGGTCGACCGCTACGAGATGGCCAACGGCTGCTACACGTTGGCCTCGGCTGCCACCGGCAAGTACGCGGCGCAGGCCGACGGCGCCTGGATCGCCACCGCCGACGGGGCGACTTCGGAGCGGTTCCACTTCCGTGCGACCGACCTCGGCAGCTACCTGCTGTATGCCACCGATCGGACCTTCCTCGCCGTCGAGCATGGCCCGAAGGAGCAGATTGAGGACGGGACGAAGCCCCTGACGGACCGCCTGCCGATCAACCAGGACAGCGACCTGCCGAGGTCGATCGACGACGACCTCCCCGCCGGCGCCAGCGTCGCCGCCAACGACGACATGAACACCATCGGATCGGCGACGGTCGTCGCCGACGCCCCGAGCCCTGCGGCGGACTGGTCGGCCGAGCACAACGACGACGGCACGTTCACGTTCACGCTCCCGGCAACGGGTGGCGTCCTGACCGCGGCCGCAGACGGGACGCTTGCCACCACTGACGGAGTTGCGACCGACCGTACTACGCAGTTCGAATTGCGCCTGGCCGACGGCTGCACCGACTACCCGGAGATCCAGGTCGACGTCGAGGGCGCGCCGCACGGCGGCGAGACCCCCTTCGCCGAGACCCGCGGCTACGTCGACGCCCACCTGCACACGATGGCCTACGAGTTCCTCGGTGGCCGCGCGCGGTGCGGACAGCCATGGCACCGATACGGCGTCGAATACGCGATGGTGGACTGCCCCGACCACGAGCCGGGCGGCTGGGGCGCGGTGCTCGAGCAGGTCGTCAGCGGCAAGGAAGGCGAGCCGCACGACACCACCGGCTGGCCGACGTTCGCCGAGTGGCCCGCTTACAACTCTCTGACGCACGAGGGGGTCTACTACAAGTGGCTCGAGCGCGCCTGGCGCGGCGGGCTGCGCATGATGACGACGCTGCTCGTCGACAACAACGTGCTGTGCGAGATCTATCCGTACAAGAAGAACAGCTGCAACGAGATGGACGGCGTGCGCCTGCAGGCCCGGCGCCTCCTCGAGTTCCAGGACTACGTCGACGCCCAGAGCGGTGGTCCCGGTGAGGGATGGTTCCGCATCGTCGACTCCCCATTCGAGGCCCGTGAGGTCATCAACCGCGGACAACTCGCCGTGATCATGGGCATCGAGGTCTCCGTCCTGTTCGACTGCGGCGAGTACCTCGGCGTGTACCGCTGCACCGAGGAGCAGATCGACGAGCGAATGGACGAGGTCCACGACCTCGGGGTTCGGCAGATGGAGCTCGTCAACAAGTTCGACAACGCCCTGTCGGGTGTGGCCGGCGACGGCGGCTCGACCGGGATGGTCGTCAACCTCGGGAACAGGTCCGAGACTGGCCACTTCTGGCCCATGACGACGTGCTCGGAGCTGGAAGCGGACGGGCACGACCACAACGGCGAGGACAACCGCCAGTACAACCTGATCGACGGCGATGGCAAAGACGCGGTTCCACCGGACTATCCCGGTCGTGACGAGCTCGCCGGCGTCATCCTCGAGGAATTCGGCCCGACCGGTGTCGCCCCGGTGTATCCCGAAGGCCCGCACTGCAACACCATCGGCCTGACGGGCCTCGGCCGCTACGTCATCGACGAGATGATCGAGCGCGGGATGCTCTTCGACCCCGACCACATGAGCGCGATGGCACGGTCGCAGGCCATGGACCACATCAAGGAGCGCGGCTACCACGGTGTCGTGTCGAGCCACGACTGGGCAGACGAGGAGACCTACCGGGAGATCTACGAGGTCGGCGGCATGGTCACGCCGATGTCGCGCGACTCCGGCAGCTTCGTGGACAAGTGGAAGGCCCGCAAGGAGTGGTCCAACCCGGACTACTACTTCGGCATCGGCTACGGCGCCGACATGAACGGCTTCGCCCAGCAGGGCGGCCCGCGCGGCGCTGACCCCGCAAACCCGATCACCAACCCGGTCACCTACCCGTTCACGGCCATCGGCGGTGTCGTCGTGGACAAGAACGTCGCGGGCGAGCGTGTCTACGACATCAATGTCGACGGCGTTGCCCACTACGGCCTTTACCCCGACTGGGTCGAGGACGCCGCCATCCTGGCGGGCGACCGGCGCGAGGAGTTCCTCGAGGACATGGCGCGCGGCCCCGAGGCGTACCTGCACACCTGGGAGCGGGCCGAGGGCGTCCCCACCGACCCGTGCCTGCGGGGCGGCCTGTCCGCCGACGAGGTCGACGCCATCGCCAAGGGCATGACCTGGGAGGAGGTTCTGCAGACCGCCGGTCAGCCGACCAGCCGGGTCGGCAGCGAGTTCGTCTACTGCGCCATGACCAAGAAGGGCGATCAGTCGGCGGCGCGCGTGGAGTTCGGTGAGGACGGGACGGTTTCCAAGGTCAAGGTCGACCAGGTCAAACCGCAGCGCAAGGACAACCCTGCGCCGTCGCAGTCGGATTCCCGGGAGCGCGGGACCAACCCGCCCACCCCGACGGCGACTGACGGTCACACCGACCACACGCATGCCTTGGCGGCCAACTCGGCAGCGTCGCCGGCTGCCGGCGTCGCGACGGGTGCGGCGACGGTCGTGCTCGGGCTGGCAGGGCTGGGTGCGATCGGCAGCCGTGCACTCAGGCGCCGCAATCGCTGAAACGCCCGCGCTGTCAGTCCCTCGGGGCTGACAGCGCGCCGCGCTCCTCGAGCAGCGCCACGATCGCGTCGACGCTCTCGTCGACCGACAACTGATCGGTGTGCAACTGCAGGGCCGGGTCGACCGGCCGGTCGTACGGCGCGTTCACGCCAGGGAACGGGGCGATCTCGCCCCGCTCGGCCCTGTCGTACATGCCTGCGACGTCGCGTTCGCGACGGATCTCGATCGGCGCGTCGAGGAAGACCTCGATGAACCGTTCGGGGAGGATCAGTTCCCTGGCGCGATCGCGGACCTCGGCCTCCGGCGCCACGAATGCCGCGATGACGATGAGGCCCTGCTGGTTGGCGAGGCGGGCGACCTCTGCGGCCCGCCGGAGGTTCTCGGACCGCTCGGGAGCCGTGAAGCCCAGGTCGCGGCTCAGCCCCATGCGCATGTTCTGGCCGTCGAGCCGGATCGTCGCACGACCGCGGTCGAAGAGGCGGCGCTCCAGCGCCTTGGCGATCGTCGACTTGCCGACCGCGGGCAGACCCGTCAGCCACAACGTCACCGCGTGCTGCCCGTAGCGGCGCTGTCGTTCCGGCAGTTGCACGTCGGACCGGGTCCGCACCAGCGTGTCGACGGCGGGCTGGTCCCAGACGCCCTGTGCGCTGCGTGACTGGATCATGCCGGCGGCGACCGTCGCGTTCGTCATCCGGTCGATGAGGATCAACGCGCCGGTGGTCCGGTTCTCGGGGTACGGGTCGAACAGCAGCAGTTCTTCGGCGGACAACGTCACGCGTCCGACCTCGTTCAACTCGAGCGTGCTGGCCGGTTCCTGGTCGAGCGTGTTGACGTCGATCCGGTGGTGCAATTGGCTGACGTGACCCGTGCTGGTCTTCGTCGCCTGCCGCACGAGGTACTGCTTGCCAGGGATCATGGCCTCGTCGGACATCCACACGAGCATCGCGTCGACGTCATGGCTGCGCGACGGGCGGTTCTTCGGATGCACGATCAGGTCGCCGCGCGACACGTCGACCTCGTCGCGCAGGCAGAGGGTCACCGCCTGCCCGGGAAAGGCCTGGTCGAGGTCGCCATCGAAGCTGGCGATCCGCGCCACCTTCGAACGCACGCCCGAGGGGAGGACGATCACGTCGTCGTCGACCGCGACGACGCCGGACGACACGGTCCCGGCGAAGCCGCGGAAGGTCAGGTCCGGTCGCAGGACGAGCTGCACCGGGAACCTGAAGTCGTCGAGGTTGTGGTCCGCGTTGACCGGAGCGGTCTCGAGGTGCTCCAGCAGTGGTTGGCCGTCGAACCAGCTCAGGTTGGCGCTCGGGTCGACGACGTTGTCACCGTCCAGGGCGGAAACCGGCAGCACGTACGGATCCTCGATCCCGAGGAGCTCGGCGAATGCCAGGTAGTCGCGGTGAATCTCGTCGAACCGTTCCTGCGACCAGTCGACGAGGTCCATCTTGTTGACCGCCACGACCACGTGGCGGATCCCGAGCAACGAGACGATGTAGCTGTGGCGGCGGGTCTGGGTGACCACACCGTGCCGGGCGTCGATCAGCAGGATGGCCAGGTCGCACGTCGACGCACCGGTCGCCATGTTGCGGGTGTACTGCTCGTGGCCGGGGGTGTCGGCAATGATGAACTTGCGGCGCGAGGTCGAGAAGTAGCGGTAGGCGACATCGATCGTGATGCCCTGCTCGCGCTCGGCCTTCAGGCCGTCCATGAGGAGTGCGAGGTCGACCCCACCGCCGGTCGATCCCATGGTCGTCGAGTCCGCCTCGACCGCGGCGAGTTGGTCCTCGTACAGCATGTGCGAGTCGTGCAGCAGGCGGCCGATCAAGGTGGACTTGCCGTCGTCGACGCTGCCGCACGTCAGGAACCGGAGCAGATCCTTGCGCTCGTGCTCGGCGAGGTACGCCTCGATGTCCGTCGCGATCAGGTCACTTCTATGCGACATCAGAACTCCCTTCCCCCTCGAGGGGGGAGGGGACGGCGTCGAGCGGTGGAGCGAGCCGGGGTCTGCCGGCCTGGGGTGAGAACCATCAGAAGTAGCCCTCGCGCTTTTTCTCCTCCATGGAACCGGACTGGTCGTAGTCGATGACGCGCCCCTCGCGTTCGGACCGGGTGGCCAGCAGCATCTCCTGGATGATCTGGGGGAGGGTCGTGGCCGTCGACTCGACCGCGCCGGACAGGGGATAGCAGCCGAGCGTCCGGAAGCGGACCGAGCGCATCTGTGGTTCCTCGCCAGACTCGAACCGGAAGCGCTCGTCGTCGACCATGATCAGGACGCCATCGCGCTCGACGACGGGCCGTTCCGCGGAGTAGTACAGGGGCACGATCTCGATGTCCTCGAGGTAGATGTACTGCCAGATGTCGAGCTCGGTCCAGTTGCTCAGCGGGAAGACCCGGATGGACTCGCCCTCGTTGTGCCGGCCGTTGTAGAGGTTCCACAGTTCGGGTCGCTGGTTCTTGGGGTCCCACCGGTGGAAGCGGTCGCGGAACGAGTAGACGCGCTCCTTGGCCCTGGACTTCTCTTCGTCACGTCGTGCCCCACCGAACGCGGCATCGAAGCCGTGATGGTCCAGCGCCTGTTTCAGCGCCTGGGTCTTCATCACGTCCGTGTAGTTCTTCGAGCCGTGATCGAACGGGTTGATCCCCTGCGCCTGCCCCTCGGGGTTGGTCCAGACGAGCAGCTCGAACCCGATCTGTTCCGCCATCCGGTCCCGGAAAGCGATCATGTCCCGGAACTTCCACGTGGTGTCGACGTGCAGGAGGGGAAACGGCAGCCTTCCCGGCGCGAAGGCCTTCCGCGCGAGGTGCAACATGACCGACGAGTCCTTGCCGATCGAGTAGAGCATGACGGGGTTCTCGAACTCCGCGGCCACCTCGCGCATGATGTGGATGCTCTCGGCCTCCAGCTGCGCCAGGTGCGTCATGGCACCTTTCGGCGGTTCTCCGGTCGTGATCACCACGCTCGCTCCGGGTGGGCGGTGCGCGCAACCTACGGGGCAAGCGGTCATCGACGCGAGCTGAGCGTTGCGAACCGGGCAGGTCCGCACGCTCGTCGTTCGTGATCTAACGTCCCGTCAGATTCTCGGAGCGAACTACGGCGGGACGTGGCCACGACAGTCGACAAGCCGCTCGCAGTCCGGGCGCTGAACCGTGTCGGTGCCGCGCTCGGGCGGGTCGGCATGCAGCCGTCCCTGGACCCCGACGACCTCGAACGGGCGGCGGTCCGCGCGACCGGCCTCGGTGACTTCGGCGAAGGTTCGTTCCGCGAGGGACTCGAGCGGTTGACCGCTTCCCTGCAGGACGAGGCACGGCTGACGACGATCGGCAGGATCGCCGCCAGGACCCGTCTCAAGACCCTGCTCGAGACCCGCCTGCGGCTGGTTGATCACCGTCGGGTCAACCCCGAGGTCGCGCACGAGAGGATCGAGCAGCCGATCTTCGTGCTCGGGCTGCCGCGCACCGGCACGACCGTGCTGTACGGACTGCTCGCCGCCGACGAGCGCATGCGCTCGCCGGCCTCGTGGGAGGTCGCGCGTCCCTTCCCGCCGCCCCGCTCACAGGACCGAGCGACCGACCGTCGGATCGCGGCCACGGATCGGGAGTTCGACCAGTTCCGCAAGGTCGCGCCCGGCATCGACCGCATTCACCCGCTCGGCGCGCAACTCCCGCAGGAATGTCTTGCGCTCCAAGCGCCCGAGTTCGCGTCGTACGAGTTCCCGACCACGTTCCCGGTCCCCTCGTACTGGGAGTGGCTGCGGGACCAGGACCTGCGACGCGCCTACGCCTTCCAGAAGTCGTTCCTCCAGCACCTGCAGTCCGGGTACGGCGGCGAGCACTGGATACTGAAGACCCCGGCGCACCTGATGTGGTTGGAGACGTTGCTTGCGGTCTTCCCTGACGCCCTGATCATCCAGACCCATCGTGACCCTGCGACCGTGCTCGCCTCCGTGTCCTCGTTGATGTACGCGCTGCGGAGTTCGGTCAGTGATCACGTTGACCCGCACGACGTCGGCCGGGAGCAACTCGATGCCTGGACGTGGGGGCTGCGTCGGACGCTCCGAGCCCGTGAGCAGCTGCCGGCGCAACGCGTCGTGGACGTCCGGTTTCAGGACACGGTGAACGACCCGGTTGGCACCGTCGCGCGCATCTACGAGCACTTCGGCCTCACCATGACCGACGCGGTCGAACAGGGGGTCCGCACCTACCTCGGCGAGAACCCGCGTACCAAGCACGGCGTGCACCGGTACGACCTCGCGGACTTCGGCATCGATCCCGACGAGGCCGAGGACGCCTTTGCCTTCTACCGCGAACACTTCGACGTGGACGAGGAGTGACATGACCACGTCCGCTTCCGCTGAGGCATGGAACCGCCTCCTCGAGTCGCTCGAACGCGCAGGCGCCGTGGTCGAAGGGCCACTGGGTGCACGTGACGAGCGTGAGCGGGCCGAGGGATACCGGCACCTCACGAGGATCATGTCCATCGCGACCGAGATGCTCCTCGAGAAGGGCGACGTCGGGCGACCGGCCTTCACACGATGGATGAGTCCGTACCGCAAGATCCTCGGTGACAACCCGCGGACGATCTACGACGCGGCGATGATCGACCCGTCGGCGACATACCGCATCGTCGGTCACCGGGGAATGCCGACCTACCTCGGGTTCTGTGTCTACGGCACGTCGTCCGATGGCGCCCGCCGAGTGGTCGGCAACATCGACGACGACGAGATCCAGGTCGACAGTGACGGTCGCTTCGAGTTGTGGTTCGGTCCGGAGCGGCCCGCTGACCTCGACGACGGCGCGGGTTTCCTGCGACTCGAGCCCGACAGCACCGACCTCATGATCCGTCAGTACTTCCTCGACCCGACGGCCACCGAGGCCAGCTACGAAATCGCCGCCGTCCCCGATCCCGGTCCACCACCGCCGCTGGACGAGGCAACCCTCGTGAAGCGACTCGACGCCGTGGGGGCGTACGTCGAGGACATCGTCGAGGTCGAGGCATCACTCAGCGCGCTCATGGCCATGGCGACGCCATCGGTGCTGCGTCACGGCGACGACTACGTCGATGCCGCGGGCGAGGCGATGCCGCCGCCTGTCGACCCGACCGTGGTTTCCAAGGCGATGCCGAGCCCCGCCATCCAGTACTCGGGGACGTGGTTCGACGAGTTGGCCGACGACGAGGCCGTCGTGGTCACCGGCACCGTCCCGACCTGCCGGTACTGGTCGATCCAACTCCTCACGCGCTGGATGGAGTCCGGGGACTGGGTCAACCACCCGGTGTTTCTGACCGGTGCCGACATCGAGGCCGACGACGTCGGCCGGTTCCGCGCGGTGCTCGCACACCACGATCCAGGGGTGCGGAACTGGGTCGCGACCACGGGCGTGCGGTCCGGCAGCCTGGCCGTGCGATCGCTGGGGGCAACCGACCTGTTGGACGTGGCCTTCGAACGCGTCAGGCTGCCGCTCGGTTAACGTGGGCGGCCCGCAAAGCCAGTCCCACCCCACCGATCGGATCGAACAATGGCACATGACCGCCCTGCAGCCACAGGACGGCCATGATGTTGTTGGCTGTGGAAGCCGGTGCGGCCGACGACAGCTTCCTGATGCCGATCGGGCATCACGACCTGCTGTTGTTCTGGATCCAGCTCGCCCTGCTGTTGGGTGTGGCGCGCGCGCTCGGTGGGCTCGCACGACGAGTCGGCCAGCCCGCGGTCGTGGGCGAACTGGCGGCTGGACTCGTGCTCGGTCCGTCGATCCTCGGGCGCTTCGCCCCCGACCTCGCCCAGTGGATCTTCCCGGGTTCCGACGTGCCTTCGGCCCTGCTGTTGGCGGTCGCGTGGCTCGGGATCTTCCTGCTGCTCGTGGTGACCGGCTTCGAGACGGACTTGACACTCCTGCGTCGGCTCGGTCGTCCCGCGGTCAACGTCTCCGTCGGCAGCCTCGTCGTACCGCTGGCCGTCGGCGTCGGCCTCGGCTTCATCCTGCCCTCGGCGTTCCTGGGCGATGAGGACGCCAGAGTGGCCTTTGCCCTGTTCATGGGTGTGGCACTGAGCATCTCCGCGCTGCCGGTCATCGCCAAGATCCTGAGCGACATGAACCTCATGCGGCGCAACTTCGGTCAGATCACGATCGCCGCGGGGATGGCCAACGACCTGATCGGCTGGCTGCTGCTCGGTGTCGTCGCCGGGATCGCCGGATCGGGCGGCTTCGAGCCGATGCGTCTGCTGGCCACCGTGGCCGCCGTCATCGCCTTCTTGGGTATCACCATGACCGTCGGCCAGCGCGCGAGCGACGCCATCCTGCGCAGGGCCAGGGGACGCGACGACTCGTTCATCGGGGCGTTGACCGCGACCCTGATGGTCGCCCTGGTCCTCGGCGTCATCACGCATGCGATCGGGGTCGAGGCGGTGCTCGGTGCCCTGGTGGCAGGCATCGTCCTCAGCCGTTCCAAGTACCAGCACAAGAATGTGCAGCACACGCTCGAGACGCTCAGCAACGCGATCTTCGCCCCGATCTTCTTCGCGACCGCCGGTCTGTACGTCGACTTCGGCGTGTTGTTCGAGGGCAGCAACTGGTTGTGGGGTCTGCTGATCATCGTGGTCGCAGTGGCCACCAAGCTCGTCGGCAGTTACGCCGGTGCGAGCCGGTCCGGCATGTCGCGCATGGAGGGGCTTGCCATCGGGCTCGGCCTGAATGCCCGCGGAGCCCTCGAGATCGTCGTCGCCACCATCGGGTACTCGCTCGGTGTCCTGAACGAAGCCGCCTACGCGGCGGTGGTCGTCATGGCCATCGTCACCTCGATGATCGCGCCGCCGCTGCTGCGGCCGGTGCTGCGGCGGTTGACCGCGAACCCCGAGGAGGCGGAACGTCTCGACCGCGAGGAGACGCTGCAGAAGAGCGTCATCGCGTCGGCCAGCAACGTGCTGCTCCCGACCAGGGGCGGGGACAACTCGGCGACGGCAGCGCACCTGCTGAACGTCAGCCTGCAACCGGATGCCCGGGTCACCGTGCTGACCGTCGGCGACGCCGACATGCGGCAACTCGACGAGCAACGCATCTCCCGGATCATCGAGGCCGACCTCGGCGGTCGACAGGTCGAACGACGCCACCACACGGCAAAGGACGTCGGGGCCGACATCCTCAAGGAGGCAGGGCTCGGCTACGACCTGCTTGTGGTCGGCCTCACCGACGAGTTCGCCGGCACCCACGAACTGTCCGAACCGCTCCGTCGCGTCCTGGCGGCATCACCGATCCCTGTCCTGCTGATCCGTGGCCGCCGCGGCGAGACCGCAGCGGTGGAACGCCGGCCGATCCGCAAGGTGCTCGTTCCGGTGACCGGAACGCGCTTCGGACGCGCCGCCGAGGAGATCGCCTACACGCTCGGCGGTCGCCTGTCGGCCGACGTCGACGCCCTGCACGTCGTTGAGGCCGAACAGAGCAGTGCGGCCAACGGCGCGGCGCACCAACTCGAACGTGCACGCACGCTGTCCGAACGCCTCGGCAGCGGTGCGCGGACGACGGTTGGCAGCGTCAAACACGAGGTGCTCCTGCGGGCGGCCGAGGACGGGGGAGCCGACCTGATCGTCATCGGCACCCAGGTGCGGTCGGCCGACGGCGAGCAGTTGTTCCTCGGCTACGGGCCGGAGTTCCTGCTCGAGAGGGCCACGGCGACCGTCATGGTCCTGGTCTTCCCCGAGGAAGCCAACCGCTGACCCCCGCTGGGTCACGGGTCGGTACGGGCCTGCTTGGCCATGACCCTCTTGAACATGAGTCGCCCGACCTTGCGCGGCAGATTCGTGGCCATCGCCAGCGGTGCCATCAGCGTGGGGATCCGGACCTCGGCGCGTTCCTTCCGGATGGCGTCGACCACCGTGGTCACATACTTGTCCATCGTCACGAACTCGTAACCGGGGGACTGGTCGGCCAGCACGCGCAGTGGGCCGTAGCTGCGTGCCTCGTCGTCCATGTCGGTCCGGACGGCTGCGAGGTGCACCGTCGTGAAGGCGATGGGATCGTCACGGAGGTCGGCGCGCAGCCCAGCCATGAACTGCGACACCCCGGCCTTGGTCGCGCCATAGGTCGCCAGACCAGGCGGGGCGAACACGGCAGCCATCGACGAGATCGTCACGATGTGGCCGCGGTCACGTTCCAGCATCCGCGGGATCAGCAGCCGGCACAGGTGCATGGGCGCCTGCAGGTTGACACGGACGACCTGGTCGATCTCGTCGACGGTGCGGTCCACGTACCAGCCGACGTTCGCCACGCCGGCGTTGTTGACCAGGATGTCGACGGGACCGTCCGCCTCCACGCGCTCGACCAGGTCCGGCAGCGAGTCGAGGTCCGCCAGGTCGCACGGATACGCCGTCCCGCCGGTGGCCGCGGCTGCGGCACGCAACCGGTCCGAATCACGAGCGACGAGTGCGACGTCGGCGCCCGCCTCGACCAGTCCCTCCGCGAGCCCAGCTCCGACGCCACGAGACGCCCCGGTGACAAGCACCCTCCGCCCACGCACGTCCACGTCCACCTCGCTGTCGGGCGGGGGACGCTAGTGGGCGGAGAGCGTCAGGTATCAGAGGTAGGCGGCCACGAAGTCGTGGACGGTCTGCAGATCGGTCCGGTACGACCAGTCGGCACCGGTGCAGTTCGGGCTGTACCCCCACGACACGATGCCGATGATCACGTGGTCGCCGATCGCGGGATGGTTGTCTCCCTGCTGCAGGAACACCGGTCCACCCGAGTCGCCGAAACAGCTGCCTCCTTCGTAGCGACCCTTGTTGTTGGTCGTCTGGAAGCTGTAGCCACCGTTGTTGGCGCTGCGCGTGTTGATCAGCGTCGACTCGGCCTTGTAGCGGACCCAGTCGCCCTGGAAACGCCACGGTCCGCGGGTGTATTGCAGGCCGTAGCCGACGGTTTCGAAGACGAGTCCGCGAAGCTCGCGCTGACTCATGTCGTCCAGCGTTCCGACGTCGGCGAGCACCGGGAGAGTCCCGAGGCCGGCCATCGTCGCCTCGCTCAGGGGCTCGTCCAGTTCGACGATGGCGTAGTCGTGCGTGTCGGGGAAGTCGGACCAGGCATCGTTGTAGTCGCCATTGGGAGTCGGCTTACCGGTCACGTACGGGTAGGTGTCCGGTTCCGGGTCATCGGCCAGCTCGGGGTCGTCGGGATGGAATGTGAGTGCGGGATGGACGGTGGTGGAGGCGTATCCGATGTAGACGTGGGCGACCTCCATGTCCTGCGGGTCGTCGGCAGGCGTGCCGTCGGGCAGGTAGGGGGTGCCGTGGACGCAGTGTCCTGCGCGCGGCAGGGCATCCAACGCGTATTCGCTCATCGCACGCTCTACGCCCCGATGGGTTCGAACCTCGCCTGGAAGAAGCGGAGTTCCGGGGGCTCGTACGTGAACTGCAGGCCGGCGATCCGGTCGGCGTCCTCCATCACGGCGATCACGGACTCGGCGACCACGTCCATGTGCGACTGCGTATAGACGCGGCGTGGGATCGCGCCCCGCCGACACGATCCCCCGCTCCATGCCGCGCACGCCGGCGTCGACGTACAGCGCGGCCGTGAGTGCCTGGGCCGGGAACTCCTCCTGCTCGAGGTGCGGCAGGATCGACCGGGCGTCCAGGAACACGCCGTGCCCGCCTACCGGCCGCACGATCGGCACGTCGGCCTTGATGAGGCAGGGCCCTCGCACGCCGGGCGTTCTCGAGGGCCCGGGTCGCGTCGAGCATGACCGGTATGCCATGACGTTGGCACAGTTCGTGGACCGCCTTGATGTTGGCCTGCATAGGCCTCGTCGCCGAGCATCAGACCAGCCCACTGATGGTCGGACATGGCCGATGTTCCGGAGTCGGTCAACAGGTCGATGTAGACGTCGTCGCTGCGCAAGAGGAAGGTGTTGAAGCCGGCCTCCGCGATGGCCGCCAGCCGGTGCTCCCGGGTGGTCATCGTGATCGGCTCGACCATCTTGATCTTGTAGGGCTCGGCCCAACTACGGCGTGACATCTCTACCCCTCCCATGGACAGGCTGTAGCCCCAGTGAAACGCCCAGGGAGGTCGCGCCCGAGGGCCGAACGACCCGGTGTGTTCAGGCAGTCTGGGAGCCCAACAGCGCGCGGTCGGGTCGATCTGCCCGGATGTGTCGGTAGTTCTTGCGGTCGAACCGGCGCAGCCGCCGCCGGTACTCGACCGTCGATCCCGGCCACACGGCGAAGTTGTCGCCCTCGTCGTTCAGGTACCAGCTGTGGCAGCCCGCGGCCCACGCCTGTCCCCGGTGGCGGCGGTCGATCTCGTCGACGAAGTCGTCGTGCGCCTGCTGCGTCACGTCGAGGGCGGCGAGTTCCGGCTCGTCGCGCAGTATCCGCAACGCCTGCATCACGTACTCGATCTCGGTCTCGACCATGACGACCACGGAGTTGTGTCCGAGACCGGTGTTCGGGCCGAGCAGGGTGAACATGTTCGGGAACCCCGGGACCGACACGCCGAGGTGGGCGGTCGGTCGCGGCCCCCAGTACTGGGCAAGACTCGTGCCGTCACGTCCGATCACGTCCATCGTCCCGAGCGGCTTGTTCGCCCGGAACCCCGTGCCGTAGACGACGACATCGAGGTCGATCTGGCGGCCGTCAGCGAGCACGACGCCGGATGGTGTGAACCGGTCGATGTCCGTGGTCTCGAGCGTGACGTCGTCGCGTTGGAGCGTGGGGTACCAGTCGCTGCTGATCACGACCCGCTTGCAGCCGAGCCCGAAGTCCGGGGTCACCGCCGCACGGAGCTCGGGGTCGGCGACCTGCTGTGCGAGCCACGTGCGGACGTAGCGCTCCGCGATCCTCACGGGGAGTTGGTGCCTGGCGAAGACCAGCGGATAGCGGACCTCCTTCTGCAGGTAGGTGAGCGTGCGATTGGCCCTGGCGAGCCCCGGCAAGCGGCGATACAGCGCCCGCTCCCACTGGGAGTACGCACGGTCGCGGCTCGGGACGACCCACGGGGCCGTGCGCTGGAAGACCGTGAGAGAAGCAACCTGGTCGGCTATCGCCGGAACGACCTGGATCGCGCTGGCGCCCGTGCCGATGACGGCGACGCGCTTGCCGGTCAGGTCGACCTCGTGGTCCCAGCGGCAGGTGTGGAGCTGCGGTCCCGCGAACTCCTCCTGGCCAGGGAACGACGGGATGCCTGGATCGCGGAGGAAGCCGATGCCGTTGACCACGACGTCCGCGGTCAGCGTCGTCCCATCGGCGGTCGTGAGGTGCCACAGGTGGTCACCTTCGTTCCACTCGCAGCGGACGACGTCGGCGCCGAACCGGATGCGGTCACGCAGGTCGAACCGTTCCACCAGTTCGCGCAGGTACTGCCAGATCTCAGGTTGGGGCGAGTACACCCGCGTCCAGTCGCGCTTCGGGGCGAAGGACAGCGAGTACAGGTGCGACGGGATGTCGCAGGCCGCTCCCGGGTAGGTGTTGTCGCGCCAGGTGCCGCCGACGTCCGTTCCGCGTTCGAGGATCACGTAGTCGTCGATGCCCTCGGCCTGCAGGCGGATCGCCATGCCAAGCCCGGCGAACCCGCTGCCGATGATCGCGACCATCATGCGGTTGCCTTCCCCTTGGGGGGAGGGGCCGGCGTTGCCACGAGCAGCCGCCGCTTGCCCCTCTGGATGCCGTGGACGATGGTGGCCGCCGCCTGTTCCGGCGAGGTCATGGCGATCTTGTCGAAGACCGTGGCCAGCGCGGTCACGTCCTGCGAGGGCCCGCCACGGGCATTCCGAGCGATATTGGTCCTGATGCCCCCTGGATGGACGCATGTCACGCCGACCGGGTGGCCGTGGATGGCCATCTCCACTGCGATCGCCTCGGTGTAGCCGCGGACGCCGAACTTCGCGGCGCTGGAGATGCTCTGCTGGGGGACCCCGAAAAGCCGAACGCACTCGAGATGTTGACGAGGTGGCCCTCGCCGGATGCGACCAGTTTCGGCAGGAACGCCTGGGTCCCGTTGATCACGCCGTGCAGATTGATCCCAGGAGCCAGTCGATGTCCTCGAAGGACTGCTCGAGGGCGTGCGCGGTCAACGCCACCCCGGCGTTGTTGACCAGCAGTTTCACGTGTCCGTAGTGCTGCTCGATGGTGTGGGCGTACGCCACCACGGCGTCGCGGTCCGAGACGTCGAGGCGTTGCTCGTGGACCTGCGCACCATGTCCGCGGCAGGCCCGTGCCGTCACGGACAGTCCGTCCTCGTCGACGTCGCAGATTGCGAGTTCTGCGCCTCGCCTGGCGAACTGCTCTGCCAACGCGGCGCCGATGCCGGACGCCGCACCCGTGATCACGGCGACCCGCTGCTCGAAGGTCCTGATGGCCCTGCTCCCTGCTCGTGACCGACAAATTGAGCAATGCTCAACGAAGTCGGGGAACGGTAGACTATTGTTGAGCATCAGTCAACAACGTTCAGGGAGGGTCGATTGTCGCGGAGTCGGCTGACGCGAGAGCAGCGCCGGGCCCAGCTGATCGACCTCGGCATGCAGATGGTCGAGGCCAGTTCCTTCGACGCCGTGTCGGTCGACGACGTGGCCGCGCGTGCGGGTATCTCGCGGTCACTGCTGTTCCACTACTTCCCGACCAAGCGGGACTTCCAGCTGGCACTGGCCGAGCAGGCCGCACATGACCTGCTGGAGCGCATCGCGCCCGACCCCGACCTCGACCCGGTCGCCCGGCTTCGGACGGGTGCCGGCAGCTACATCGACTACGTGACCGACCGGCGCGAGGCCTACCTCTCCCTGGTCCGCGGCGCGGCCGGCGGCGATGACGCGATGCGCGTGGTCTTCGACGGCACGCGGGCCCAGATCGCCGGATGGCTGCTCATGGGTCTCGGGCACGAGCCCGAGGATGCCCCGCAGGACCTGTGGCTCGCTGCGCGCGGGTGGGTGGCGCTCCTCGAGGAGATGTGCGTCGTGTGGCTGCAGACCGACGTGCTGGATCGCGACGAGTTCGTCGACCTCATGGAGCGCGCAACCACCGCCTTGTTCGCCGGCCTCGGCATCGATCGGAGCCTCCTGGAGACCTGACGTGGTGATGGCCCGTCGTTCGGTCAGGGTCAGACACGGTGGCGGGGGGAATGGTCGCGGTGACCCCGGACCGGGGTCGTCCGACTGAGCCCGACCTGAGGATGCACTTTGAGTGCCACGATCATGACCGACTACGACACCCGGACGCGTGACGAGTTGTACGACCTCGCCTCCGAGCGCGAGATCGACGGACGATCCGACATGACCAAGGACCAACTCGTCGCAGCGCTGCGCCTGACCGATCTCGGGCCCAACGCCGTCGATCTCCTGCTGCGTCAGCACGAGGAGTTTCGTGTTCGCATCACGGAGTTCCGTGAACTCAGTTCCCGGCCGTCGAAGCGCAAGGCCGAGCTGGTCGGCGAACTGTCGGTAGATCTCGTGAAGCACTCGATGATCGAGGAGCAGATCTTCTACCCGACCGTCCGCAACGAGGTGGACGGACTGGCCGAGCAGATCGACGAGGACCTCGAGGAGCACCACGTCGTCGACGTCCTGCTCGCCGAACTCGAATCGATGACCCCCGCCGACGAGCGGTTCGACGCCAAGGTGACGGTGCTCATCGAGAACACCGAGCACCACCTCGAGGAGGAGGAGGACGAACTGTTCCCCCAGGTGCGCAAGCAGATGAGTGACGAGCGCCTCCGGGAACTCGGCGGTGCGATGGTCGCTCTGTGGCAGAGGGCGCCGCTACGGCCGCACCCGCGCGCGCCGCAGACCCCTCCGGGCAACGTGCTCCTCGCGCTGCCGATGGCCGCCTGGGACATCGGTCGAACCCTGCTGCGACTCGTGATGCGGAGGAAGTGACATCACCAGCGTTCCGATAGAAGGAACGCAATACCGCGTAGCGTACCACCCGGGTAGGTTTTCGGGGTTCCGTATCGGTTGGAGCCCGACAGTGACCACGGACCTCAACGCCGCCGCGTCGGACAGCGTCGCGCTCATCGGGACGTTCGGACTGTTCGGCGGCGTCGGCATCATGGTCGCGCTCGGGGTTGGGGGCATCCTGTTCGACGCATGGCGGCCGGCTGGCCCGAGCGGCGTGATTCGGATGGTGCCGCCCGCAACCAGTCGCTGATCGGCCCACTCGGAGGTGGCCGACCTGGCACCCGCGGTCCGCCGGTTGGCCCTGACGCGCAGCGGAAGGAAACGGCATGCTCGACAGGTACCGCGGACAGGAGCTGCCATGCCGAGCACGACGGTCATCAGGGACTTCCTCGCCCAACGGCACCTGGCAGTGGTCGGTGTATCGCGGGACACGAAGGCGTTTGCCAACGTCGTGTTCCGCAGGCTCGCCGATCAGGGCCATGACGTGATCCCGGTGAACCCTGCAGCCGTGGAGCTGGAGGGGCGCAAGTGTCACGCGAGCGTCCGTCACGTACCCGATCCCCTCGACGGGGTACTCGTAATGCTCAACGCCACCGCGGCCCTCGCGGTCGTCGATGACTGCATCTATCGCGAGGTCGAACGGGTCTGGCTGCATCGTGGCGTCGGTACCGGTGCCACATCGGAGGGCGCCGTGGCGACGTGCCGGGCGCAGGGCATAGCCGTCGTGGACGGGGCGTGCCCGCTCATGTTCCTCGACCATCCCGGGATGCTCCACCGAGCCCACCGGTTCATGGTCAGAGGGCGACTCGCGGCCTGAGGGTCACGCCGTCGGCCGCGCGAGGATCTCGAGCGACGCAACGATCACGTGCCCGAGTTCCCCGTAGGACAGGAGGAAGGCTGCGCCGACGGCGGCGACGATGCGGCCGCCATCGGACTCCGATCCACTCTGCATCCAGGTCATCACCGTGATGACGATCCCGGCGACCACGGCGGACAGAAAGGCCTCGAGCACCAGTAGGACCGCGAGCAGTCCGATGCTGACGTCGACCGTCTCGTGGAGCGCCGACCCGAGGCCGTCGTTCATGGGCCTTCGGGACAGGACCTAGAGGATGCCCTCGTCGGTCAGCCACTGACGGGCGACGTCCTCGGCGTCTTCGGCGTCGATCTCGACCTTGCCGTTGAGTTCGATGAGCAGGTCCGTGGTGATGAGTTGCGAGATGGAGTCGATCAGGGACACGAAGTCGTCGCCGTATGCATCGATGATCGCGTCTGTCACGACGGGAACGACGTTCTCGACAGGGATGGCGCCCTCGGTGTCCTCGAGGACGACGAAGCCCTCCTGGGCAATGACCGGCTGCGTGGTGAAGAGCAGGGCCATCTCGACGTCCCCGTTGCTCAGCGAGGACACGCGGATTCCGCCCTCCTGGATCGCCTCGAACTCGATGTTGTCGAGGCCGTACGTGTCGGTCAGCGCCAGCAGGCAGGTCGTCCGCGTCTCGCACTCGGGCGGCCCTGCGAACCGGACCGGACCGTCGACGTTCGCGAGGTCGGCGACGGTGGTCAGTCCGTGCTCTTCGGCGAAGTCGGCCGTCACGGCGAACGCGTTGGCGTCCTCACCGGGGGCGGGCTCGAGCACGGTCACGCCGATGGCCGCGAACTCCTCCTGCAGAAGGCCGATCGTCTCGTCGAGATCGCCGGTGGCCTCGCCGCCGAAGCCGACGGAGAGGGCGGAGCCGGCGTACTCGGGCAGGAAGCTCAGGTTGCCGTTCTCGAATTCGGGCAGGATGACCTCGCGTGTGCCCAGGTCAAGCTTCGTCTCGACGGGGTAGCCGGCGGCCTCGAGCGCGATCGCGTAGATGTTGCCGAGGATCTGGGACTCACCGAAGTTGAACGAACCGACCACGATGGTGGGACCATCGGGAACCGTTGCTTCCGAGGTCTGCTCGCTCGGATCGGTCGACGTTGCGTCGTTGCCGCCGCAGGCGACCAGTCCGAGGGCCAGGGCTGCGCCGATGACAGCCGTCTTGCGCCATTCGCGCTTCATTGTGGATCCTTGAGTGGGTGCTGTCGAGTCCCGGTGCGAGAGATACTAGGGCGGTCGTAGATCGGATCGTGCGCCTCAGCCGTGGGAGGGCGGCTGGGCCGGGAGGTGGACGGCGGGCAGACTCCGGGGCAGGACCGCCCGTTCGACGAGGCCGAAGCCGCGCTCGGTTGCCAGCGTCAGCAGGGCGACCAGGATCGCGCCAGCCAGGACGACCACGTCGCCGCCATCGCGGAGCCGGGCGAACCCGTTGACGATGTAGACGCCGAAGCCACCTGTCCTGCTCGTGACGACCGCCCCGAGCGCGACCGTGGCCACGACCTGCACGATCGCGATCCGCACGCCGGCCAGGAGCACCGGAAGGGCGGCGGGCAGTTCGACGTCGATCAGAACCTGCCGCTCGGTGAGGCCCATGCCGCGCGCCGCCTCCACCAGAGCCGGGTCGACGTCTGCCACGCCGGCGTAGGCGTTCGTGAACATCGGGGGGACCGCGAGCAGAACCAGCGCAACGACGAGCGGCCAGAAGGCGAAGTCCCAACCGCGCGTGATCCAGAAGACCGCGAGTAGCACAACGACACCGAACGACGGGACGGCCCGCCCGACGTTGACCACCGCGTTCGCGAAGAACTCGGCCCTGCGGCGGTGCGCGAGCCACAGCGCCGGTGGGATCGCGAGCGCTGCCGCGATGACGCTCGGCACGGCCGACAGCAACAGGTGCTGGAGGAGTCGGGCAGGGATTCCGTTGCGCCCAGCCCAGTTGGCGCCGTCGAGGAACCACCGCACCGTCTCGGCGAGGACCTCCATGCTCAGACCCCCTGCGCGGCGCGCCGCCACGGCGTCAGCAGCCGCTGCAGGAGCAGGAGCGCCCCGTCCAGCACGGCGGCCAGCAGGATGGCCCCGACCGTGCCGACGACGATCTCGGTCGGGAAGATGATCGACCGTCGGAGTCCGGACAGGATGAGCCCTCCGAGCCCTCCGTAGCCGATGAGGCTCGCGACCGTCACCAGTCCGACGACGGTCACCGTGGCGATCCTCAGGCCGGCCACGATGACCGGCAGTGCCAGCGGCATCTCGATCCGCCACAGCAGCGCTGCGCGCGTGTAGCCCATCCCGATCGCCGCTTCGCGCACCGCGGGATCGACGGCGCGGATACCCGTGACGATGTTGCGGACCAGGATCAGCAGCGTGTACGACACCAGCGGGACCACGGCGGTCGTCCGCGTCAGCCCGAAGAAGGGCACGAGCAGCGCGAAGGCGCTGAGGCTGGGCAGCGAGTACAGGACGCTGGCCACGCTGGTCACGACCGCGAAGCGGCGCGCCGACCGCAGCGACCACAGGGACAGCGCCAGGCTGATGGCAAGGCCGATGCCCACCGCGAGCCCCGTCAGCGTCAGGTGCTCGACCGTCGCCTCCCAGATGTCGTCGAGGTGGCGTCCGATCCAGTCCCAGCGGACGAACGGCGCGGCGGACTGGGCCGGCGGGATCATCGGGCCAGTTCCCGGCTCAGCTGCTCGACGGTGAGCATCCCGACGAAGCGCTCGCCCGCGCAGACGACGGCGACGTTGTTCCGGCTCACCACGATGGCGTCGAGTGCCTGCCGAAGCGACGACGCAGCCTGGACGGTCACCATGAACGGGTGGGGTGTGGCATCGACCATCCGGTCGGGGATCTCGTGGCCCCAGACCCATCCGAGGATCGTTTCCCCGTCGACGACACCGACCCAGTCCACGTCTTCACGCCGCATGACCGCCTCGGCCTCGGTGCGGCCCTCCGCGAGGTCCACCACGGGGCCCCTGCCGATGTCGAGGTCGCCCACGGGGACGAGGGCGAGCCGCCGCAACCCCCGTTCACTGCCGAGGAAGGCCTCGACGAACTCGTTGGCCGGGGACCGCAGGATCTCCGCCGGCCTGGCGAACTGCTCGAGCCGCCCGCCGATGTTCAGGATGGCGACGCGGTCGCCGAGCCGGATCGCCTCGTCGATGTCGTGTGTGACGAAGACGATCGTCTTGTGCAGGCGGTCCTGGAGCGCGATCAGCTGATCCTGCAACTCGGCCCTGACCACTGGGTCGACGGCGCCGAACGGCTCGTCCATCAGCAGTACCGGAGGATCGGCGGCGAGCGCCCGGGCGACGCCGACGCGCTGGCGCTGTCCGCCCGACAGTTCGTGGGGGTACCGCCCCGCCAACGCCGGCTCCAGGCGAACGAGGTCGAGCAGCTCGTCGACTCGGGCCCTGGTCCGCTCCTTGTCCCAGCCGACAAGCTCGGGCACCACGGCGATGTTGCCGGCGATCGTCCTGTGGGGGAACAGCCCGACCTGCTGGATGACGTAGCCGATCCCACGCCGCAACTCGGGCGCAGCCACGGACGTGACGTCGGTGCCATTGACGACGATCGTCCCGGCCGTCGGCTCGACCAGTCGGTTGATCATCTTCAGGGTGGTGGTCTTGCCACACCCCGACGGTCCCACGAGCATCACGATCTCGCCGGCGGGAACATCGAGGCTCAGGGCATCCACCGCCGGCGCGGTCGTCCCGGCGAACGTCTTGGTCACGTTCGTCAGGCGGATCGCGATGTCGCCCACGGCCCTCCGACTCCGACAGTGCAGGGCCGACCATAGGGACCGACGTCCTGCTCGTGACATTCTGCTCAAGATGGCCGCGGGGGACGTCGTAGTGCGGGTAACGCCTCGACGGGGGAATCCTTGGCGACCAGAAGACTTGGACCGATCCTTGCCGCAGTGCTCGGGGTGGGCCTGTTCGCATCGTTGCCCGTCGCCTCGGCCGACGAGTTGCCTGCCTGGGAGGTCACGCTCGACATCGCCTTCCCGACGCGCGCGGACGCCAGGTTCTCGGACGACTACAACGCCTGCCGCTCGGGCTGCGACCGCAGCCACCAGGCGACCGATGTGGTCGGCGGCAAGCACTGGCCGCTGTTCTCCGTGGTCGACGGCTACGTCTGCCGCATCGACGAGGACGAGGAGGACTCGTACGGGCGCCACATCAGCATCTGCGGCGACGACGGCAACACGTACCGCTACCTCCACCTGAACAACGACACACCAGGCACCGACGACGGCCAGGCTTCGCTCGACCATGTCTACGCACCCGGCATCGCCCGAGGGGTCCGGGTCGCAAGAGGTCAGTTCATCGCCTACATGGGTGACTCCGGCAACGCCGAGAGCACCGTCGACCATCTGCACTTCGACATCTTCGTTCCCGGGGTCGTCAACCCATGGGGCGAGGAGCGCATCAACCCCTACCGCTCACTGCTGGCAGCCCGCAACCGCGGCGAGTTCCCCGACGGCTCCGCCATGCCCATGGAGGTCCGACAGCGTCTCGACGGGGCGACCAGGATCGAGACCGCGGTCCTGTTGTCCCAGGAAGCGTTCAACGAGGCCGACCATGTCGTCCTGGCCGATGCGGAGGAACCGCACGACGCCCTGATCGCCGGCCCGCTCGCCGCTGTCCTCGGTGGCCCCGTGATGATCACCGGCGACGACGTACCCGGGATGGTCATCGACGAGATCCGGCGTCTCGGTGCGACTGGCGTGACCGTCGTCGGCGACGTCGCCCCCGACCTCACCACCGTCGCCGCCGTGGTCGGGGCGGAGAACGTGACGCGGCTCGAGGGCGGAAATCCGGCCGCCACCTCGGCGCTGGTCGCCGATCGCGTCTACGAGTTGACCGGTGCCGCTGGCGACGTGGTCGACGAACTGACCGGCGCCGACCTCGGGTTTGCCTGGGATGCCCTCCACGATGCTCCGACGCTGGCGGTCACCGCCGATCGTCTGCGCACCGACCACGTCGCGCTCGACGGGGCGCGGATCCCGCGCGACCAAGGTCGGGTGTACGTCACGCTCGCCGGGGTGGGTGAGGAAGCCGTCGATCGCGTCGACTTCTTCCTCGATGGCGAGCACGTCAACACCGAGCGCCTGTGGCCGTACGACCTGCTCGGCACGCGGGACGACTTCCTGCCGAAGTCCCTTCACGTCGACGATCTCGCGTCCGGCGACCATGTCGTCCTCGCACGCGTGACCGATCACGACGGGGCGACGACTGAGGTCTCGGCCACGTTCACGATCGGCTCGGCGGCACCCGCCCGCGCCGCCGTCCTCGCGCTCGGTTCCCACGAGAACCCCAACCAGGCGTGGCCGGACGCGCTCATGGCGTCCTGGTACGGCGCGGTACGTCGGGTGCCCGTGATCCTGACCGCCCCGAACGGCCTGCCCGCCGAGGTCGCCGCCCTGGCCGAGACCCTGACGTCCATCACGATCGCGGGTGGTCCGGACTCGATCCCAGACGAGCAGTTGGAACTGCTCGGGGACGTCGTCGGGAACGTGGTGCGCCGTGCCGGTTCCGATCGGTACGCCACGGCTGCCGCACTCGCCGATGACCTGGTCCGGTCCCGCGACGTCGCACTGACCGAGGTCTTTGTGGCAACCGGGGACAAGTGGCCGGACGCCGTCGCCGCGGGACCGGCCGTCGCCCGCGAGGGCACGCTCCTGATCCTGGTCGACGGGCTGGGTGCCAAGTCGTCTCACACCCGCGAATTCATGCAGAACGTCGCCGAGGAGGTCACCGAGGTGACTGCCGTCGGTGGCCGCAACTCGATCAGCGACGGCGTGCTGAAGATCCTCGCGTGGTGGGCTGTCTGACCCGAGCCAGGTTGGATGAACTCGATCAACGCTCCGCCCGTGTCGGCGGGATCGAAGTACACCATCCGCTGGTGAGGCATACTGCCGTCAGACGGCGTCGCGGAGGTGCTTGAAGGCGGCGAGGTAGTCGTCGAGCAGCGCCTGCGGATTCGGCGTGATCGCCGTATCGGTCGTCGCACAGCTGAAGACGCGGCCGGTGACGCTGCTCAGCGCCCAGCTGAGGTTGAGCCTGCCGGTCATCCCGCCCCACCCGAGCATGCCGAGGATCTGCGCTCCGCACAGGGTCAGTGGCTCCTTCGGCCCGGGCACGTTGGTGAGCACGCCGGTGCCGCGCATCTGGTGGAGCCGGTGGAACGCGCGCTCGCCGGGGCCTGTCATCAGCGAGGTCGCCGACAGCAGCGCCCACGAGACCACGGGAGTGCCGGAGGACGCAAGCCTGTCGGCGTTCACGGTCGGCACGGTGGCCGCCGTCCCGATCTACCTGTCGAGGCGCTCGGGGTTGCAGCAGATCGTCATGTTCGTCGGTGCGGTGACCACGGCCGCGATGGCCCTCGTGCGGATCGACGGGTCCCTCGCCGAAAGCGTCGGCTTCCTCGTGTGGGCGATCGGCGTGGCCTGGCTCCTGGCGTCGTGGGGCGGCTTCCTGCGGCCCGCATCCGTCGGTTACACGCTCGGAACGCTGGCCGCAGTGGCCGGTCCGTTCTTCGTCATGTCACTCGACCTGCGCGTATCCCTGTCGTTCGGGTTGCTGACGTCCCTGGCCCTGCTGATCGGAGGTATCCGCGAGCGTCGAGGTGTGGTGATCGGGGTCGCCGTCGCCGCCATGCTCGTCTACCTGCCGCGTACGTTCGGCGCTCTTCGCCGACATGTTCGGGCCGATGGCCGTGACCTTCCTGATCGGTGTCTTCCTGCTCGCCGCCGCGAGCCGGCCGGATCGCCATGCTGGTGTCGGAGGATGACGGGTGGTGCCTGTCGATCGTCACCCCGGTCGATGGGATGATGACGGATGTCCGATGCGAACGAGGGTGGGTCGCGGTTGACGAAGTGGCCTGGACAACCGAGGGCAACCTCGCGCTGATCGGCTACCCAGAACAATCGCGAGAACCCGCGGAGCCGACCCTCGAGGAGCCTCGGGCCGTGCGGATCCTCGACCCTGCCACCGGTACGGACCTCGCGGAGGGGACGCTCATCGACCGACCGCACCCGCAGTGGCCGCTTGGGACCGATATGCGGGGCGACGGGAGCCGCGTGCACGTGGACGACGGCTCGGGGCTGGCGCGTCATGTCGTCGTCGCGGCCACTGGCTGATCGCACCCCCTGCCTGGAGTCAGCCGGGTCAGAACGGGGCACTGTTGGTCGAGGCCTCGCTGGGCGACTGACTGGTGGTCGGCGAAGTGCCAGATAGATACTGGCGAGTTTTCGGAACTGCTTGCAGGAATCAATGCTGGCCGGGTCGAATTGCTTACGAGACCTGAGGGGAACAGACCGACCATGCGGTTCCAGCGCGACAACCAACGCGTCACGACCCGGCCATCAGAGGTGGCCGCGGGGCGGCTGCGCGAACAGATGCGTCACGAGGTCGCCGACCTTCGGATCCGACTCGAGGAAGTCGCGCTTCGATCCGAGGTCCACGAGCGCATCGGCAACCTCGACGGGGTCGAGGCCGCCTTCGAGGAACAGCAGCTGATGCTGTCGCAGTTCGAGCGCCGGGTGCGGCACCGGATCGTCGATGCCATCGTCGAGCGCGAGGCCGAGTCCATCCTCAACGAGGCCGTCCTGGTGCTCGGCGATCAGGGTGCCGACGTCGGTGCCTTCGCCTGGCAGGACGAGCGTTCGCCCGGCGGTGCCGGCCGCATGGTGCGGACCGTCGCGGCTGCTGCAGCCGCCGCGCTCGCGGCGATGTTCATGGCGACGTCCGGCACGACCGGCGTCGACCCCGTGTCGTCGGTTTCCACAACCCAGGATGATCTGCCCGCTCCGGCGGCTCGGGGCCCATCGTCGACCACTTCGGAGCGGTCGTCGGCCACCGATGGACGAGTCGTCGGCCAGCGGTACGAGACGACCACGGAGCGCCCGTCGATCCGCGAGCGGCTCGAGCAGCGCCGACAGTCCTCGGAACGCTCGAACGGTGACGAGGTCGCGTTCCTCGAGCAGCTGCTCAACCG
>Ga0326597_10001023_pt1 | contig 46596 bp, 36 predicted proteins | sample RVTome_12_FD_203789 | JGI IMG/M metagenome (GOLD analysis project Ga0326597, IMG submission 203789) | Soil microbial communities from uranium-contaminated site in the Upper Colorado River Basin, Wyoming, United States - RVT100D185 | ecosystem: Environmental > Terrestrial > Soil > Contaminated >...
GTTCACGACCGACGACCAGTTTTCGAGCAGCCCCAATTCGATCGAAATCGTGGGGCCCTCTGACCTCGTGCAGACCTTCGACAGCGTCACGAGCGGCCAGTGGACCCTGCGCACCATGGTGTACGTGCCCGGGACGATGGAGGAAGTCTCCTATTTCATCGTGCTCAATTTGTTCACGCACGGGGATGTCTTCAATCGCAACTGGTCCAGCCAGGTGCTGTTCGACGGTGCGGCGAATATCGTGATGGATGACGACGCCGAGGTCACCAGCACGCCGGTTCCGCTCATCACCGATCAGTGGGTGGAACTGCGCTACGAGATCGATCTCGACAACGACTCGTTCGAGGTGTTCTACAACGGCCAGTCGTTTGTGACCGGGCCGTGGGCGCAGGGCGGCGAATTGTCGATCGATGCGATCGATCTGTGGGGGAACCTCACGACGTCGCCGGTGTACTATGACGACCTGTCGCTCGTGCCGGCGGCACAGGTCGCCACCTTGACCGACTGGGCGATGGGAATTCGCGGTACGCATCTCTCTGGCGGCCTGCCTGAGTTGTCGGCCTCCGACAACACGTTCCATGTGACGCGCAGCCAGTTCGGCTTCCTGGCGACCGAACCGAACGTCATCTACCTCATCCTGGGCTTTGACAGCCCGAACCTGACTCCGGCGGCGCTCGAGCTCACCGAGGAGCATCGCCTCAACCAGACCGGTGGAACAGTTCGCTGGTTCCTCAAGAACTGGAATACCAACGGCTTCGAACTGGTGCACACGTACCCGATCGGAGCGACCGAGATCACGACCACCCTGGGCGGAATCAGCGCCACCAATCGCGTGCGCGCCAGCGACGGCCGAATCGAATGGCAGACGCGAGCCCATACGGTTTCGACGTTCTCGATCTTAGGATTCGACCAGTTCAACGACTTCGTCGGAATCAACGTCCAGTAACCGGTCATCACCATTGCTTTCGATGCGGCCCGCACCATGCGGGCCGCTTTTCTTTTGTCATCGAGCCGTGGCGCGCCCGGTTCGCAAACATCTGAAGTCCCTTAGAGCCTCTAAGGCTTTGTTGAAACCATCGGGTGCCATGGGCAAACTCCGGTTTGCCCGTGGCTCGGCGCTCGAAGAAAATGCGCCACGGGCAAGCGAAGCGCTTGCCCATGGCACCCTGATTTCGATGGTTTCAACAGAGCCAGCCTCTAACACAACGGCATTCCAGTTGCAGTGATCAATGCGTGCAAGGAGGCACGCATGGCCAAGACACTCGTTGATGATCGTTTATGGACCCTGATCGAGCCGTTGATCCCTGTGCGTCCCCGTCGCTGGCGCAATCCTGGCCGCAAGCTCGAGGCGCTCGGGGCCAGCCGCCTCGTTCTGTTCGGCGCGCGGCCCTATGCCTCGATCGGCTATTCCGACCTCGCGCAGCTGGGCTTTCCGCGGAGCGCGACATCAATCTCCATTCCCGCCGCACCCGCGCCCGGCTCTGACCCGGTCATGAAGACCTTCGCCGTGCGCACCAGCGCGGGACGGCTGGCAAGCTGCGCGGTATGGACCGACCAGCTGCATCGGACGATCCTCAGATACCGCACATTCGACACGCCGGTTTGGCTCTCGACCGAGCCGAATATCTACATTCAAACCTTCGGGAAGTCCGGCGTGACCGACCAGACGATGATCATGAACGGGACCTTCACCGCCGTGCCCGGCCCGCAATGGCCGATGCAGCCGCCGACGAGCTATCGCTGGTATTGGTCCGGCGTGGAGCTGCTCGGTAGCGGACTTCTCGACTCGGTTGGGAACCACTTCACGATCATCAGCGATCGCTGCCAGATCGAAACCGTGCACGGCGCCGACCTGAAGGGCTGGCTTTGCGCAGCCGCCAGCAACTCTTCCGGCCTTGAAGCGGTCGCCTGCCGCAACATCCACCATATCGGCCGAATCCCGAAGGCACCGGATGTTCCGGGCGGCGGCTTTGGCGGTTCGGGCGGGCCAGGTGGTTTGCCGGGTTCCGGCGGGTCAGGTGGTGGGTTCGGCGGCGGACTTCCAGGCGGCGGCGGGCCGCATCTGTAATTTGAACCGGTCGCTCGATGGCGATAGATTAGTCTCGGCAGTCCGCTGGGATTCGATTGAGCACGCGTCTTGACCGATCTACTTCGTCCGCCCGACTGACTCGATACTGATTCCGCTCAGTTGCGCTTTACCCTGGATGCGCTACTGGGAGCTCGCCTGAGCGGCGCGCCTGTTCCACCCGCACTCGGGACACCCCGCGCCGAGTTGTCCCCGCAGGTCATAGCCGCAGCGCGGGCAGCGGCCCCGCCGCACACGGATAAGGCGCTTCGCACTGGTGAAGCCGAAGAACACCCCGAACCAGATCGCGGCGTAGAAGACCGTATCGATCAGAAACCCGGGCCAAAGAGGAACGGGGCGTGTTCCTCCAATTCCGAAGATGGCGAGCGCCGGCCAACCTGCACTTATAGGGATGACGATCGTGCCTCGCTCAACAGTGTTCATACTCCCCGCGGTACCCCAATAACCCCGAACACCACTGTCGTGACTGCCGTCATAGGGCCAATAGTGTGTCGCCCACGCCACGGCGACGGTGGTGATCGCGCCGAGGAGCAGGCAGATGAGTATGCGGATGGTCCACTGTCGAACGAGGCGATTGTCCCGCGCATCGACGCAGAACGCCATAGGCACCTTTGGATACTTGCGGTCAACAACGGCCGCAGTTAGGTTCTCTGGCATTGCTGCCGCCGCTGTCCGGCGGCGAGTCCCACCCACTCGACTCTCGACGAGGATGAAATGCCCAAACGCCATCGACGCACCATCAACCTGTCACGCCTCTCCACGCGCGAGATTCAAGCAGAGATCGAACGCCGCCAGGCCGAGGCCACAACGATCCGCAGCCAGCGCGATGCCATCGCACGCCAAGTCGCGGAGCTGGACAAGCAGATCGCCGATCTTGGTGGCGATGCCTTCCTCCGGTCGAGGAAGCGTCGTGGCCGCCCACGTGGATCGAAGAAGAAGGTGAATGGCAGCGCCGCTGGTAAGCCCTCCCGTCGAGGCCGGCGCGGCGGGCTGGCCGACGTGTTGCACAGCCTGCTTCAGGGCAAGACGATGAGCGTGCCGGAGATGGCCCAAGCGGCGAAGAAGGCCGGTCACAAGACGAAGAGCAAGAACTTCCGCACAGTGGTCGGCCTCACGCTGATCAACCATCGGAAGATGTTCAAGCGCGTGAGCCGAGGCCAGTACACGGCGAAGTGACGTGCGAGCCTGTCACCGCCACTCCCTCCTCCTCATCGCCCTCACCACATCCCACGGTGCGATGTGATCGAGGTAGCGCGCCGTCGTCGCGATCGACCTGTGCCCCAACTGCTTGGAGATCACGCCAATGTCCACGCCTTCGCCTCGCAGTTCCGCAGCGTGCGTATGGCGGAAGCCGTGAGCGTGGACCCTTCGCAGGATGCCTGCCTTCTTCGCGATCCGCGGCAGGAACACCCGCACATAGCACGACGCCATCGGCTTGCCGTTCATCATGCAGAACAACGGGCCACCATCGCCCACGGGTAGCGACGTTCGCGCCTGGAGCCACCGTTCCAGTATCTCGAACCCCACGGCGTCCATACCCACGGTGCGTGAGCGGCCGCCCTTGGCGTGCAGGATGCGGATGGCTCCGTTGCGGGGGTCGAGGTCGATGGGTCGGAGTGCCAGCGCCTCGGTGATGCGGAGGCCCGCTCTATAGAGGATGGCGATCAGGGCACGGTTGCGCAGGCCGGCGGGTGTGTCGTCCTTGCAGGCGTCTATGCGTGCACCACTTAGCGGGTCTGGAACACCGCAGGTGGAGAGTGGTGCCGGGACCTCGGTCCGCCGAACAAACGCAACAAGTTGTCACTAATCGTCTTCGACAGTGGAAGCGGCGTATGCTGCATAGGAGCGACTCCTTTCCAGACGATCTTGACCTACGATGGCCCTCAATTCAGTGATGATCGCTCGTCCTGCCCTATGCCGATCATTGGCCAATTCACTGAGTTTCTCTCGGTAGGTCTGCAGGTCAGCAGCTACGGCTCTATTCGAGACCGCAATGGGGATATTCGCGTCGTCATACGCGCGATGCATGCGCGTTTCGATGCCGATGGTTATGTTCGAGAAACGCCGATACAGGTTCTCCAAGGCAATGCGTTCATCATCTGCAACTCCGCCCGCATCAAGAAACTCCCTCAACACGAGCTCGACCGGATCCTTGTTGATCAGTGATTCTGGGTAGGTCATACCCGAGAACGACCGCCAAAGGGTACGGCCGGTCATGGGAGGCAGGAGCGGCATTATTTGTGACACGAATCGACGATTGACATCGCGAATTCGAGCTTCTAGGTCGACCTGCTTTTCACGCAGCTTTGACAGGCGCCCCACGATGTCTTGCTCGTGGGCAATCGCAGGCGCCCCACCCCAAGTTAGACGAGTGCCATCTCGTGAGAAACGCCACGCCGCATGTAATTCGAAGGTCTCAATTTGAATTTCAACAGCTTCGCGGAGTCGTCGTACATGGAGCGGTGTTACCGTCAATTCATACCCTGTCACCAGAGTTTCGATTTGGTGCCTCAATTCCGGTGAGAGATCGACCAAACTAGGGCCCGCAATACTTCGCGTCAGATCGAAATGAGCCCCCGGCAAAAGAGGCGCTGCACTTGAGGACCAATCGCGGGTCCGTGATCCGCGAACGCGTTGCATCGCTGGAAGCTGGTCATCCGTCAGAATCGCTTCAATAGTTTGGAAGAGTTCCTCCTCGAACTCAAGCATGGAATTGGCCACGATCTCTCGCTCGATCATCAGGGTAGCATAGTCAGCCGCGAGACTGGGTGTGATCAACCTCTCTTCTTGTCGATCCCGCGACTCTGCAAGGACTGTGCCGGTCCGCCGAAGACTGGCGACCTGCTGGTCAATCAAATCACGTTGCTTGTTCGCATAGTCGGCGAGGAAGCTCTTTGCCAGTAGAGTTTGATCGTCAGTCAGATGAAGCAGTGCCGAATAGGCATCCAAGTCGCGGTTGGTTATCGCCGAGGGCAACATGAGCGGCAAGCCAGCGTACGGACGCTCGGGCTCGGGCTGGGCCCACCCACCAACGGTCAAAAGACACAGCACAATGATCGTAGGTGTCGTAGCAAGGATTGAGGGACCACCCGTTTGCCGAGTAGCTCTCGTTGGAACTTGGCGAGCTAGGTACGAAGCAACTGCAAGCACGGCGAGTATTCCAGCATTGCGCATGAGTACAGCCCAGCCTGATGACAGAGATTCGATATACCTTTCAATGGGCCCAAAGCATGCACAATCGGGAGGACTGCCAAATGCTATCTGCGATGCATAAGCAAGCGAGAAGAAGATCAGCAATCCAACAAGGGCCGGCAGCAACCTAGACTGCCACATCCTGAGCAACCAGGAACAACCAATGAAGGTCTCACTCGCCGGCACGGCGAGAGCAATGAGCGGAATGACCGGTCTAGGCAAAAGACTCCACGTGCGCAGTTCTGCCACAAAGTGCTGGAGAGCGAACAATTTAAGTAAGCCAGCGCACAGAACGACAAGGAAGCACATGTCGAGCAGCCTTTGACCGATCCAACTCCACCGCGCAACCCGGATCATGGACAGTCTGACCCGGACGGTGTATTTGAGATCTCACACGACAACGGGCTCTGAGAGGAGAATCCGCACGTCCCTGGAGTTGCGCCGCAAATCGGACTTTCCCATTGACATGAGTCGTAATTGATCACAGCGGGCTTGTCGTTCCTCCCCCAATCCTCGCGCAGATAGGGGCGATTGGCGACTGGATTGCTAAGGAATCTGGGCTCACAGTCCCACGTCGCCCCTCCCGGAATGGGAAACCCTTGCGCATCCCTTTCGACGCACGCGATGGTCTCCTGGGCGGTCAGATTGTGAACGTCGTCGCAACAGTCGAGTTCCGCCGTCCACCAACACCATGTGGCGGAGGTCGTGGACGCGAACATAATCATCCACGTGCTGGCGACCAGCAGCTGAATTGCCATGAGATTGTGCTTACGCATTGAAGTGTTCCTTCGTAGGGGTTGACAAACGCATTGACAGCCGTCGCGCCTTTCCAAGGCGAATGAAGATCAGGCCAAGAATGATGGTTCCTGCGATACCGGGGCCGACTCGCTGGAGAACTCGGTCCATCGCCGCAGCAGCTTCCTCGACTTCGGTGTGCGTCAACGTCTCTAATCCGTTCTGACCTCTCAAATGATGGACGGGTTGCTCCCCACGGTAGTCAGTGGCGCTCGCAAACAAAATCAGCCCGCGTATCGGATCGACTGCACCAAGCGCAGGGACCGAGGAACAGGATTCCAGATCGGATTCGTCGTTGCGGCGCGCCCCCAGGAAAATCTTGGTGTGGCTATTCCCTGCATGTTGAAGCCCTACGGACTGCGCAACCCATTCGCCCAGCACAGCATCCTCCGTCCAATCGTCGAACGTCCAGACTGTGCCAGCTGCATATCCACCCTTTACTACGAGTTCTGTCACGAACGCACGACCAAGCTTGTCATCCCACGTTCCTGTGAACGCAAGCCTGCGGTTTGCGTTCTCACGGTCCACAAACTCTGCTACCCAAGAGGCACTGTGCACCTCCAGGCCGTCCAGAATCAAGTCCTCCTGTGCAACCGTGTGCAAGCCGCCGAACCGGAAACACGCCACATCAAGAAAAGCCTGATTGCCGACGAAGCGTAAAGGAACGCCTTTCGGTAACGCCTTGGATGGATCTGCGATCACCAACCATGCTGGCGTCCACTGCCAGACACAACTGTCGGTCCATCCGATGTCTGCGAATGGAATCTGGCCACCCTCGGCGCCAGAGATTCGGTCCTCGCACAGGCGCCAATGGTCCATATCGGCAGCGAGAAGCGCATACCTGACCACGTGCGGATTGTCGGGCTGTACCGCAGTGCGGGTCGTTGTTTCCCACTCAAGCCAAATGGAGGGATCGGTGGCAAATAGCTCTGCGGCTTCAACCTCTCCTTGAAGCCATGCTTCAATGGGAGGGGATGCTCCACCAGATAGCGCGAGAGATCCCGCGCCACAAGCGGCGATGAGCCTAATCGTCATGGGCCAAGGCTCCTGATGCGCAAAGGGGTACCAGAAGACATAACGCTCTAGCCATAGAACATTTGCAATCCATCAGGAAGAATGTCAACCATGTGACTGACCTAGGAACGGGAGCGTAGATCACCCAATCGCAGTCGCTTTGCAACGCCGCCTGGCCCCATTCGCTCAAATGATGGCCTTCCATCGAGACGTCAAGATTGCGGATAAAGTCCCCGATTTTCGTCGGATGGACAGCGAGGTCCGCTAGAAACCCGTTGGGCGATGCGATCTGGGAGCCTCCGCTTTAAGAACCGGCCGTGGGAACTGGGGACTACCCTGTGGGGACGATCTCAAACCCTGGCTGGCGCAGCCAGTGCGGGGCTGTGCCAAGCCTCCCACCCTAACCCAATGCAGACCCCGGATCAAGAGATAGACCGATACCGACTGACAAATCTAGGAAGCCAATTTTCAAAAGAATGCGAGTCAGCGATTACTCAGCCGCTCCATTGCCTGGCCCGCATCGCCCTCACCACATCCCACGGCGCGATGTGGTCGAGGTATCGTGCCGTGGTCGCGATCGACCGGTGGCCCAACTGCTTCGAGATCACACCGATGTCCACCCCTTCGCCTCGCAATTCCGCCGCGTGGGTGTGCCGGAAGCCATGGGCATGGACCCGTCGCAGAATGCCCGCCTTCTTCGCGATCCGCGGCAGGAACACTCGCACGTAGCACGACGCCATTGGCTTCCCGTTCACCAGGCAGAACAACGGGCCGCCGTCCCCCACAGGTAGCGACGATCGCGCCTGGAGCCAGCGTTCGAGTATCTCAAACCCCACCGCGTCCATCCCCACAGTTCGTGACCGGCCGCCCTTGGCGTGCAGGATGCGGATGGCACCGTTGCGGGAGTCGAGGTCGATGGGTCGCAGCACCAGCGCCTCGGTGATGCGAAGGCCCGCTCTATAGAGGATGGCGATCAGGGCCCGGTTGCGGAGTCCTGCGAGTGTGTCGTCCTTGCAGGCGTCGATGAGGGCTGCGATCTCGCGGCCGGTCAGGACCTCGGGTGGAAAGCGGCGCTGAGGCTTGCGCCTCGTTCGCCGCTGCTTCCGCAACGTGGAAGATGGGTGGTGATTGATGCTCGTCTCGATTTGCAGGCGTGACATGCGTGGTACTCCTATCCCCGGTCAGGGCAGGAGGTACCTCGAACTGCAGCATGGAAGCAAGATGAAAGGCAAAAGGTTGATCTGTTCGCCTCATTTGACATGGGATCGCCGTGGGCCTTCGACGATGCCGGCGTCATCCCGCTGTCCGAGATTCATCCCCACCGACGCCGATGAAGCTACGTGTTCGCCGATGAAGGGCGCGAGCCAGCCCTCGCTCGGAGAACCGGATATGCTTGTCCAGAATCGATCGGCCTACACTTGTACCAGACAGGTCGGACGGTGTTGGTTCGATGGGGCGTACGATCGGAGCGAGGCTTGGTGTTGCCACGGCTGATCCAAGGCGGGATGGGTGCGGGTGTCTCTGGCTGGGCGCTTGCCCGCGTCGTCTCGTCGCTGGGGCAGTTGGGCGTTGTCTCAGGCACTGCGCTGGACACCATATTGGTTCGGCGATTGGGCTCAGGCGATGCCGGAGGCCACATGCGCCGGGCGATGGCCGCTTTTCCGGCCCCGGATGTCGTGACCCGAGTGCTGAAGCGCTACTTCCGGCCGAATGGCGTGCCAGAGGATTTATCGCCGCGCATCCCATCCAGCGGCTCGGGCTCCTGCGCGCCTGTTCGAGACGATGGTGATCTGGATATCGATCCGGTCGGCCAGCCCGTCGAGGGGGTTGCAGACACCCAGCAGCGATACAAGCTCGTGCCGCTGCCGAGCGCCAAGCTCACGCGCGAGCGCGAATGGCTCCTGATCCTGTCAAACTTCGTCGAGGTGTCTCTCGCTCGGGAAGGCCATGACGGCGTGGTCGGCATCAACTACTTGCACAAGGTCCAGTTCCCGACACTCCCCAGTCTCTACGGCGCCATGCTCGCAGGCGTAAGCGTGGTGCTCATGGGGGCGGGCATCCCAGGCGACATCCCGCACGTGCTGGACCTGCTCAGTCGGAATCTGGAGGCCCGCATCTTCCTTGATGTCCTCGATGCAGGCGATCAGAAATACGAGATGTCGTTCGACCCTTCGGCACTCTGGGCCGAGCAACTCCAGTGCGAAGCGCCGCCACTGCATCGCCCGCGGTTTCTTGCAATTGTCTCATCGGCCACGCTCGCCCGTGCCCTGCTCAAGAAAGCGCCGGGCGGGATCGATGGCTTCGTCGTCGAAGCCCCCATCTCCGGCGGGCACAATGCGCCGCCGCGCGGCGCCCCGCAACTCTCATCCAGAGGTGAACCGATCTACGGCCCGCGTGATGATGTGGATATGGCCCAGATGAAAGCGCTGGGCGTACCGTTCTGGCTCGCCGGCGGGTTTGCATCGCGCGAGAAACTTGACGCAGCGCTGGCCGCGGGGGCCCATGGGGTTCAGGTGGGCACGGTCTTCGCGTTCTGCGACGAATCGGGACTCGACCCCGACCTGCGGCGGCGATTCCTTGCCGGGCTGCTGCGCGGTGAGAGCGACGTGTTCACCGATCCAGCCGCGTCGCCTACCAGTTTCCCCTTCAAAGTGGCGCGGATGGCTGGCACGCTGTCGGAGCACGACGCGTACGCCCAGCGAACGCGCTTGTGCGATTTGGGCTACTTGCGCCGGGCGTATCGCAAAACGGATGGGACGATCGGCTACCGCTGCCCGGCCGAGCCGGTTGGAGATTATGTGCGAAAGGGTGGCAAGGCCGAAGACACCATCGGCCGCAAATGTCTGTGCAACGCGCTGTTGGCAAACATCGGCCTCGGGCAGCAGAGGTCGGATGCGCATGAAGAGTTGCCGCTGTTGACCGCGGGAAACGACCTGGACTGTCTCCGGCCGTTCATTTCGCCCGACAAGCTGTCGTACTCAGCCAAGGACGTGATCGAATCGCTGCTTCCATCAGCGTAGGCGGTGGTCGAGCGCATGACGTGATATTCTGTCACGCGCATGAAGCTTGACCACCTCCACTTCTTCATCGACCCCAACCGCCGCATCGGCTGGCAGGCGTGCATGCAGGCGTGCAGCGAGTGCGATACGCATCGCGGCGAGGGGTATATTATCTCGCGCATCGCACACGCGATAAAAGATAAAGACAAACTGCTGGCCCGTGTACGCTGAATCAAAGGCCAGGTCGAGGCGCTTGAAAAGGCCGTGGTCGAAGAACAGAGCTGCTCATCCGTTCTGCAATTGATCGCGTCCTGTCGGGGAGCGATCAGCGGACTCATGGTGGAAGTCATCGAAGGCACGTTCGTCATCACGTCGTCAATCACAGACCTACCCGCCAGCAGCATGACGCAGCGGACGAATTGATCGAGTGCTCAAGACCTACTTGAAGTAGGACGCCTCATGCCGCGCGACCGTCACGAGCATCACCACGACGACTATTACCACCACGAGCACGCGCTGGAGTGGATGGACTTGGCCCGCATCGCATTCGTGGGCCTCTGTATTCTGCTCGTGTGGTTCCGCGTGTGGGAGCCGTTCGCCAACGTGAGCGTCATCGGCGTGACCGCTACGCTCATCGGCGGCTGGCCAGTCTTCGCAGAGGCGCTGGAGAACCTCCTGCAACGGCGGATGACGATGGAACTCTCTATGACCATCGCCCTTGTGGCGGCGCTGGTCATCGGGCAGTTCGTTACTGTGCTGGTGATCATCTTCTTCGTGCTGATCGCGGAAGTGTTGGAAGGCCTTACGGTGGGCCGCGGCCGAAAGGCGATCAAGCACTTGCTTGACCTGCTGCCGCGCGAAGCCACGGTGCGAAGGGCGGGCGGCACGCAACAGATTGCCGCCGACGACTTGAGGATCAGCGACGCTGTGCTCGTGAGGCCCGGCAGCCGCATTCCAATTGACGGCGTCGTCATCGGCGGCCACTCCGCTGTGGACCAATCGACGATCACCGGTGAGTCGATGCCTGTTGACAAATCGGAAGGGGCCGAAGTCTACGCCGGGACGATCAATCAATCCGGTGCGCTCGAAGTGCGTGTCACGCGAATCGGTAAAGACACAGCCTTCGGCAAGATCATCGAGGCCGTGGAACACGCCGACAAGTTGCGCGCGCCCATCCAGAAAACCGCCGATCGGCTCGCGGGATATCTCGTCTACTTCGCCATCGGCTGCGCGATCCTCACGTTCATCATCACGCGCAATATCACATCGACGATTTCCGTCATCATCGTGGCCGGCGCGTGTGGCATCGCCGCCGGGACTCCGCTGGCAATTCTTGGCGCCATCGGACGCGCGGCCCGCACCGGCGCGATCATCAAGGGCGGCCTCTACCTCGAAGCGCTCGGCAAGGTGGACACCATCGTGTTCGACAAGACCGGAACACTCACGCTCGGCTCGCCGCGCGTCTCGTCCATCCATCCTGCTTCCGGCGTCACTGAGCGGGCGGTGATAGAAGCCGCCGCGATTGCCGAGCGCCGTTCCGAACACCCGATCGCCAAAGCGATTCTCCAACGTGCGGCAGAGTGGTCGCTGCCCGCCGTCGAACCACACGAGTTTCAATACGCGCCCGGCAAAGGCATCGTCTGCTCGCTGAATGGTGAACAAGTCATCGTTGGCAATTGGGGCTTCTTTGAGCAGCGAAACCTCAGCATGGCGGGCTTCGAGAGGGTATCCGACCAGCGCACGCAGACATTCGTGGCTCGTGGCGGTCAGGTGTTGGGAGCGATCGCCGTGTCCGACCCGGTGCGCAGCGAAGCCGCCGGCGCGGTGAAAGCGCTCAAGAAACTCGGCATCCGCACGGTCATGCTCACGGGAGACGCGGCGGCCATCGGCGAAGCCGTCGGACGCGAACTACAGATTGATGAAGTTGATGCCGAACTGCTTCCCGACCAAAAGGTGCAACGGGTCAAAGCGATACGTGCCGGAGGCCGCAGCGTGGCGATGGTCGGCGATGGCATCAACGACGCCCCCGCGCTCGTCGAAGCCAACGTCGGCATTGCGATGGGCGGCGGCACCGATGTGGCCCGCGAGAGCGCCGACATTGTCCTCATCGGCAACGATCTGCTCAAGTTTACCGAGACGGTGAGGATTGCGCGATGGTGCCGCAGCATCATCCTGTTCAACTTCACCGGCACCCTGGTGGTGGACGGCATCGGCGTCGGATTGGCGGCCTTCGGTCTGCTCAATCCGCTGCTGGCGGCCCTGATTCACGTCGTCTCCGAGTTGGCGTTCATCCTCAACTCGGCGCGGCTGCTGCCGGCTGTGTCGAGCGGCGGCATCGGCACTGGCAGGACAACCCATGCGCTGCGCCACGCTCTTCGCCATGCATCGGTCACAGATTCCGCAGTTGCCTGATGCAATCTTCCCGGCTGGGAAGAACATGCTGGGGTTACAGGAACGGGGGGCTCATGATTTCGTCACGGTGGGCTGCATCATGCAGGCGCATTGCTGCCAATCGTCACCGCGGCGACCCCGTTCGCGCGTCGCGGTGCGTAGGGGCCACGATGCAGCCAAGCCCGGCCCGGCGCCGGGTCGGGCGCGGCTACGATCCAGCCCAGCAGCACAACCGTTGTGAGGCCGCGGCACGCCCAAATGGACCACGACGGCAACGTCGTGCCCAAGTCGATCAGCACGGTGCCGCTCCCGCCCAATCCTAGAAGCGCAGGGAGCTTGTACCAGTAGTAGGTCGAGACCGCAGCGCCGACGAATAAGCGCTCCAGCCGCGCACGTGCGCTCGAACCAGCCAGCGCTCGGAGCACTAGGAAGATCGCGAGCGACACCGACATGGCGCCCCAAGTCCACCCATACGCCTCAACCCATGATTCGAAAGTGTCCGCCGATCCGCCCGCAGGCACGCGGTACCAGCCCCACACGAACCCGACAAAGCCACCCATGAGAACCAGTCCAAGAGCGTGCTGAAGCTTCGTGACCCCCTGTGCTAAGGGGCTCATCGCCGGGGTCGAATCTGGGCACACCGGGACGCACCCCACGCACTCGACGCAGTGTGCGTTGGTGAATGTGACTGCAGGTCTCGTGCCGTAGAGCTGCTCGACGGGGTGGACGGGACACAACCCCGAACACCAGCCGCTCTTACCGTCAAACACATACCCCGCGACCAGTGCCAGCATGCCCAAAGCCACGAGCGCCGCAGCGCTGACGAGGCCACTATCGTCGAGCCCGACGTGGCGCGAAGGTACGAGGAGCAGCAGGAGCGCGGTGGAAGCGGCCGCCAGACTGCTTCGCATCTTCGGCGTGGCGCGGAGGCGCAGGCCGCGGCCCAAGTGTCGTGCCAACTGCGACACCGTGCCCAGAGGGCAAATGTTCCGCCACAGGCCAGGGGCGAACACCAGCAGCGCGGGTGCCGCTGGGATCAACACGTCCCAGATCGCGCTAAGCCCGACCTTCGGCCAAGCCATCAGCGTCACAACCGCCGCGACGCCGGCGACGAGGACGGTCGCCTGCACAACTCGCCACGCAATGAAGCCGGATCCGAAAGCGGACGCGTTCGAGACCATGTCGCGGCTCCTTGAACAGTTTGTTCCGTCGCTCGCAACACCCACACATCTCGAAGTGTACCGCTCGAATGCGCCGCTCGCCAGCACGAGCAAGAGAACGCCGGAAGAAGGACATCAGGGGGAATACACAATCACCGCCGCGCGCTTCGTTGCCGACGAGTCACACGCCGACCCGGAATTGATGGTGGCGAAAGCCTGGGTAAAGCATGCTTACGGTGCCCGGCTGCTCATCGTCCGCGATGAACTTCACGCCGTCTCCCCCTGCAACAACTGGAGTTTGGTGACCATGTCGTCGCGATCGGACTGCGTCAGCCAGGGAAAGAGCGGTTGATGGATCAGTGCGTGTCCGTAGGGTGAGATCACCCAGAATATCTCTCAACCTGACACTATGAAGCAGGTCTCCCTCCCGGATGATCTCGGGCTCGCCGGCGTGTGACACCGGCGTCCCACATCACGGAAAGGAGACCCGAATGATCTCGATCGGACTGGACGTGCACCAACATTCTACTGCCTTGTGCCAACTGGATGCGAGCGGCCGCCCCGTGGTGGAGGAGGTGATTCGAGGGGGCCTGCATGCAGTTGCCGCGCGACTTCGGCGCATCGAAGAGCCCTTCAAGGTCTGCTTCGAGGCATCGTGCGGGTATGGGACACTCCACGATCTGCTGGCGCCCATCGCTCAGCAGGTGCAGGTGGCGCACCCCGGGCGAGCTGGCGCTCATCTTCCGATCGAAGCAGAAGAACGACCGCTTCGATGCACAGCGGATCGCCAAGCTTCTGCACCTGGATGAAGTCCCGAGGGTCCACGTGCCGTCGGTCGAGGTTCGAGCCTGGCGCGGCATGATCGAGCACCGTCGCCGCCTCGTGGACAAGCGAACTCGGGTGAAGAACGCCCTGCGCGCGCAACTGCGCAGCCTGGGGATCAAGGCGCCCGCCCGTCGCACGCTCTGGTCGAAGGCGGGGATCGAGTGGCTCGAGGCGCAGAGCCTTCCGACAGGGCTCGACCGAATCAAGCGTGGGTCTCTCCTGGCGGAACTGGGAACGCTCGACGAGCAGATCAAGATCGTGGAGCGCGAACTCAACCTCATGGGAAAGGAAGACTGGCGTGTGCTCCTCCTGCAGACAATGCCAGGCGTGGGGCCGCGCACGGCGGAGGCGGCCGCGGCGTACATCGATGCACCGGAGCGTTTCGGGAGCAACAAGTCGATCGGGACCTACTTCGGCGTGATCCCCTCGCAAGACGCCAGCGCCGGGAAGAATCGGCTCGGGCACATCACGCGCGAAGGGCCGGCGACCGTGCGGAAAATGGTGACCGAGGCGGCGTGGCAGGCGATTCGGCGCTCTCCACGGTTCAAGGCGTTCTACGAGCGCGTGATGGCCGGACAGAAGCAGCGCCGGGCCACAGCCATCGTGGCCACTGCACACAAGATGCTGCGGATCATGCTGTCAATGCTCCGATCGCGTCAGCCGTGGCGTGACGAATCGGCACCGGCGGCCGTCTGCCCCCCGGACGCATCGGTGAATGATATTGAGACCGCAAGAGCCCACCGACGCATCCGGGGGGCAGACTCGTCATGGGCAGGAGCGTGAGCAAAGGACACGAACAGGAGATCCATCCAGGAGCCGAGGAACCGATCGAGCGGAAGCGGGATCAAGACGCGGACCCCGTGGTTAACATGGCGGCGGCCAAGCCGCACGCCGATGCCTGAATGGGGCCGCTTCGCACGCAGTGATATGGCGCGTCCACGCGACGACGCCGGATAGATGTTTGAACTGATCTCGAATCTTCCCGCCCACCACTTGACGGAGACCTGCTCATAGATGTTAACCGGAGAGCGAGTTGTCCCGTCGTGGGGACAATCTCAACCCACGGGTTAACAGCGCGCGCGAATTTCCGAGTCCCGAGCGGGCGCGCGATCGAGACTCGAACCTGACATGCGCGCTCTCCGGTTAACAGGCGCGCAGTCGCGTAAACCCATGTTTCACGGGCATTTGTGCGCGATCTCTCTGTTTTCGCGCGCGCGAGTGGTTATGAGGAGCGTCCTGAACGGGGAGCTTCTCGTTTTTGTACGAGTCAACCCGTACCCACGGGTTAGCAGCCACAGCCGCGCGAGACACATCGCGCGGGATCAGCTCACCACTCAACCGCACCCATCGCGGCCGCCCTGGAGCGGGCCGGCTTGCGGCAATCCACCTGACGATCCGGTACGATGCCTCCGGGCGGCAGCGCGGCATCGCTGCACCTGCGGTTAGGCGCATCCTCTTCCGCGCTGCCCACCCCCCTTCTGCTTCCGTGGTCGTCGAGTACTTCCATCCCGAGATGTCGGAACTGACCTGAGCAACGGTGCAGCGGCAGAGCTCGGCACGACTAGGAGCGCGCTGAGCGCATTCGCGCCAAGCTGCCGCAGGACTTGACTAGATCGAGTGAACTCGCGGTCCTCGAAGAGATCGCAAATGCGCAGTTCGAATTCGGGAAGGATGATGCTCGCACCCTTGCGGCCATCGAGCGGGCCGCGCCGCGCAACGCGGGGCCTGTAGCCGCCCGCTGATCTCGCCAGCACTGCTCAGAAAAGAATGATCTTCTCGCTCGCCGCAGGTCTATGATACCGCTGCAGATCATTTGATGTGCTTGTCCGAACCGAGGTTCACCGCCGGGTGGTCTCATTTGGACCGAAGTCATGGGCATCATTCAGCGTCGAAGGAGTCGAGGCCCATGGGAGCCAGAACCACCGCATTCGTTAGTACCTATCCGCCCCGCCTGTGCGGGATCGCGACGTTTACGCGCGACCTCGCCAAAGCTGTCGCCGCCGCCAATCCGAACGTGGGGACGACGATCCTGGCGATGACCGACAAGGCCGATCCGCATACCTATCCAGATTGCGTTCGTTTCGAAATTCGGCGCGGCGTGAAGGACGATTACGCGCGCGCCGCCGATTTTGTCAACTACAGTGACATCCGGCTGGTGTCGATCCAGCATGAGTACGGCATCTTCGGCGGCGAGGATGGCGCGCACATCCTGGACTTTCTCGCGCGCATCCGTGTGCCGTCGATCACCACGCTCCACACGGTGTTGAAATCCCCCACTCGGTCGCAGCGGAGGATTGCGGAAGCAATGTCGAGGCGCTGCGCTCGCCTCGTCGTCATGAGCGAGATCGGCGTCCGGCTGCTCGAACAGTCCTACGACGTGCCCGCCAACAAGGTGGTGATGATCCCACATGGCATCCCCGACCTGCCGCGCGACGATACGGCCCAGCACAAAGAACAGGTTGGAGCGGCTGGCCGACGGCTGCTGTTGTCGTTCGGGCTGCTCAGCCCCAACAAAGGCATAGAAACAGTCATTCGGTCGCTACCTCGACTGGTGCAACGGTTCCCCGATCTCTTGTACTTTGTGGTTGGGGCGACGCACCCAGAAGTCAGGCGGCATCATGGCGAGGAGTACCGACACACCCTGGAGCGCGAAGCGCACGCGCTGGGCGTGGCTGACCATGTCGTCTTCCGAAACCAGTTCGTGACGTTGGAAGAGCTGTGTGGCTACCTGCGGGCGGCCGACATCTATGTGACTGCATATAAGAACGAAGCCCAGAGCACCAGCGGCGCACTGGCGTACGCGATGGGCGCCGGCACGGCGGTGGTTTCCACACCTTACTGGCATGCCCAGGAATTGCTCGCCGAGGGACGGGGCCGCCTGTTCCCGATTGGCGATGTTGATGCGCTCGTGAGGACCATCGACTCACTTTTGTCCAACGATCGCGAGTTGCAGACGATGCGTGCCGCAGCCTACGAGTTCACTCGCCCGATGACCTGGCAGCGCGTGGGCGAGGCGCACGCTGCGTTGGCAGAACAGGTTGTAATGGAGGCCGCCCTCGGTAGTCGCGCGATTCCCACGCCCGACTCAGTACCGACGCGCGACTCCGCCCTTCCCGAGCTGTCCCTCGATCACCTGCTCCGGCTCACCGACGACACCGGGATCATTCAGCACGCGACCTTCTCGGTCCCGGCCCGCCAAACCGGCTACTGTGTCGATGACAACGCCCGCGCCTTGCTGGTTGCGTTGCTGGCGCATCGCATCACTGAGTCTCCCGAGGCCAAGCGCCTCATTACCATCTACCTCAGCTTCCTGCACTACTGCCAGCGCGAGGACGGGCGCTTTCACAATTTCGTGGATTACAACCGTGTGATTGAGTCCGACATCGGCTCACAGGATTGCATCGGCCGCGCGCTGTGGGCGCTCGGCGCGACTGTCCACATGGCCACGGACAGCGGCGCTCGGCGGCTGGCCCGCGAGATGTTCGACCGCGCCATCACGGCGGCGCCGGAGTTCGGTCCACGCGGCCAGGCGCTGGCGATCATGGGGCTGGAAGCCATACTGCGGGCTGAGCCGGACAACGCGGAGATCAAGGTGACGCTCGACGCCCTCGCCGCCAATCTCTGCCATCGCTATGAGCAGGAAGCCGATGCCCGCTGGCAATGGTTCGAGCCGACGCTGACATACGACAACGCCATGATTCCGCTGGCCCTCTTCACTGCCTTCAAGGTGACAGGCGATGACGTTTACCTTCAGGTGGCCACCGAGTCGCTTCGATTCCTGGAGGGCGTGTGCTTTGCCGATCGTGACGGTGCTGGCCATCTGACACTCATTGGCAATCGCGGCTGGCACGAGCGGGGCGAAGAAATGCCGGAGGCAGATGAACAACCCATCGACGCCGCGGCATTCGTGCTCGCCTTTCGCGGTGCGTACCTCGCCACCGCCGACCCTCGCTATTTGAGACGCATGCGCGAGTCGTTCGATTGGTTCTTGGGCGCGAATCGATTGGGAGTCTGCCTCTATGATTTCTCAACGGGCGGCTGCCGAGACGGCCTGGGCGTCAGCGAAGCGAGTCAGAATCAGGGGGCTGAGAGCAGTGTCTCGTTTCTCATAGCCCTGTTGACTATGCTCGACATCAGTGGGCCGGACGATGCCCTTGTTCAAGCGAATGTCGAGTTTCCGAAGCGCAGGGAAGAGACAATCGAGGTGGTGATGTCGAAGCGACAGACTGTCTCGGCGCACGAGGTAGGTGTCTGAGGAAAAACGGAGTGACCCATTAGTGATGACCGCGCTGGCGGTGGTCGATGACCTCCTTGGGAGACTGTGCTGACAACGACGCGACAACTTGCGGTCACCAGGACGACCCATCGCTTTCTGCCTGATCCGCGCCGCGTGATCGCCAAGCCCTACCTGCCCGGCGAGGAGATCTATTCCCCGGACGGCAAGTCGCGCGTCAAGATTGTGCTGGAGCGAATCTTGTCGATCCCCGAGGCAGAGGTAGCTGGCCTGCTCGGCGATGTGCTGGGCAACTTCGCGCACCGACACCGCGACTTCACCCAGGTACTGCACCACCATTTCCAGATGGTGGCACATCATCTCGAGCAGGGTGTGACGCTGTCTGAGGAACGTCGCCTCTTGATCGGGGCGTACTTCACGCACGAGTATTCGATCGAGGCGGCGGCGCTGTTCAACCCCTCGCTAGTGCCTGCTCCCGATCAGAGCCGTCTTGCCGATCCTCCCGGCAGCCAGCAGCGCTTCATCATGAGCGTGCGCGCGGTTGGCGAAGGCCACGTCTCGTCCATCGGGTTTCGCACTGGCGTGATCGACGAGCGGTGCAATCTCACGTTTGATCAAGTCAGCAACTACGCCATCACCGGTCGGCGGAAGAAGCCGCTGTACGAGAAATACCTCTTCGGTTCCCAACTCGCGGAACTTGGCGCCAGCAACGAGATCACGGCGATGGTGCTCGATCCGCTCTCCGAGCGATTCACGTTCGACGAACTGGAACGCAGCCTGACATCGCTCGAAGAGAAGCACCTGTTCCCGCAGGTCATCGCATTCGAGACCGCCAAGATCATCCATCTCCTTGCATCATCGAACTACCTCGTGGTGTATCCGCACGACTCGCCGGTTTCGGAGCGCGTCATCTTTCCGGCCGGCCCCAGGGAAACTCAGGGCATGGAAGATGCGCGGTTCGTCCGGTTCGTCCACGACAACGGATCGGTCGTCTACTACGCGACCTACACGGCATTTGACGGACTCGAGGTGCTGCCACAACTCATCGAAACCGAGGATTTCGTGTCGTTCCGTGTCGGCACGCTGAATGGGACCCATGCCCGGAACAAGGGGATGGCTCTGTTTCCCCGCATGATCGACGGCAAGTACGTGATGCTCGCGCGCTCTGATCGCGAGAACACTTACCTGATGCGCTCGGAGAACGTGCGCTACTGGAACGAAACCGTGCTACTGCAGGCGCCTGAGCAACCGTGGGAACTTATCCAGATCGGCAACTGCGGTTCACCCATCGAAACTGAGGGGGGCTGGTTGGTACTCACGCACGGCGTCGGACCGATGCGGCGCTACGCCATCGGCGCCATGCTGCTGGACTTGGAGGATCCTACCCACATCATCGGCCACCTCGCCGAGCCGCTGATGGTGCCCGAATCTGACGAGCGCGAGGGATACGTCCCGAATGTGCTGTATTCCTGCGGTAGTATGGTTCATCGCGATCACCTGGTTCTCCCGTATGGATTCTCAGATGGCGGAATCAAGATCGCGCTGATTCGGGTGCCTGACCTCATCGATCGACTGCTCGAACAGCGACATTGATCGCTCAGCCTCGACCTTGGCAGCGGAAGGTGACAATTGGCGGCAGCCTCTGCCTCGTCTGCATACTTCCACGTCGTGGAGAAAAGGGCCGGAAAACCGGCCAAAACCGGCCATCCAGTGTCGCTTTGCACGAAAAGCGACACTGTTTTCCTAATATTGTTCGGCGTAATGCTTTAGAATCGGTTGCGCGCTCTGGTGTGGCAGAACGGACCGCTATCGAAAGGTGCCAGAACCCCCGACTTTTGCATTGAACACCGTTTTGCAGATTGCTCTACTGAGCGATCAGCTTCGACCTTGGCGTAGAGGAGACGCGCGGTGATGAACAGCTTCGGCACCCTAATCATTGTCGTGATTGTGGCCGTCTGGTCTTGCACAATGAGCGCTCAGGACGCATGCAGAGGCGACATGTTTGGTCCGCTCGACATCTATTCCGACATGGGTGCCTTCGCTGGTGCTGCAGGCGACGTAGACGGAGATGGCAGACTTGACGTTGTCGTTGGCAACTTTACTGCGGCGACTCTTTCGGTCTACATCGGCGTGGATGAATCGCATTCATTCAAACGGGTCGTAACCTACTCGCTTGGCAACGACCCCACTAAAGCCGCACTCGCGGACGTTGACGGAGACGGCGATTTGGATGCCCTTGTTGGTTACTTGGCCGGGACAACCGTGTCGCTGCTGAGGAACAACGGAGATGGCACCTTCGCGCCGCATGAGATGATCCCCACGGGTTCTGGTCCGGTTTGGATCGAGACTGGCGACCTCAACGATGACGGCTTCCCAGACTTGGTCAGTGCGAATGTATCCGGCGGCGGAGTTTCCGTCGTGTTGAATGATGCCGGCACGGGCTTTCTCGCGCCTGTCCCCTATCCCACCGGATCGGAGGTCTGGTCGGTTGTCATCGGTAATCTCGATGGGGTACTGGGGCCCGACCTCGCCGTTGCGAGTCTTGGCTCCGATCGCATTTCGGTTCTTCTCAACGAAGGTGGAGGCACCTTCGCGGCACCCGTGCATTATTCTGGCTTCTCCGACCCGATCTCCATCGCCGCCGATGACATCGACGACGACTCCGACCGCGACCTCGTGGTTGTGAATAATGGTACCGACTCACTGGCACTGATGCTCAACGACGGAACGGGCGCGTTCGCTCCTGGTGATACGCATCCCGTTGAAAACTTCCCGCGCCACGTCGCAATTGGAGATGTGAATGGCGATGATCTCGTCGATCTCATCTCGGTGAATCAGTTGAGCGATTCCATCTCGATCCTGCGGGGTGAAGGCGGCGGCGCATTCGCTCCTCAAGTCACCTATGACGCTGGCCGCCATGCCTTTACCTCGATCACCCTCGATATCGACGCTGATGGGGCGCTCGATCTGATGATTCCGAACGAAGTCGGTTATGTGCGACTGCTGTTCAACAACGGAGACGGCACGTTCAGTACGACTTCCATCCCGGATGCCTTCTATGCATCGATATGGGCCCCTTCGGTCGCATTGTGGGATGTCAACAACGATCAATGCGCTGATCTCTTCGGCGCCTCCGATGCCAACCACATCAGTATTCGACTCAACCAGGGCGATGGCACGTTCGCGGCGCCAGTCATCAAATCAGTACAAGAGCAGCCGCAAACGATTGTCGCCGGTGACATAGATGCCGATGCGGATATCGATCTGGTGGTTCCCAACCGCGACAGCAGTTCCTTTTCCAGGCTCAGGAATCAAGGCACCGGGACTTTCACAAATCAGGTCGTGTTTTCGACTGCGTCAAATCCATGGGACCTGTCGCTTGCGGATGTTGATAGCGACGGCGACCTCGATGCGGTCGTAGGTGTTTCGTTTCCAAACATGGTCATCGCCGTGTCGATAAACAACGGCACAGGCGGATTCGGCACGCCAGTTCTGTCCTCAGTCAATGAGCGCTTCGATCGCATTGCCACTGGCGATTTCAATGCCGATCTCATGCCGGATGTCGCGTACAGCAGTGTCGAGGAGCACCACGTTGGGGTGCTGCTCAACCAAGGGAACGGAGCCTTCGGAACTGCCACGGTTTACTCTCCTGGGGCACGACCAGGCGAGATTGCCGCGGGAGACATCGACAACGACGGTGATCTGGATCTGGTGACAACCTCCGGGCTAAATGATGCCGTCATTATCCTCCTGAACGACGGTGCCGCGGACTTCAGCAGTCAAATCCAAGTGAATCTGGCGTCATTCGGCGGGAACGAAACACGCGCCGTGGTGCTGGCAGACTGGGAGAACGATGGTGACATAGATTTCGTGGCAACGAATCGCGACAGCGATAGCGTGGTGGTGGGGCTGAACGATGGCGATGGAGATTTCTTCGTCTTCACGACGCTTGAGAGTCTGCCTATCCCGATCGGCGCGTCGGCAGGTGATGTTGATGGTGACGGCTATTCAGACCTTGCGATCGGCCTCGACTCCGACAGCACCGTTGCGATCATCCGCAACCAGTGTGCCCCGGGTGAGAGTGCTGCCCCGCTCACCGACTTCACCGTCACTTTTGGTTCGCTCATCTCTGGCGTCTTGCAGGACCTCGTCGATTCCGACAATGCCTGGGTGAGGGGCCGCAGTCGCTTCGGATTCCTGGCAACCGAGCCCAACGTGGTAGACCTCCAGGTCGGTGCGGTAACGACTGTGCAGAATCCTTCGTCACTCGACCTCACCGTCGAAGGCCGGATCAACCAGTCTGGGGGAACATCGAAGCTGCGTTTGCGCAACTGGTCGAGCAATGGCTTTGAGCAGGTGCATCAATACCCGATCGGCACGACGGAAACGGTTGAAGGGATCGAGGACGTGAATGCCGCGAATCGCGTCCGTCAAAGCGATGGCCGCATCGAGCTCTCGATTCGCCAGTCCGTGGTAACGACCTTCACGGTGATGGGCTTCGATTCGTACACCGATCAGGTGCTCATCTCAGTGCAGTAGACATTTCGCGCTCAGTGTCCCTTTACCTTGGATGCGCTACTTGATTGCGGCGTCATCGGCGGGCCTGTTCCACCCGCACTCGGGACAACCTTGCGCCAATTGTCCCCGAAGGTCATAGCCGCAGCGCGGGCATCGGCCGCGCTTGGCGCGGATGAACCGCCTCGCGCCGGTGAAGCCGATGAACACACCGAACCAGATCGCGGCGTAGAAGAGCGTGTCGAACAGAAGCCCGGGCCAGATGGGGTGCAGTGGTATCCGCCGAAACGAGTCCGCATTTCGGTCCAACAATGGCAATTGCGACAGCAAGAGCCCTTCCTTGAGGCCGCTGTTTGAGAACTCAATGACTTTCAGGTCCTCGGCGGCGGAGCGAAATGATCGCAAGCGAATCGAAGACCAATAGAAAGAGCGAGCGGGCACGCCAAAGAGCGATACTTCCTGATGTTTGATGGGTTCATTCTGATGATTCGGAAGATCGAGTGCCAGAACATGAGTTTGCCATGCATCCTCGAACAGCCACCAATGCACCGAATGCGAGGCCCAGTCTGTTGGTACAGGGGCCGCCCAATGGTCTCGAACGGATCTCTTCCGCGTGGGAGTGTCGCTGATCGACAAAATGCCCGTTGAACCGAGGCGATTCGGCGCCCACACAGCACATCCCCACGACACGGCAACGGTGGTGATCGCACCGAGGAGCAGGCAGATGAGTATGCGGATGGTCCACCGTCGCACGACCTGATTGTCCCGCGCATCGATGCAGAACGCCATAGGCACCTTCAGACACTTGCGGTCAGCAACGGCCGCAGTTAGGTTCTACGGCATCGCTGCCGCTCTCCGGCAGCGAATTCCCCTCTACTCGACCATTGACGAGACCGACATGCCCAAACGCCACCGACGCACCCTCAACCTCTCACACCTTCCCACGCGCGAGATTCAAGCAGAGATTGATCGCCGCCAGGCCCAGGCTGCATCGATCCGCGGCCATCGCGATGCCATCGCACGCCAGATTGCGGAGCTCGATAAGCACATCGCCGACCTTGGTGGCGATGCGTTGCTCCGGTCGAGGAAGCGTCGCGGCCGCCCACGAGGTTCGAAGACCAAGGCGAACGGCGCCGCCGCAGGCACGGGCGCACGACGCGGCCGGCGCGGCGGGCTGGCCGATGTGCTGCACAGCCTGCTTCAGGGCAAGACGATGAGCGTGCCGGAGATGGCCAAAGCCGCAAAGAAGGCCGGTCACAAGTCGAAGAGCAAGAACTTCCGCACAGTGGTCGGCCTCACGCTGATCAACCATCGGAAGATGTTCAAGCGCGTGAGCCGAGGCCAGTACACGGCGAAGTAAAACACCTCAGGAGAGCAGGGGCGACACGATGATCCTCACCACCACTCCAGGCATTGATGGCCGGCACATCAAGGAGTATCTCGGCGTCGTCGCGGGCGAGGCGATCCTCGGTGCCAACATCTTCAAGGATCTCTTCGCCGGAATCCGCGACATTGTCGGCGGCCGATCAGCGGCCTACGAGCAGGAACTCCGCAAGGCGCGGGCCATCGCATTCGCGGAGCTCAGCCAAGCCGCGGCCGACCTGGGCGCGAACGCGATCGTGGGCATCGACATTGACTACGAGACGGTAGGCAATCAGGGCAGCATGCTCATGGTGAGCGTGAGTGGCACGGCAGTGGTGATTGAATGACCCCTCCGCTTTAGGTGCTCCACTCCCTCCTCCTCATCGCCTTCACCACATCCCACGGCGCGATGTGATCCAGGTAGCGGGCCGTCGTGGCGATCGACCGGTGCCCCAACTGCTTCGAGATCACGCCGATATCCACGCCCTCACCTCGCAGCTCGGCAGCGTGGGTATGGCGGAATCCGTGGGCATGGACTCGCCGCAGGATGCCCGCCTTTTTCGCAATCCGCGGCAGGAACACCCGCACGTAACACGAGGCCATCTGCTTCCCGTTGACAAGACAGAACAGTGGGCCGTCGTCGCCCACGGGTAGCGACGTTCGCGCCTGGAGCCACCGGTCGAGGATCTCGAACCCAACGGCGTCCATTCCGACGGTGCGTGACTGGCCGCCCTTCGCGTGCAGGATGCGGATGGCGCCGTTGCGCGGGTCAAGGTCGATGGGCCGCAGCGCCAACGCCTCGGTGATGCGCAGACCCGCTCTATAGAGGATGGCGATCAGGGCGCGGTTTCGCAGGCCGGCGGGTGTGTCATCTTTGCAGGCATCGATGAGGGCTGCGATCTCGCGGTCGCTCAGTACCTCGGGCGGGAAGCGGCGCTGCGGTTTGCGCCTCCCTCGCTTCGGCGGTATTCCATTGTGCTTCCACGTTGTGGAAGATGGATGCGGTTGATGCTTCGTGGTGGCCTCGATGAATGACATGAGTGGTACTCCTCTTCCCCCGTCGGGACAGGAGGTACCTCGGCAGGCAGCATGGAAGCAAGGCGAATCCGTCAACAACTCTAGTTTCACGACATGTCAATGCACCGCGATCATGACTTGATCCGTGAAAGAATCGAACCCAAATACCGTGAAGGTGGCGATCACGGATTGGCGAATGGATAGTTCGATGCGGCCATCGCTTTGACGCACTCGGTTGGCGGCTGGAACATTCTCGATGCTCGCCACGACCTCCGTGCTGCCAATCGGATACTGGTGCACCTGCTGGAAGGCGTTGGTAGACCAGTTGCGCAAGCGGAGCTTCGATGTTCCTGCTGACTGGTTGATCCGGCCTTCAACCGTGAGGTCGAGTGAGACGGGATTCTGCACTGTCGTCACCGCGCCGACCTGAAGATCAACCACGTTGGGCTCGCTCGCCAGGAAGCCGAAGCGGCTGCGGGCACGCACGCTGGAATTATCGGATTCCACAAGATCCTGCAATACGCCCGAGATGAGCGAACCGAAGGCGACAGTGAAGTCGGTCAAGGTCGCCTCGTGGGCGGGCTCCGAGATATTCAGGAGACTTGAGACCGATGCTTCCGTCGGGCCTGGAACATCAGGCGGTTCGTTGACGGCTATCAAATCCGGAATCTGATCATCATCGACATCACCCGTACGAACCAGAAGCGCGTTGCCCTGTGTCGAAATGGCGCGTGCGACTGCGAAGAGCAATTGACCGTTATTCAGGTCATTCCGCACCAACTGCACGAACGGCTCCCCTGCAATATCCGCCACGATAAACAGGTCGGCATCACCGTCGAGGTCAGCGTCCATGGCCGCAATGTCGCGTGGTTCCACCCCCACCAACAGATGAACCGCGGAACTGAATGTGCCGTCACCCTCGTTGACTAGAATCGATGCCGTGTTGGCCTCCTTGTTCACAGTGACCGCATCGACTGCCCCATCGTTGTTGAGATCAAGTGCGAGAAGACTTGTTGGGCCAAGGTCCACCGGATACTCAACCGCCGGATCAAACGCCCCGCCCCCCGTCGCAACATGCACGGCCAGCGACGGGACGATGCCCAGGGGAGGCTCTCCCTGATTCACAGTCAGGATGTCGGCCGAACCGTCGTCGTTGACATCAGCCACGGCGACCGACTGCGGCTTCAGACCCGTCTGAATGGCCCCAAGGTCACTGAAATCCCCCGTACCATCATTGCTGTAAATTGTTACCAGATTAGTTGCGGCGCTCGTGACAGCGAGATCGATTGTCGCATTGCCGTCGATCGGGCCGACTTGAATGTCCGTCGCCCCCGGACCGACATTGATGGTGCTGTCCCAGCTCAGAGTTCCATCTCCCGTATTGTTGTTGAGCAGAATGGCAACGGTCTCGCTGAATTCATTGACAACAGCAAGATCAACCGCGCTGTCCCCGTTGAAATCAGCCGCAACAAGGGCAATCGGATTGACGTCGACCCCGACGACTATCTGGCCACCTGTAAAGCCCTGCCAAGTTCCATTCACGTCATTCCCGGCATTCAACAGGATGACGACCGCACCTTGACCGATGGTTCCTTCTGGAACGGTAGATGCAATGTCGAGATCACCATCGCCATCGAAGTCGGCGAGCACAGCATCCGTAGGATCGCCGTCGAAACCAACGGTGTTTGGCTGAGTGAAGTCGATGATCCCCTCAAGTTCCTGGACCGCCAAGGAAACGCCGCCCGCACTATAGGTCACCTCAAGGAAGCTGCCATCAGCCCCGCCATTGACACCAATGACATCGAACGCTCCGCTGAGCGATGACGACATCACGGGAGTGAACTCCTGTCCCAGAGTCGGTACGAATCCATTGATGAAGTCGATGATCAATCCCCCACCATCGATTTCAACGGACCCATCAGCATCGATAAGATCATGCTCCACACCAGCGATCTCCCCCGCAATGTCCATGCGGATCGTTGCGGTGAGCCCCTCATCACGGTGCACGAATCCTCCCGTCGCGATGGTGCCGATCGGATCGACCTCAGGATCGACGCCGACAACGAGAAGCCGCCGGTTATAGAGCGAGTCATCTGGCGCAAGACTGAAGGTGCCCGAGAGTGTGAAGAATCCGGCATAGATCCCGTCTCCCACCGGCGCATTGTTGCCTGACAACGAGCAGTTGTTCAAGGTAGTCACGGCGTTGTTGAATAATCCGCCACCGGCAGTTTGCGCCGAGTTCCCGGTGAAGATGCAGTCGCTGAGAATGGCTTCGCCATTGTCGATCGTGCCGAGCGCCAGATAGGCGCCACCACCTTCGATGGCGGTATTGTTGGCAAACGTGCATGTGTCGAATACGGGGAAAGCTACATAGGCCCCCCCGATACCCGTACTGGAGATTGCACCACCACGGTTTGCGATGTTGGCGGTGAAATCGCACGCCTCCACGAATGGCGAGCTGTTGTGGTTACTCAGTGCCCCGCCCTGAGTCGCGGCCGTGTTGCCGGTGAAGTCGCACCCGGTCAGCGTCGCCTGATCAAGTTGAGCCAAGGCAACGGCACCGCCACCGTTGGCGAGATTATTTGTGAAAGTGCAGTTGAGAATATTCACCGGTTGATCGCCGGCGAAGTGTGCGGCTCCGCCAAAAACGGGCCCGCTCTGTTCGCGCGGGCCGTTCTGCTCGAAGTGGCAGTTAACGATATTGAACGTAGCATGATCGCCGCAAACCCCGCCGCCGCCATTGGATGCTCCAGCCAAGTTACTAGTGAACGTTGTATCGGTGATCGTGACGTCGGCTCCGGCTTCCGCGAAGAGGCCTCCGCCGCTGCTGCTCGAGGCGTTGCCCGTGAATTCGCATGCGGTCACTGTCAGGACGGCATTTGACGCGTAGACGCCACCTCCCGGTCCGCTGGCGTTCCCCGGCGGCGCGTTCGTATTGGCAATAAAGCTGCACTGATTCAACTCCAGCTGGCCACCGAAGATATACATGCCGGATCCGGTGTGTGCTCGATTCTCGAAGTAGGTGCAGTTCGCAAACTGCGCCATGGAATTGATGCAATACGCTCCGGCGCCGCGGTGCTGTTCATCAAGCGACTCGATTGCATGCCCACCCGAGATCGTGAAGCCATCGAGGATGGCAGTCCCGTCATTCCCCTCGCTTCGCACGACATGGAACGCATTGTCACTTCGATTGATAAAACCTGCCTCATCATCTCCTAGTCGATCTCCGCTCAGAATCGTGACATTGACGACAACGTTGCGCTGGTCCAAGCTCGACTCGTTTCCGGCAAAGCCGCCGTACACGCCTAATCCATCAGCAAGCCAGAAGCTGGCGGATCGGGGATCCGCCTCGTTCGCCAATTGATTTGATGTGTACGTACCAGCCTTCACCCAGACCTGCTCGATTGTGGAAGTCGAATACGAGGCAGCGAGAAACGCGAGATCAAGGTCGGCAGTCGCGTCCGCCCACGAGGTGCCCTCTCCCGATCCGGCCGTCGAAGAGACATAGACGACCGGACCGGGTGGCGCCGTGATCACGCGCTCCCGCAGTGGCAGCGACTGATGGTGGGCAGTGAAGCCATCCGGCAACAGAGGCAGGTTGACTTCACCAAAAGCTCCGGTCGTTCCCTGAGTCACCAGAACAGATATCGCGCCGAGCCGAGGCTCGAGGCCTCCCAGCGCTTCGACGCGAAGCTCGCCTGCAAGTATCGCAGTGCCCTCAACATGAACTGCATCGAATTCTGTGCCTGGACTGTATCCGCCAATCTCGATGACCAACAGGCCGTCGGGTGTCTGAGAGTAGTCTCCGACAATTGTCAGGATTCCCGCGCTCTCACCCGGCGTCACTCGGCCATCATTGAGCACGGAACAACGGATGCTGCCCTGACCGGCGAGAGTCCCGAACGGATGAATCTCCATGGCGGGTGCATTGACGACCGCATCGGCGGTCAATATGAGTGTTGATGGGCCGACCTCTCCGATGACGAGATCGGCGGCACTTACCAGCGGACCGCCGTTGATACGGATTGTTCCGGCCAACCACTCGAAGACCGAACCTGGACAAATGTACAAGCTCCGTGCGTCGAGCACGGTCGACGTCGATGTGAGAAAGAGGCCAGCGCCCGGGGCCACCGATACCTGACGCGCGCCCAGTGAACCTGCGCCAATGGACAATCCACCGCCCGGCATGATCGCAACATCAGCAGCGTGAGCGCCGGGCTGATCGATCACGACAAGGGTCGTAATGACGACGTGCATGTTCGCGTGGGGAACTACACCTCCACGCCAATTCGCAGAAACGAACCAGTTACCGCCACTCGGTCCGACGTAATAGCCGGGACCCCATGGATCTGAGCCGAATTCATAGGCGCCGATATCGATGATGGGCACCTCGCCATTGCCGGTGTCGGTTGTATTCAGATCGTCGATGTGCCGCACGAATGAATCGAGATCCACTGGCACGGGCTCTACGTCAACGCAATCGCCATCCAAGTCCAGCGAATCGGAAGGCCCTGCTTGATTATCTCCGGCGTCGATGCAGGGAGAGGCACCGGTGAGGCGCACATCATCGTCAAGAGTTCCCGCCAGATTGTCAGCGCCGTCCGCGTCAGCAAAGAGCGGGTTCAGCCCAAAGTTACCAGTGCCGCCGAGACCTCCGGTCCAGTTTTGAACGCACGAATAATCGATGAGATACGTTCCAGGTCCAGTGAGTTGCGACGCCTCGGATTGGCCGGCCGCGTCCACGTTGTCCCACACGATTGAACTACTGACGATGACGGTATCCGTTGAGTTGTGCGCATAGAATCCGCCGCCGGCGGAACCCGCCTGGTTCGCATACATCGCGCAATTCACGAATCGAGGCGCTGCGACACCGTTGCTGCTCACCCACACAGCACCGCCGTCCCTGTCGGCAAAGTTGCCACCAAAGGTGCACCCAAAGAACACTGGCGCAGTCACGCTTCCGCCCGCAACGACGGCGCCGCCACGATCCATCGCCACGTTTCCAAGAAACGCACAATTGACAATCTCGACATCGCCCCCGACAGACATTGCGCCCCCGCGGCCGTTCTGGCCCAGCGCCTGATTATTGATGAACGTGCAATGAGAGATGAAGCCGCGCTCGGCTCCCATGGAGAGACCAGCCGTCCCCCCGGCCTGCCCCGTCGTCATGTTGGAATCGAAAAGGCAGCGCTGAATCGTCGGCGCTACGCCGATTGACAGTACGTTGAGACCTGCCCCGGCGCCGTCGATGCGCCGGTTTCCAACGAATTCGCAATCGACAATGGTCGATGCAGATGAGAGCAGCATTCCGCCGCCCGCATTCGCGATGAACCGACAGCCTGCGAACATAGGATTCACAACGAACACTTCTGTGGACCAGCTTGTGGACCCCGAAATAGTCAATCCGTCCACCATCGTTGGAAGGAGATATGGATTGCCGCCTTCCGCGCGGACGATTGTCGTCACATTATCGCCGTAATTCTGGAAATTGGGCAGATCATCTCCCAGCCGATCCCCGCTGAGCGCCGTCACGTTCAATGCAGGGTCACGCTCGTCGAGCTCGGTCTCATCGCCGGCGAAACCGCCGAAGATCGACGCGCCTTCCACAAGGTCGAATCTCGCCGAAAGAGGATCTCCCTCAATGGTTTCCCGGGTCGGCACATACTGTCCGGCTGCGACCCATATTTCCTCCACACTTCCGGGAAAGAACCGCGCGACCGCTAGTGCGCTGTCGAGCGACTGCGTGGCGCTCGCCCAGCTCTGGCCATCGCCACTGGGATCCCCGACCTCGTTCACATAGAGGCGTGCATTGGTCGATTCCAGCATCGTGTAGAGAAGATGCCGGTCAACTTCCTCCTGGTACAGCAGCTCGGCGATACCGGGCAAGTCGGGAATGTCGATGACCGCAAAGTCGCCGAGTATTTCGCCCGCGTCCAAGAAGATCGCACGCTCACCGACCATATGCTCGAAGCCGCTCAGAAGCAGGACAGAAAGAGTCCCATCGAGCATCGCAGACGCTTGAACGTCAATGTGATCCTGATTTACCCCCGCCTCATATCCTTCAAGCTCAATTTCGATTGTGCCTGTGATCTCCTGCAGAAGGCTCCCGCTGATTGTCAGATTCCCCAGCGGGAATCCCGGTCTCAGAATTCCCTCGTTCGTCACATCACAGAGGACACTTCCACTCCCTTCAACCACGCCATTGCTGCAAATGAGAATACTGTCCGCAATGACCCCGCCTCCATTCAGAAGCCGAAGGGTTGCCGGCGCGCCGCAGCCAATGGTGATTGAATCGGGATCCGACCATTGTCCGCCGTCGAGGCAAATTGTGCCCGTCGTCCATAACACGTCACCCCCGGCCAACACGGAAATCGAGTGGACCGTCAATGTCGACCCCGCCTGGTTCAATCCTACAAATGCATTTGCCGGGATCGTGATATTGCGGGCCGTCAGTGCTCCATCCTCGATGACAATGCCTCCACCCGACGTGAGTGCAATGTCGAGGGCAAAGGCATTGCCGCCATCCACCACGACCACATCCCCGATTTCAACATTGGTGTCCGCAGCGGGAACGACGCCACTTGACCAGTGCGCTCCGACGAACCAACTGCCGTTGGTCGGGCCGATGTACTCGACTGCTTCCTCCACGTCGCCAAACTCGAAGGCCCCTTTGTCAACGATCGGCGGCGAGCCATTGCCGGTATCATTTGAATCGGGGTCATCGATCTGCCGAGCGTTCCCGATCAGGTCGAACGGGATCGCCTCGACAGTGTTTCCGTCACCGTCGAAATCAAAGTAGTCCGCAGGCAGCGCAAGGTTGTTCCCTGAGTCGATTGATGGAGAGCCGGCGCCCAGCCGAAGATCGTCGTCCAGGGTTCCAGGGATTCCGTCAGCACCGTCGAGGTCAACGAAGAGAGGGTCCTGGCCCGAGTTGCCCGAACCGCCCCATGCACCAGTCCAGCCCTGCACGCACGAATAATTGATCGATCGAGTTGATCCATCCCAGAAGATTTGCGCATTTTGACCGTTGCCTTGAGAAGAACTGTTATTCCACGCGATGCAGTTCTGAATGCGGTCAACATCCACGGCACCCCAAACAAACATTCCGCCCCCGCGGCCGCCGGCGGTATTCGACACGCATACGATATTTGTCAGGAAGCGCGGCCCAACCGAATTCAGGAACAGACCGCCGCCAAATCCGCCGGCTGAATTACCGCTCACTAAACAGTTGGCGATGACATGGTCGTGGTTCTGGACAGCGAGGCCGCCACCGTCCTCTACCGCTTCATTGCCCAGGAATGAGCAGTTCAGAATCTGCCTGGCAGGACCGCTCGGATCGAAGAAAAGGCCACCACCAATATCCGCGACGTTGTCGAAGAAAATACATCGGCCGATGTCAGCAAGATTATTCCGAATTGCACATCCCCCGCCATACCCAAATCCCGCATCATTTTGTTCGAAAAGACAATCCAGCATGGTCACCACTGCGTTTCCGTTTCCGGCAGTTCCGATCAAGATTCCACCGCCATCACGAACATTGATACCGTCGGCAAGGTTGCTCACAAACGTGCTTGTGGCCACCAGCGAATCGTTGCTATGGCCGGATGCCCTGACTCCTCCCCCCGCGCCCAGCGCCCGATTCCCAACGAAATCACAATTCCTGATCTCGAACGAGAAGGGGCTCAGCGCTGCGCCTCCACCTGATGATTCATACGCGAAGTTCCGCTGGACAAGACAGTCATCGACGACAACCACGCCGTTCTGGGCATAAATGCCCGCCCCTTCGCGCCCACGGCAATCCTGGACCGTGCAATTGATCAGATAGAATTCTGTCGCGTTATTGAGCGCTCGATGGCGAACCCCGCCTCCGGCGTTGGCTGGCTGCGACGATCCATTTGCATTTCCCCCCTCGACGGTGACACCGTCAAGCACGATGATGTCGCCGTTCGCAGCCGGGCTTGATGTGACCACGTTGAACGAGTTGTCATCGTAGTTTGTGAAATTGGCGCCGTCGTTCTCGTTCAGATCACCAGAGAGGACTGCAAAGTGAACTGTCCAGTTGCGTTCGGACAAAGTGTTCTCGTTCCCCGCGAAGCCGCCATAGACCGGGACGTGCGGCTTCAGAGTGAACGTCATCGCTCGATTTCCAGTCCCGTCGTCAGGAAAATAGATACCATCGGCAACCCAGATCTGATCGCCGGGGACGGCGATCGCGAGCGCATCCTGGAGATCGTTGTACGCAGTCGCCCACGACTGGCCATTGCCGCCATTTGAGGCGTCGGCATCCACGTAAATAACGGCCGCCGATGCGCCAGTAGCTGCTGAGGTAGCACTGACCACGCCGGCGGCCCAGATGCAGATCGCTCGACTCATACGTCTGCGCAGCATGTCCATCACACAACTCCTCATTCCCGGAAAGTGCCGCCCCGCGCTTTCCAGGCAGTTGCTTCTCCGGCCGCACGGAGGCTGCCAGCCCCATAGACCCACCCCCGGCCACGAGGGGCATGGCGCAGCGATTGCTCGGTCCATCCCGTAGTAGAAACGAAAACCGGTCTCGGCAGGGGTAAAAATGTTCGAATTCCTCAAAAATGTGGAACGGAGCGGAGCGATCTCACAGCCCGTGATAGACTGGCGTTGAAGGGCTCGACTGTCGGCCACCGGGCGTCGGAACCCGCCTCGACCTCCACCTCCGCGTGCCGAAGCAACTGGCAAGATTCCGAGCAATATTTTCGCCCGTTCGCGGCATAATGGACACGATGGAGCCCGGTCAATCCGAGCGAAGCGACGTGCGAGAGAACGATGATCCAAGTGATGCCGTATCGGCAGATCCCCCGGGCGATGCCACGCGCCGGTGTGATGACCTCCCAGCGGTGTACGACCAGCTCCGTCAAATGGCGGGGGAATGGTTCAAGGATCAGCCACACGACCACATACTTCAGCCCACGGCGCTCGTGCACGAGGCATTCCTGAAACTGCAGAAACAGAACGACCGAACGTGGCGAAACGACCGGCACTTCATCAATGTGGCGGCGCGGGCAATGCGGCAGATTCTGATCGATTCGGCCAGACAGCAGCGATCGAGCAAGCGCGGTGGCCGGTGGCGGCGTGTCGCGCTCGCTGACATGGTCGAGGCGCGGCTCGACAGTCATGTCGATCTGCTTGCACTCGATGAAGCGTTGACAGAATTGTCACGGCTCAGCGAGCGTCAGGGACGAATCGTCGAGCTCCGATTCCTCGTCGGTCTTACGATTGACGAGACGGCGACAGCACTCGGCATCTCAGTAGAGACCGTCAAGCTCGACTGGCGCATGGCTCGAGCCTGGCTTCTGGACCGCCTTGGACAGGAGGATTCGAAGCAATGAACGCCGATCGATATCAAAGACTACGCGAACTGTTCCTCGCGGCCTGCGATATGGCGCCCGAGGAGCGCGAAGCGTATCTGCGCGACGCCTGCCGCGATGATGCGGCGCTTCGGGCGGATCTCGCCGGTCTTCTGGCGCGGGATGCCGAGAATGCGGCCGTTCTTGAAGAGCATCTGACCGAAGATCTGCGGCGACACTTGGCGCGGATCATCGCTGAGTACGAACCTGACCTGCCGCAAACCGTCGGCCGCTATCACATCATCCGGCGGATCGGCGCTGGTGGCATGGGATCGGTGTACGAAGCGGAGCAGGATCAGCCCAAGCGGCGCGTGGCACTGAAGGTTGTTCGCGACGGCGACCGCACGGAAGAACGACGGCGCCGCTTCGAGCAGGAAGCGCACGTGCTGGGGCTGTTGCGCCATCCAGGCATTGCTCAGATTTATGAAGCCGGCATCGCCCAGACCGTCAATGGCGATTACCCGTTCTTCGCGATGGAACTTGTCGAAGGCGAGCCGCTGCTGGCCTATGCGTCAACACACCATCTCGATGTTGACGAGCGGCTTGCGCTGATCGCAAAGATTGCCCAGGCGGTTCATCACGCGCACCAGAAAGGCGTCATACATCGCGACCTCAAGCCCAGCAACATCCTTGTTGATGAGGCCGGGGAGCCGAAGGTGCTTGACTTCGGTGTTGCCCGCGCGACCGATCTCGACCTCAAGATCACAACGCTTCACACCGCGATCGGACAACTGATCGGCACCGTCAACTACATGAGTCCGGAGCAGGCCTCGGGCGATCCGCACGAGATCGACACGCGCAGCGATATCTACTCGCTGGGGGTGATCGCGTTCGAACTGCTAAGCGGGCGGCTGCCCTATGACGTGCAGCGGAAGATGGTGCACGAGGTCGTGCGCGTGATTCGAGAGGACGATCCCAGCCGCTTGAGCACGATCGACCGAACGCTGCGCGGCGATGTCGACACGATCGTCGCCAAGGCGCTGGCGAAAGAGAAGGAGCGGCGGTATCAGGCGGCCTCCGACCTTGCAGCGGACATCAACAGATTTCTGAGCGATGAGCCCATCATCGCGCGCCCGCCGAGCGCGACGTACCAGTTGCGGAAGTTCGCGAAGCGGAACAGAGGATTCGTCGCGGGCGTGGCCACGGCCTTCATCCTACTGCTGCTGGGGGTGGCGGGTACGACCTACGGCCTGATTCAGGCAAAAGACGGCGAACGACTCGCGAAACAGAACAAGGCGGATGCGGATGACGCCAGGAAGGCCGCCGAAGACGCGATGGTGCTGGCCGAGGAGCGACGGGGGGTGGCCCAGGATGAGGCGGAACGCGCACGCTCGGTTATTGAGTTTCTCCGCTTGGTGTTTGCAACGGCATCGCCGGATTTCGGAGGGGGTGAAGAGACTTCCGTGCGCGATGCGCTGGAGTGGGCTTCCGCTCATCTCCAGGAACGGTCGAATATCCCGGCCGGCACACTCGCGGAGATCCACTGCATCATCGGCAACATCCATAACGATCTGGGAAATCTCGACGAAGCGCAATTGCATCTTGAGACCGGATACACGCTCGCCTTGGCCACCTATGGGCGCAACCACCCGACCACTGCCTCAGCCATGATCGATTTCGGCAGAGTATTACACCATGCGGGCCAGATGGCGCGAGCGGAAGAAATTATGCAGGAAGGGCTCGCCCTGACGCAGGAACTTGGCGCGGGGAATGCAGAGGAGATGTGGCTGTGCATGAACAATCTTGCCGCGCTTCTAAAGGATCAGAACCGGCTTGTGGAAGCGGAGGGGATGTATCAGCAAGTCATTGCCGCCTGCGCCGCGCAGTTTGGTGAAACGGACGATCGTACTCTGGTGGCGCGAAGCAACCTGGCCTCGTGTCTCATTTCGCAGGAGAGAGCGCCGGAGGCGATCTCCTTGCTCGATGAGAATCTCGCATTTCAGCGCGTCGCGTTGGGCGTGCGCCACAGTTCGACAATTCAGACTTTGACGAACCTCGCATCGGCGCAACGCGATGCGGGCGACGTTGCGAAGGCGGATGCGCTGAGTTTGGAAGCGCTCGACGCCGCACAAGCCATCTACTCGGATCATCACCCGACGACTCGCGCCATCATGCGTCTTCGTTTCTCGGTCCTGCGCGCAATGGACCGGCCCGAAGATTGCATCGATCTGCTCGAGCGACTCATCACGGCAAGTGAAATCGCGGTCGGACCAGAGCATACAGAGACGTTGCAGGCGCGTTACAACCTTGCCCGCACGCTTCAAGCGTGCGCGAGACATGAAGAGGCGATCGCAGTCCTTCGGGAAACGTTGCATTCCGCATCGCTCACTTTGCCGCCCTCCGATCGACTGCTGCTCGCCATGCGCACGCAACTCGGCATCTCGTTCCTCCGCACACATCAACTTGACGAGGCACGTTCGATCCTGGAGGATTCGCACGAGACCTTCGTGGAACTTCTCGGTCCTGATGATACAAACAGCCGGGCGATCGAGCAGTATCTCCGGGAGGTGGACGAGTTGCGGCGAGCAGAAATGGACGCTATCGATCGTTGACACCATCATCGGTCAACGATTGGCAGTTCCAATGGTGGCGATTGGTGGAACACGAGCGACGGGCACGGTCGATGCGGCGATGGCGATCTCGCGGTTAACCGGAGAGCGACGTTGTCCCTGCCGTTCGAACCAAATGAACCCACAAGTTAACAGGTCAAAAGAGTTTGAGAGGTCTCGGCGCCTCTTCTGGACAATGACGAAGAGCGCCTCGCGCGCATGATTCTGCGCGGCATCATTCGCCTAACCCAATGATTCTGCGGCGGTTGCGCGCGTTCTCTTTTGGATCCCTCGCGCGCGGAGTTATGAAGAGCGTCCTGAACGGGGAGTTCCCGACCTCCGTCAAAGCAGACGGGGGCCGTGTCGTTTACTGGCCGACCCGCGCCGATCCGCCGCGTTTGGACGCCGTGGCGAAGGGTCGGCGCTCTCGGCTTTGGACCGAGAGCGCAGGCCGCCGATCGGAACGACCCGGCTTGGCGTCAAATACGCCCAAACTCTCGCGCTCTCGGCCTCGCCGTTTACAGGTTTCCGGGATCGGGGGCCGGATCGAAACGGGCTTCGAACCAACGGCGCAGCGCGCGGTCAAAGAGCACAGAATCCGCTGTGTCTGCTGACCGCGTGGAGACATGCATGCCCATTTCCGGTGCGGCCTGGGCGATTGATATAGCCATCCGAACTCAGTTCCTCGAAATTCCGGCAAATCCGGCGGTTAATGCTTTCTCATCCGGGCGTGCATCCGCTACAGTCGGCTGGTCTGCGGATTGTTCCGAGTGATGATCCATCCAGAGTTAAGGAGGAGAGTGATGAGACTGACACGACGGCTTCTGAGCATCTGTGCCGGGGGGTTGGGTGCGTGCGCGCTGGCGGCGGCCGCGTATGCGGGCGGCGGGGGGCCATGGTCCGATGATTGGGATTCCTACGCCACAGGCCAGGACATGCACGGCGTCGGGGGCTGGTTGGGCTGGGACAACAACACCGGCGCCACCGCGTTCACGACCGACGACCAGTTTTCGAGCAGCCCCAATTCGATCGAAATCGTGGGGCCCTCTGACCTCGTGCAGACCTTCGACAGCGTCACGAGCGGCCAGTGGACCCTACGCACCATGGTGTACGTGCCCGGGACGATGGAGGAAGTCTCCTATTTCATCGTGCTCAATTTGTTCACGCACGGGGATGTCTTCAATCGCAACTGGTCCAGCCAGGTGCTGTTCGACGGTGCGGCGAATATCGTGATGGATGACGACGCCGAGGTCACCAGCACGCCGGTTCCGCTCATCACCGATCAGTGGGTGGAACTGCGCTACGAGATCGATCTCGACAACGACTCGTTCGAGGTGTTCTACAACGGCCAGTCGTTTGTGACCGGGCCGTGGGCGCAGGGCGGCGAATTGTCGATCGATGCGATCGATCTGTGGGGGAACCTCACGACGTCGCCGGTGTACTATGACGACCTGTCGCTCGTGCCGGCGGCACAGGTCGCCACCTTGACCGACTGGGCGATGGGAATTCGCGGTACGCATCTCTCTGGCGGCCTGCCTGAGTTGTCGGCCTCCGACAACACGTTCCATGTGACGCGCAGCCAGTTCGGCTTCCTGGCGACCGAACCGAACGTCATCTACCTCATCCTGGGCTTTGACAGCCCGAACCTGACTCCGGCGGCGCTCGAGCTCACCGAGGAGCATCGCCTCAACCAGACCGGTGGAACAGTTCGCTGGTTCCTCAAGAACTGGAATACCAACGGCTTCGAACTGGTGCACACGTACCCGATCGGAGCGACCGAGATCACGACCACCCTGGGCGGAATCAGCGCCACCAATCGCGTGCGCGCCAGCGACGGCCGAATCGAATGGCAGACGCGAGCCCATACGGTTTCGACGTTCTCGATCTTAGGATTCGACCAGTTCAACGACTTCGTCGGAATCAACGTCCAGTAACCGGTCATCACCATTGCTTTCGATGCGGCCCGCACCATGCGGGCCGCTTTTCTTTTGTCATCGAGCCGTGGCGCGCCCGGTTCGCAAACATCTGAAGTCCCTTAGCCCGAACCTCGCCGCGACGCAGATCGGCATGTCCGTCGAAAGTCGCATCAACCAACCGGGCGGCACGATCCGCTGGTCGCTGCGCAACAGGAGCACCAACGGACTCCAGCAGGTGCACACCTATCCGATCGGCACCACCGAGATCACGCAGAACCTGCAAGGCATCAGCGCGGCGAATCGCATTCGCCAAACGGACGGGCATCGAAATGCAGACCAACACCTTCACGGTGTCCACTTTCTCGCTGCTCGGCTTCGATCAGTCCGCCGACTTCGTGCAGGCGACGGTGCAATGATGAGAGGCTGCTCTCGGCGCAGTGTCGTCTTTACCCAAAGGCGACACTTGCTGGAACGTAGTCGCACGATCGAGGAGAGGCGATTTACTCTGGCGATGTCGGGCTGCAAGGTGAAAGATTCATGCAGGTTCTTGGCACTGAAGGAACATTGGCGGGGCGGCACCATTGAGTTTGAAGTGCTCGACTATCCGGTTCGGCGCTGTGAACGTCATGGTGATGACAGTTCCCTGGTTGGGCGGGCTGGGATTGGATTGGATCTCCAGCGTGCCGCCGGCGCGCTCGACGATGCTGTGCACCATCGCGAGGCCCATTCCGGTGCCGCCCGTTCCCGGCGTACCATAGGCCCCCGGTCGGTCGCGCGTGGTGAAGAACGGCTCGATACAGCAGCGCCTGGTTTCCTCATCCATGCCGCAACCGTCATCGGTGACCTTCAATTCCACTCCGCCACCGTTCGACACGGTGCGGGCGGCGAGAATGATTCGCCCCGGTGCGGCTCTCTGTCCTAATGCCTCCTCTCGTTCGCGCCTGGTCAGAATCGCGTCTCGAGCGTTGTGCAGCAGGTTCAGGATGATCTGCGTCAGTCGATGGGGTGCGATTGGCACAGGCCGCATGCCATTCTCAATGACACATTCGAGCCCAATAGTTGCCGCCGCCGATCCCTTGGAGCGAATGGAAGCATCAACGAACCGCCACGAGCGATTGTACCAATCGGCCAGATCGGTCTCACCAATCACCCCATCCTGCTGGGGATCGCGTGAGAAAAGCGAGAGGTTGCGCGCCATTTCGCGCAAATGATTGAGCAACCCCTGTACTGCAACAAGGTGATCGTGAGTGGCGCCGTCGGCGCTCATGTGAGTGAGCAATGTGTCGAGCCGCATTCCCAGAGGCAGCAGCACGTTGTTCATGTCGTGGGCGAGGCCAGAGGCGAGTGTGCCCACCGTTGCCATGCGCTCGTTGGTGGCCAGCCGCCGCTGCGCCAGCGTGACTTCCTCGGTGCGCTTGGCGAGCGCCTCCTCCAGCACCTTCTGCGCATGCTTGCGCTCGGTGATGTCGCGGGCGATCTTGGAAGCCCCGACCACGTGCCCGCTCACATCGACGACCGGCGACACCGTCAGCGAAATGTCCAGAAGCCTCCCATCCTTGCAGCGGCGCACGGTTTCGTAGTGCTCGATCCGCTCGCCGCGGCGGATGCGCTCAAGGATGCCCGGCTCTTCATCGGCTCGATCCGGGGGAATAAGGATGGTCCCGGGGCGGCCGATGACCTCGTGGGCGGCATAGCCGAACAGCCGCTGGGCTCCGCGGTTCCAACTCGTGATGATACCGCTGAGGTCTTTGCTGATGATCGCATCGTCGGAGGACTCTACGATGGCGGCGAGTCTCGCATTCGTCAGCTCGGCCTGCTTGCGCTCGGTGATATCGACGAGCATGTTGATGCCGCCGATGATTGTGCCCGCTTCATCGCGAAGGGGCGTCGGATAGGGCATGAACCAGATTCGCGTGCCATCGGGTCGTTCGGCGATCGCCTCTGCGCCTCGGACGATGCGGCCTTCTTTCAGCGCGATGGCCATGGGGCACTCATCATGCGGCATGGGACGGCCATCCGGGTAATATAGTTTCCACGTCACGCACCAATGATCAGATCCCAGTTCCGGCTCGCGGCCGGAAAACTCCACCGCGGCGCGGTTGTAGTGCGTCAGCTTGCCTTGCGCATCAGTGGTGTAGATCGCCGCTGGCAGCGCATCAAGCATCTCCCGAAAGCGCTGTTCGCTTTCGATCACGCATGGCGCCGCTCCGGCCGCCGACTCCCGGTGTATCGAAACCACCTTCAGGTCAGTCAAGGGATGCCTCCCTTCGATCGGCATTGTACCGCCCTTCAGGATCCTCAAAGTCGGTCGGTTTACCTAATCGCCTGTCTGGGAGCGCATCGCTGAGGGGTTCAGTCCTCCGCCTCGCCGCGAGGAACGAAACCCCTGGAAGTCCTCTCTACTCCTCCTCTCTCATTACAGTGTCGCCTTCACACCAAAGCGCAACTGACCGGAAACCGCACCCCCCACGGCGACACGCGGCCCGGAGAAAAGCCCGCATCCGCGGACGTAGGTTGAATGTGATGGTGCGATCTACCGGCTGCGGATGATGGTCACCTGGAACGCGGTGCCATCCTCGAACTCGATGATCAGGCCCTTGTCGGTGGTGAGCACACCCTCCTCGGCGTAGGTCGCCACGCTCTCGATGGGAGGCAGCAGCTCAGCGAGCTCGGCCACCTCATCATCCTCGTCCCCGCGAGCGTTGATGAGCGCCAGCAGGATCTCCTTGAGCCCATCCTGGAGTTTGCGATCGGTCATGACTGCTCGCCTCCCTTCTCGCGGAGGGCGTGCCACTCGATCATGGCATCGCAGTGAACGTCGCGGGTGGCGCCCACGTGCCGCTTGCGCACGCTGGGCACAATGCAGCCGCGCTCCTTCAGGAAGGCCAGCGCCACCGCGTTCTGCGTCCACGGCAGATCCGTGGCGGTGTGGAGGTCATCGAGGGTGAAACCGCGGCCGTTCATCTCGTCGATGGCGTGGGCCACGGCCTCGTAGGCGGTCTGGTCGCAGGTGTGCTGGTAGGGCGTGCCGCGCTTGGGAACGACCCGATGCACCAGCACGGCGTCCACGATGGTGAAGGTCTCGTCGCGCTCAGCCATCGCTGCGGCCCTCCTTCCAGTTCCAATCCTGCAGCGGGTCGTACTCAGTCCCGCACGTCGTGCAGCGGACGATCTCATCGTCGGCCCACACGAGGTAATCGATGCGGCGCTCACCGCACACCGGGCAGGCGTCCTCCGGCTCGATCTGATCGGGATCGATGGTCTCGTCGTTGGCCATGTTCACTTCCCCGCCTTGGCGTTGATGGTGAACAGGCCGCGCTCGGTCTTGATGAACCGGGCCTCGCGCTTCTTCAGGCCGATCTCGCGGATGATGGCGGCGTAGAGCGTGGCGGCGGGCGTCTTGCCGCCGGGCGACTTCCACAGGCCCTTCTTCTCCATCTCGGCGATGAGCGACTTGGTGTTCATGGGTTCCTTGGCACCGGCCAGCACCTTGGCGCCGGCGTCCAGCGCGCTCAACCGCTTGGCCTTGGGCTGGATGACCGCTTTGGACTTGCGGCCCACGTTGGGCTTGGGCGCGTTCTTCGCCGCGGTGGGCTTGGGAGCCGCGGTGGCTTTGCCCTTGCGCCCCTTGGCGGTCGTGGGCGGCGTGGGCGCGCCGGTTGTGATCGCTGCCGCCTTCTGCTCCTCGGCTTCGATGTTGGCGAGGTTCTGGTTGATCACCGCCATGGCCTCGCGCGTCAGCGCGTCGCCCGTCTTCTTGAGTGCCTTCTTTTTCGCTGTCATTGCATTCTCCTGCTGCTCGGTTCTCGCATCGTGCGGCACTGGAACATCCAGGCGCTCGACGCGATCGCATGAGGGCGTGGGGCGCGCAACTCATCAAGGCGATTCCGCGCGGATTGCCGCATTCATCGAGTTCCCCACAACCGCCCCACTGCCCCCTGAAGCCACGCAGGTCCGAGATGCTGGCGGCATGAACATGGGGAACATGCGCCGCCAAGCATCGAAGGCATGCTTTAGCCCAGTTGTTCCGCAACGTGGACTAGCGCGTTCCCTGATCGCATAGCGTGCCTGCGGTCCACCGCTCCGCCCGCACCATCAACCGGGGGATTGATCATGGAAGATGAGCACGACGACGAGCAAATCGACGATCAAGCAGCAGCGCGCCACGGCAGCGCGCGATCATCGGACGATGATCAAGCGGCCGCGTCGGTTGATGATCACGAGGATGATCAGCCGCAACCGGATAGTGATGATCTCTACGCGAAGCTGAAGCCCAAGCAGCAGAGAGCCATCCTCGCCCTCATCACCGAGCCCACCGTGGCCAAGGCGGCTGAGTCGGCCGGCGTCAGCGAGAGCACGGTCCACCGTTGGCTCCTCGATGACACCTTCGCCAAGGCCTTCCGCCGGGCGCGGCGCGAGACCTTCGGCCAGGCCATCGCGCTGGCGCAGCGGTACACACCGCTCGCCGTCAACAACCTGGCCAAGATCATGAACGACCTCGCCACCGCCGCCAGCGCGCGGGTGAGCGCCGCCTGCGCCATCCTGAAGTTCGCCCGCGACTCGATCGAGCTCGATGACCTGCAGGCCCGCATCGAATCCCTCGAGACCGCCGCCGCCCAGCAGGAGAAGTGGAGCCGTCGATGAGCAGCATCCTCTTCGGCCGCGTGCGGCGGCTGGAGCAACACCACGGTGACTGCCCCCACTGCGGCGGCAAGGGAGTGATGGTCGTCGAGTACCGCCATCCCGAGCTCTCGGAGCTGCACCTCGGGAAGCCGGTGCGGGACAACGGTGCCGGCTGCCCGCAGTGCGGAAGGAAGCAGGTAATCGTGGTGGAGTACATCAAAGAGGAGTCCATCAGGCGATGAGGATGAGCTCACCGCTCAATCGACGGGTCACACGGCTGGAATGCCAACGTGGGTTGGCGCCGGGCCAGTGCCCGCTGTGCGATCATCACCCGCGGCAGGTCAAGGTGGTGTTCCCCGATGACCCCGATGATGGCAGCCCCCGCAACTGCCCCCATTGCGGCCGCTCGCTCTACTTCGTGGTCGAGTTCGAGTGACCAGCGGAGACCAGTCATGCAATTCAAGCATCGCCTCCAGCGCCTCGAGCAACAGCACATGAGCGCGCTACGTCGTGAGAAGAACCAAGGCATCCGCAAACTCGTGCGGGCGTGCCTCGTCGATCCGCCAGCCCGTGAAGCGTGCTGGGAGTATGCAGATTCTGCCTTCGACTACGGACCACGGCACGCTCGAACGCTGGCGATCCTCGAGCGCCATCGACCGGTCCTGGAGGCTGCTTTCCCCAAGGACCGTGCGGCCCATCCGAAAGATTGGGAAGCGTGCCCTCCTCCCGCACCTGGAGAACGCTGAAACGCTGGCGGCCCCAAGGCCATGCGATACGATGCCCCCGGGCGGCAGCGCTGCATCGCTGCACCTGCGGTTAGGCGCATCCTCTCGCGGCGCTGCCGCCCTCACTTCCAGTGCGAACGAAGAAGGTCATCCTGATCGGCGGGGCCCCCGGCGCGGGAAAATCCACGCTCGGCCGCGCCTTGGCAGCGCGCCTGGAGATTGGATCACTCACTATCGATGATCTCCTCGTCGCAACCCGCGCGGTGACCACGCGCGCTTCCCATCCCGGCCTGCACCTCATGAATGGGATTTCCTACATCGAGTACTTCACCAGGTCCGAGCCGGCCCGCCTCATCGCCGATGCGGAGCGGCAGGAGGAAGCGATCTGGCCTGCTACCGAGAAGGTGATCCGAAGCCACGCGGCGCCTTGGGGCACGCCGATCGTCATCGACGGGTGGACCCTGCGCCCTCGTCGCGTTGTGGAGCTCGGCCTTGAGAATGTCACGTCCTTCTGGCTGGTCGTGGAGCCTACCGAGCTCGAACGTCGCGAGCGCGCCAACGCAGAGTTTGTCCGCGACTCACCCGAGCCCGAGCGCATGCTCCGCAACTTTCTCGCCCGAAGCCTCTGGCACAACGATCTCCTTCGGCGGCAGGCAAACGAGTTGGGCCTCCCGGTGCTGCGCCAAGACGGAATCGCCTCCGTCGAGGACCTCTGCGACCTGATACTCGGCACCGGAGCATGAGGGCCGCGTCTTCCACGACGTGGAGAAAAGGGCCGGAAAACCGGCCAAAACCGGCCAACCAGTGTCGCTTTGCACGAAAAGCGACACTTATCGATGCAGATCGCAGAAGATAACATTACATTCGACGCAGATCGTGAATGTTATATTCCGCAGATTGACGGAAAATGCAGCGCCGATTGTCGCTGAACATTACATCGCCGACCACTCCCTTCGCCTCATCGCCCTCACCACATCCCACCGCGCCCTGTGATCGCTGCAAGCCGGCGATCGTCGCAATCAGCAGCGCAGTGTCCCTTCACCTTGGATGCGCTACTGGCTGGTCGCGTCATCGACTGCCCTGTTCCACCCACACTCGGGACATCCCACATCCAGTTGTCCGCGCAGGTCATACCCACAGCGCGGGCATCGGCCGCGCTTGATGCGGATGAACCGCTTCGCGCTCGCGAACCCGAAGAACACTCCGAACCAGATCGAGGCGTAGAACAGCGTGTCGATCACAAACCCGGGCCAGATGGGGCGAAGAGGCAGCAACCGAGGACTCGGAAATCTCGGCCATCGTTGCTGTAATGAAATTGCGCCCGCCGATTCGATGGAGTCATCGAGGGACTCGTTGACCCGTCGGCCCCGTATTGAATGCTTGCACGCCACGGACAACCACGGCCAGCCACGTGCTTCGGCAAAGTATTGGAGGCGCTCCCACTGGTCCCGCTGATTGGCTATTGCGCGCTCCTTAAACCAACGAGGCGCCGTCTCGAGGCCCGCACCACCTGAATGCTCGGCGGCCTCGAAATCCATCGTGAGATGAATCCATTCAAAGCTGTCGCCCTGAATACGGCTGCCCGCGGCGTACCCACCGGCGGCTGCCCAGGATTCGATCTCAGGCTCGCCGCCGATCGGATCGACGAATAGGGCTGACCTCCACGCTACGCCGACAGTCGTGATGGCGCCGAGGAGAAGGCACAGGAGGATGCGGATGAGCCAGCGTCGCACGGCCTGATTGTCTCGCGCATCGACGCAGAACGCCATAGAGAACGCCAAACACTTGCGGCAAGCGACCGCTGCAGTTAGGT
>Ga0326597_10001025_pt1 | contig 46564 bp, 43 predicted proteins | sample RVTome_12_FD_203789 | JGI IMG/M metagenome (GOLD analysis project Ga0326597, IMG submission 203789) | Soil microbial communities from uranium-contaminated site in the Upper Colorado River Basin, Wyoming, United States - RVT100D185 | ecosystem: Environmental > Terrestrial > Soil > Contaminated >...
ATCAGCGCGACCGCGCCCGGCAGCCCGATCTGCTCCACCCGCGGCCCGAAGCGCCGCGACGTCGAGATGAACGCCACCGCCACGGCGATCAGGAGGAAGGGCCAGGCGCTCACTGTCCGCCTCCGTCGGGGTCCTGCGGCAGCCGATCGAGGCCCCAGTCGAGCTCGTCCAGGGGCTTGACGAACGAGTCGTCGGCGTACTCCTCGAAGGCGATCGGCCGCTCGAGCACGCCGATCTCGACCGCCAGCTCCATGATCTCGTCGAAGTCGTCCTTGAGGGGCGCGAGGCGCGTGTACTTCACGCGGTCGACGGGCTTGCTGAGGACGAACTTCAGCAGGGCGGGGTCCTGGCCGTAGTAGTGCTTGGCTGTGACCTCGGCCGCGTCCATGCGGTGATCGAGGCCCTCGTCGAGCCACTTGCCGGACTTGGCGATGCCGTCGACCAGCTCCTGGACGATGGCGCGGTCCTCCTCGATCAGCTCCTCGCGCACGACCAGCACGCAGGAGATGAAGTCCGGCCAGATATCCTTCGCGTGGTAGAGGACCTTCCCGTAGCCGTCCATTTCGGCCTGCGCCGCGAAGGGCTCACCGACGATGTAGCCGTCGATGCTGCCCGAGCGCAGCGCCGATGGGTGCTCGGGCGGCGGCACCTCGCGCAGCTCGATCGAGTCGTACGGCATGTCCCACTTCTTCATCATGCGGTGCAACAAGATGTTCTGGTTGGCGAAGCGGCTGGGGATCGCGATCCTCTTGCCGCGCAGGTCGCCGAAGTCCTCGATGCCGCTGTCCGTGCCGACGATGAGGGCGGTCCCGTCGCGGTGGCCGAGGTAGACCACCTTCACCGGCACGCCGTCCGCGCGCAACTGCATCGCCATGGGCGCGAGGATGAACGACGCGTTGATCCTGCGCGCGATCAGCGCCTCCTTGACCGTCGCAAAGTCGAGGAACTTCTGGCTGCGGAAGAACGATCCGTCCTCGCCGTGCTTGGTCACCCAACTGGTGACCGGGCAGGTGAGGTGTCACGTCACCGGCAGGAAGCCGACGACGAGCTCGGGGCGCTCGCGCCCCAGCAGCACCTCGATCTTCCTCCCCAGGCGCGCCCAGCCGACGTTGAGCTGCAGGTGCAGGACCGTGACGACCAGGAGCCAGCCGAGGGCTCCGAAGACTACCCTGAGCTTCATGCCAGGCACCGATCTGTCGCGAAACCACGCACGAGTGTGCGACTCCGTATTGCTCTCAGTCGTGCGCCATCACGCGCGCGACGTAGTCCAGCGTGCGTTCGTGGCGCGGATCGATCCTCAGGTGCTCCTTGAAGAAGAGCGGGATGCTCTCGGCCGGCATGCCCGCCAGGGACTCGTCGGTCTGGCAGCCGCAGTAGAGCAGCGGCACGATGCACAGGTCGGCGGCGGTGAGGCGATCGGCCACGAGGTACTCCTTGCCGTCGAGGGCGGCGTCGATCTCGACGCAGCGCTGGTCGAGCAGCGCGTTGGCCTGGGCGATCAGCGCCGGGTCCTTCTTGGCGGCGAAGAACTGACCGAACATCATCCCCACCGGCGCGCCGAAGCCGCCGCCGCGCGTGCGCTGCTCCCAGCCCTCGATGGCCTGCATCGTCTCGCGCTCCGCGGCGAAGATGCGCGGCTCGCGCGCGACGTTGGCCTCGAGGTAGCGCAGGATGGCGCTCGAGTCGAAGACGACCACGTCGCCGTGGACGAGCACCGGCGAGAGGGGCTGGCCCGAGATCTCGATCAGGTTCGAGCGGTCCAGCGGGTCGACGGGCACGAGCTCGTGCTCGATGCGCTTGTACCCGAGGGCCAGGCGGACCTTGATGTTGTTCGGGCTGGGATGCAGGTCGTGCAGGACGATGTCGCTCATGTCGGTCTCCGCGGGATGGGGTTCGGGACGAAGAAGATACACGGGCGGTCACGAGAGCGCCCACGAAGTCGAAGACCCGATCCCACGCCGGCGGGACCGGGCCGTAGGGGTCCCGCTCCGTGTCGTTCCCCGTCGATTCCCCCGCGCGCTTGCCTCGCCTCCGGCCCGGCGGGGAAGATGGGAGCCCGCCCGCATCCCTCGCTTTAAACCCCATGAGACGAACCCTGCCTTTCCTGGCCGTCCCCGCCGTCCTGGCGCTCCTCGCGCCGCCCGCCCCGGCCCAGGCCGAGCGGGCCCAGGCCTCGCTCTACGCGCGCCTTGAGGGCCGGGAGGTGCGCGTCGCGCTCCAGATCCGCATCGACCCCGGCTGGCACCTCTACCACGACGAGCTCGGGCCGCCGGACGCGGTCGGCAGGCCGACGAAGGTCGCGCTCTCGGGCGCGGGCGTCGAATTCGGGCCCGTGATCTTCCCCGAGCCCGAGCGCCTCGAGCAGCCGGGGCTCGCCGCGGGGGGCGGCGACACGTTCATCCTCGGCCACCACGGCTCGATCGCGCTGTTCGCGCGCGGCACGCTCGTCGAGGGCACCGAGCTGCCGGCCATCAGCGCCAGTTTCGACGGCCTGACCTGCGAGGACGAGGGGTCGTGCGTCGAGTGGAAGCCGACGGTGCGCTCGAAGGGGCGCGGCTCGGACCGGCTGTTCGTGGACTTCCCGAGCTCCGCGCCGGCGGAGGCGCAGCCGCAGGAGAAGGCCGGGGGCGCGGGCGAGCCGTCGCCGCGCTTCGACCTCTTCGCGGGCGGTGGGGCGGGCGAGGCCGAGGAGCTCTCCGGCAGCTTCTACTCGCGCCGCGACGGCGCGGCGATCGAGGCGCGCGTCGAGCTGCGCATGGCGCCGAGCTGGCACCTCTACCACACGAACCTCGGTCACCCCGAGGCGATCGGGCTGCCGACGACGGTCGAGCTCCTGGGCACGGGCGTCGAGTGGGGCGCGGTGGCGTTCCCAGCGCCCGAGGAGTACACCGACCCGGCCTTCGGCCACACGGTGAAGGTGCACCGCGGCACGATCGTGCTGAAGGTGGCCGGGACCGTCAGCTGGGAGCCGCGCGCGCTCGGCGCGCGCATCGCCGGCCAGGTGTGCGAGGAGTCCGACCTGGGCGTGTGCATCCCGGTCGATCTCGAGCTGGCGGACGCCGGCCGCGGGCCTGAGCGCCTGTTCGACGGGGGGCCGGTCGCGAGCGCGGTGCGCGCTCCGGCCGGACCCGTCGCCGGTGCGACGGGTGCCCCCGGAGCGGGCCCTGACGGGGAGAACAGCGGAGGGAACGACGGGGACGGCGGCCTCTTGGCCTTCATCCTGCTGGCGATCGGCGGCGGGCTGTTCGCGTTGGTGATGCCCTGCACCTACCCGATGATCCCGATCACGATCTCGTTCTTCACCAAGCAGGCCGACGCGCGCGGCGGCAACGTGCTGCCGCTGTCGCTCGTCTACGGCGCGGGGATCGTGACCATCTTCGTCCTGATCGGCGTCGTCGTCGGGCCGATCATCATCGCCTTCGCGGTGCACCCGGTGACGAACCTGGTGATCGGCCTGCTCTTCATCCTGTTCGCCGTGGTGCTGTTCGGCGTGATCGACCTGCGGCCGCCGCGCTTCCTGATGAACGTGGCCGGCAAGGCCAGCATGCGCGGCGGCTACCTGGGCGTGTTCCTGATGGGGGCCACCCTGGTCGTGACGTCGTTCACCTGCACCGCGCCGTTCGTGGGCAGCCTGCTCGGCGTCGCCGGCAAGACCGGGGACATGGGTCGCATCGCGTTGGGCATGGGCGTCTTCGGCGCGACGATGGCCGTGCCCTTCATCTTCCTCTCGCTCTTGCCGGGCAAGATCCGGAACATGCCGCAGAGCGGCGAGTGGATGAGCACGGTCAAGGTCACGCTGGGCTTCGTCGAGCTGGCCGCGGCGCTGAAGTTCATCTCGAACTCGGACCTGATCTGGCAGTGGAACACGCTTTCGCGCGAGCTGTTCCTGCTGTTGTGGGCCGGGATCTTCGCGCTCGCGGCCGTCTACCTCTGCGGCTGGGTGCCGCTCAAGGGACACGCGACGAAGGAACTCGGCCCGGGCCGGATGACGAGCGCGATCGGCTTCCTGCTCTTCGCGCTGTACTGCTGGCACGGCTACGCCGGCAACGAGATGGACCCGATCATGACCGCCATCGTGCCGCCGTACTCGTCGCGCATCGAGACCTTGGGGCGGGACGGTGCGCAGGCCGAGCCGCCCGGAATCGTGGTCGACGACTACGAGCGCGCGCGCGAAAGGGCGCGCCGGGAGGGCAAGCTCCTGCTCGTGAACTTCACGGGCCACACGTGAGTGAACTGCCGCATGATGGAAGTGAAACGCTTCCCCCTCCCGGAGGTCTCCGCGGAGCTCGGCAAGATGATCGAGGCCCGGCTGCACAACGACGGCGACGTGGCCGAGGTGGTCAAAGCGCTGCAGGCCCGCCTGACCGGCTCGGTCGCGACGCCGATCTACCTCGTGCTCGACCCCGAGGACGAGCGCGAGCTCGGCCGCCAGGACGGTCCCAGCAGCGCCTCCACCTTCGTGAAGTTCCTGCGCGACAGCGCACGACGGGCAGAGGAGTTGGCGCGGCGGTAGGGACTCGGGCCGGCGCGAGGACATCGCCCGCACGACGTGGCGGGGATGCAGCGCGGCGAGTCAACCGAATCCGAGCAGGCGGCCGCCCTGGTAGACGAGCAGGCTGGCCAGCCAGGCCAGGGTCGTCATGTAGGCGAACATGAAGACCGGCCAGCGCCAGGAGCGGGTTTCTCGGTGGGTGACCGCCAGGGTGCTCATGCACTGGCAGGCCAGGGCGAAGAAGACCATCAGGGACAGGCCGACCAGCGGCGTGTAGACCGGCCGGCCGTCGTCGCGCGCCTCGCGCCGGATCCTGGTGCGCAGCGTGACCGACCCTTCGCCGGCCTCATCGCTGACGCCGTAGACGACGCCCATGGTGCTGACGAACACCTCGCGCGCTGCGAAGGCCCCGATCAGGCCGATGCCGATCTTCCAATCGAAGCCGAGCGGCGCGATCGCCGGCTCGAGCGCGCGTCCCAGGCGCGCGCCGTAGGAACGGCGGAAGACGGCGCTCTCCTCCTCGGTGTCGATCAGCCCGAGCTGGCCGGCGAGCTCGTCGCCGGCGAGCGTCTCGACCGCCTCGGCGCGCCACTTGCCGTAGTCGACCTCGAGCGCCGGATGGCGCGGGAAGGAGAGCAGGAGCCAGAGCGCGATCGTGCAGACCAGGATCACCCCGCCGGCCTCCCGCAGGAACAGCGAGCCGCGCGTCCACATCATGCGCAGGACGCTCTTCCAGTGCGGTACCCGGTACGGCGGCAGCTCGAGCAAGAGCGGCACCTTCGGACCCTTGAACACCGTGCGGCCCAGCACCGCCGCGCAAGAGAGCGCGACCAGCGTGCTGAAGACGTACATCGCCACCATCAAGAGGCCCTGCACCGGCAGCAGGCCGAAGACCTTGTCGGGCGGGAATAGCGCCCCGATCAGGAGCGCGTACACCGGCAGGCGCGCCGAGCACGTCATCAACGGCACGACCATCATCGTCAGCATGCGGTCGCGCTGCCGCTCCATCGTGCGCGTGGCCATGATGGCCGGGATGGCGCAGGCGAAGCCCGACATCATCGGCACGAAGGCGCGGCCGTGCAGGCCCAGCGCCTTCATGATGCGGTCCATCAGGAAGGCCACGCGCGCCATGTAGCCGGTGTCCTCCATGACGCCGATGAACAGGAACAAGAGCAGGATCTGCGGCAGGAAGACGACCACGCTGCCGACGCCCGCGATCAGGCCCTCGGTGACGAAGTCGCGCAGGATGCCGGCCGGCAGCGTGCTCTGGGCGGCGCCGGCGAGGGCGCCGAATAGCGCCTCGATCCAGCCGATGGCCGGGTCGGCCCAGCTGAACAGCGACTGGAAAACGATGCCCATCGCCAGCAGGAACAGCGCGAAGCCGAGCGCCGGGTGCAGGAGGAGCGCGTCCACGCGCTCGGTGCGGGTGGGCCGGCCGCGCGTGCGCTCGCCGAGCGCCGCGGCGGCGTGCGCGTCGATCCACTCGTAGCGGCCGCGGATGACCTCGCTCTCGAGCTCGCGGCCGGCCGCGTCCGCCAGGCGCCGGCGCTCGTCGACCGCGGCGCGCAGCGCCGGCGGCACGTCGGCCAGCTCATCGCCGTCGTCGACCGAGAGCAGGGCCCACACCGCCAGGGCGCGGCGGCGATCCACGCTGCCGTTGGCCCAGGCCGCCGGCAGCGCGCCCGCGACGATCTCGATGTCCGCGCGCAGGCCGTCGTCGGCCGGCTGCCAGCGCCACCCGCCCCGAGCGCTGGCCGGATCCGCGAGCACAGCGTCGATCGTCCGTCGCAGGTCGTCGATCCCCGCTCCCTTTTGGCCGTGGACCGCGACGGCCGGCACACCCAGCTCGCGCTGGAGCAGCGCGATGTCGATCTGCTGGCCGAGGCTGGGCAGCATGTCGGCCATCGTGAGCGCGATCACGGTCGGCACGTCGGTCTCGAGCACCTGCAGCGCGAGGTACAGGTTGCGGGTGAGCTGCGTCGCGTCGACGACCAGCACGACCAGGTCGGGCGGAGCGAGCGGCGGCAGGCCGGCCACGGCCTGGATCGCGATCTGCTCCTCGCGGCTGCGCGCCGAGAGGCTGTACGTGCCCGGCACGTCCATCAGCACGACCTCGCGTCCCGACGGCAGCGTGAGCGAGCCCTCGAAGCGCTCGACCGTGATCCCCGGGTAGTTGCCGACCTTCAGGTTCGCGCCGGTCAGGCGGTTGAAGACCGAGGTCTTGCCGGTGTTGGGGTTGCCGGCGATGGCGACGCGCGACCGTTCGCGAGGGGATTGCATGGTGGACCGCCGCGTAAGGCGGGCCGCGCGAGCGGTGTTAGGTCTGGACGAGGCGCACCGTGAGCCGGTCGGCGTCCGAGCGCCGCAGGCTGACGTGACACCCGCGCACCTCGAGCTCGAGCATGTCGCCCACGTCGACGCGCCGCACGAGGCGCACGGAGGTGCCCGGCAGGAGGCCGAGCTCCATCAGACGCCGGCGGAACGCGCGCTCGCCGCCGACCGTGAGCAGGGCGGCGCGCGTGCCGGGGGCGATGTCGGACAGGCGGATCATGGTCGTGGCGCGGAGCAGGATGAGCTCATTGCTTGTTGAGATCCAATCTCAGCCAGATTCTACCTATCGTCGGCCGGTTGGCGCGATCTAAAAGGAGAAAAGAGTCCGTTTTCGGGCCGGGCCCCGGGGCCGCCGGGGAGCGCCGGCCGGGGGCGCGTGAGAGCGGGGGTGTCGCGATCGGCCGCGCTGGGGCCGCCCGCGGGGGGCTGCTACGATCGCGGCGGTGGCGAACCCCAAGGAGATCGCCGGCCGGCGAGCGGCCGAGATGGTGGAGAGCGGCCAGACCGTGGGGCTGGGCACGGGCTCGACGGTGCACTTCACGCTCGTGCGCCTGGCCGAGCGCGTGGCGGCGGAAGGGCTCGAGCTGCGTGGCCTCTCGACCTCGGTCGAGACCGAGACCAAGGCGCGCGCGCTGGGTGTACCGCTCGTGACCCTGGACGAGGTCGAGCGGCTGGACTTGACGATCGACGGGGCGGACGAGGTCGACGGCGACTTCCAGATGATCAAGGGCGGCGGCGGGGCGCTCCTGCGCGAGAAGGTGGTGGCTTCGATCAGCGCGCGCGAGGCGATCGTGGTCGGGCGCGACAAGGTGGTCGAGCGCCTGGGGTTGGGTTCCCTGCTGCCGGTCGAGGTAGTGCCCTTCGCGCTGCCCAGCGTCGCGCGGGCGCTGCGCGCCCTCGGCTGCGAGCCCATCCTGCGCCTGCGCGAGCCAGCCGTCGCCTTCCTGACCGACAATGCCAATCACATCCTCGACTGCCGCTTCGCGGACGGGATCGCCGATCCGCGCGCCCTCGAGCGCGAGCTCGACGCCATCCCCGGCGTTGTCGAGAGCGGCCTGTTCATCGACCTCGCCCACGTCCTGGTCATCGGCTCCGCCGACGGCACCTGTGAGGTGCGCGAGAAGCCCGGCCTCGAGGCTCCGTTCACGTTCCCTTAAGCCCCCTCCCGCTACGGTCCGCACCCTCGGTGGGGGGCAGCACCTTCACGGTGCGGTTGCCCGCGAAGTGACCGGGGCGGGGGGCGAAAGAACTTCGCTGCGACCTGCAGCGCTTTCGCCCCCGGTCCGCTCGCGAGCGATGCGGGCCCGTTCCAAGGCCCCGCCACGGGCCTGCCGGGCCTGGCACCGACCTTGCTTCCGCGGGGTCCATGACCCGCGTCGAGGCCGGCCCCAACCCCATCCCCGAGAGCGCCGAGCGCCGGACACTCCCCGGCCGCCCTCGGTCCGAGCGCGGCGAGCGCGACCGGAGCGCGCGCGAGCCCGCGGGGCCGTCCCCCGGAGCGAGCGCCGAGGTGCACCGGAAGGAGGACCAGCGAAGCGAGGAGAGCGAGCGGGGAGGAGCGCGCTCCGAGCGCGGAACAGAGTTCGAGCGACAACTGCGCCGCTCGCGCGCGGGCGCCGAGGCGCCGGGCGACCGGCCCGCGGAGCGCGCCGCGGAGGAACCCGAGCCTCCCGAGCAGCCGCCGGCCGCCCCCGCCGGCGCGGCCTTGGCCGGCGCTCCGATCGCGGCCCAAGCCGCGGGATCGAGCGCGGGCCAGAAGGACCGACCGGCGCCCACCCCGCGCGCAGCCTCGGCGCTCACCCCGCGCGCAGCCTCGGCGCCCATCCCGGCCGCTCCGCAGGCGCTCGCAGCCGATCCGGCCGGGCTGGCGGGCGAGGAAGCCCCGGAGGCGGCGCGCGGCGAGCTGCGTGCCGCGGTCGCTCCGCGTGCCGTGCCGGAGAGCGCGCAACCAGCGGCGGTGACCGAGGCGCCGCGCGGCGACCCGCGCGAAAGCCAGCGCTCCGCCGAGAGCACCGAACGCCCCGCCCCGCGCTGGAGCGACTCGCCCGAGGCCGAGCGCGCCCAGCAGGTGCTGCGGCAGGTCCGGGTGCAGCTCCACCCCGGGCTGCGGGCGGCCGAGATCCGTCTCGAGCCGGAGGAGCTCGGACGCATCTCGATCCGCATCACGCTCGAGCAGAAACGCCTGCGGGCGGTAGTGCGCGCCGAACGGCCCGAGACGCTGGAGGTGCTGCAACGGCACCTGCCCGAGCTGCGCGCCGCGCTGGCCCAGCAGGGGCTCGAGCCGCAGGAGTTCGATCTTGCCCTCGATCTCGCCTGGCGACAGGCGAGCGGCGGTGACGGTCGGAGCGCTGCCGAGAACGACCACGCGCGGCACGGCTCGCGCGACGAGGGGGACGATGCCCGTGGAATCGCGGTCGCGCTCGACCGCGAGCGCCTCGCGCTCGCCCTGGGAAACGAGAACGGAGTGGACATTTACGCCTGAGAGCAAAGCGACGAACCATGGAAGTCAACTCACTCGGCGCCGACCCGGCGCTCTACGGACCGGAGGCGGCGCCGCCGCAGAACGACCTCGGCAAGGACGCTTTCATGAAGCTCCTGGTCAACCAGCTCAAGCACCAGGACCCGCTGGCGCCGACCGACAACGAGGCCTTCATCGCGCAACTGGCGCAGTTCTCGTCGCTCGAGCAGATGCAGAGCCTCAACGAGAACATCCTCGGGCTGGCGCTGCTGCAGCAGAGCAACGCCTTGATGTCGCAGCTCACCGACAGTAGCGCGCTGATCGACAAGTCGGTGCGCTACGTGCACCCCGTCTCCGGCCAGGAGCAGGTCGGCGTCGTCACGTCGGTGAAGATCCAGGACGGCATCGCGGTCCTGAACATCGACGGCGAGGACGTACCGCTGATGAACGTGACCGAGATCACCGGCGGGAACGAAGGCGAATCCGCCTGACGCGCAGGAGCAACGACCATGAGCACATCCCTCTTCTCGGCACTCTCCTCGCTCAAGGCTCACCAGGGCTGGATCGACATGATCGGCAACAACCTGGCGAACACCAATACCCCGGGCTTCAAGGGCTCGCGCATGACCTTCGCCGACAGCTTGTCGCGCACGCTGCGCTACGCCTCGGGGCCGCTGAGCGGCCTGGGCGGCCGAAACCCGAACCAGATCGGCAGCGGCGTCAAGGTGGCGGACATCGCGCGCAACTTCACCCAGGGCGCGCTGACGCAGACCGGGCGCACCTTCGACATGGCGATCGAGGGCCTGGGCTTCTTCGCGTTGACCAACGGCACCGGCAACGTCTACTCGCGGGTAGGCACGTTCGGGCTCGACGCGGCCTCCAACCTGGTGGATCTGCGCACGGGCTACCGGGTGTTGAATCCGACCGGGAGCGCGGTCACGCTCGACGTCGCATCGCCCTTCCAGCCGAAGCCGACCGGCGCGATCGAGCTCACGGGCAACCTGCCGGCCGAGGTGACCGGCCCCCTGCCGGAGGTGCTGACCGGCAATACCGGCTTGCGGCACGGCAACTCCGCCATGCTGGTCGGCACGGCGTCCGACCCGCTGCCGACCATCCCGAACGGCGAGACCTGGACCATGAGCGTCGCGGTCGACGGCGGGGCGGCCCAGCTCGTGCAGATCGCCGGCACCGGCGTGCCGGTGACCGTGGCAGAGATCGCCGCGGCGGTGGATGCGCTCGACGGCGTGAGCGCGACGGTGGACGGCAACGGCTTCGTGCAGATCACCACGGACCGCACGGGCGACGCCGTCTCGCTGCAGATCACCCCGGGCGCCGTCGGCCAGGACCTGGCGGCGGCGGCGGGCCTCTCGACGACCCTGGTCACAGGCTCGGAGCAGGACCTGATCCCCGGCGTCACGACCCTCAACGACCTGCCGGGGAACGCGACCGATTACGCCGACGGCGACCTGATCCGCATCAGCGGCGTGGACACGGACGGTTCGCCGGTGAACGCGACCTTCCGCTACGGCGCGGCGAACGACGGCGAGACGGTCGACGCCTTCATCACCTTCATCGACGGCCTCTTCGCCGACGCCAGCGTTTCCCTGAACGACACGGGCCAGATCCTGGTCGAGGCGCAGACGGCCGGAGAGGCGGACCTGGTGCTGTCGATCTCCGAGGAGCCGGGCCAGACGGGCGTGACCGAGTGGAGCACCTACGCCACGTCGGTGACGACGGACGGGACCGGGCCGGACACGGTCGTGACTTCGACCGAGGCGTACGATGCCGCCGGGATCGCCCACACGCTGACCCTGACCTTCGAACGCCAGGCGGACCTGACCTGGACCGTGACGCCCTCGATGGAGGCGGCCGACGGAGTGGTGCTCTCCGATCCGATCACCGGCCTGCAGTTCGGCGACGACGGCCTGCCGACCGGACTGGGCGCGGTGGATGCCACGATCCGCGTGCAGTACGCGGGGCAGAGCGCCGCGCAGACGGTGCAGGTCGACCTCGGCGCAGACGGCCAGGTCGAGGGCCTGACGCAGTTCGGCAGCGATCTCGACGTGTGGGTGTCGGACCAGGACGGCTACGGCGTCGGCGAGCTGGCCGGCATCTCGGTCGGCCAGGACGGCGTCATCGGCGGCTTCTACACCAACGGCCAGGAGCGCACGTTGGGCGCCGTCGGCGTGGCGACGTTCTCCAACCCCGAGGGTCTGACGCAGGTAGGCGACAACTTCTTCGTCGCTTCGCCGAACAGCGGCCAGGTGCAGCTCGGCGCCGGACTGAGCGGAGCGGCCGGGCGGGTCGAGGGCGGCGCGCTCGAGAACTCGAACGTCGATACCGCCGAGCAGTTCGTGCACCTGATCGAGGCCCAGCGCGGCTTCCAGGCCAACGCCCGCGTGATCACGACCCAGGACGAGGTCCTGGCGGAGACCGTCAACCTGGTCTAGTGACCCCGGCCGGCGACCCCGGTCACTTCGCGATACGGCGATGCGGTTTCAGACACCTTCCCCCCTCTCCGGGGCCGCCCGGAGGGGGGGGAAGGTGTCTGAAACCGCATCGCCAAGCCGGAAGGGATGCACCGGGGGCCGGAAGATCCTTCCGGCACGATCCGCCGGCAGCGGCCTGGACGCCCCCAGGAGGCGGGCTCGGCGCCTGGCATCGGCTTTGCTTCCGTGCCCTCCGTGAGCAACGGACTCTACAGCGGCGTCGGAGCCATGCGCGTGGCCGAGCGGCGGCTCGAAGCGATCGCGGCCAATCTCGCCAACATCGAGACTCCGGCCTACAAGCGCGACACGACCACGGTGCGCGCCTTCCGTCTGCCGCGCGGCGAGCGCGACGACACGGGGCTCGCCGCGCACCGGCGCACCGATTTCACCCAGGGCGAGCTGCAGCCGTCCTCGAGCCCCTTCCACCTGGCGCTCTCCGGGCCGGGCTTCTTCGCCGTCGAGGCGCCGGCCGGCGAGCTCTACACCCGCAACGGCACCTTCCACGTCGATGCCGCCGGCGTGCTGCAGAGCGCGGAAGGTTTCCCGGTGGCCTGGGCCAGCCGCTCCGGCACGATCGACCCGATCGGCCCCCCGGTCACCATCGCCGCCGACGGCACGGTGCGCCAGGGCCCGGGCGCCATCGGCAGCTTGCGTCTGGTCGACTTCGACGACCCCGGCGCGCTCGCACGGCTCGGCGGCGGCTACTTCCGCGCGGACGGTGCGCTGCGCGAGACCTCCTCCGCGGCCGAGGTCCACCAGGGTGCGCTCGAGCGCTCGAACGCCAGCGCCGTGGACGAGCTCGTGGCCATGATCCAGGTACAGCGCTCCTTCGAGGGGGCCGCGCGCCTGATGCAGATGATCGACCAGTCCTACCGCCGCCTGACCCAGGCCGGCTGACCCAGCCGAACGAGAGGGAAGACATGATCCGAGCCCTGATGACCGCCTCCTCCGGGATGAAGGCCCAGCAGCTCCAGGTCGACACGATCGCCAACAACATCGCGAACGTGAACACCACGGGCTTCAAGAAGAGCGACCTGACCTTCCGCTCGCTCCTGTACCAGACCTGGCGCGAGCCAGGCGCTCCCACCGCGGTCGGACTGTTGAACCCCAGCGGGCTGCAGGTCGGCAGCGGTGTCGAGGTCTCGGGCTCGGTCAAGGACTTCCGGCAGGGCGAGCTGCAGCTCAGCGGCGCCCCGCTCGACGTCGGCATCCAGGGCGAGGGCTTCTTCGGCGTGCGCCTGCCGAACGGCGAGCTGCGCTACACGCGCGACGGCAGCTTCCACCGCGACCAGGACGGTGCGATCGTCACGTCGGAGGGCTACCTGGTCGAGCCGCCCGTGACCCTGCCGACGGACGCCGTGATCGTCACGATCGCCGAGGACGGCTCGGTCTTCACGCAGTCGCGCGAGGACGAGCAACCCACCCAGTCCACGACGATCACGCTCTACCGCTTCCCGAACCCGGCCGGGCTCAAGGCGCAGGGCGGCAACCTCTTCAGCGAGACCGCCAGCTCCGGCGCGGGCCAGACCGTGCAGCCCGGGGAGAACGGCACCGGCGTCCTGCGCCAGTCCTTCCGCGAGCGCTCGAACGTCGCGGTCGTGGACGAGCTCGTGGCCCTGATCCTGGCCCAGCGCAACTACGAGGTGAACAGCCGCGCCGTGCGCGTCAGCGACGAGATGCTCCAGCAGGTCAACCAGATGATCCGCTAGGCGGTCCAACATGATCACGATCGCATCCCTTGCAGCCCTCTTCCTCGGCGGCGTCACCGTGACGCTGCCCGCCGACGCGCGCGTGCGCGGCACCGAGATGACCGTGGGCGAGGTCGCCCGCGTCGCCGGCGATGATCCGGCCGAGGTGGAGCGCGTCGAGGCCCTGTCGCTCGGCTACGCCCCCGCGCCGGGCTACACGCGGCTCTTGCGGCGGACCCAGATCGAGGTCGCCCTGCGCCGCGACGCGCCCGCGCTCGAGCTGCGCTTCGACGGGGCCGCCACCTGCCGCGTCGCGCCGGAGACCGAGCAACTGAGCGCGGCCAAGCTAGAGCAGGAGGCCCTGGCGGCCTTGGAACACGTCTTCGCCGGCGTCGAGGCGAGCTTCCAGGTGCAGCCCGGCCTGCGCGACGTCAGCGTGCCGCGCGGTCGGCGCGGGATCGAGCTCGAGAGCGCGATCGAGCCGCGCCCGTGCAAGCCGGGCCGCTGGAGCGTGCCCGTGCGCATCCTGGTCGACGGCGGCACGTACCGCACGGTCTGGACCGCCTTCGAGGTCGACGTCTTCCGCCGCCTGCCCGTCCTCACCCGCGACGTGGCGGCTGGCGAGCGGATCGGAGCGGGTGACCTCGAGCGGCGCCGCGTCGCCGTCGACGCGCGCCTGGCCGGCCAGCCCCTGGAGGCCGCGGCGCTGATCGAGGCCGTCGCCACGCGCCCGCTCTCCGCCGGTGAGGTCGTGACCGAACGCGACGTGCGTCGCACGCACGCGGTCGAGCGCGGCGCGACGGTCCTGCTCGAGGTGCGCAAGGGCGCGATCGTCGCCCGCACCACTGCCGTCGCGCGCCAGGACGGCTACGTCGGCGACACCATCCGCGCGGTCGCCGGCGACTCCGGCCGGGAGCTCGACGCGCGCGTCGTCGGGCGCGACCTGTTGCGGGTCGACATGGGCGCGGTGGGCGCGGGGCGCTGAGGCGGCGACGGAAGGCGAGAACGAGAGAAGGACAGCGATGAAGACACTCACCCGATTGCTCCTGATCGCGCTCGCGGCCGCGGGCGTCTCCGTCCAGGCCCAGGCACAGGCGCGCCGCGGCTCGATCTACGACGCCTCGCGCGGACCTTTCGGCCTGGTGGCGAACAAGACCGCCAACCGTCCCGGCGACCTGATCACGATCGTGATCTCCGAGATCCAGAGCGTGAAGAACGAGGAGCGCTCCAACATCAAGACCGAGTCCGAGCTCGACTACCAGCTCAACTCGTTCAACATCAAGCCCAGCGCCTTCAACGTGCTGCCCGACCTGACGTCGGCCTCGACCGACGACTTCAGGGGCACGGCCAACTACGAGAAGCGCGGCCGCTTCACCGCGCGCCTTACCGCCGTGGTGGTGGACGCGCTGCCCAACGGCAACCTGGTGGTCAGCGGCCGGCGCGAGATCCGCATCGACAAGGAGATCAAGGTGATCGAGGTCAGCGGGATCGTGCGGCGCTACGACATCGCGGCCGACAACTCGATCGAGAGCGAGATGGTCGCCAACGCGAAGGTCTCGTACACGGGCAGCGGTCCGATGACCCGGGCCACCAACCGCCACGGTCTCGGCGGCTGGCTGCGCGCGGCCTTCGCGTGGATCTGGCCCTTCTAGCCCCTGCCCCGGAGCCCAGCCATGATCGCAACGACCCTCTTCCTCCTCGCCGCGCTGCTCGCGCAGGACCCGGCTCCCGACGCCGGCGCGCCCGGCGCGATCGACCTCCTCACGGGCGGCATCCAGGCGCCGTCGCAGCCCGCCGGGCGCTCCTCCTCGACCGTCGCGCGCACGCCGCGCTTCGCGCCGGTGGCCACGCGCCCCGCGGCGCCCGGCATGCGCGCGCCGGTGGGCAGCCTGGTGGCCGTGCGCGGCCAGGAGGAGAACCACCTGATGGGCATCGGTGTCGTCACGGGTCTGGCCGGCACCGGCGACTCGGGCGACGCCGCGCGGCAACTGCTGCAGAACCTGCTGCTGACGCGCAACATCAACCTCGACCTGAAATCGCTCAGCTCCAAGAACATCGCCGTCGTGCGCGTCGAGGCCAGCCTCGCGGCGGGCCTCAAGCCCGGGCGCCGCATCGACGTGCGCGTCTCGACCATCGGCGACGCCAAGAGCCTGGAGGGCGGCACGCTGGCCGCGACCGAGCTGACCGACATCACCGGCCGCGACGTGTACGTCTCCGCCGCCGGCCCCGTCACCGTGGGCGGCTTCCAGGCGGCCGGCGCGGCCGCATCGGCCACGCGCAACCACGTCACGGTCGGGACCTTGCCGGGCGGCGGCAAGGTCGAGCGCGAGGTGCCGACCAGCATCGCCAGCGAGCACGGCTACATCTACCTCGACGTTCGCCCGGCGCACGACAGCTTCGGGACCGTGGTCGGCATCACCGAGGTCGTCAACGCGCTCTACCCGGGACTGGCGCAGGCGACGCCCGACGGCAAGACGATCAAGGTGCGCGTGCCCGAAGACCTGCACTCCTCGCAGCACGCCGCCTACCTGCAGTCGATCCTGCGGCGCGAGGTCGTCTCCGAGAGCGTCGCGCGGGTGATCATCAACGAGCGCACCGGCGTGATCGTGATGGGCGGCGACGTGCGATTGCAGCCCGGCGTCGTGGCGCACGGCAACCTGACGGTGACCGTGGCCGAGACGCCCGAGGTCAGCCAGCCCGGCCCGCTCTCCGGCGGCACGACGCAGACGGTCGATCGCACGGACCTGGGCGTCGAGGAGGAGGACGACGCGCTGGTGCTGGTACCGGGCGCGGTCACGCTGCAGGAGGTCGTCGACGTGCTCAACGTGCTCGGCACGACGCCGCGCGACATGATCACGATCCTGCAGGCGATGTCGCAGGGCGGCTTGCTGTTGGCCGAGATCCGGAGGATGTGATGGCAGGCGACGTCACGCTCATCGGCCCCCAGGTGGCGGCCCTGACTCGGCCGGAGGCGGGCGGCCTGGCGCGCCTGGAGTCGGCCGCCGCGCGCGGCGACGCGCAGGAGGCGGCCGAGCGCTTCGAGGCGCTGCTGGCGACGATGCTGGTCAAGGAGCTGCGGCGCACGCTCTCGAACGACTTCTTCGGCGACGGCCCGGGCGCGGACGTGTACGGCGGTTGGCTCGACGAGCACCTGGGCGAGAGCCTGGCCGCGGGCTGGGATCTCGACCTGGCGGGAATGGTGCGTACCAGCCTGGAGCGCAAGCAGGCCACGCAGGGAGAAGTGTGATGAACGCGACGAATGCGACGAGCCTGTTGAACCACCTCGAGGCGTACACCGCCGAGGAGGTCGCCGCCAAGCGGCGCGTGCTGGCGCTGCTCGAACGGCAGGGAGCCGGCGTGGCCGCGAACGACCCGGCGACCTTCGAGGCCGCGGCGCGCTCGATGGAGGCGGAGCTCGCCGGCAACGTGGAGCGCTCCCGCCGGCGAGAGCGCATTCTCGGCGCGCTCTCGGAGCTGTGGCGCGTGCCGGCCGAGGCGATGACGCTGGCGAGCATCGCGGAACGCGCCGGAACGGAGAGCGCGCGGCTGCGCGACTTGCGCAGCGAGCTGCGCGGGCTGGTGGCCGACGTCCTGCGCGAGAACCGCCGGCTGGCGGCGCTGATCGGCATGCACCGGCGCGTGACGCGCGACGTGATCGAGACGGTGCTCTACGAAGGCCACGGGACCGCGCGCGACGGCTCCGGCGGGCTCCTGAACGCGGAGGCTTGAAGTGCCCAGCATCGGCCTCCAGACCGGACTCAGGGCGCTCCTGACGTCGCAGCGCGCGCTCGACGTGATCGGCCACAACGTCTCGAACGCCAACACGCCGGGCTATTCGCGCCAGGACCTCCTGATCGCCGCCACGCGCCCGATCGACGTGGGCGGCCTGCGCATCGGCAGCGGAGTCAACCCGCAGGTCGTGCGGCGCACCGTGGACGACCTCCTGCAGAGCCGGCTCGTGCGCCAGGTCTCCTCCCTGCACCGGCTCGACGCGCGTCTCGGCGGGCTGTCGGAGATCGAGGCACTGCTGGCGGAACCCTCCGACATCGGCCTGAGCGCCGGCCTGAGCGGCTTCTTCGACAGCATCAGCGAGCTGGCGGCCTCCAGCGCGGACCCGGTGCTGCGAGCCGGGATGGTGCAGGGCGCGACGACGCTGACGGACCGTCTCGGCGAGCTCGACGCCGGTCTGGGCACCCTGCGCCGCGACAGCGAGGCGCAGGTCGAGATCGGCGTCGAGCAGGTCAATGCCCTGGCCAGGGAGATCGTCGACCTCAACAAGGAGATCACGCTGGCCGAAGCGAGCGGGCAGCCGGCCAGCGACTTGCGCGACCAGCGCGACCTGCGCCTGACGGAGCTCGGTCGCCTGGTGGACGTCACCTACAACGAGAGCCCCGCCGGCGTCGTGCGCGTCAGCGTCAGCGGCCGCATCCTGGTCGGCGACGCGCGCGCCTTCGAGATGCGCGCCACGGGCTCGCTGACCGGCGGCGTGACGCTCACCATCGGGGGGAGCAGCACGCCGCTGAACGTTACCGGCGGCAAGCTCGCGGGGCTGCTCGGCGTCTCGCAGGGCTTCATCCCCGGGTTCCGGCAGGATCTCGAGCGCTTCGCCCGCAACCTGATCGTGGAAGTGAACCGCGCTCACAGCACGGGCGCGCCCCAGCAGGGCTACTTCACGCGCCTCACGGCCGAGTTCGCGGTCGAGGACCAGGACTCCGACGGGCTGCGCACGGACGAGCTGCTCGGCGCCGCCGGCCTGCCGTTCGACGTCGTCGCCGGCGAGCTGTACGTGAACACGACCGACCTGCAGACGGGCGCGATCGCCACCCGGCGTCTCGCGCTCGACCCGGCCGCGACGAGCGTGGGCGAGCTGCTCTCCGAGTTGAACGCGATCGACGGTCTCAACGCCGGCCTGGATCACACCGGGCGGGTGCGCATCCAGGCCGACGCTGGCTGGGGCTTCGACTTCGCGCCGCGCCTGAACGCCAGCCCTGACGCCGCCGGCACGTTCGGTGGCGGGCGCGCCTCGCTGGGGACGGGCGGCGCGGGGCCCTTCGCGCTCTCCGACGGCGACACGCTCGACCTGATCGGACCGGCGACCACGTTCAGCGTCACGTTCGACGCGGCCGACTTCGTGGACATCGCCAGCGCGAGCGCGCAGGAGGTCGCGGCCGTCCTGAACGCGAACGCCGGCATGCAGACGAACGGCCTGCGCGCGGCGGTCGTCGGCGAGCGCGTCGTGCTGCAGACGCAGGATGACGGCGCCGCGGCCGGTTTCGAGGTCCAGGGCGGCAGCGCGGCGGCGGCCTTCGGCTGGTCGGCGGGCACCGTCGTCGCCGGCCACGACGTCGCGGTCACGGTCGCGATCGGCGGCGAGTACGGCGGCCAGACGAACGAGGAGTACACCTTCGTTCCGCTCGCCGACGGCGTCGTCGGCACGACCGCCGGCTTGGCGGTGGCGGTGTACGACCGCGCAGGCAACCAGGTCGCCACGCTCGACCTGGGCGCGGACTACCTGCCGGGGACAGAGCTGGCCGTGGCCGAGGGGGTGACCGTGAGCTTCGGCTTCGGCGAGCTCTCGGCGACGCACAATGACGTCTTCCGCGTGGACGCGATCGCCGACGCCGACACGAGCGACGTGCTGGTGGCCATGGGCATCAACGGCTTCTTCACCGGAACCGGAGCCGCGGACATCGGCGTGCGCGCCGACATCGCCGCCGACCCGCGCATGATCGCCGGCTCCGCCTCGGGCGCGGAGGGCGACAACCACACGTTGCTCGCGCTGCTCGAGCTGCAGACCAGCGACGTCGCCGATCTCGGCGACAGCAGCCTGGGCGAGTTCTACGGCGAGATGGTGGCCGACGTGGGCGTCGAGATCGCCAGCGCCGACAACTCGCGCGCCGTCGGGCAGTACCTGTTCGACAATCTCTCGACCCGACGTGAGCAGATCTCGGGCGTCAACATCGACGAGGAGCTCGTGAACATGATCCGCTTCGAGCAGGCCTTCGCTGCCGCGTCGCGCTACCTGCAGGTCGTCAACGACCTCAACGATCAGCTCCTGTCCATCATCTGAGTGTCCAAGCCATGAACATCCGCAGCACGCAGAACAACACCTTCGCGCTCGTGCACCGCGGGATCAGCTTCAACATGATCCGGCTGGGGCGCGCGCAGGAGCAGGCCGCGACCGGCAAGCGCATCCTGCGGCCGTCGGACGACCCGAACGGGGCGGCGCGTGCGCTCACGTTCCGCAAGCAGCTCGCCCGGATGGAGGGCATCCGCGGCGGCATCACCGGCAGCCGGCCCGTGGTCGAGGCCGGCGCGTCGGCGCTGCAGAACGTGTCCGGTCTCCTGGCGGACGCGCGCGCGCTGATGGTGCAGGGCCTGAACGGCACCCTGGACGAGCACGACCGCGAAGTGATCGGCGCGCAGATCGACGCCGCCCTGGATGCCCTGCTCGACGAGGCCAACACCCTCTCCGGCGACCGCTACCTGTTCGCCGGCACGGCGACGAACCGCCGGCCGTTCGAGGTCGAGGGCTCCGGCGACGAGCGTCGGGTCGTGTACCGCGGCGACAGGGGCGTGACGCGCGTCGCGACCGGCTTTGGGCCCGAGGTGCAGGTCAACATCCCCGGCTCGGAGCTGTTCGACGCGTTCGAGTACAGCGGCGTGGACTTCGCCGGCTTCACCGGCATCCGGCTCGGCACGTCGGCCAACGCGGGCCGCGGCTACGAGGAGCTCGATCTGCGGCACGACGCGACCGTCGGCGCGCTCGGCTCGGGACTCGCCTTCGTCAACGGCGGCGCGGCCGACACGATCCTGAACGCCCACACCTTGACGATCGACTCGGTCGCGGGCACGGTGCAGCTCGACGGCGGCCCGGCGCTCGCGATCCCCGACCCGGCCGCGCCCGGGGCGCTCGACTTCGCCGTCACCGACGAGAGCGGGGCGGAGCTGCACCTGGATTTCAGCGGCTACGACGGGAGCGACAGCGTCTCGAGCGTCCAGGGCGACGGCTCGATCTCCTTCGACGGCACGAGCTACGTCGCGCTGGCCTTCGACGAGACCGACCTGCAGCTCCAAAACCCCGCCACCGGCGCCGTGCTGCACGTGGACACGGGGGCCGTACGGCGGGCGGGGCGCGAGCTGGTGAGCTACAGCGGCGCGGCCAGCGTGTTCGACGTCCTGCGCGGCGCGGCCGAGGACCTGAAGAACGGCGGCGGGCTCGCGGCCGGGCTGGTGGTCGAGCGCCTGCAACTGCGGCTGGGCGAGCTGGAGCGCCATCACCAGAACGTGCTGGTCGGCCTGGGCGGCATGGGCGCGCGCCTGCAACGCCTGCAGGCCGGCGAGGAGCGTCTGGACATCGCCGGCGTGAACGTGCAGGGTCTCCTGTCGAGCGTCGAGGACGCGGACATGGCGGCCGTGATCCTGGAGATGACCCAGGCCGAGCAGACGCTGCAGGTGGCGCAGATGACCGGCGCGCGGCTGATCCAGCAGACCCTCCTGAACTACTTGAGGTAGAGCGATGGTCGAGAACACGCCCATCCCCCGCGCACCCGGCCCGGACAGCGCACGCGAGAGCGGCGCGGCGCAGGCCCGCCCCGCGAGCGCGGCCGCGCGCGGCGACGCGGCCGCCTTCCAGGTGCTGCTCGAGAAGCTGCAGGCGCAGGCGCGCCGGCTGCACGGCGTAAGCGAGGCGATCGCCGGCCCCGAGGACCTGCCGGGCGCGATCGACAGCGCGCGCGAGACGCTGCGCGACGCGCTGTCGCTCAGCGACCAGTTGCTCGAGGCCTACCGCCAGTCGCTGCTCGCCGGAGCGGACGGCGGCGGTGAGTCAAGCGCGCCCCGCGGCGAGCGGTGAGGCTCGCAGTCGAAAGCGGCGCCGCCCGCGCCCTGCCGCTGATGGAGGCCGTCCTGCGCGGCGACGGGTCGCTGGCGGCGGAGTTCCCGCTCGTCTTCGGGCCAGGAGCGCCGGGGAGCGCGGTCGTGGCCGAGGTGGCGGGCGCCGTGCGCTCGGCCTGTGCGATCCTGGTGCGCGACCTCGAGCTTCCGGGCCTGGTGCTGCGCGCCGGCCTGATCGGCTCGGTCGCGACCGACCCCGAGTTCCGCGGGCGCGGCCTGGCGAGCGCGGTGCTGGAGCGGGCCGAGGTCGAGCTGGCGGCCGAGGGCTGCCTGTTCGCGCTGCTGTGGGCCGACGAGCCGGCGTTCTACGAGGCGCGCGGCTGGCGCCCGGCCGCGGCCGAGCTGGACTGGGTGCTCGCGGCCGACCTGTGCGAGCGCCTGCCCGCGCCGGGAGGCGTGCGGCGCGCGCGGCCGGAGGACGCGGCCGCGATCCACGCGCTGTACGAGCGCCACCCCGTCCGCGCACGGCGTACGGCGAACGAGACGCGGCTCCTGCTCGCGGCGCCGGGCATGGACGTGCGCGTGCGCGAGCGCGCCGGCCGGCTCTCGGCCTACGCCTGCGTCGGCCGCGGCGCAGACCTCGCCGGCGTGCTGCACGAGTGGGGCGGAGCGGCCGACGACGTGCTGGCCTGCGCCCGGGCGCAGCTCGCGGGGCGCGAGCGGCTGATCCTCATGGCGCCCGCCCTGCGCGGCGAGCTGGGCGCGCGCCTGTCCGAGCTGGGCGCGCCCTGCCGGCTCGGCGTGCTCGGCATGGCGAAGCTCCTGAGCGCCGAGCGCGCGGCCGAGCTGCTGCGGTCGTCCGCACCCGAGCTGACCGTCGAGCCCGGCCCGTGCGGCGATCTGGTCCTTTGCTCGGCGGCCGGCAGGCTGGAGCTCGACGCGGCCGCAGCGCTCGAGCTCCTCTTCGCACCGCGGGCGGAGCGCGGCCGGGTCGAGCGCGTCGAGCAGCGCCTCGGCCTGAGCCTCCCCGCGCTCCCGCTCGCGCCCTTCGTCTGGGGCCTCGACTCGATCTGAGCCGCGCGTGGGGCCCCTCGACGGGTCTCCTTCAGATCAGGGTGCCTACGAGCGGAGGCTCTGCAGCCCCGGAACCAGAGCCGCCCTCCGTCGTTGAAGCGCCGCCCCGCGACCACGGCCTGTCCCCCCGTCCACCGGCCCCGCCGCGCGGCGGGGAAGGGTCACCATGAGCTCCTCGCAGCGCGCCGCCTCGTCCGTCCTCGTCTTCCTCTCTCTCGCCACAGCACCGGCGTCGCCGCTCGCGGCTCAGGCGACCGACCAGTTGCCGATCCACCTGGTGTACGTCAACCACGTCGAGGTCGAGAGCGTGATCGACTACGTGCCGCCGCTGATCGACGGGACCACCTACACGGCGACGCCGGAGCGTTACGACTTCACGAGCGGCTGGATCGACTGGGAGGTCTCCCAGGCCGAGAGCGCCGGCGCGCGCATCTCGTTCCACATGAGCGGCGCCTTCGCCGAGCGCGCGACGGCGGCGGGCGACGGGCCGCTGTGGGCAGAGCGACTGGTGAACGGGCACACCGCGGGCGTGCACTTCCACAAGTTCGTGCGCGGCGCGAATCCCTTCGAATGGGCCTACTTGACCTCGCCCAGCCAGAGCCAGATCGAAGGGGCCTGGCAGGACCACCACGATCTGGCGGCCGACGTGGTGGGGAGCGAGGCGCTGTGGATCGGCGAGTCGCACTACGCCTGCGCGTCCTGTTGGGAGAACCTCGGCTATCGGCTGAAGACGACCGAGCAAATGGCCTTGCTGCCGACCGGCGAGCACATCGTCTGGCTCGTCGAGCGCGACGCCCAGGGCACGATCACGTACCCGCACTTCCCGCAGATCGGCACCGCCGGCTGGCACGGCGGCGGGACGCAGAGCTTCTTCGATCTGCGCCTGCCGCAGCTCCAGAAGGAGCTCCTGCTCCTGTACCTCGAGTGGCTCGAGCGCGAGCGGCTTGAGCTCGCGCCGCAAGTGTGGTGCTGGGGCTTCGCCAACCACGGCGGCCCGAACACGCAGGTCCACGCGGACACGATCGTGGCCATGCTGGCCTGGCTCGAGGCCGGTTTCGCGGGGCGGACATCGGCGCGCGGCAACACGATCGCGCGCTTCGTCGGCGACCACGAGCTGTCCGACGTCTACGAGGCCTACGAGCGCTCGGGCGGCCAGCCGCTGCCCCCACCGAGCGAGAACATCGACGACCAGTTCCCCTACGCGACCTGGGCGCTGGCCGACGCCGGCGTGACGGCCGACCTCAGCGCCGACCTTGGTCTGGCCGGCGTGCGGCTGTTCGAGCTCGAACGCGTGCCGCCCGAGGGGCCGCCGCCTGCGTCGCCGCCGCGCGTCTACCTGCTGTTCCGCGAGGACGACGGCGCCGGCGCGGTCGACATCGGCGCCGTGCTGGCGGCGCGCGGCATGGACCCGACTCGCGCGACGCTGCTCGATGTCGCCGACGGCTCCTCGGCGCCGGTCGACCCTGGAGACCTCCAGCTCGGTCCGACCCCCATGGTGCTCGAGGCGAGCCGCGCCTCGGACGCGCTCGCGAGCCCCTTCGGCTTCCACCCTGCGAGCGTCCAGCGCGCCGGCTACCCCGATAACGGCTTCGTCGACGCCGAGGCGATCGGCGTGCGCTGGCACCGGCCGCCGCTGTACGCGTTCTGGTTCCTGATCCAGCCGAACCTGGGCGATCCGACCTACGACTGGACGCTGCACGACCAGCAGTACGGCTCCGTCCCGGCCGGGATGCGCGTCCTGGCGAACGTTGCGCCGCAGGGGCGCTTCGACCAGGGACGCTGCCTGCCCGGGTCCTGGGTGCCGATCGACGTGCCGCAGTACGCGGCCTTCGTGCACGCGACGGTCGAGCGCTACGACGGCGACGGGGTCGACGACATGCCCGGGCTGGCGAGTCCCATCCGCCACTGGCAGGTCGGCAACGAGCCGAACGACCTGGAGACCTCCGACTTCGACGAGCTGCAGCGCATCACGTACCTGGCGATCAAGCAGGCCGCGCCCGAGAGCAGCGTGCTGATCGGGGGCGTGGCGGGCTTCCCGGCCGGGTACGTCGCGGACTTCGACGTGCGCTACGCCCCGATCCTCGAGCGCCTGAGCGGCGGGTTCGTCGACGCCCTCGACTTCCACTGGTACGGGACGGCCGGCGGCGAGTACCGGCTCGTCGATACGCTCACGAGCGAGGACGTTCTGGCGCACGTGCGCGCTACGCTCCTCGGCGCCGGCTTCGCGCCCGACTTGCCGCTGTGGATCACCGAGATGGGCAGCTACTCCGGAGCGCCGCAGGGCCCCTTCCCGCCCCAGAGCGAGCGCCAGCAGGCGGGCGACGTCTTCAAGCGCTTCGTCTTCCCGCTGGCGCGCGGCGTGAGCAAGGTGTTCCCGGCCTTCGGCCTGATGGAAGGTTTCATGCACGACGACGGCTACTTCGACCACACCGGCCTGATCTACGACGGCGCCGGCTCGGGCGACCTGGGGTTGGGCGTGAAGAAGCTCGGCTACTACACCTACGCGCGCATGACCGCCGGGCTGGAGGGCGCCGACTGGTCGACGCTCGCGCTCCTGCACGACGGGACGGGCACGGACCACCTGTACCTGGCCAGCGTCGAGCGCGACGGGCGCACGGTCCACGCCGCGTGGTGGGACACCTTCGACGAGCCAGGCTACGTCGAGGGCGACACGAAGCCGATCACGATCGCGGGCCTCACGACGCCGACCGCGGCGGTCACGGACCTGGTCCCCGACTACGCCGCCGGCATCGATGTGCCGGGCTACGAGGGCGCCTTCACGACCGTGATCCACGTCGTCGAGGCGGGCGAGCTGACGATCGATCTCGGGGAGGACCCGGTGCTGGTGGTCCCGGTCGAGGAGGACGACGTCTTGACCTGGTGCCGCGCGAAGCCGAGCTCGGCGGGCTGTCTGCCGTTGATCGGCTTCGAGGGCGCGCCCAGCGCCACGTCGCCGTCGCCGTTCCTCGTGCGGGCGAGCGACGTGATCAACAACAAGCCCGGCCTCCTGTTCTACGGCTTCGCGCCGGCTTTCGTGCCGTTCCAGGACGGCACGCTGTGCGTCGCGCCGCCGATCGCGCGCACGCCGGTGCAGTTCTCCGGCGGCAACCCGCCGCCGCCCGACTGCTCGGGCAGCTACGTCTTCGACTTCAACGCCTGGATCCAGGCCGGCCCCGATCCGGCGCTCGTCCCCGGTACGGCGGTCTACGCGCAGTACTGGTACCGCGACCCCGCCAGCGCCAGCCACACCGGCCTGAGCGACGCGATCGCCTTCACGGTCGGGCCGTAGCCGGCGGCGGAAAAGGTGCGATCGACGGCACGGGCCGTGATACGGTCTGCCGCGATGGAATCGGAGCTCGAGCGCGGCATGGAGGCTCTCCATCGTCTCGTGGACGAGCAGCGCGCGCGCTGCCTCTGGTTCCTGCGGAGCGATTACTACCCCCGCTCTCCGGCCGAAGGGATGCGCGTGCTCGATGCGATCCAGAAGAACGGGGACCGCGCCGCCTTCCAGGCCGCCGCCAGGATCCGCTCATGGCTCTCACCGAGCTTCAAAGACGAGTCTGCCGGGTACTAGCCGCGAGCCGCATCGAGGCCGGCGAGAGCTACGTCGCCGGCGGCGCGGCGCTGAACGAGCTCCTGCGGGCGCCGCGCATCTCGCGCGACATCGACCTGTTCCACGACACCGAGGAGGCGCTCGCGCGCACCTGGGCGGCGGATCGCGCCACGCTGGAACGCGAAGGCCTCTCCGTGCAGCCGCTGCGCGAGCTGCGCTCGTACGTGGAGGCTCAGGTCGGCACGCCGGGCGACGTCGTCCTGGTGCAGTGGACCCGGGACAGCGCCTATCGCTTCTTCCCGCTGGTCGAGCAGGAGGAGCTGGGGCTGACGCTGCATCCCCTCGATCTGGCGACGAACAAGACGCTGGCGCTGGTCGGTCGGCTGGAGGTGCGCGACTGGGTGGACTTGATCGCGAGCGCCGAACGGATCCAGCCTCTGGGGTACCTGTCCTGGGCCGCCTGCGGCAAGGACCCCGGCTTCAGTCCGGCGTCATTGCTCGAGCACGCCGCGCGCTCCGCGCGCTACTCGACCGAGGAAGTTGCAGCGCTGGCCTTCGAAGGCGCGTCCCCGGACGCCGGCGAGCTCTCGCGCCGCTGGCGCGCCGCCCTCGATGAAGCGCGCGAAGTGGTGCATGCCCTGCCTGCCGCCGAGGTCGGCAAGTGCGTTCTCGGCGCCGATGGAGAGCTGTTCAGTGGCGATCTCGCCGCGCTGGCGGCGGCCCTGGGCGCGGACCGCGTCCGCTTCCATCCCGGCTGCATCCGCGGCGCGTGGCCCGACGTGCGGACCTGACCCGCCCCGAACAAGCATCCCGTTGACCCGCCCTGTCGCTCGTCCGACCCTGAAAACGGGCCCACGTGCGTCTTTCCGACGGGGCTCCTCGCGAGGGTCACAGCCGACGTAGGCGTTCTCCGGTCCACTCGCACGCGCTGATCCGCGTGCGAAGTTGCCGGAGCAGTTCGTGTGCCTCGAGGGACAGGTTCTTCTCGCTGGCTCAGGAGGCCGTCACTTGGAGGTCCCGGGGATCGTGACCGAAGAACTTCAGCACGTCCCCGCACCGCTTCACGATGTTGTCCGCGGAGAGATTCGCTTCCACGTAGATGATGTTCGTTTCCGGGACCTGGACCGGATTGGTCATCCCGTGGGGGTGTCGCGAGAACCAGGCCCGCTTCCGTCCCCTCAGCGTTGTCACTCGCTCGAAGCCCGGTCCGTGTCGGCGTGCCATCTCCGTGCAGACACCGAGCAGCACCTCCTTGAACGTCGTGGCTTGCTGGTGATGACCGAGGAGGGTGAAGCTCTGAGGCGTCTTGCCCTTGTAGCCGCCGTATCCGGTAGTTCGACGCGACACCACGACCGGTGGTACTCGCGGCCTCTCCGGGGTCGCCACGGGATTGGGCTCAACCCAACGATCGGTTGATTGACCGAGGAACTCGGCCACCTGGTCGGGTGTGGGTCGGTGCCCGCACATGCTCTCGACACGCTCCGAGAGGAGGTCGGCCAGGATCTCGTCGGGCTCCTCGAGCAGTTGCCACCAGGCTTTGGGCAACGTCTTCTGAGTACGCTGCTCCTTGGCCCGGCTCGCGTGAAGCTCCTTGGCATGCCTGACGGCTGACTCATCAGCAATGCTCGGCTTCCCCAGGAAGGAACGGAAGCTCGCGGCAGCCTCGAGGGGGTCCTGTTGCGAGAGGTCGATCGTGAAGAACTTGCGCTGCCCCCAGCTGCCTTCGAGCAGAGGCAGGTAGAGCCACCAGACGACACCGTTCGTCAGGACTGCGAGTTCGACGCCTTCCCGAAACGCATAGCCCAGCAACTGTTCCTGGTGTCGCTCCAGATCTTGATCGGGACGCTTGGCTTCCACGAACGCTGCGTTCTTCTCACCAAGACGCAGGCAGTAGTCCACCCGCCCGTTCTCGACGCGATACTCCGGAACTACTTCATGGACGTTGTCTCGATCCCATCCGAGGTGGAACAGAATCGGAAGGATGACGCCCTGTTTCGTTGCCTCCTCGGTGTCTGAGGGGGCGGTCGTTTGCTCCTCTGCGAGACGTTGCAGAAGGGCGAGCAGTCGATCCTCCGGCGGGTGACCTCCGGATTCCATGCACTTTCGAACGTAACGCCCGCGGTCATGGCACACAAGGCCCATCTGCTCCGGCGGTCGCAGAGCTGGCCGCGGACGTCACGGCGCGCCGTCGGCTCGGTGTCAGGCGGACAGCCGGCTGGTTGGGGCGGCCGCGAGGGAGAGACCTGAGCCCGCCGGCGGGGCGGAACCCGGCCCCCTCGGCCCGGTTCGGCGGCGCTGATGGCCACGTCCCACACCGCATCCACAGCTCTCGGCGCACGGGATCCTTCCCCGACGTTGCCCGATCCGGGCGAGTGCCGTATCACGGAGGGGATCGCCGGCCGAGGGATGTGGGCGAGCGAAGGGCGCACCGCGTGCGGCGACGTGGGGCATGCCCATGCGCAGACGAGGACGAAAGCGGTGAGAGGCTCGAGGAGGATCCTGCTCGGCGCACTCGCGCTTCCCCTGGCCGGGGCGGCGGCCGGCAGCCCCCAGCAGCGCCCGTTCGAGATCGGGGCCGAGCCGACGCCCCAGGGTCGCATTGACGAGCTGGTCTTCGGCCGGCTGCAGGAGCTCGGCATCCGGCCGGCGCACCCGTGCTCGGACGCGGTCTTCGTGCGCCGCGTCCATCTGGACGTCATCGGCACGCTGCCCACCGCGCAGGAGGCGCGCGACTTCCTGCTCGACCGCGATCCCGACAAGCGCCGCGCCCTGATCGAGCGGCTGCTGGAGCGCGAGGAGTTCGCCGACTACTGGGCGCTGAAGTGGGCCGACCTCCTGCGCATCAAGGCCGAGTTCCCGATCAACCTGTGGCCCAACGCGGTCCAGACCTACCAGCGTTGGATCCGGACCTGCATCGCCGAGAACGTGCCCTACGACGAGCTCGCGCGCGAGATGCTGACGGCCAGCGGCAGCTGCTTCCGCGTCCCGCCGGTCAACTTCTGGCGCGCCGCCCAGGACCACGACCCGGACACGCTGGCGCGGGCCGTCGCGCTGACCTTCATGGGGACTCGCGCGGAGGGCTGGCCGGAGGAGCGGCTCGCCGGCATGGCCGCCTTCTTCGACCAGGTCGGCTTCAAGAGCACGGGCGAGTGGAAGGAGGAGATCGTCTTCTTCGATCCCTCCAAGGGCCACGCCGGCGCCGACGCCGGCGCGCGGCGATCGGCCGTGTTCCCCGACGGCACGCCGGCCGCGATCACCCCCGACCAGGATCCGCGCCAGGTGTTCGCCGACTGGCTGATCACGCCCGAGAACCCCTGGTTCGCGCGCAGCATCGCGAACCGCGTCTGGTACTGGCTGCAAGGGCGCGGCATCGTCCACGAGCCGGACGACCTGCGGCCCGACAACCCGGCCGTCGAGCCGGAGCTGCTCGACTGGCTGGCGCGCGAGCTCGTCGCGGCGGACTGGGACCTGAAGCACCTCTTCCGCCTGATCCTGAGCTCGCAGACCTGGCAGCTCTCCTCCATCCCGCGCGACGACGACCCGCGCGCCGAGGCGCACTTCGCCTACTACCCCGTGCGCAGGCTCTCGGCCGAGGTGCTGATCGACGCCCTGTGCCAGATCACCGGCACGACCGAGGAGTACCAGAGCGCCATTCCCGAGCCCTACACCTTCGTGCCCGAGGAACGGCGCTCGATCACGCTGGCCGACGGCAGCATCACGAGCCCGTTCCTCGAGATGTTCGGCCGCCCGCCGCGCGACACCGGCCTGGAGTCGGAGCGCAACGACCAGCCGACGGTCGCCCAGCGCCTGCACCTGCTCAACTCGAGCCACGTGCGACGCAAGATCGAGGAGAGCCGCAGGCTCGGCGCGCTGATCCGTAGCGCGCGCGCGCCGCGCGTCGCGGCGGCGCGGCTGTACCTCTCGATCCTCTCGCGCTTCCCGACGCCGGAGGAGCTGGAGGTGCTGCAGTCCTACTTGGCGGAGGGGACCGTGACGCCGCGCGAGGGCGCGATCGACCTCGTCTGGGCCCTGATCAACAGCTCCGAGTTTCTCTACCGGCACTGAACGAGCGTGAGAGCATGAGCACGAGCGCAAGACGCCATCGGGATCCTGGATTCAGGCAAGGGGCGGCGCACGACCCGCCCTTCACGCGCCGCGCGCTGTTGCACGGCGGCGTGTGCGGCATGGCCGGCATGCTGTTCGCCGAGCGCCTGCCGTTCGCGCTGAGTCCGCTCCGCGCCGCGCGCCCGCCCAGGGCGAAGGCCGTGATCCAGATCTGGATGTGGGGCGGCCCCTCGCACCTGGACACCTTCGACCCCAAGCCGGACGCGGGCGAGGACTACTGCGGGCCGCTCAAGAGCCCGATCCCGACCAACGTCGACGGGATCGTGATCGGCGAGCGGCTGCCGCTGCTCGCGGCGCAGGCCGACAAGTACTCGATCATCCGCAGCATGACGCACGGCGTGAACGCCCACGAGACCGCGTCCTACCTGGTCCAGACCGGCTGCCCCTCCGGCGACGGCCTGGTCCACCCGTGCGCCGGCGCCGTCGTGTCGCTCTTCAAGGGGTACGACGCCGGCTTCGAGGGCCTCATCCCGCCCTACGTCGTGTTGACGGAACCGCAGGGCCGCTTCTCGGAGGCCGGCTTCCTCGGTGGGCGCTACAAGCCCTTCGCCACCGGCGGCAACCCGGCGGCGGCGCGCTTCGAGGTCGAAGGCGTCGTCGCCCAGGGGATCTCCGACGAGCGCCAGCACTCGCGCCGCGGCCTCCTGCGCGATCTCGACTCGTTCGGACGGGCGCTCGAGGGCGACCCGCGGCTCGAGGCGTTCGAGCAGTGCGAGCAGCGCGCGTACGACCTGATCCTCGGAGACGCCGGCAAGGTCTTCGACCTGGCGCAGGAAGAGGACGAGTTGCGCGGGCGCTACGGCCGCAACACCTTCGGCCAGTCCTGCCTGATGGCGCGCCGGCTGGTCGAGCGCGGCGTGCCCTACGTCACGATCAACTACAAGGGCTGGGACACGCACAAGCAGCACTTCCAGATCATGCGCCGCAAGCTGCCCGAGCTGGACCGCGGCCTGGCAGCGCTCCTGGAGGATCTGTCGCAGCGCGGTCTGCTCGACGGCACGATCGTGTGGTGTGGCGGCGAGTTCGGCCGCACGCCGAAGATCGCCTGGGAGCCGCCCTGGAACGGCGGGCGCGGCCACCACGGAGGGGTCTTCTCGGCCGTTGTCGCCGGCGGCGGTTTCAGGGGCGGCAGCGTGGTGGGCGCGTCGGACGCGCGCGGCGAGGACGTGCGCGACCGTCCGGTGCACCCGTCGGACCTGGTCGGCAGCATCTACGAGCTGCTCGGCATCGACCCGGACGGGACGCTGCCCCATCCCCAGGGCCGCGACGTCCCGATCACGCCGCCCGCGGCAGTCGCCGCGGCTACGGGCGGCCGCCTGCGGGAGATCATGTAGCGGTGGAGAGGTGGCGGCCATGAAGAGGTTCCGAGCGGGTGCGACCCCGCTGGCGCTGGCGATCCTCGCCTGCGGATCGCTCGCGCGGGCGCAGGGCGAGCCGGACGTCGGCTACGTCTATCCCGCCGGCGCGCAGCGCGGCACCGTCTGCGAGGTCACGGTCGGCGGAGAGCGCCTGGACGGCGTGTCGGGCGTGTACGTATCGGGCCAGGGCGTCTCGGCCGAGGTGATCGAGCACGTCAAGCCGCCGACGCGCAGGGAGGTCGACGAGCTGAAAGAGAAGCTCAAGGCGCTGCGCGACGCCCGGCGCCCGGCGGCCGACCAGGAGCCGGAGGGCGAGCTGGAGAGCGAGCCGCGGCCGGAAGAAGAGGGGGCCGAGGAGGACGGCGGCGGCGCATCGGGCTCCTCCGCCATCGTGTGGCGCGGCATGGACCTGACGGCGATGAGCCGCTCCGAGCTCGTCGCCCTCAGGACGCAGCTCATGAACGCCAAGCGCCAGCCCAACCCCCAGATCGCCGAGCGCGTGCGCCTGCGCGTCACGATCGCTCCCGATGCGGCGCCCGGCCAGCGCGAGCTGAGGCTGGTGACGCCCGCCGGGGTGTCGGATCCGCTGCGATTCCGCGTCGGTCGCTGGCCGGAGCACAACGAGGCGGAGCCGAACGACAGAGCGCCGGACAGCACGATGCCGAGCACCACGCCGCTCGTCGTCAACGGCCAGATCCTGCCCGGCGACGTCGATCGCTTCCGCTTCGAGGCTCGCGCGGGGGAGCGCCTGGTCGTGGCCGCGAGCGCGCGGGAGCTGATCCCGTTCCTGGCCGACGCCGTGCCCGGCTGGTTCCAGGCCACGCTCGCGCTCCACGACGCGCGCGGCGTCGAGCTGGCCTACTCGGACGACTACCGCTTCCACCCGGACCCGGTGCTCTTCTGCGAGATCCCGGCCGACGGCAGCTACGTGCTCGAGATCAAGGACGCGATCTACCGCGGGCGCGAGGACTTCGTCTACCGCATCGCCATCGGCGAGCTGCCGTTCGTGACGAGCATCTTCCCGCTGGGCGGTCGTGCCGGCGAGCCGACGAGCGTGGCCGTCGACGGTTGGAACCTCTCCGCCGCCGAGCTGACGATCGCGCTCGGTCCGGCGGCACCCGGCGTCGCGCCGATCGCGGTCGGCGAGGGCGAGCGCGCCTCCAACGCGGTCCCGTTCGCCCGCCAAACGTCGCCCGAGTGCTTCGAGGCCGAGCCGAACGACGACGCGGGACAGGCGCAGCTCCTCGCGCTGCCCGTGGTCGTGAACGGGCGCATCGACCCGCCCGGCGACCGCGACGTCTTCGTGGTCGCGGGCCGCGCCGGCGACGAGCTCGTGGCCGAGGTGCTCGCGCGGCGGCTCGATTCGCCGCTGGACTCGGTGCTGGTGCTGACGGACGAGGACGGCCGCGAGCTGGCGGCGAACGACGACCACGAGGACCGCGCAGCGGGGCTGAGCACGCACCAGGCGGACTCGCGGCTGACGCTGATCCTGCCGGCGGACGGGCGCTATCACCTCCACCTGCGCGACGCGCAGCACCAGGGCGGCGAGGCCTTCGGCTACCGCCTGCGCGTCTCTCCGCCGCGTCCCGACTTCGAGCTGTTCGTGGTGCCCTCCAGCCTCAACCTGCGCGCCGGCGGGACCGTGTCGTTCACCGTGCACGCCGTGCGCCGCGACGGGTTCGCGGGCGCGATCGAGCTCGAGCTGAAGGACGCGCCGGCCGGATTCGTGCTGAGCGGAGGCCGCGTGCCGGCCGGCCAGGATCGCGTGCGCCTGACCTTGACGGTCCCGGCCGCGGTCGCGGAGCGGCTGTCTCCCGTGAGCCTCGAGGGCCGCGCCGCGATCGCCGGGCGCGAGGTCCGCCGCGTCGCGGTGCCGGCCGAGGAGAGGACGCAGGCCTTCGTCAACCGGCACCTCGTGCCGGCCGAGGATCTGCTGGTGGCCGTGACCCGCCGCGGGCGCGTCAAGCCCCCGATCCGGCTCGTCGGCGCGCAGCCCGTCAGGCTGCCGCTGGACGGGACGGCCGAGGTCCGGCTGCGCGGGCCGCGCCGACCGGCCGGCGTGGTCGTGCAGCTCGAGCTCGACGACCCGCCCGCCGGCATCACGATCGAGTCGGTGACGCACGCGCGGCTCGACACGGTCGTCGTGCTGCGCGCCGACGCCGCCGAGGCCGAGCCCGGACTGGAGGGCAACCTGATCATCGCGGGCTTCCTGGAGCTGGCAGCGAAGTCAGGTGTGACAGGGCGCGAGAGCAGGAAGCGCCGCCTGCCGCTCGGCACCCTGCCGGCCATCCCTTTCGAGATCGTGTCGTCCGAATAGGGGGCCCGCGCGACGTTCCGGTCGCATTCACTCGCTGGACGCTCGTGCCGCCCGCCGCCGCCGGCGCTCCGGCTCTGCGCTCCGGCCGTCTGGCGCGGTTTCAGGGGGGCCTGTAGACTCGACGCCGGAGCAACGCGCCTCCCATCAAGAGTCCGCATCCCAATAGAGGAACACACGATGTCCCGCACGCGCATGATCGCCAGAGCTGCTCGCCTGGCCTCGGTCCTGTTCCTGGGTGTCGCCGTTGCCCACGGCCAGACCTTCGGACCGGATTTCGTGGCTGATTACTCCTTCACCGACCTGGGCCACAACGCGGGCGTCCCCTCGCCGTACGGAGGGATCAACTTCAAGCTCGGCGATCCGGACACGCTGCTGCTCGGTGGCGCCGCCAACAACCCCGCCGGAGTGATCATGGAGGTCGGGATCACCCGCTCTCCGTCGACGAACCAGATCGACGGCTACGCCGGCAGTCCCGTGCAGCATGCGACCGCGCCCAACATCGACGGCGGGCTCGTCTTCGGTCCTACGGACGTGCTGTTCTTCACGACCTACAACAACAACATGATGGGACAGCTCATCCCGGGCAGCACCTCGCCCGACCGGATGATCGACCTCACGGCGCTGGGAATCTCGTCATCCGTGGGCGCCTGCATGTTCGTGCCGCCCGGCTTCCCGGGCGCCGGAAGCCTCAAGATCGTCTCCTACAACACCGGGGACTGGTACGACTGCGGCGTGAGCCCCGACGGCGCGGGCACCTACGACATCACGAACGTGACCCTGACCGCGCCCGGCCTGTACGGCGGGCCGGAGGGCGTCGTCTACATCCGCGCCGGCAACCCGGGCTTCCCCAACGACAGCGTGCTGATCTCCGAATGGTCGGCCGGCTCGGTGGGCGCGTACGAGATCGACGCCGACGGGGATCCGATCGCCGCCACGCGGCGCGATTTCCTCTCGTCGCTGAGCGGAGCGGAGGGGGCCGTCATCGACCCGATCACGGGGGACTTCGTCTTCTCGACCTTCGGCGGCGGCGACCGCGTCCTGGTCGTGCACGGCTTCACCGCACCGCAGGTCTACTGCACGCCCAAGACGAACTCGCTCGGCTGCGTGCCGCACATCTCCTTCAGCGGCCTGCCGACGATGACCGGCTCGGACGACTTCTTCATCGACGCCGCGGACATCACGAACAACTCCTTCGGCATCCTGATGTGGGGCCGCGCGCCGGACAACACGCCCATGTGGGGCGGGACCCTGTGCGTCGCCGGCCCGGCGTACCTGTATCCGCCCCTCAACGCGGGCGGCACCCCAGGCCCGGAAGCCGTCGACTGCACGGGGTCCTTCTCGTTCCACTTCAGCCAGGGCCTCATGGCGTCCCTGGGTCTGGTGCCGGGCGACTTGGTGTTCACGCAGTTCATCCACCGCGACCCCGGGTTCCCGCCGCCGGACGGGATCGGCCTGACCGACGGGCTCAACTTCACCATCGGGCCGTAGGACCCACACGGGCCGTAAGGGCCCGTCCGCGAATAAGTGCTCCGTTTCGCCGGCCCTCGCCGCCCCTGGCTGCGTTGCTCCTGCTCGGCGTATCCCCTGGATACGCGGTCGTCGTCGCGCCTTGCCAGGGACGACGATTGCTCGCCGAAACGGAGCACTTATTCGCGGACGGACCCTAAGCGCGGACGGGGGCGATGGTCGGCACCGCCTCGCCGGCTGATCGTGCCTTGGATTGCACATGCTGCTCGGAATGCCGGCGCGCTGGTACGCAGGGGTGGTCGGAGGTCGCTGATGGGAGCGGAGTGGAAGCCGGTGCTGGCCCTGGAGGAGCTCGACCCGGCCGGCGTGCGAGCGGTCAAGGTCGGCGGGCGCCAGCTCGCCGTGGGGCGCGATGGCGAAGGAGCGGTCTTCGCGCTCGACAACCACTGTCCGCACGAGGGCTACCCGCTCGCGCAGGGTGACCTCGCGGGCTGCACCCTGACGTGCGCCTGGCACAACTGGAAGTTCGACGTGCGCGACGGGAGCTGCATTTTGGGCGGCGAGGCGGTGCGCGCCTACCCCGTGCGCGTGCGCGCAGGCCGGGTCGAGGTGGACCTGGCCGAGCCCGACCCGGCGGTCCTGATCCCCTCGCTGCTGGCGAGCTTCGAGGAGGGGCTGCGGCGCCACGAGAACGACCGCGCGATCCGCGACGGCGTGCGTCTGTTGCAAGCGGGCTATCCGGCCGCGCGGCTCCTGGCCGACGTGGCGCTCTACGACGCGCGCCACGCGGAGTACGGCAGCACCCACGCCCTGGCCGTGGCGGCGGACTGCGGGCGGCTGCTCGGGCGCTACACCGGGGTCGAGGCCATGTACGCCGTGGCGCCCGCGCTCGATCTGTGCGGCGAGTCGAACCGGCGGCTGCCGCGCCGGCGACAGGCTGAGCCGATCGCCCTCACGGCCGCGGACATCGAGGGCGCGGGCGCCGCGCTGGCAGAGGCGGTCGAGCGCGAGGACGCCGAACGGGCGGAGGGCCTGCTGCTGGGCGCCTTCGACGCCGGCGTCGAGCGTGCGACGATCGAGGGCTGGCTGTACCGCGTGCTGTCGCGGCACTTCACCGACTTCGGACACCAGCTCATCTACCTCGTCAAGGCGCAGGAGCTGCTCGGGCGGGTCGGCCCCGAGTATGCGCGCGACATCCACGCCGCGCTGCTGTACGGCACCGTGCTCGCCACACGCGAGGACACGCTGCCCTACATGCGCGGCTGGTTCCGGCGCCTGGGTGCGGTCGAACCGGAGCTCGAAGGCGTTCACCGCCGCGCGCGCGCGCAAACCCCATTCGACCCGGCGGCGACGCGCGACGCGGTCCTCTCCGGCACGCCGGACGAGGCCTTCGACGCCGTCTGGGAGCCGCTGCGCGAGGGGGTCCCGGGGCGCGAGGTCGCGTGCGCGCTGGTCGGCGCCGCCGCGCACCGGCTCGACCGCTTCGACCTCGCGATCGAGCGCGACCCGCTCGTGGCCGAGAGCTGGCTGTGGGCGACCCACCGCCTGACCTTCGCCAGCGCCGCGCGCAACGCACAGGAGCGCCTCGACGCGCCCGAGGCCCTGCGTTTCCTGTTCCAGGCCGCGGCTTTCGTGCACGGCGCGCGGGCGCTGGACGTCGCGCTGGAGCAGCACGTCGAGCCCGAGCCGATCGAGGCCGAAGCCGGCGAGGTCGTCGCCGCGATCACGGACGGAGAGCGCGAGCTGGCCGTCGCCCGCGTCAAGGGCTACCTCGCTTCCGAACGGCCGCTCGACGAGCTGGCGCGCGCTCTGGAGGACCTGTGCCTGGCCGACCCGCTCGTGCGCCCGATCGTCGTCGCGCACGCGCTCAAGACCACGTTCGCGGCCCTGGAGGAGGTGCGCGCGCTCGCGCCGGACCATCCCGACCGGGAGCGGCCGCTCGTCGCCGCCGTGCGCTTCCTGGCCTCGCCCGTGATCGAGCGCCGCGTGGCGCAGACGGTCGCGACCTCGATCCGCTGGGTGGCCCGAGGCGAGATTCCGCGCAAGCTCACGCAGTAGCGCGCGGCGGGTACGCGCTGGAAACGCGCGGGAAACCGGGTGTGGCGTATCCGCCCGACGGGCATCTACCCGATCGAGACGGCCCCCCCCGGGCGGGGCCGGAGGCCTGCTCAGGCCTGCGCGTAGTTCGCCGGGAAGAGGCGGCGCTCGACCGCCTCGATGGCGATGTGCAGGACCTTGATGTGGATCTCCTGGATCCGGTCGCTGGTGGTCGCCCGCGGCACCACGATCGGGATGTCGACTCGCGCCAGGGCCTGGCCGCCGCCCTTGCCGAGCAGGCCGACGCTCGTCACGCCGCGCGCGCGCGCCTCGTCCAGGGCCTGCAGCACGTTGGGCGAGTCGCCGCTGGTGGAGAGGACCACCAGCAGGTCGCCCGACTTGCCGTGGGCCGCCACGAGGCGCGCGAAGACCTGGTCGTAGCCGAAGTCGTTGGCGATGCAGGTCAGATGGCTCGGGTCGGAGAACGAAATCGCGGGCAGGGGCGCGCGGTCGCAGCGGAAACGGCCGGTCCACTCCTCCGCGAAGTGCATCGCATCGCACATGCTGCCGCCGTTCCCGCACGACATGAGCAGGCCGCCGGCCTCGAGCGTGGCCGCCGCCGCGTCCACGAAGCGCGCCACGCCCGCCAGGCACGTCTCGTCCGCGAGGAAGGCCTCCAGGGTGCTCCTGGCCTCCTCGAAGGAGGCGCGGACGGGGTCGGTGGGGTTCATGAGCCCGGCGAGTCCGGCGCGGGGGCGGCATTCTGGGCCCGGTGGGGGGGGCCGACAAGCGCCGGACCGCGTTCCTTGGGAGCGCAGCGGCTCACCGGCAAAGACCGCCCTCCCGCAAAGGCGTGCGCAGCGACGATCGGGGCTCGGCCGAGCGGCTCGGTCCGGAGTCGGGAATCGCCACAAGAGGCGTCGTCGTCATCAGTTGAGATCAACGACCGCCGCCAGGCCGGCTTTCGGTGCTCACCCGCCCGAGCGCTTGGCGTTTCTCTCCAGGGAGGGAGACCGGCCGGGGAGGGAGCAGTGACCATGAATCGTCTTGGAGCCATTCTGTGCAACGCGCGGGGAAGGCAGACCCGCGCTCACTTCGCGCGGCGGCTGGGGCTGTCCTACACCTTCGTCCGGGCCATGGAGCAGGGGCGCCGCTTTCCCTCGGACCGGGTGCTGTCGACGATGGCCGAAACCCTCGCCGTCGATCCGGCCGACCTGCTGTTGGCCGCCTACTGCGACCGCTCGGAGGGTCTGGCGGAGGTCCTGCAGTACCTGGGCGTCGAGTTGCCCACCGGCGAGGGAGCGGGGGCGGGAGCTGACCCGCGGGTGGAACAAGGAATGGGTCCGGAAGGACAGGACTCCGGGGTGGGAAGATGCGGTCTCGATGGCGACCAGGACCGCGCCACCATGCTCGGCGCGGCCGAGTCCCTCGACGCTTGCGCCGGCCTGCAGGAGATCGAGGAGCCCGCGCTCCGCTGAGAGGCTGGGAGCGGGCTTGACGAATCGGTCCGCCCGGCCCATAAGGCGGGTTCCGAGAGCGAGGACTCCCCGTGAAGATCGCGCCCCTGATCCTGCTGGCGGCGGCCGGCGGCTGGCTCGGCTACGTCGCGCTGCACGCGACCGAGCCGACCTACGTCCCCCCGCGCGACGCGCCCCCGACCGAGCTGACGGGCGAGGTGCCGGCCGGACACGTCGTGCGCACCCTGGCGGTCGAGGGCATGTGCTGCAGCTCCTGTCCGGGGCGCCTGTTCGACGCGATCCTGGCGATCGACGGCGTACAGGCGGCGGCGGTCGATGCGGAGCGGAGCACGGTGAGCGCCGTGGTGCCCGAAGCGCTCGACGCCTCGACGCTCGCGAGCGCGTTGACCTTCGGCCAGTACTCGGCGCGCCCGGAGGGCCCATGACGCGCGCGCGTGCCGGCCACGCCCTGACCGGAATCGGCCTCGCGTGCATCCTGTGGGCGGTCGTGTTCATGAACGCGCGCGCCATCGGAGGCCCGCCCGACGGGCTCGACTTCGCCCGCCGCCGCCCGTACGACCAGGTCAAGAGCGCCGTGCACGAGGCCTTCCCCGGCTTCCTGCTGCGCGGCCTGTCCGGGCTGGCGCTGGTGGTCGCCGGCCGCAGGCTCGCCGCGCGCCCCGCGTAGAGCGGGGACGGCGGCGGCGGCGCGTCACGCGTCCACGCGACGCGAGCGGATCAGCTCCGCCAGCTCGCGCTCGAGCCGCGCCACGATCTCGTCGTAGCCGAAGGAGCCGACCGTGCGCGGGCCGCGCTTGAGGTTGACCGTCGTTGGCCCGCACCACAGCCCGAGGTCGGCGTCGTCGGTCTCGCCCGGCCCGTTCACGCGGCAGCCCATGACGGCGATCGTCAAGTCGTGCTCCTTGGCGTGCTCGGTCGCACGCCTGACCTCCTGCGCCAGCTCGATGAACTTCTCGTTCTCGACGCGCGAGCACGAGGGGCAGGCGATGATGTCCAGACCCTCGAAGAAGCGCGGCGGCACCGACCGGAAGCGGCCGTTCTCGATGTCCGCGATCAACTCACGCCCGACCGCGATCTCGAGCCCCTTCTGGTCGAAGGGCACCGTGAGGGAGACGCGCAGCGTGTCGCCGAGGCCGCGCGAGAGCAGTTGCTCGAAAGCGATGCGGGTCTTGATGATGCCCTCGGGCGGCATGCCGGCCTCGGTCACTCCGAGGTGCAGCGGAACGTCCGGCCGCGCGGCGGCGAAGCGCGTGTTGGCTTCGACCACCAGCGCCGGGTCGGAGTCCTTGATCGAGACGACGTAGCGCCCGAAGCCGAAGCCGTCCACCAGCTCGCAGTGGTCGAGCGCGCACTGGACGATCGCGCCGACGTGGTCACCGGGAAAGCGCTGGTCGTACTCGGGCGCGATCGACCCCGCGTTGACGCCGATGCGCAGGGCGCAGTCGTTCGTGGCGGCCGCGTCCACCAGGAAAGCGACCTTGTCCCGCACCGGCCGGGAGCGCTCGTGGTGGTGCAGGTGGCCGGGGTTGTAGCGCAGCTTGTCCACCAGCGGCGCGACCTCGGCCGCCAGCCGGTAGCTCTCCTGCAGGTCCACGGCCAACACGGCCTCGGTCCGCTCGCGGATCGCACGCAGGGCCGCGACGTCGCGCGGGCCGTCGACGGCCAGGCGCACCAGGTCCGCCCCGGCCTGCTCGAGCAGGCGCACCTGGGCCAGGGTGGCCTCGACGTCGCGCGTGGGCGTGGCGGCCATGCTCTGCACGGCGATCGGCGCGCCGCCGCCCAGGGGCAGGTCGCGGATCGTGATTCGGCGGCTCTTGCGGGCGGGGATCATGGATCCGTGCGGAGCGGGGCGATCGGCGGTGGCGCCAGTCGTCCGCCGCATCGCCTGGAGGGGGGTCCGCATCATTTTCGCGAAGAATCCTACCCCCGCCCCGCGCTGGATTCGGAAGCGGGCGGGGAAAACCGCGGCCGGCGCGTTCTGCCTCGGCCGATGTGCGCACCCTCTCGCGCGCACCGGAAGGGGGGGCTCTTCGTCAACCGGTCCCCGGTTTCCCCCACAGTCCCACCGGTGTCCCCTCCGGTGGGACTTCTACATGGCGCTCGGCCGGGAGGCACGAAGGCACCCTCTGCGTCGATGCGCGCAGGCCGGCGCGGCCGACCTGAACGTGCTCAGCGAGCGTTCTCGACGCTCGTGATGCGCACGCCGAGCTTCTCGTCGATGGTGACGATCTCGCCGCGCGCCATGAGCTTGCCGTTGACGAGCACGTCGGCCGGCTCGTGCGCCTCGCGGTCGAGCTGGACCAGGGAGCCGGGGGCTAGCTCGACCAGGGTCGCCAGGGGAATGCGGGTGCGGCCGACCCGCACCGTGATCTCGACCGGCACGGCGAGCAGCCCGTCGAGACCGATCGGATCGCCGGCGGCGCCGGCGGCGTCGATCGCGCCCAGCTCGCCGGCCCGCACGCTGACGGCTTCCACGGCCTGGTCGATCGCAGCCTCTACGTCGTCGCTCTGTCGCACGCTCTCTTCGGTCATGACGGTCAGTCCCTCTCGGTCTCGAACTCCTGGACGCGGACGGCCAGCCGGCCGCGGTGCTGGCCCCACTCAGCTCTCGCCGCGCGCCGGCCCTCGATCCGCACGCAGAGCGGTGCGTTGGCCGGGATCCCGAGCGGGATCACGTCGCCGACCTCGAGCTGGGCCAGCCCCGCGAGCGGCACGACGACGGTGGCCAGCTCGGCGCTGACCTCGACCAACACGCCCTTCACGTGCTCGGGAAGCGCGGCGCGCACCTTCCCTCCAGCGGTCGGCGCGCCGTCCCGCGCGAGGATCCCGGGCAGGTACAGACGCAGCTCGCTCTCTCCGGCTGGACTGTCGAGCGCGAGGTGCAGGCAGACGCGCTGGGGGTCGGCGCCCGGCGCGATCTCGATCGTCGGCAGCAGCGAACGTGCGGATTGTGCCAATTCGCCCTCGACGATCTCGAGCGAGAACCCCGCTCCGATCGCGCGCAGTGCGGTGGACAGGATCGCGCGCGTCAGACCTGTCTCGATCGGTGAGAGGGGACGCTTCACGGGCGTCTGCGGCGGCTTGCCTCCGAGCGCGATCTCGACCGCCGAGAGCGCCGCGGTGCCGTCCCACGCGAGCCAGCCGTTCGCGCCGCCAGCGCGGAAGCACTGCACGACGAACGGCTCGGAGAGTTCCGCGAAGAGCCCGTCCACGCTGGCTTCACCGACCTCGAGCAGGGCGAGCGTGCAGTCGCCGCGCAGCCAGGCGCGTAGCGCGCGCTCGGCTGCGGGCAGCGCGCGCTCGACCGTCTGGCGGACGATGGTCCTGCGTTCAGGGCACAGGCGCCGCGGCACGGCGAAGTCGCGCGGCGCGACGACGCCCGCCCGGCGCGCCGTGCTCTGCGGCTCGGCCAGGGCCTCGAGTTCCTCGCTGCTGAGATTGCCGCTCAAGTCAGGTCCTCGTGGCGTGACTACTGGATCAGGAGATCCTGCGTGAGCACGCGTACGATCTCGCCCCGCACTCCCACCGGAACCTCATCGACGAAGTCGCTCTCGACCCGCGTCACGTCGAGGTACAGCACATCGCCGTTGGCAGCGCGCACCGGCAGGTCGGACTCGTTGCCCATGAACTCGACCTCTGGCCCGTCGTCCAGCCGCACCGACTTCTTGATCGCGTCGACGTGCAGGACGTGCTCGTGAAAGCGACCCCGGAACGTGGCGGTGTCCGACGAGATCCCCGGCCGCAGGCCGCTGTCCTTGTGCAGGTCCATCGGGCGGGTCGTGTCGCCGATGTGGATCGGGAAGATGATCGCGGCGATCGCCGCGCGCAGCTCCTCCATGAAGGTCGACTCGCCGACGTCGCCGTAGATGTCCTCGAGGGTCTTCGAGGAGCAGACCGAGATCAGGGCGTTGCGCAGGAGCGGCAGGTAGAGATTGTCGTCGGTCCTCTTCAACGCATAGTCCTCGTCGTACGCGTAGTACATGACCTCGGGCCGCATCTGCAGGTAGCGCTTGCGGCTGTCGACGGCCAGGTTGCAGATGAACTTCTCGCCCGCGAAGAGCTCCACCGAGAAAGGACCGTCGTAATGCTGAGTCTCGGTCCGCGAGGGCACCGCCATCACCGAGGCGATGAAGGCCAGCGCGAGGATCGAGAGCACGGACCCCGAGAGGAGCAGGGCCCTCTTTCCGGGCCCGCGTGCGGCGTCGGCTCCAGTCGCACCCGCGTCCGCGGGTGTGTCCTGGGCCTGCTCGTTGCGTTCATCGGCCATGGCGTTCACTCGTTCCGGATGAGAGTGGGAGGGGTCACGAGGCGCGCGTCCACGGCGCGCGATCCCTTCGTCGTTCCTTCGATCTCCTCGAGCCACGCGCGACACTCGACCCGCTCCGGGTCGAAGCCGTGTTCCTCGACGAGGTGGGCACGCACCGCCTGCGCGCGCGCGGTCGCGAGCAGGCGATCGTCGCCGGCGAAGCGCCGTCCGGCGTCACGGGCATGCCCCTCGAGCAGGAGGAGCTGGCCGTGCATCGGCCGCATGGAGCTGGCCAGGCGCTCGAGGTACTCCCGCGCCTCGTCGGTCAGCGCCGCCGAGTCGGCCTCGAACAGCGCGACGCGCGGGAACCCCGTCTCGTCGTGCGGCTTCAGGGCCTCGACTGCGCGGCTCCTGATCAACTCCAGATCGGCCGCGTCGAGGGGATCCGCCCGCCTGTCCGGGTCGTCCTCGGGCGGCAGGTTGAAGCGCCTCCGCAGGTGCTCGAAGACCTCCTTCCGCTCGGACTCCGGCATGATGCCCGGCAGGCCGTGCGACTCGATCGCGACGATGAAGGAGCCCACGCCCTGGGCGAGCAGGCCGGCGTCCTGTGTCTTCGACAGCGAGACCAGCAGGATGAAGAAGGTCAGGATGAGCGTCATCATGTCGCCGAACGACACCATGTAGGCCGGTGCCCCCGGCGTGGTCTCTTCCTGGAGCCGGAGCATCAGCCCTCCTCCCTGGTCTCGATCAGGGCCTGGCGCGCTCGGGAGAGGGTGAGGATGCGCAGTTCCACGCGGCGGTTGCGCTCGCGTCCGGCCGCCGTGTCGTCGTCGGCGACGGGGTGGTGCGTGCCGCTGCCCGCGAGTTGGACGCGCAGGGGAGAGAGGGTGCCGCCGGCGACCAGCGCCCGCGCAGCGGCCGCGGCGCGCGCCAGGCCGAGCGCTTCAGGTGTCGGATGGGTCGGCGTCGGCTGGAAGCGCGAATCGGCGAAGCCCTCGACCAGCACCAGGTGCGGGTAGGCCGCGAGCACCTGCGAGATCTCCCCCAGCGCCCCGGCGAGCCAGGGGCTGAGCTCGGCCGAGCCGGGGCCGAACGAGGCGCGTTGGTCGAAGCGCACGACCAGTCCGTCCGCGACCCGGTTGAGGTCGATGGCCACGTGGTCGGGAGTCTGCTTCTGTCCCATCTCGACCAGCGTCTCCGCCAGCTCCGCGACCGGTCGGGAGTGGGGGTGAGCCGCCCCGCGCACGGCGTCCATGGCCGCCATCAGGTCCACCGCGGGCGGCTCGGCGGCGGTCGGGCCGCCGGTGTTCTTGATGACGCCGAGGGTGCCGATCAGGCCTTCGCGGACCTTGAACATCTCGATCGCGTCCAGGCTCGAGAAGGTCATCAACAGGATGAAGAACGTCACGAGCAGCGAGATCATGTCCGAGAACGTGATGATCCAGACGGGCGCCACGGCCGGACCGTCCTCTTCCACTTCGATCGCCACCGCTAGGACTCCACGGCCTCGCGCAGACTCGGCGAGAGGAAGCTCTTCAGCTTCTCCTGGATGAGCTGCGGCTTCTCGCCGGATTGGATCGCGACGATTCCCTCGATCATCAGCTCGCGCAGGAGCGACTCCTGCCTGGCGCGCACGTCGAGCTTCCCGGCCAGCGGCAGGAACACCATGTTCGCCGCCATCGCGCCGTACATGGTCGTGAGCAGCGCCGTCGCCATGCCTTGTCCGATCCGGGACGGATCGGAGAGGTTCTGGAGCATCTGAACCAGGCCGATCAACGTTCCGATCATCCCGAAGGCCGGCGCGAAGGTGCCCATCTGGTCCAAGATCTTCCTGCCGGCCGAGTGGCGCTGGCGCTGCCATTCCGCTTCCAGGTCCATGATGTCGCGCACCGTCTCGGCGCTGAAGCCGTCGATGACGAGCTGGATGCCCTTCGCGAAGAACTGGTCGTCGACATCCTGCAGCTTGTTCTCGAGCGCGAGCAGACCTTCCTTGCGCGCCAGGCGGGCGTACTCGACGATGCGCCCGATCGTGTCGATCGGCGTCGCGCCCCTGTGGAAGGCGGTCACCATCATCACGCGCGCGATCGACTTGAGCTGCCCGGCGGGGAAGTTGATCATCGTCACCGCGAAGGTGCCCCCGAAGACGATCGCCAGCGAGGGGTAGTTCACGAAGGACGACAGCCCGCCCTGGCCGGCGGCCATGGCGAACAGCACCAGGCCGAAAGCGAGCACGCTTCCGATGATCGTGGACAGGTCCATGCGGGGGACTGGGTGCGCGGGTGGCGCAGAGCGGGGGCGCATCCTCTATCGGTCGCGGCCGGGCTGAGCTTGAACCCGCGCGGGGCCTGCGCGACCCCCCGGAGCGTCATCGGGAGGGCCTTGCCCGACCCCGTTCGGGGCGACTTCGGGGGCCGCCGGGGCACGCCCTCGCAGCCCCCCTCGCGGGTGCGGGAAGGGCCTTCGCGGGCGCTCCCGGCAGCTAAAGGAACGCCTGGGAAGCGACGAATAGGGGCGAGCCTCACCAGGCCCCGCCAAGACCCTCTCCAACCGTGTTCACAAGGCTCTTCCATGCGGCGTGCGTCTTCCCTCCTGCCCCTCGCCCTGCTCGCGATCGCCTGCTCGGCCCCGCCTCTGCCCCGGGCCACGAGCGACCTGCGCACCGTGTGCGGCGACGCGCCGCCGCCGCTGCCCCTGGGGCCCAACGACGTGCTGCAGGTGATCGTGCCTCAACGAGCGGAGTTCGCCTCCGAGAGCGGCTATCGGATCTCGCCCGCGGGGACGATCGTGCTGCCGATCGTCGGCGCAGTGCCGGTGGCCGGTAGGTCGGTCGAGGAGGCGCGCGCGACGATCGAGGTGGCCCTGGCCCAGTACGTGCGTGAGCCTTCCGTCGGCCTGTCGGTGATCGAGTACGGGGCGCGGCGCGTCTACGTACTGGGCGAGGTCGTGCATCCGGGCGCGATGGTGCTCGATCGCAACCTGACGGCGCTCGAGGTCCTGGCCCTGGCTCAGGGGATCAAGGAAGGCGCGCGGCGTGATCACGTGGCGCTCCTGCGCCGCCACGGTCCGGAGGAGGTCGAGGTGTACTTCTTCGACGCCGATACGCCGGGGCCGCGGGCCATGGTGCAAGTGCACCCCGACGATGTGCTGTTCGTGCCGCGCTCGGGCGCCGGCGTGTTCCGCGATGAGACCTTGCCCATCCTCCAGGGGATCGGCTTCACGACCGGCCAGCTCGCCACCGTCGTCGTGGCCGCTGACCAGCTCTAGCCCGGATTATTCATGACCACGCGGACCGAACACCACGACCGGCCGGCTTCGCCGGCCTTTCGACCCCTGCCGGCACTTTGCGCGTGCCGGCGTCCTCGACGACCTGTTCAAGGTCGTCTGCGGGGCCGGCCCACGCAAAGCACCGGCAGGAACCGAATCGAGGCGTTCTGTCTCGCGGCTCATGAATAACCCGGGCTAGCCATGGAAGCGAACGAACAGAGGGGCGCCGGCGGCCCGGCGGCTGAATTCGTGACGCTCCAGGAGGTCCTGGAGTTCGTCAGCCGCTGGAAGGTCACCATCGGCCTGACCGTGCTCGCGATCACGGGCGTGGCGGCGGTCCGCACCGCGCGC
>Ga0326597_10001026_pt1 | contig 46558 bp, 40 predicted proteins | sample RVTome_12_FD_203789 | JGI IMG/M metagenome (GOLD analysis project Ga0326597, IMG submission 203789) | Soil microbial communities from uranium-contaminated site in the Upper Colorado River Basin, Wyoming, United States - RVT100D185 | ecosystem: Environmental > Terrestrial > Soil > Contaminated >...
GGTTCCAGACCGCGACCCGCCCACCAACGGCGGTATAGACCTGCCCGGTGATGTGGCGGGCCCTGTCGCTCAAGAGGTGGACGACCAGCGGTGCGACGTCCTCCGGCTCGCCCATCTCGATGTCCATGGGGACGTTGTCGCTCATGCGGGTCCTGGCCACGGGGGCGACCGCATTGGCGGTGACGCCGTACTTGCGCAGGCCGACCGCGGCCGAGCGCACCAGCGACACCACACCACCCTTTGCCGCCGAGTAGTTGGCCTGCGCGATCGATCCCTGGAACGCGCCCGACGTGAACCCGACCAGGGAGCCGGACTGCTGCTTGCGCATCACCGCCGAGGCAGCGCGGAACAGCGTGAAGTGGCCCTTGGCGTGGGTGGCCATGACGGCGTCCCAGTCGTCCTCGGTCATGTTGAACAGCATCCGCTCACGCAGGATCCCAGCGACGCACACCACCCCGTCGATGCTCCCCCACGCGTCCACGGCCGCGCCAACGATCCGTTCGCCGGCCTCCATGCGGGTGACGTCGTCCGCGATCGCGATGGCATCGACGCCCAGGTTCTTGACCTCGGCCGCAACGTCGTTGGCAACGTCAGAGTTCGGGTCGGAGCCGTCCATCGACACGCCGTAGTCGGCGACGACCACGTTGGCGCCCTCAGCGGCGACGGCCAGTGCGACGGCACGTCCGATGCCGCCACCACCGCCGGTGATCGCGATGTTCTTGCCCTGGAGGTATCCGACCAACGTGGGTTCCCCTGCTCGTCACCGCTGCTCGCCCGCGGCGGCCGTCGTCAAATCTGACGGGTCGTCAGATCGGAAACGGTAGCGTCTTCGCGGCGATGGACGCCCCCGGGAGGCCCTCGATGACGACGACCTCGCAAGACGGCGCCAACGACCTGCCAGGCCTGCCCGAGCCACCCGCTGAGGGTGCATCGGCGCTGCCCGCCGGGACCTTCGCGGGCAAGCTCGTGGCCGTCACCGGGGGTGGCACCGGGTTGGGCAAGGCGATCGCGACGGAGTTCGCCCGACTGGGCGCCACGGTGGCCGTGCTGTCACGCGACCCCGACCACCACGCGGCCGGGGTTGCCGCCATCGAGGGAGCTGGGGGCCAGGCCACCGCCGTGCGCTGCGATGTCCGTGACCCGGCCCTGGTCGCCGCCGCGTTCGAGGAGTTGGCAGCCTCGGTTGGCCTGCCGGACGTGCTGGTCAACAATGCCGCCGGGAACTTCCCGGTCCCCGCGGAGGACCTCTCACCCAACGGTTGGCGCGCGGTGGTGGGCAGCGTGCTGGACGGGACCTTCCACTGCTCGAGGGAGTTCGGCCGGCGCCACATCGCGGCCGGAACCGGCGGGTCCATCCTGAACATCGGTGCGTCGTACGCATGGACCGGCGGACCGGGGTTCGTGCACTCGGCCGCCGCGAAGGCGGGTGTCAAGAACCTGACCGAGACCCTGGCCGTGGAGTGGGCGCCGTACGGCATCCGCGTGAACGGCCTGGTCCCGGGCCTGTTCCCGCACGAGGACGAGGCCGCCCACATCGCCGGCCCGGACGGCGTCCCCGGTCGGCGCGACGCCGACGAGGAGCGCCGCGCGCCGGCACTTCGCACCGGCCGTCGGCGCGAGCTCGGCTGGGCCGCAACGTTTCTCGCGTCGCCGTACGCCGCGTACATCACGGGCCACACGCTGGTCGTCGACGGTGCCAACTGGCAGCGCCGGGCGATGTTGCGCGAGCCCTTCACACCGATCCGCGAGCAGCTTGGCCGGGGGCCCTTCTCGCTGGAGTGATCACGCATTCTCGCTGCGATGGGGTGCGGTCGCCTACGGTCGCCAACCCCACTTCACCGGAAGGGAGGTCGCCTTGGAACCGGTCTACACGCCTGTCATCGGGACCGTCCTGCTGGGGTTCCGCGCCTTCGCCTGGGACCTGAGGTTCACCGGTGTCGACCACATCCCCGCCACGGGTGGCGGGGTGATCGCGACCAACCACGTCGGCCACCTCGACTTCACATTCGTCGGCGCCGGCGTTCGCCAGCAGGACAAGCGGCTTCTGCGGTTCCTGGCGAAGAAGGAACTGTTCGACCACCGCCTCGCCGGACCGGTCATGCGTGGGATGAAGCACATCCCGGTTGACCGGGAAGGACGCGCGTCCCAGTCGATCAACGCGGGCGACGATGCGCTGCGCGCGGGCGAACTGATCGGGATGTTCCCGGAGTCGACGATCTCCCGGTCCTTCGTCCCACTGCCGGGCAAGACCGGCGCCGCGCGCATGGCGCTGGACACCGGCACGCCGCTGATCCCCGGTGCGGTCTGGGGCAGCCAGCGCATCCTCACCAAGGGTCGCCCGCGCAACCTGCAACGCCACATCGTGGTCACCGTGGACTTCGGCCCGCCGATCGACACCTCACCGGGCCGTGACGTGCACGAGGTGACCGCCGACCTGATGGCCGCCATCGAGGGACTGGTCGACAAGGCCCAGCGCAGCTACCCCCAGCAGCCGGCTGGGGACGACGACCGCTGGTGGCTGCCCGCGCACCTCGGCGGCACCGCCCCGACACCGCAGGAAGCGCTGGAGCTGGCACGGGCCGAGGCGCAGACCCGCGCCGAACGCCGCGCAGCCCGCGAGGCCGACCAGCCCGACAGCTGACCTGACGGCTGACCCAGAGCCGGCCCAGCGCCCGCGCTCACGGCGACTCGGCCTGCGCCAGGCGGGCGTCGCGCTGCGCCTGGTACTCCGGCGATGCCATGAGGACGGTCTGGGCCAGCAGTTCATGGTCCAGCGTCTGCTCGACCTGCGGGGTGGCCAGCAGTCGTACGGTCTGCAGGGAGAGCTTCACGGCAAGTCGTGGCCGTGACGCGATCTCGCGCGCCATGTCCAGCACGACTTCGTCGAGGTCGTCGGGATCGACGACGCGCGCGACGATCCCGTGGCGCAGTGCCTCGTCGGCATCAAGGACCCGGCCCGTCAGGACCAGGTCCGTGGCCAACCCGTGGCCGGCGATCTGGAACACCCGCGCGGTCCCGGCGGAGTCGCACAGGACGCCATGCTTGACCTCTGGCAGCATCATCCTGGCGTCGGAGGCGGCGATGCGCAGGTCACACAGCAGGGCGCGCTCGAACGACCCGCCGATCACCCAGCCCTTCAGCGCACAGATGATCGGCTTGTCCAGCGTGTACAGCAGCCGCGTGCCCTTGTGGCCTGCCTCGATGAACGCGTGATCGGACACTCCCTCGGGGCGGCGGCCCAGGTCGGCGACGTCACGCCCCGATGAGAAGCTCTTGCCCGCGCCGCGCAGGACGATGGCGCGCACGTCGTCGCGGTCGCCCACCTCGGCAAGCAGGCGCCACAGCAGGACGTCCATGGCGTCGTTGAACGCGTTGTGGCGGTCCGGGCGGTTCAGCGTCAGCACCGCCACGCCGTCGGCCACCTCGCACAGCACCTCGTCAGCCACGCACGCCTCCCGGATCAGCATGGAGCACAAACTGGAACGTGTTCTAGTATGGCGGGCCGCCACTTGTCAGGGGAGACATCGTGATCGACGCACGCAACCTGTGGGACCTCATCGAGCAGCGCGCCGCGCTCACGCCCAACGACGAGATGCTCGTCGACCAGCACGGCACACGGGTCACGTTCGCGCAGTACCGCGATGACGCAGAGCGGGCCGCAGCGGGACTGGCCGCCCTTGGCGTTGGCGAGGGCACCGTGGTGTCGTGGATCCTCCCCAGCACGATCGCGTCGATCACGCTCACGGCGGCCCTGCGCCGGCTGGGCGCGATCCAGAACCCGATCCTGCCGATCTACCGCGATCGCGAGGTCGGCTTCATCGTCAACCAGGCCAAGCCGGCCCTGTTCATCTCCCCCGGCACGTTCGGCGGGTTCGACTACACCGAGATGGCACAGCGCCTCACCGCCGGCACGGACACGACGGTCCTGACAATCGACGACGGTCTCCCGCACGGCGACCCGGCCACGCTCCCGCCGGCGCCCAGCGACGACCTGACCCCCGACGCGGCCGTGCGCTGGCTCTTCTACTCCTCGGGCACGACGGCCGACCCCAAGGGCGCCCAGCACGCCGACATCGCACCGGCTGCGGCCGCCAGGGGCATGATCCTGGGGCTGGACGTCAAGGCAGATGACCGGGTCGCGTTCGTGTTCCCGATCACCCACATCGGCGGGGTGACCTGGCTGTGGGCAGCCTTGGCCACCGAGTGCACGCTCATCGTCGACCAGGCGTTCAACCCGGCCACGACCATCCCGCTGCTGCGCATGGAGGGCGTGACGCAGGCGGGTGCGGGGACGTACTTCCACCAGGCCTACCTCGCCAAGCAGGCCGAACTGCCCGACGATGAGATCCTGTTCCCTGACGTGCGCACGTTCCCTGGCGGCGGATCGCCCAAGCCGCCTCAACTCCACCTCGACTTGAAGGCCAGGATTGGCGGCGCCGGCATCCTCTCCGGCTACGGCCTCACCGAAGCCCCCATCCTGACGATGGCCCACACCACGGACAGCGACGACGTGCTGGCCAACACCGAAGGGCGTGCCGTCCCCAACGTCGAGCTCAAGCTCGTCACCCTCGACGGCAAGGTCGCGGGCATCGGCGAGGAAGGCGAAGTCCGCGCCAAGGGGCCCCAGGTCACACGCGGCTACCTCGATGCATCGTTGGACGCCGCGGCGTTCGACGACGAGGGGTTCTTCCGCAGTGGTGACCTGGGCACGCTGGACGCCGACGGCAACCTGACCATCACCGGCCGGATCAAGGACGTGATCATCCGCAAGGGCGAGAACATCTCGGCCAAGGAGATCGAGGACCTGCTCTTCGCCCACCCGGCGGTCGCGGACGTGGCCGTCGTCGGCTTGCAGGACGTCGAGGTGGGCGAGCGGGCCTGCGCGGTCGTGGTCACGCCACAAGGCCAGGATCCGCTGACCTTCGAGGCGATGAAGGACCACCTGCTGGCGTCAGGGCTGATCACGCGCAAGCTTCCCGAACAGCTCGAGCACGTCGACGTCCTCCCCCGCAACCCGACGGGCAAGATCCTGAAGTTCGAGCTCCGCGAGCGCTTCCAGTCCTGACACCCCGGCCTACGGTTGCGGGCAGTCCCTGCGGCCGAGTTGTGAGGAACACCATGTCGTTGTGGTTGAAGGCTGTGCTGGGGCTGGTTGCTGCCATGGCGGGCGTGTTCGGCTGGCTGTTCGGGTGGTTCCGCAAGGTCGCGCCGCCCGAGGCCGACCTGCATGGCAGCGTCGCGGTCGTGACGGGCTCGAACTCGGGGATCGGCCGGATCACGGCCAGTGCCCTGGCCGGCACCGGCGCCCACGTCGTGCTGGCCGTGCGGTCCGAGGCCCGCGGCCACTCGGCGCGCGAGGAGATCCTGGCCGAGCACCCCACCGCCTCGGTCGAGGTGATGCGCCTGGACGTGTCCGACCTCGACTCGGTACGCACCTTCGTCATGCAGTTCACCTCCACGCATGACCGCCTGGACATCCTGGTCAACAACGCCGGCCGCGTCATTGGCCAACGCGAGGAGACACGCGCCGGGTTCGAGGCAACGTTCGCCACCAACCACCTCGGCCCGTTCCTGCTGACCAACCTGCTGCTGCCCACGCTGAGCCGGTCGACCCCGGCCCGTGTCGTCAACGTTGCATCGACCGCCCACCGCCAGGGCGAGCTCCGGTTCGACGACCTGATGTGGACCAACCGTGAGTACCGGTCCCTGAAGGTCTACGCGACCACCAAGCTGTGCAATGTCCTGTTCACCCGCGAGCTGGCACGCCGCACTGCCGGCACCGGGGTCAGCGTGAACTGCGTCCACCCGGGCACGATCCGGTCCGGGTTCGGCCAGGAAGGTGACGCGCCGAGGTGGATGAAGCTGGGCATGCCGCTTGCGCGCTGGATGTTCATGTCACCCGAGCAGGGCGCGGACACGTCGATCTGGCTGGCCACCTCGCCCGAGGTGGCCGACCAGCACGGCGGCTACTTCTACCGACGGCGCCGCTGGCAGCCGTCCAAGGCCGCACGCGATGACGTCGCAGCCCGTCAGCTCTGGGAGCGCAGCGCAGAGCTCACGGACCTGCACGCCGACGTGACCGCGCCCTGAATCGTCGGTCAGACGGCGACGACGTGAGTCAGGTCGTCGGACCTACACTCCTGGCAGCAGGCCGGAGCACACGTGAGTCAGCTCGATCCAACCCCAAGGGCACCCGAGCGTGATGCCGCGGTTGCGAACGCAGCGGCCCAACGGCTCCAGGCCTCCGCACGTCGCAAGCGCTCGCTCGAGGACCGGCTTCGTGAGAACGACGCCATGAGTCGCCTCGCGGTCGAGTTGCATACGAAGTCCTCGTGACCCGCACCTTCGACGTCACCAGCGACCTGCACCCGTTGGACAGCGAACGCATCCTGCGAACGCTGGCCAGCCACTCGGTCGACTACCTGTTGATCGGCGGTCTCGCGGCGCTGGCCCACGGCTCGTCAATGGCGACCGCCGACGCGGACCTCCTGCCGCGCCTCGATGACGACAACCTCGAACGCCTCCTCGACGTCCTCCAGGAACTGGACGCCAAGATCTTGCTCGCACCGGACCGCATGGCCATGGAAGCGGGCGAGCCGTGGGAGGTCACCGAGCTCCGGCGCGGGCCTCAAGGCCTGAAGTCCGCTGACGACTGGCACTTCTCCACCATCGCCGGCCCGGTCGACGTCGTCCTCACCGCAGCCGGAGTGGGTACCTATGCCGACCACGAACAGCCGGACGTCCGCGAAGCCTTCAACGTCACCGTCCCGGTCGCCAGCCTGCAGGACGTGCTTCGCTCGAAACGGGCACTGGATCGCCCCAAGGACCGCGAGGTGATCCGTGAACTCGGTGACGACTCCACGAGCGACCGGACGTGAGCGTCGCCAACTGCTCAGTCCCCTGCCGCCCCGGCGTGAAACGGTCCAACCGGTCATCGCCAACCGCCAGACTTCGGCTACTACGGCGTGTTGCGGTCGACCTGGTCCTCGTCCAGCTCGGCCAATACCTCGGCCGCGTCGGAGCTACCGCTGTCGGCGAGGCGCCGGAGCTCATCACGATCGCCGCGCTCACTAGCCAGCTCGACCAGCACATCGACGGCGTCGGAACTACCCCGGTCGGCAAGGCGCCGGAGCTCGTCAAGATCACCACGCTCACCAGCGAGCTCGACCAGCACATCGACAGCGTCCCGGTCTCCGTTCTCGGCCCGTTCCCGTAGGTCCGACAGTTCAGAATCAGTCATGCTCCGCTCCTTCACGCACCAAGCCTGGATACTCAGTCGACCAGCTTGGCCCGCGGTGAGCGTCCAATCTGCTGCACCGGTGGTGTCAGAACGCCAGTTCCACAGGTCGAATATCCGTTCGGGTGATGTCACACCGGGCGTGTTGACTGCAGGTATGCAGATCAACAGTGATGTCGAGCGGATCGCGGCCCGAGTGGCCGAGGCCGACATCGCGATGATCCGGATCCTGGCTGCAATCATGGACCGTTCCGACCGCGTGGCGGCGACTACCGGCGTGCCGGTGGAGGTGTGGTTGGCGTCGGGGACCCGCCTGCTCCCCGCCGAACGCCGCAAGCTGCTGGCCGCGGCGGAGACGCTGCCGAAGATGCCTGGCGTGTGGGGCGCGTTCCAGGACGGGCTGCTGTCCTGGTCGCAGGTCTGCGCCGTACTCAACATGGGCCGTCGGCTCCGTGCCGGTGACCGGGCCGTCTACGACAACCGCCTCGCCGTGGCCGCGGTCGAGCTGGCCGATGCTGACGCTGGCGCGCTGCTCGACATCGCCGACATGGTCGTCAAACAGCTCGACCACGTCCGCGAAGCCAAGCTGGAAGCGGCTGATGCGGACCGGGACATCCTGCTGTTCCAGCCACGTCTCGATCGGACTGGCGGGACGATCTGGGGCGACTTCACCGCCACGTCGTTCACCACCATCACCGACGCGATCGTCGCAGCCGCACCATCAGCCGATGTGGTCGCCAACCCCGATGGTGACGAGGTCACGACCGGGCGCAACCGGGTCGGGATCGGCCGGGCCAACGCCGCAGGCCTTCTCACCCTGTGCTCCACCAATGCCGACGGCACGGCCAAGCGACCGTTACTGCTCGCCACGGTCGAACTCGAAACGTTGCTGGGCCTGTCCGACACCCCAGCACAGCTTCTGACCACGCTGACCGGCGGGCATCTGCATGTCACCGCCGACACCGCCCGGCGCCTGACCGAGATCGGCGGTGGTGTGGACTTGCGTCTGGTCGTGAATGACCCGGCCGGCCGCACCGTCGGGGTGGGACGCAAGCGGCGGATCCCGCCCGACTGGCTACGTCATGCCGTACTCGCCAACCAGCCCGCACCCGGGCCGGACCAGCCCGCCACGACGCCAGGCCAGCGACGAACCGGCTGAACCGGCCAGCCCGACCACGATCGGGCCCATCGCCATGTCCGGACGGTGCGGCCGACACGCCATACTGGCCGAGCAGCCGCTCAAGCCGTGTCGGGAGACCGAACATCGAAGGACCCACACTCCCCTGAGCGGCGAAGCGGGCTTGGGAAATCAGGCGAGGTCGGCGAACTCGATGAAGCCGCTTGGTTCGTGGGGGCCGATGCAGAGTTGCTCCAGCACGCCGATGCCCTCACGTCCGTCCGATGCCGTCACCTTCACCACCTGCTGGACATGCAGGCTCTGGAAGTCGCCAGGATCGAGGTCCGCATGGCGCAGGACCTCGCCACCCACCGCCACCTCGTCCTTCCAGCCACCATGCGGCCACTCGAAGTTGAGGTAGCCGGCACCGCGCAGGAACACCCGCCCGATCGGTTCCAGGGCGCAGGTCAGTGGCGGGTTTCCACCAACTCGATCGAGGGTGACACGCGCGCGCCTGGCCCGACGCGTCCCGGGTTCCCACTCGACGTCGGCGCGGACATCACGCGCGTGCTCGACCGACGCGTCCCCCGCCTGCGCGACGGTGCGCCGTCCGAGGCTGTCCAGCAGCGCCATCCCGCGCACCGTGGGGACTCCCCGCGCGTCCTCGGCAAGGGCCACGTGCACGCATCCGTCGTCAAACTGCAGCGGTGCCCACAACCACCAGATGCCGGCAACTTCAGGCGACGGCGACTGCGGTGTGGCGCCAGACAACGGACGCACCCCCCAGGAGCGGTCGCGGGTGCCGGCCACATCGTCGGGGCGGATCTGGATCACCTCACCATCGACGGTCAGCGCACCCTCCCAGCGCCCGAACTGCGCGAACCGGCAGGTGTCCATCACCAGGCGAGCGCGGTCCAGCATCGTCTGACGCGGCTCGAGCAGCGGCACGGTCCGGGCAATGAACGTCAGATCGGCGCTGAGCCCGTGGTCGGGGGCCATGACCCGCACGCGCAGCCGATCCAATGGCTCGACGACCTCCAGCGTGAACGCACCGACATCCAACGTGCGCCGCTCGTCGCCCAGCCGTCCCGACGAGAAGACGGATCGCTGGACGCCGTCGCGCGACACGCACAGCGACGCGTCGATGATCCCTCGGTTGGGGTAGACGCCGACCGCAACGACGAAGATCATCCCGCTGGCGTCGTAGCCGTGGAAGAAGTAGCGGTCGTAGGCGTTGGGGTCGCCGGTGACGGGCTGGAGGACCGGCGTGGACGCCTGGTGGATCGCGTAGTCGTCCCAGCTGGACAGGTTGTGCAGCACGGTCGTCCTCCGGTGGTCGCTGTTGGTGCCGTCGTGACCGCGTCAGCCCATCAGGCCGATGGGTCCCGGTTCGGGCAGCCCCAACGTCTGGGCCACCAGCCGCGTGCCGAGGTGGTTCCTGTAGACGTCGGCATCGGCCGGGATGGCCCCGGACGCGATGGTGCGGATGGCCACGCGCATCAGCGTGGTCGAGAAGCGCACGCCGGCAAAGACGAGGTACCAGTCGAGGTCGCGTGGAGCGTGCCCGACGGCCGCCGACCACCGCTGGATCAGGGCGTCCTCTCCGGGGAAGCCCTCCAGGCGTGGTGCGCCGAACACCTCGGTGAACTGGCGGTCCATCCACAGGAACCAGGCGACGTCGACCTCTGCCGGGCCCTGGCCGGCCATCTCCCAGTCGATGACGGCACGGACATCGCCGGCCGGTGAGAAGATCATGTTGGAGATCCGGGCGTCGCCCCACAGCACGACGTCGCGACCAGGGTCGGCGGGACGGTTGTCGTCCAGCCACTGCCAGGCCGCGTCGAGTGTCGGCTGGTCGGTCGCCTCGCGCCCCCAGTCATACAGGTCGCGCCACCAACCGATCTGCTGGTCCAGGCCGGTGACGCCGAACGCCTTGTGGTCCAGCACGTCGCCCAGGGCAACGTCGCCCGGCGTGACCTGGTGCAGCGCGGCGAGGACGTCCAGCCCTTGCTCGTAGTGGGCGCGCTGCACGTCAGCGGGCTCGTCCTTCAGCCAGCCGACCAGCGGGTAGGGCGGGTTGTCATCCGGGATGCGTCCCTCGACCGCCTCCATCACGTAGAACGGCGCGCCCAGCGCGGCCGGGTCGGGCTCCCAGGCCAGGATGGTCGGTGTGGGGACCACGTCAGCGAGGTTGCGCATGCACGCGACCTGCAGGCCCAGGTCGTAGCTGCGAAACACCGAGGGTCCAGACGGCGTGGATCGCAGGACCTCGCGCGTCACGAGGCCGTCGCGCTCCACGTCGGCGAGGTAGGTCAAGGACGAGAACCCCGTCGACTGCGGTGCCACGAAGCCGACCACCCGGGCGTCGTCGCCCAACCAGGCCTGATAGCGCGCTCGTACCTCGCCCGGGTCGGAGGTCTCCTTGGCAGCCGTGTCGCTGTGCTCGGTCACGTTGCGTGGTTGGTCGTTCATGCGTTCCCCCAGGGCACGGTCACAGGCTGTCAGACGTCAGGCCGTCGCGGCGAGAGCATCGAGGCGCTCGTCGTTGGCGCCGATGGACGCGGAGAGGGCCATGGCCCGCTTGAGCACCAGGTGGGCGTCGACCTCCCACGTGAAGCCCATGCCCCCGTGGACCTGGATGCACGCCTTGCCGTTGCGCTGCGCTGCCTCGGCTGCCAGGACGACCGCAGCGTCGACCGCGCGGTCGACCCCGCCAAGGTCAGGATCATCGAGGTGGACGGCTGCGGAGTAGACCGCGGCACGGGCCACCTCGGCCCGGGTCAGCATGTCCGCGCACAGGTGCTTCACGGCCTGGAACGCGCCGATCGGCTTGCCGAACTGCTCACGTTGCTTGGCGTACGCGACGGCCATGTCGGTCGCTCGCAGTGCAAGGCCGAGCAGCTGCGCTGCCGTCAGCACTGCCGCCTCGCGTTGCCACGCGGGCGCCGCTGCCTGTTCGCCCAACGGTTGGCCCGTGGGCAGGTCCGGGACGTGATGGACCGGCGTCAACGGGTCGAGTGGTCGCGTCGCAGCAACCCCGACGACGTCGTCGGGACGAGCGATCCGCAGGACCTCCGGCCGCGTCACGACCAGGTCGTCCGCTGCCGCGAGGTGCGCGATGACGCCGCTGCCACCCGCGACGGCCGTGACGATTCGGTCGCCGGTCGCGACTCCCTCGATCAGCCGGGCCGCCGCATGGGTGGCAACCAGCGGCCCGGGGACCAGGCAACGTCCCAGTTCCTCGAAGACGACCGTGGCGTGGGTCATGCCCAACCCAAGGCCACCTTCGGCTTCGGGCAGGCGCAGCGCGAAGACACCCGCATCGGCCAACTCGGCCCACAGGAGACGGTCCACGCCGTCGGTGTCCGCCGCCGCGCGCACGACGTCCATCGTCACGCGACCCGCCAGGAGGTCGCGGATGCCCTCCTGCAGGGCGCGCTCGTCTTCGTCGAGGTCGAAGAACATCAGCGCTCCTTGGGCAGCCCGAGGATGCGCTCCCCGACGATGTTGCGCTGGATCTGCGACGTGCCAGCCGCGATGGAGATCGACATCGCGTGGATCCAGCCGCGCACGTGCTCGCCGCCGGGCACCTCGCCCAGGTCGTCCAGGGCCAGGCCACTGCTGCCAAGCACCCGCATGCCGAGGTCGCCCAGCTTGTGGCGGACCTCCGAGTAGGCCAGCTTGAACACGGAGCCACCGACGCCGGGCACGCCGTCGCGGGATGCCTGCGTGACGTTGCGCTTGGTCAGCGCCCACAGCGCGTCCAGTTCGGCGGCGAGGTGGCCGACCTCGCGCCGGATCCCCGGGTCGTCCCACACGGTCGCATTGCCCTTTGGCAACTTGCGGCACAGGTCGGCGAACCGCCCCAGCATCAATCGCGTCTGGACCAGCTCGCCGACGAACGCCGTCCCCCGTTCGAAGCTGAACGTGACCATGGCCACGCGCCAGCCGTCGTTCTCGTCGCCGACCCGGTTGCTGACCGGGATGCGCACATCGTCGAAGAACACCTCGGAGAACTCACCCGAACCAGCGATGGTCTGCAGCGGTCGGATCTGGATGCCGGGAGTGGTCATGTCCAGCATGAGCCAGGTGATGCCCTTGTGCTTGGGCGCGTCCGGATCGGTACGCACCAGCAGTTCGCACCAGTCCGCGACCTGCGCGAACGATGTCCAGATCTTCTGACCGCTGACGACGTAGTGGTCGCCGTCGCGCACGGCCCTGCACTGCAGGCTGGCCAGGTCGCTGCCGGCGTTGGGCTCCGAGAAGCCCTGGCACCAGACCTCATCGCCAGACAGGATCTTCGGCAGCCGCGCCGCCTTCTGCTCTGGCGTGCCAACGGCGTTGATCGTCGGTCCGGCGTGCAGCAGTCCGACGAAGTTGGTGCCCACGTACGGCGCACCGGCACGCTCGGTCTCCTCGAGGAAGATGAGGTGCTCGGTCGGGGACGCGCCCTTGCCGCCGGCCTCGACCGGCCAGTTGAGCCCGGCATAGCCAGCGTCGAACAACTGCCGCTGCCACGCCGTGTCCCAGGCCCGGCGTGCGGCCCAGTCGTCACGATCCGGTTCCGGCGGGAGCGTGGGCAGGACGTGCTCGAGCCAGCTGCGCAGCGTGCTGCGGAACTGCTCCTCGGCCTCGGTGTAACGCAGGTCCATGGGGCCTCAGCACTCGGCGCGACGATGGCGGCGGGAGGCTACCTCGCAAGATCTGACGACCCGTCAGATCGTCGGGTCGGCGGCGTGGTCGGCTCGTCGCGGTAGGCGGCGGCCTGGAGGTTGAAGAGCTCGGCATACAGGCCGTCCTGGGCCAGGAGCTCGCGGTGCGAGCCCTGTTCGACGATGCGGCCCTTGTCCAGCACGATGATCCGGTCGGCGTTGGTCACGGTGGAGTATCGGTGCGAGATGAGCACCACGGTCCGGCCGGCGAACAGGTCACGGACCTTCTCGAACAGGTCGTGTTCGGCGCGCGGGTCAAGCGCCGCGGTCGGCTCGTCCAGGATCAGCAGCGGCGCGTCGCGGTGGAACGCCCGGGCGATCGCAACGCGTTGCCACTGCCCGATCGACAGGTCGGTCCCGCCGAACATCCGCCCGAGCATGGTGTCCAGGCCCTCATCGAGGTCGTGCAGGAATCGGGCACCGGCGGCGTCGACCGCCTCCTCGACCCCCTCGGGTCCACGTTCGATCCGACCGAGGGAGACGTTGTCACGGGCTGAGAAGCCGTAGCGCTGGAAGTCCTGGAACACGGTGGCGATGTGCTCCGACACGGCCGACTGGTCCACCGTTGCCAGGTCGGTGCCGTCCCACAGGATGCGACCGGACGTCGGCTCGTAGAGGCGGTTGAGCAACTTGGCCAGCGTGGTCTTGCCAGAACCATTCTCCCCGACCAGCGCGATCACGTCACCCCGGTTGATCTGCAGGCTGATGCCATCGAGGACCAAGTCGTCCGAGCCGGGGTAGGCGAAGGCGACGTCGTCGAACTCGATGCGCTCGAACGGGTCGAGACGATCCTCGCTGGCCAACGCAGGCTGCGGGATGTCCAGGAACCACAACAGGTCGTCCAGCGGGAAGGCCTGGGTCATCGCCCGGCTCAGGTGGCCGAGCGTCTGGGCCCACAGGTTGCGGGCCTGCTGGAGCGCCACCACGGCGACCGTCGCGTCCGGCAGGTCGAGGTCACCGTTGACCAACAACAGGATCACGAACGCATACCCGCCGGCCGTCACCAGCCAACCGGCCCCGTCGGCCAGCAGGCTGCGGACCTCGTTGCGCCGAGTCAGGTGGAAGTTGCGTCGCCGGACGTCGTCCTGGTTGGCCTCGAAGCGACGGATCAGCTCCGGTCCCAACTTGAACGCGCGCACCTCCTTGGCCGGTTCACGATCGGACAGGAGGCGCCGCAGGTAACCGCCGATGCGCATCTTGCCGACCAGTTCGACGCTGAGGTCGTACTGCTTGGCCGCGTTTGATGCCTGGATGACCGCGGCCGGGATCGCGGCAAGGGCGACCAGGCCCACCAGCACGGAACTGACGGCGGCCAACGCCAGGGCGACACCCACGACGCTGAGGCCCGACCCGATCGCTGACAGCGACGAGCTCACGGCTGACATCCCGGTGCCCTGTTGGGCGCGGCTCATCCGATCGAAGAACTCCTGGTCGTCATAGGCCGCAAGCTCGACACCCGCGGAGACTCGGACCATGCGCGCAGCAATGGCATCGCTGAAGATCCGGCCCAGCTCGTTCTGGGCCAACGCCTGCAGGGAGCGCAACAGGGTCACCGCGACCGCGATTGCAGCAAGCGGGACCAGCGCCACCAGGACCCGCGCCAGGTCCTCACCAACCGCAGCGGCCTCGAGGATGATGCGTGCGGCACTGCGGGTCTGCAGGATCAGGGCGCCAAGTCCCGTGGCCGTCAGCAGTTGCAGGCCCACGGTCAGCCCGAGGCGGCCGGGTGCGACCGAGGCGATCAGGCGGATCGACCGTGCCACGATCGCCGGCGCCCGCGACCAGGGCGCCCGCTCCTTGGTGGCCAGCGCCGCGTCACGCCAGATGGCGCGGTTCATGTCACGCATTGGTCGCCGCGCAAGCACCGGTGGTCAACGTTGCCCGCGCTCGATGGAACCCCAGCGGCGCCATCACGCGATGCGCTCGAACACGGCGGCGAGGCCCTGACCCCCGCCGATGCACATCGTCTCCAGTGCGTAGCGACCCTCGCGCCGGTCCAGCTCACGCAGCATCGTCGCCAGGATCCGGGCGCCCGTGGCGCCCACCGGATGGCCCAGCGAGATCCCGCTGCCGTTGGGGTTCAGGCGCTCGTCGCCTGGCGACAGCCCCCACTCGGCCAACACCGCCAACACCTGTGCAGCGAACGCCTCGTTCAGTTCGATCACGTCCATGTCGGCCAGCGTCAGGCCCGCGCGGCCGAGGGCCGTCGCGGTCGCGGCAACAGGGCCGATCCCCATCCGCGCGGGTTCGACCCCGGCCAGTCCCCAGCTGACAAGGCGTGCCAGAGGACGCATCCCGAGCTCGCGCGCCCGCTCGGGATGCGTGACGATGCATGCGGCCGCGCCGTCGTTCTGGCCGCTGGCATTGCCGGCCGTCACGGTCGAATCCGGATCCAGGCTGACGCGGATCGCGCGCAGGCCCGCCAACTGCTCCAACGTGGTGTCGGGACGTGGGTGCTCGTCAACGGCGACCGTCGTTGCCTGTTTGCGAGTGACCACCTCGACGCCGACCAGCTCATCAGCAAACCTGCCTGCCGCCTCGGCCGCGCCCCACCGCTGTTGCGACGCAACCGCCAGCGCGTCCTGGTCCGAACGCGAAATGCCGTACTCGGCGCGCAGGTTCTCCGCGGTCTCGATCATGCCGCCGGGGACGGGGTGGTGGCGCCCGCCCGCTGTCACGCGACCGCGCCCCAGTCGGTCGTGGAGCTCCGACGCACCGGGCAGCCCCCACCGGGCACCGATGACGTAGTGCTCGGCCTGCGACATGTTCTCCGCGCCACCAGCGATCACGACATCGGCGACCCCGGTCTGCACGCGCATCGCGGCGTCGAGCACCGCCTGCAGACCGGAGCCACAACGGCGGTCCAACTGCAGGCCCGGCACCGTGATCGGCAGCCCGGCGTCCAGCGCGGCGACACGACCGATGGCTGGTGCCTCGCCGTTGGGGTAGCACTGGCCCAGGATCACCTCGTCGACGGCGGCCGGATCGATCCCCGTCCGCTCCACCAGCCCCGTGATGACCGTCGCAGCCAGCTCGGTCACCGCGACGTCACGGAAGACGCCGCCGAACCGCCCGACGGGCGTCCGAATGGGCTCGCAGATCACGGCATCACGCATGGCACGGCCCTGTCATCGAGGTGGCAACCTGCCCGCGAGCATGCCACGGGCCAGTCCGTCAGGTGCCGAGGAACCAGCCCTGGCGATCGTGGTTGCGCAGGGCAGCGATCGCCGCCGCGTCCGGCGGGGACAGATCCGTGACGTCACGCGCCACATCGAGGTCCCAGCCGCAGCGCGCGACCACGTCGCGGACACGATCGCGCTGCGGCGTTTCGCCGCCCACCACCTCGGTGAGGACCAGGTCGGCGCCAGCGGGGTCACGGCGCAGGATGCCGAGGTCGGTCACCACGGTCATGACCCGATCGCCGGGGCAGGTGACGTACCCGACCCGGTCGACCAGCCGACGTGGATCCATGGAGGTCACGACGACGGTTTCGTCCGCGCGCGAGACCACATCGTTTGCCCCGCCTGACCCAACCAGGAACGGCCCGTGGGGAATCGTGGTCGAGTTCAGGTTGCCGTGGCGATCGGCCTGCGCGGCACCCACGCATGCGATGGAGCGCGTTCCCGGTCCGCCCAGCAGCGTGCCGAGCACGGCCGCCGCGTCGGACAACATGGCCGTCCCGGGGAACGCGCGGAAGTTGAAGATGAACGGGTCGGCCGGCGTCGGCGTGTAGTCCCACATGCCCAGCTCGGCAGTCAGGACGACCGCCGCGCCACGCTCCCGAGCCCGGGCCACGCCGACCCACGCCGCCAGGTTGGCCAACCCCGCCCCCGCCAGGACGGCATCGGCACCCACCACCTCGATGCGATCAGCGAGGGCGTCGGCCGCCCAGGCAGCCGCACGTTCGGCCGAGGTGACCGGTCGGTCCAGGTCCACGGGCATGGCCGCGTCGTCGTCATGCCACGAGTCCGGATCTGCGCGTCGCACCAACCCGTCCAGCCGCCCGCGGCCCAACCTTTCCAGGTAGTCGTCGTGCGAGGTGAGGTCGAGGCACCAGGTCCGGATCCAGTCGTCCAGCCCGCTCGGGTCCAGGCGCGTGGCGTCACGGGCCTCGATCCAGAACGGGATGTCCTCGCCGTAGGCCGTCACCGGCAACGCCCCCGCGCTGCCCGGCGTGCCCGCGTACAGGCCACCGGGGTGCGCGCCGAATGGCGCCTCGACCACGGCCAGCACACGGTGGGCAGGAATGCGGACCTGGTCGGACCACGGCCTCAGGTCGTCGACGATCCGTTCAACCGTGGCGACGACCCCGCGCCGCGCCGCAAACGCCCCGTCAACGCCCTCCAGCAGCGGTGCCGCCATGGCCAGGTTGCCCTGCGTGTCAGCCACGGCGGCATGCACCAACGCCACGTCGGGCACCAGCGGCGCCAGCAGGCCCACCTCGCCGAACGGGCTTGCGACTTGGGCGAACGCCGCGTTGTCCGCCATCGACGATCCAGCGAGGGAGCCGGTCACGACGGCCGGCAGCCCCTGGGCCGCTGCACGCAGGCGTTGCTGGAAGGTCAGAAACGACCAGTGCTCGACCTCCACCTCGCCGGAGGCATAGGCCCGTTGGTAGACCGGATTGGGCGTGTAGGTCGGAAACGAATCGCCGGAGTAGGCGGTGACGACCTTGGCCAGGCACCCCGCGCGGAAGAAGAGCGCCCCCAGCGACGACAGGCTGGCCATGACCAGCGTCAGGCCCGAGTCACGGTGCCAGTGCTGGCGCGCGACCTCGCGCCCCAGCGCAGTCCAGCGACTGTGCCCCATGATGAGGTTGACCGTGTCGCCCGGCCGCACGTGCCGTTCGACCGCCTCCGTCAGAGAGACGAACACCGTCGCGCCGGTCAGTTGAAGCCCCGGCTGTCCTGCTTCAGCGCGGTGTCGATGCTCAGCGCAGCGGCCACGACAAGCGTGCGAAGGGGCTCCTCGCACGGCGCGACCATCTTGACGACGTAGTTGTCAGCGGTCGTGAACATCGTCCTGGCAAGCCCTTCCCAGGTCTTCTTCACCGTTGCCACGTCGACACCGGCGGCGTCCTGCAGGTGGAAGTCCCAGGCCCGCCAATTCTGCGCGTTGAGCGAGCCGACGCTGCGCCCGCCGGACGTGATGTCGAACCTGATCTTGCCGAACACGTTCTGCTGGACCAGCGCACCGACCTCACGACCAGACGCGTCCTCCACGATGACCCTGGACTTCATCAGCTTCGCGGGGCGCGTGATGCGCAGCTGGGTCACGCCTGCCATGTCGACCACCTCGAGCCGGTGGGTCAGGAACTGATCGACATCGGTGAGCAGGCGCAGGGCCTTCTTGGCCATTGACTGTCCGACCTGGCGCACCGCTCCCATCTGCGTGCCGTGCTGGTCGTAGATCGCGAACTCGTTGTTGAGCTCGATCAACTTCGCCTTCTGGTTGACGACCAGGATCGGTTCGGTGAACAGGGTCCCGCCGCCCATTGGAACGCTGCCGGGAGCGACGCCGGCCTGGGACTGGACCTGGCGCTGGATCCGGTCGGGCGTGTGGCCCGTGGTCGGCACGGCGCCAGCCGTGGTGCCCAGCGGGTCGACCTGCTGCTGGCCGCTGCGACTGACCTGGTCGGTCCAGACGTTGCCGTCCCACCACCGGTGGTCGAACCGACCCAGCGGATCGGGATGCCACGCGGGCGGGTGCTGACCGGGTGGTGGCTGGCTTGGTGGGCTCACGGACACGTCAGGCTCCGGGGGTGACAGGTCTTGGCGACCCTGACGCTAACCACTCAGAACGTGGCGGGGCGGGCGAGCGCGTCCGTGCCACCGTCGACCACCACGACCGCGCCGTGGACCATGCCAGCATCGTCGGACATCAGGAACCCGACGACCGCCGCGACGTCCTCCGGGGTCGACCAGCGACCCAGCGGGACGGGCAGGGCACGCGCAGCGTCGCCGTAGACCTCGTGCGAGAGCGTGGCGTCCAACAACGGAGTCTGGACCGGTCCCGGCGCCACCACGTTGATGCGGATCCCGGCCTGGCCCCACTCGACCGAGCGGCGGCGCACAGCGGTCGTCAGCGCCCGCTTCGAGGATGCGTAGACGACAGCCGGGTCGCTGGCGCGCGCCGCCTCGGCGACCAGCTTCACGGCGTTGTCACGCTCAGCGGGGGCAGCGGCGTCGGCCGCCAGGCAGGCAGTCACCACCGCGTCCTCGTCCGGCACCATCATCGCGGAGTGCGAACCCAGGACGACGACCCGCGGGGACGCCGCAGCTTCCAGGGCCGGCCGCAGCCCGTCCAGAAGCGCGATGGTCCCCAGGAAGTTGATGCCGGTGATGTCGGTCGGGTCCGACACCGTCGGGCCGACCCCAGCGGCCAGCACCAGCCCGTCCAACGTCCCGCCGCAGGTGCCCATGATCGCCGTGACGGCCTCGGCCACGCCGGCCGGTGTCAACAGGTCCACGTCGACCTCGAGGTCGGTCCCGGGTCGATCGGCACGCACGATCGAATCGTCGAGGGACACGGCATCGCGACGCAGGCGCCAGGTGATGGCCTTGCCGATTCCGCCGGTCGCGCCGACGACGAGAGTTGTGGTCATGGGATCACCAGAGTTCGTTGGTGTAGCGATCGGTACCGGGAATGGTCGGGATGAAGGCACCGGCCCAGGAGATGCGGCCGACGCCGGCTTCCTCCACGGTCGCGGGCGCCTTGGCGAAGGTGTCGGCCCAGCAGTCCAGCGGGTCGGCCTGTAGGAACGACAGGTGCAGGAACCTGCTGGTTCCCGCCTCGTCGCGTGCCACGTCCTTGGCCTCGACCTGCAGCGGCACGCCGGTGAAGGACAACGTCATCGCCACGGGCGAGTCAGCCTGCATGGTGGGAAGCCAGACGTCTCGCGCCCACGCGTCGAACGCGTCGCGACCACCCGGGCCGGACGCCTCGCCGACGACGACGGCCAGCCCCTTGAAGGGATGTTGCAGCGCGAGTGACACCGGGATCGGGTCGGCGTCGCGGTAGCGAACCCAGTCGTGGGTGTACAGGAGCGTGTGCACGTGGTCACGGTGGGGGTACATCCGGCCGTTGTCGTGCAGCCACCGGAACTCGCGGAATGCCCAGCGGTTCCAGTCCTCGACGTAGCCCTTGAGCAGCCAGTACAGCGACAGCCAGCTGCCAGCCATGGGGTCGTCGCTGACCGGGTTGTCCGGCGCGACGTGACGCAGGGCCTTGTACGCCGCCGGAGCAACCCACCGGGCAGCCGAGAAGCAGTACGGCCCGACCGTGCACCCGGCCATCAGGTGGTCGCGCTCATACCAGCGGTTGTAGGCAACCTCGTGGCCGCGGTGCGGGTCGATCATCGTGAACAGGATCGACCCGAGCTGGACCGGTCCCAGCCCGATGTTCTCGACATCAACCGGGCCGACGTCCGTCGCGCCGATCGCCGCGTGCGCCGCCTCACCCATCACGCGCCCCCGTCCGCCAGCGTTGCCGCCTGCTGGCGCAGTTCGTTCTTCAGGACCTTGCCGCTGGCGTTGGCGGGAAGGGCCTCCATGACCACGACCCGGCGCGGGACCTTGAAGTTGGCCATGCGCTCGCGCGCCCACGTGCGCACCTCGTCCTCGTCCACGCCGGTACCTGCTGCGGCGATGACGAACGCGCAGCCGACCTCGCCCAGGCGCTGGTCGGGCATGCCGACCACGGCCGCCTGGGAGATCGCCGGGTGGGCGACCAGCTCGTTCTCGATCTCTGCCGGGTAGGCGTTGAACCCGCCAACGATGAACATGTCCTTCAACCGGTCGGTGATGTCGAGGTAGCCGCGCGCGTCGAGCACCCCGATGTCCCCCGTGTGCAGCCAGCCCTGCGCGTCGACGGCCGCGGCGGTCTGCTCCGGGTCGTCGAGGTACTCCCGCATCACGTTGAAGCCGCGCACGACGACCTCGCCCGGATCACCAGGGGGCGTCGGACTGCCAGCGGCGTCCACGGTGCGAACCTCGACGCCCTCGATCGCGCAGCCCGACGTCGTCGCGATGGTGACGGGATCGTCTCCCTCACGGCACATCGTGACCACGCCGGTGGCCTCGGTGAGGCCGTACGCGGTCAGCACGGTGTCGAAGCCCAGGCGATCGCGCATCTGTTCGATGAGGCTGACCGGGATGGTCGCCGCGCCGGTCACGGCCAGTCGCAATGACGAGATGTCGTGCTGGTCCAGCTCCGGGTGGTTCAGGATTGACTGGTACAGCGCCGGCGGTCCCGGGAGCATGGTCACCTGCTCGGCGCCGATGCGCCGCAGTACGGCGTCCGCGTCGAACACGGCATGCGGGATCGTGACGGCGCCGCGCATGATCGCGGACAGGAACCCGGCCTTGTAACCGAAGGTGTGGAAGAACGGATTGACGACGAGGTAGCGATCATTGGCGTTGAGCCCGACCAGCCGGGACCAGACCTCGAACGTCCGCAGCGACTGCCCGTGCGTGCTGACAACCCCCTTGGGGTGGCCGGTGGTGCCGGAGGTGAACATGATGTCGGACACGTCGTCGGGCCCCACCTGCTTGCGCCGCTGCTCCAGCTCGTCGGTTGACACGGCGGCGGACGCGTCGAGGAAGTCCGCCCACCCCATCGCGCCGACGGCGTCGCCACGCAGCAGGATGATGGTTTCCAGGTCCTGCAGTGCACCTCCCTCGCCGTCGCGCAGGAGGTCGACGTAGTCGGTGCCCAGGAACCCCGTCACGGTGAACAGCAGCTTGGCACCGGACGCCCGCAGGATGTACGCCGCCTCACGACCCTTGTAGCGGGTGTTCATGGGGACCAGCGTCGCCCCGACCGAGTGCGTCGCCAGCGCAGCCACGATCCACTCGGGGATGTTCGGTGCCCAGATGGCGACCCGATCACCAGCGACGGTGCCCCGGGCGATGAGGGCACGGGCTGCGACGTCGACCTGGTCGGCCAGGTCGGCAAATGTCCACGCCACCCCCTCGTCGACGACGGCCGGGTTGTCAGGGAACCGAGCGACCGAGGACGCCAGCAGCCCGGGAATGCTGCCCCACTCGAGGTCCCCGCGCATCCTGCTCCCTAGGTACGCCGATGATCGGATCGCGCCTTTCTGACGCACCGTCAGAGGTAAGCACGTCCGTGGGACGACCCCACAAGGCTTGCGGGCGGTCCGCCGACCGCGCCCGCCCAGCCGCGCCATCGACCAGCACGACCGCGCAACGCACCATTCCCCCCGTTGCAGGCAGGACCACCCAGCAGCGGCGCCGAAGTCCTTCCCGATCGACCCCGGAGTACCAAGCGTGGCGCCCTTTTCGACCAGCACCGCGGCCCGACGCCGCAACCGGCGTCGCCCACCAGTCCGCCGGCAGATGCAGCGGCTCCTGGCCGCGGTGCTGGTCGCCAGCACGGTCGCGGCCGATTCCGCCAGCACGGTTGATCGTCAGGCCGACGACTTCATCGGCTACGAGGACCTCCAGGCGCTGCTGCCGGCCTGGGAGGCTGCCGGCGCGACGATCACCGTGCCGGCCACGTCGAACGCAGGGCGCGACCTCACCCTGGTGTCCGTCGGCCATGGCCCCGTGGATCTCCTGATCACGGCGCGATTGCACGCCAACGAGCCATCCGGAACCGAGGCCGCTGTCCGACTGGTGTCGCTGCTCCTGGGTGACCCGGCACCAACCCTCGATCAGGCGCGGTGGGCGGGGCTGACCCGCGAGGCACCACTGGCACGGGCATTCCTGGACGATCGACTCCGCACCGAGGTGCTCCAGCGGGTGACCCTGCACGTCCTGCCGATGCTGGATCCCGACGGCGTGGAGAGCGGCAACCAGCGCGACTTCATGGCCAACTCCGACTACGCGACGCGCGCGACGCCGCAGGCCAGCGCGATCCTCGAAACCATCAGCGCCATCCACCCGGCCCTGCTGGTCGACCTGCACGGAGGCCCCGACCAGCCACTGAACATCGGGCTGGTCGAACCTCGTGGCATCGACGACGACGTGCAGACGATCAGCCGCCAGGCCGCTGCCGCCGTGTGGCGATCGGCCGCCGCGCTGGATGTCCCGGTCCGGTTCTTCGAGGAGCACCCCCTGGGGCTCGCAGCGGGCCTCGACGGTGAGCCGTTCGACAGCGCCGATGAGGCCTACTACGCCTCGCTGTCGCGGCTCGCTCCGGTGACCTGGGAGTCGCTGCAGTTGGAGGGGATCCCTGCCGTCTACACCGAGACCGTCGGGTTGCAGTCCACGGCGCCGGAGATCACGGTGCTCGAGGGAGCGTCGATCCAACAGGCCACGGTGCTGGCCCTCATGCTGGACTTGGCGGGGCTGCTCGACGGCACGCGTCCTGCCTTGCATGACGTCACATCGATCGCGGGCAGCGCCGGGGAACAGTCGGTTGAACTGGAACTGGACGAGCCGGCCATCGATGTACGGATCACGGTCTCCTGGCCGTGGCAGGCGTTCGGTTCGGACTGGTCGATCCACTTGGTCGAAGCCCGTACGGGGAGTCCGGTGGCATCCGACACCGGCAACGCAACGGAGCCGGCCCGACGATCACGCATGCTGCGACTGGACCGCCTTGAGCGCGGGTCGTATCGCATTGTCCTCCAGCCGATCGGCGGTGCCATGGTCGCGGGCAACGCGACGCTGCAGGTCCTGTTCTGGCACCGCGACGACGTGCCACGTGAACTCGAGGGGATCCTTGCGACTGCAGACGATGTCGCCCTGTGCCTGGAGGGTGACTCCGTCTATCGCCAGGCGACCAGGCCCGCGGGGCTGGCCACCGAAAGCTGTCCCACCCCGGATTAGGGTCGCCGCACCCCAGAATCCGAGGTCCGCGTGGCTGTTGTACGACCCGATCCCCTGAGCGACTTCAGTGCCGACACGTTCACCCACGCCGGGCAGGACAAGCGCGTCTTTCGCAAGGGCGAGGGGCCGGGTGTGGTCGTCATCACGGAGATCCCCGGGATCACCCCCTACGTGGCCGACTTCGCCCGAACCGTCGTTGACGCGGGTTTCACTGTGGCGATGCCGGACCTGTTCGGTGAGGCGGGACGGCCCATCTCGCCGGGCTACATGGCGTCGTCGATGGCCCGAGCGTGCATTTCCGCGGAGTTCAAGGTGTTGGCGGCCCGCGGCACGAGCCCCGTCGTTGGGTGGTTGCGCGCACTTGGCAAGGACCTGCACGAGCGTTGCGGCGGGCCGGGCGTTGGGGCGATCGGAATGTGCCTGACCGGCAACTTCGCGCTGGCCATGGCGATCGATGACCACCTCCTGGCGCCGGTCCTGTCCCAGCCCTCACTGCCAATCGGCCAGTTGCCGTCGCAGCGCCGCGGCCTGCACATCTCCGATGCGGACCTGGCCACCGTCAAGCAACGGGCGGCGGCCGGATTGCCGATCCTCGGCATGCGCTTCCAGGGCGATCCGCTGTGCACCAAGGCGCGCTTCGACCGCTTGGAGCAGGAGTTCGGGGACGCGTTCATCAGGGTCGAACTGCCCAGGAGCTCGCGCAACCCGCGCGGCAAGCCCGTGCCGCCCCACTCCGTGGTCACAACCGACCTGATCGACGAGCCAGGGCAGCCAACACGGGGAGCGTTGGACCAGGTCCTCGCGCTGTTCAAGCGCCAACTCGTCGTGGATTGAGGCGGCTGTCCGGACACGGGTCGACCGTTTCTGACGGTCCGTCAGAAACGATCTAGCATCCCGGCAACGCCCAGCCAGGAGCTGCCCGGATGTCCAACCGTCCCGCCCCGCTTGCCGGCGTCCGGATCATCGAGTTGTCAATTGCCGGTCCCGCCGGAGCGACGACCCACCTCGCCGACCTTGGTGCCGAGGTCATCAAGGTGGAGCCTCCCACGGGCGACTACATCCGCGGCATGACGTGGCCGATCATCGATGGCACCTCTCTGATGCACCTCCACCTCAACCGCGGCAAGCGGTCGATCACCCTGGACCTGCGCACCCCAGAGGGCGCCGACGTCTTCCGCGACCTGGTGCGCGACGCCGACATCGTCCTGGAGGCCATGCGACCGGGAGCCCTGGAGCGGCGCGGCCTTGGATACGACGCCCTCCGGGTCGTCAACCCGCGCCTGGTCTTCTGCACGGTCTCTGGTTATGGCGCAACCGGTCCGTACCAGTCGATGCCCAGCCATGGCATCGCCTACGACACGTGGGCCGGAGTGGTCGCCCCCGAGGTCGACGACGAAGGCTTCACCTACATCCCCGAGCACGTGTCCATCGGGATCTACGCGGCCCCGATGCTGGCCGCAATGACCATGCTGGCCGCCGTAATCCGCGCCCGTACCAGCGGAGAAGGATCCTTCATCGACATCGCCCAGTCCGACGCTGCCGCGTTCTTCGACTGGTATCGCTCGGAGACCTGGATGGCGTACGAGCGCCCCGAGGACGAGGTGACCGGGAACAAGGCCGACGGCTACCAACGCCGAGCACCGGGCACCGCCGGCATGCGCGAGGGCGTGCGCTACCAGATCTATGCCTGCACGGACGGCCACGTCCTGTTCATGGCCTCCGAGCAGGCGTTCTGGCGCAACTTCTGTGACAGCGTCGGGCGACCCGACCTGTTCGAGCGCTGGCCGGGTTCCCCCATCGCCGATCACGCCCGCGGCAATCGGGAACTGCAGACCGAACTGCGCGCCATCTTCGCGACCAGGACCGCCGCTGAGTGGATCGCCTTCTCGGATGAGGCCAACACGCCGATCGCGCCGGTCAACTCGCCAAGGAGCGTGGTCGACGACCCACAGTTCAAGGACCGGTTCACGGTCCTGGACCACGGCGAGCATGGGGCGGACATGCTGGGATTCCCAGCCCACTTCCGCGATGAGGAACTGCCCGCTCCCTCGAAGGCTCCAACGGTGGGCCAACACACGACCGAGGTGCTGATCAACCTGCTGGGCTATGACGCCGATCGCCTGCAGGCCCTCAGGCAAGCCGGCGCGCTGGGCTGACGGCGTTGATCAGACGCTGACCACCAGGGCAAGTCCGAGCAGTTCCGCCGCCGGCATGGGCCGCCCAAGCAGGTAACCCTGGCCAAGCTCGCAACCGAGCTCACGCAACTGGGCTCGCTGCCAGTCGTGCTCAATCCCCTCGACCACGGAGACCATGGCCATCGACTTGCACAGGTCCAGGATCGTGCGGAACAGCGACCAGTCAGGTTCGGGCTCACGGAGCAGGAACGCGCGATCGACCTTGAGGACGTCGAACTCGAAGTCGCGCAGGTACGTCAGGGACGAGTAGCCCGTGCCGAAGTCATCGATGGCCACGCGCACGCCCAAATCACGAAGTGCGGCGAGCTGCGCCCGACTGGGGCCAATCTGCGACATCAGCGAGTTCTCGGTCACCTCGATCAACAGCGACGTTGCTGGCAGCCCTGCGGCCTTCAGTGCAGAGGCCACGTCGCCCACGAAGCGCGGGTCGAAGAGTTGGCCAGGTGCGACGTTGACGCTGATGTAGAGGTCCTGTCCGCCCGGCCCGGCACGCCATGCCGCAAGGTCACGCAGGGAGCGTTGCAGCACGAATCGGCCCAAGGCGACGATCAGGCCGGTGTCCTCGGCGATCGGGATGAAATCGGCCGGCGACACCATGCCGCGCGTGGGGTGGTGCCATCGGACCAGCGCCTCGGCACCCAACACCCGCCCGGTCTCCAAGTCGACCAGGGGCTGGTAGGCGACGTCGAGTGCACCGCCGGCCAGCGCGACTTCGAGATCGGCGGAGAGTTCGAGGTGCTCGAGCGCGGCTGCATGCAGGCCGGGTTCGTACAGGTGCACGGAGCGCTGGGGGTCACGCTTGGCCTCGTACATCGCCAGATCGGCGTTGCGAACCAGATCACTGGCCGTGAGCGATCCGGAGGTCTCCGCCACGCCTGCACTGCCGCCAACGGTGACCATGCGGCCGCCGACCGCAATGGGCTCACAAATGCCGGCGATCAGCGTTCGTGCCACCTTGGCGGCAGCAACGACACCGGTGTTCACCAACAGCACCGCGAACTCGTCACCGCCGAGCCTGGCGCATGTATCCGTCTCCCGCAGACGGCCCCGCAGTCGACGGGCGATCTCCACGAGCAGCTGGTCGCCTGCGGCGTGCCCCAGGCTGTCGTTGACGATCTTGAACCGGTCGAGGTCGATGAAAACCAACGAACAGACCGAATCGTCTCGGCGACTGCGTGCGATTGCCTGGGCCAGCCGGTCCATGAGCAGGGTCCGATTGGGAAGCCCGGTCAACCCGTCAACCATGGCCTCGCGCAGGCGCCGGTCGGCCTGCGCGTCTGCCAGGGCGATCGCCGCCTGGGTCGCCAGGGCGGAAAGCGTCTCCCGTTCGACGTCGCTGAACCGACGGCCCGCCTGGGTCGCCGAGACGGTGATGACCCCCAAGACCTTGTCCGCAGCGACGATGGGCACCGACATCGCTGTCGCAACCCCCGCCTCCACCAAGTCGCCCAGGGCGGCCCCGGCGCCGCCATTCTCCGCGACCTGGAGTTGGCCGGTCTGCAACGCCCTGCCCGAGAGGCCGAACTCGCGCGGTGAGTTCTTGGATGCCTTGACCACCTCGTCGTCAATGCCATGCCACGCGACCATCGTCGCCGTGTTGGCGTCCGCCGCATCCACAAGTCGCAGGCCGACCTGGAGGTCACGACCCAGCAGGCGCACGACGACGGACACGATCGCGTCCAGCACCGCATGGATGCTCGCACCGCTGGTGATCGACCGCTGGATGTCCAACACCGCTTCGATGAACGAGCTGCGTCGCGCCATCGAGGTCGCGAGGGCCGACGAACGCTGCGCCGCCTCGGACGCCCGAGTGGCGTGGGCCTGGGCCTCCTGCTCAGCCCGCAGCACGCGTAGGCCCAGCGCGAGGACGGCGGTCGCCGTCCGGACCTGGGCATCGACGGCAGAAGGTGGATCAGCACGGCCCTGATCGACCCCGCCCTGATCGGCATTGTTGGCATCCTCGGCGGGGATGACCACGACCTCGCCGTCGTCCCCGCCCAGGGGCACGACGATGACGTCTTCGCGGTCGGCGATCCCGGGGTTCCCCAGCGGTGCCCCATGCGTCGCCACCGGCAGCCCCCCGCGAATCTGTAGGGCGGTCTGCACGCCGTCGTCGTCGACAATCCAGCGCAGGACCCCCGCGACCATCTCGTCCGACGTCGCGGCGTCCACGACTGCGCTCAGCAGCTCGTGCAATCGACCGGACTGCGTGGGCAAGGAGTCCTCCGCAATTTCTGCGTCATCGCTTCGAGTCTACGGAACGGCTCGCGATGGGGCGCTCACCCGGTTTCCTGCTGACGCTTGTCAGCGCTCCTTTCCTTGTGCCTGCCCCAAGAGACATTCCAGCTCCTGCTGGACGTGGCCGAGGACATCGTTATCCAGCGGATCCGCGAACGCGACGCGGCCGACACCGGTGCTGGCACAACGCTGGCTCCGGCGGCCGGGACGGAAGGCTCCATCCTCGTGGATCGCGCGTGTCCGTCGGCGGCTTGGACCGGTAGCTGCCGGCTGGCGAAGTGGCCGCGAGAGAGCCATGATCTCGGTCTCTGCGAGCCGAACGAGGAGCTCAGCGTGGAGTCGAGCGAGGACGCCTACGTCCCAGTGACGTTCGACCGGTGTGATCACGTCGCGGGGCCGTTCTTCCATGGAACGAAGGTCGCCTTCGATGTCGGCGACGAGGTCGAGCCGGGGCATCTCTCCAATTTCCATGAGGGTCGCGTCTCGAACCACGTGTACTTCACTGAGCTTGTGGAGCCAGCGGTCTGGGGAGCCGAACTCGCCGTCGCGCTCACCGGAAGCGAGACGCGCGGTCGCATCTACGTCGTGGAGCCCGCCGGCCCCTTCGAGGACGACCCCAACGTCACGAACAAGAGGTTCCCCGGCAACGTCACCCGGTCCTACCGGACCCGCCATTCCCTGCGGGTGGTCAGCGAGGTCCATGACTGGGAGGGCCATGCCCCCGAGGTTGTGCAGGGGATGCTGGACAACATCGCACGGCTCCGCGCCCAGGGTCTGGACGTCATCGAGGACTAAGAGGCCGCGCCAGTAGGGGGCTGGATCAGCGAGCGCGTTCCAGGTGGATGCAGCGCGAGGCGAACGCCGAACCGCATACTGGTGGTACGTGGGAGGCGCGTCACCGAAGCGATGCGCCGCCTGGGACGCGCGAGCCCGGCATCCCTATTGGCGCGGCCTCTAAGCAGACTCAGCGCGAGCGCTTCAGGGGTGGGCGCTCAGCCGGCCAGGCGCTCGCGGTCCTGGCCACGACCCCAGCGGTAGGTCCTGCCTCTTGCCGACCGCACCAGGAAACGGTCCTGGGTGCCCAGACCCTGCGCGGCAACCGCGGCCGTGTCGATGCGGTACCACGTGGTGCGCGGGAGCTCGTCGACCACCCTGATGACATCGGGCAGCCACGCGTCCGGCAACTCGAGCTCCAAGACCGCCTGCACCGTCCCGGGATCCAGCTCGCGCTCGTCCCTGAGCGTGACGGTGACGGCGACCAGCTGCGTCCCATCGGCGGCCGGGAGGCCGTAGGCGACAGCCAGCGCAACCGCCTCGACTCGGCAGAGCGCGTCGCTGACGGCAGCATGCGGCACCGGGCCCCGCTCGGATCGGATGGCCGACAGGGCAGATCCCAGAAACCAGTGGTCGCCGTCCTCGTCGACGCGGAACAGGTCGCCGGTGGCCAGCCACCGATCGCCCGGCTTGAGCACCCCACGCAACGGACTGGCGGGCATGAGTGACGCGCGATCGACGCCCGACAACAGCATGCCGACCTGGCCCGGTGCGCAGCGACGACCCAGGCCGTCCTCGCCCAGCACCAGCCGGTTGGCCTCGATGTCCCACTGGACGACCGCGACCTCCGCGCTGCCGGGCAGCGGTCGCCCCTTGGCGCCGAGCTTCGCCCCGGCGAGGTTGGCCAGCACGGCGCGTCCCTCGGTCGAGGCATACAGCTCCAGCACGCCGGCCGGGGCGAAGCGATGACGCAGGCGACGCCACGTGGAGATCGGCATGCCCGCACCCACGAACAGGCGGATGGAGTGGTGGCGTTCGGCCGGGTCGTCGGGAGCGCTGACCAGGTCGTGACACATGGTCCACGTGTAGGACACGATGGTCACGCCGTAGCGGCGTACTTCGTCCCAGAACGTGCTGGGATCGAACTGGGTGGCCAGGGCCAACCGCGATCCTCCGGCGATCGCGCCGCCCACCGTCGTCAGCAGGCCGGCCGGGTGGAACAGGGGCGCGGCGCCATAGACCGTGTCCGAGGACGTGAGGTGAGCGGCCGCTGCCGTTCCGAAGGCAGAGAGGGCCCACCGGCGGTTGGTGATCCGATTGCTGCGCGTGCGTTCGCCGCGACCGGTGAACAGGACGAACGCCAGGTCAGAGGCACGCCCCGGGTTGGGGCGGTACCAGCCCGGCAACTCGACGGCGTCAGGGTCGATCCTCTCCATGTCGGTCAGCCCAAATCCGAGTTCTCGCGGCTCGCCGCCGCCACCCAGCACCAGGACTGGCACGTCTGCCACGCCGCTGGCCAGGGCCGCGTGCTCAGGGTCCACGATCAATCGGGTGACGCGTCCCAACTCCAGCTCGCGTTCGAGGGAGCCGTCGGTGCGCAGGAGCACGGTGACCGCACCCAGTCGGTTGAGCGCGGCCACGACGGCCACCGCGCTTGGACGGGTACTCATGAGCACGCCGACGTGTTCGCCCTGGCGAATGCCCAGCGAGATCAACCCGCGAACGATGTTGTCGACACGGCGCTTGGCCGCGCCCCACGTGTGACCGCGTCCCTCGTAGAGAAGGAACGTCCCATCGGGGTCTCGCGCCGCGCGCTCGTCGAGGAGCAGGCCGAGCGAGATGGGGGTGTCGGGGTCGACGCGTTCGAGTCGGACCAGCCGCGGGAGTGTCTCGACCGCGCCACTGAACGTGTCGCCGAAGGCACGGCTGCTGCGCCTGGCAGCCCGCGTCAGGGACCGGGCCATGCCGGTGCCGACGTCGACGGCCAGGCGCAGGCCGTAGCCGGGATGGACCGACGGCTCGGCATCCTCATCGCTGATCAGGTCGCGCATGGGCACGACATCGGCAGGCAGGTCGCCGCGGCCGTCCTGTGCCGAGACCCACTCGGCAACGACCGGCCATGTCTGGGCGGCGGCCTTCGAACCGACGACGAGGCCGAAGTGGCCCGCGTTCATCGTGCGTTCCCACACGGTCGTGCGTGGAGCCGCGCGAACCACCGGGCGCACCGTGTTGGGCGGCGCGATCTCGTCCACCTCGCCGACAAAGCACAGCATCGGCGAGGTGATGTCCGCGAGCGTGACCATCACGTCATCGACCTGGAATCCACCCGACAGCATCCGGTTGTGCGCGACGAACTGGTCGACGAACTCCGCCATCGCCGGGCCCGGCCACGCCACCCAGCCATCGGCCTCGAGGAAGCGGCGCTGGCCATCGCGCTGCAGGAGCAGCTCCCGGTCATGCAGTTGGCGGATGAAGTCGATGCGCCCACGAGCTGCCTTCACCGGATCAAGGAGCTTGAAGCCGGTCCGGCTCAGCCACGCCGGAAGCGAGCGATCCGTCACGACGGCGCCCACGATCTTGGAAGCCGCGCCGGTCAGCCGACGCGCCGGGAGCCCGAACGGGACCCGTTCATGGGTGTCGACCGGGCTGCCGAACGTGATGACACTCGCGATGCCCTCGGACTTGCGATAGGCCGCGACCTGATAGCAGAACATGCCGCCCTGGGAGTAGCCGGCCAGGTGAACGTCGCGGCCGGTCAGCTGGCGCGCTTGGTCGACCGCCAGGCTGATCGCCTTCACGTGGTCGGCGAGCGTGCGCTCGAGGCCTCCCTCGATGTGTTCCGGGGCGCCGAAGTCGACGACGTAGACATCCATGCCGTAGCCGGCCAGCAGGCGGGTCGCACTGGTCGCAGGAGCCACGTCGTAGAGCTCCGCAGCCAGCATGAGCGGTGGTACGAGCATCACGACCGGGCGCGTCCCGGGCTTGGACGAGTCAGGGACGTAGCGGCGCAGATCGTGATTGGGGCCGTCGCCGACGATGTCGTAGGCGGTGGCCTCGTTCTCACTGGACTGCAGTCCACCGAACCGAGCGATCTCGAGCGCGTTCTGGGCCGCAGCCCCCACACGTACCGCGGGGCGGGTGACCGATCGCGTGAACTGCTTGGGCGAGATGGGCACGAGCCGGGCTCCGAGGATTGGGTGCCCGCCGATGGTAGGACCCCACGACCACCACCTCTCAAACCAGCGGCGTCAGTCGGCCAGGCGGAAGACGGCCAGCTCACGGTCGATGCCCTTGAGGCTCACGGCGCCCAGATCGACCACGGAAGGGCGCTGTGGCAGCAGCGCCAGCACGTCCTCGCTGAGGACGATCTCACCGACGCCGGCCTGCGAACACAGGCGCGCCCCAACGTTGACGGTGTCACCGACGATCCCGTACTGACGCCGCGTCTGATCCCCAACGTGCGCCGCGACACCATGGCCGGACTGGATGCCGATGCCGAAGTCAATCGCCGGCAGGCCCAGATCGGCCAACTCGGCCGCCATCGCGTCGCGCCGATCCTGGAGGCGACGGGCAACCGCCACCGCCCGCTCCGCGTGGTCATCCATGGCCAGCGGCGCCCCGAAGACAGCGAACACCTCATCACCAACGAACTGCATGACGGTGCCACCGGCGGCAAGGATCAGTTCCGTGGCGTGGCGGTAGTAGATGTTGAGGATGTCCTTGACCAGCGGCGGATCCAGCGTTGCCGCCATCCGCGTGAACCCGCGCAGGTCCGCGAACAGCACGCTGACGTGCACTCGCTCGCCCTCGGCAGCGTGTTCCGCCCGGTCGAGGTCGCCGAGCAGCTGATTGGCCACTTCCTCGGGCACGTACTGCTGGAACAGCCGCGCGACGCGCTGGCGCTGTTCGGTGGCCAGCAGTGTTCGCGCCACCACGGTCGCCGCGACCGCGAGCAGCAGGGCCGCGAGCGGGTGCACGACGTCAGGGATCACGCCGCCACGTACTCGCGCGAGGCTGATGCCGAAGTGGGCAAGTCCGATCGCACCGGCGGCCAGCAGGCCCATCAGCGTCGGCAGGTTGGCGACCACGAGCACCCCCGCGACGGCGGCGGCGACAACCATCGCGAGGTCCTGCCACGCCGGCGCTGACGTCAGGTGGGCGCCCTGCAGGATCGTGTTCAGGGCGTTGGCATGGACCCAGACCTCGGCAAGGCCCTGCGCAGGCCCGCCGGGGACGTCCACGAGCGCGGCCGTGTCCCCGACGTCCCCGATGAGCACGACCCTGCCGCGCACCGCAGCGGCTTGCGCCTCGGAGAGCCCGCCACTGCCGACGACACGTTCCAGGATGGTCGACCCGGTCAGGTAGGCGACCTGATCGCCGACGGCGACCGCCTCGTCGGAGCCCGCCCGGACAAGTGCCGACGCATACCGAATGACCATGTCGCGGTGATCGGTCGGTATCGCCAGGGAACCGACTCGGACCGTGTCACCCGCTTGCGCCCTGGCCAGGTCACCGACTGCAGCGCCGTCGCGCAATGCCGCGGCCGCAGCCACGGCAGCCACGTAGGGAGCACCCTGCCGTGGTTCGAACAGCAACGGCAGGCCACGTGTGTTTGCTCCTGCGGCCGGCTGGCTCAGCAGTGCGTGCACCCGCGGCAAACCGTCACCCTCCAGGGACAGGATGCGCCCGGCGGTGACGACCGACGGGACCAGCACGCGGCCGTCTCGCCGCACGGAGCCCAGCTGCTCGTCGAGGATGCCGATGAAGTCGATGAACTCATCCAGGTCCGGCGCTGACGCATAGACGATCACCGCTGGTTCGGCCCGCAGGAGCGTGAGCAACAGCTGCGCCTGGCCGACCCCGGTCAGCTGCCCGCCATCATCGATCAACGGGAGGCCGCCGTCCTGCGCGAGGCCCCGCTGGGCCAGGTTGCGGTCGAGCCCGACAACCGCGAACTGGTCGCTCACCGCCAGATCCGCGACGAGCGCGTCGACGACCGATGCCTGGCTTGCGGCCAACGTGCCCAGGCCGTCGATGAGAAAAGCCATGATGATCGCCGCCGCGGCCAAGCGAGCCGCGCGGCCTGTGGTGATGCCGCCCACGCCAACCCATCGCCGTCCGTGCGAAGATCGTAGGGCCGCAACCCGACACCAGGCGTGACCTTCGGGACAAGCGGCCGTATCTTGGTGTCACGGAGGTGGACGGATGGCGGGCACGACCGACGACGAGCGGCGCAAGCGAACGGGTGCGGGAGCAGCCGCGACCATCGCCGGCGGTGCCGCCGTGTTTGCCAGTCAGCAGGCAGCACGGGCCGATGAGGCAGCCCCGGACGACCTCGACCTCGATGACCTTGGGATCGACGACCTGGACTTCGGCGGTGGCACGACGGCAGCAGCCGAGGTGTTGGCCAGCGAAGCGGATGCTGGCTTCGGGATCGATCCGACGACCGAGCCGGTCACTGCAGGGCTCGACCTGGACGACGACCTGGACGACGACCTGGACTTCGGCGCCGGCCGCGGGGCACGAACGATCAGCGACGCCGATCTGGGCGAGCCACTCGGTGACCCGACACTGCTCGACGACGGCCTCGGTGACGACCCGCTCGACGACCTGTTCCTCGACGACGGCTTGGCGCTGCTGCAGGCAGCCGGCGAGCTCGACCAGTTGGACGCCGCCGGCATGGCTGCGGATCTCGACGCCGCTGCAGCGCTCCTGGGCGACGCCGCAGACGAGTTCGACGACGACCTCGACAGCCCGGAACCGGACGCCACCGACGAGTAGCGCGACGGCGACTGACTCGGCGACCGTTCAGGCCGTGCGAGGCTCCGGCCGTGCGAGGCTCAGGCCGTGCGAGGCTCCAGCAGGAAGACCTGGAGCTCGCGGTCTGGAGTGCGTGCGTCGTAGGTGGCAAACGTCGGCCAGTTCGCGACGATGCGGGCCCACATGGCGTCGCGCTCCGCATCCGTCAGCACGCGCGCCGTCACGGCGGTCTTCGTGCCCCGCTCGGTCACCCAGGCATCGGGATGGGCCTTCAGGTTGTACATCCAGCCCGGGTGCTTCTCGCGGCCAAAGTTGGACGCAACGACGACCCAGCCCGCGTCGTCGCGCATGAACGCCAGCGGGACGTCGCGCTCGACGCCCGACTTGGCCCCCACGCAGGTGAGCACGATGGCCGGAGTGGCCAGGCCGCTCAGCAGGACACGCCCGCCGGTGAGCTTGGACACGGCCTTGTCCACCGGCGGGACGATCTTCGGCGCGACCTTCGCGAACCACGGCTGTCCGCTGACCCGCTGGACAGCCTTGACGACACGATCGGGAACCACCATGTGACACACCCCTCAGACCTGCTCGGACTCGCCACGATCGTGCGCACCGTACGGCGCAACGGCCCCGTGCGGCCGCACACCGCCATCCAAGGGCCAAGGCATTGACGCACGACGCGCACCGGGCCACGGTGGACGGGCATGCGAGCCAACAGGGGAGACGACAATGCTCGGTGACAGCAAGGTGCACGCGATCGTGCCGACGCACGACCTGGCCACCGCACGACGATTCTACGAGGACAAGTTGGGTGCGAAGGTCGCCCAGGAGATGCGCGATGGCGGCGGACTGGTGCTCGCCTGCGGCGAAGGGTCGGAGTTCCTGCTCTACCAGACGCAGGTGAAGATCCCGGCGGAACACACGACGATGTTCTTCCGAGTTGCCAATGTCGATGACGCCGTGGCCGACCTGGAGAGCCGCGGGGTCACGTTCGAGGTGTACGACCTGGAGTCCATGGGGTTCGAGGGCATGGGCTCCGGCAAGATCATCCGCACCGACGAGATCGCGACCGCGTTCTTCAAGGACCCCGAGGGCAACATCATCAGCGTCACGGAGATGTTGAGCTGACGATCAGCCCGGCTCGGTCCCGAGGATCGACACGAAGCTGACCATCTCACCCGGATAGCCACCGAGGTTGTGTACCAACCCCTTGCTGCGGGTGGCGGTGGTGGCCAGTTGTCGGTCCTCGGCCCGTCCCTGCAGTTGTCGGAACACTTCGTAGTGCATGCGCAGTCCACTTGCGCCCACCGGGTGGCCGAATGCCTTGAGGCCGCCGTCGGGGTTCACGGGCAGCTCGCCATCGAAGGCGAACGTGCCCTTCTGGACGTCTCGCCAGGCCGTGCCTCGTTCCGCGAAGCCGAGGTCCTCCATGAGGACCAGTTCCGTCGGGGTGAAGCAGTCATGGACTTCGGCCAGCGCCAGCTCCGCTCTGGGGTCGGTGATCCCGGCCTGGGCGTACGCGTCGGCCGCTGCAGCGGAGCACTCCGGAAAGTGGGTGAAGTCGTAGTCCGGGTCGACCAGACCACGCCCCGACCCCGCCACGAACGACAACGCCTTGATGAGCACGGGCTTGTCGGTGTAGCGATGGGCGTCCTCGGCCCGGACCACGATCGCGGCGGCGGCACCGTCCGCAACACCGGCGCAGTCGTAGATGCCCAGTTGCCCGGCAACGGCGGCAGCGTTGCACACGGTGTCGACGTCGACCTCACGGCGGAACTGGGCCAATGGGTTGCGCGCCCCGTTGGCGTGGTTCTTCACTGCGATCATCGCAAGAACGCGGCGCAACTCGTCGGGATCAACGCCGTACTTCTCGGCGTAGGCGGGCGCGACCAGCGAGAACATCGCCGCCGCGGTGAGGGTGCGAGCTGTGCCGTCGTTGGGGATCGGGAAGGCGTTGAGCCCCTGGTAACCGGAGTCCTTGACCTTCTCGACGCCAACGGCCATGGCCATGTCATAGGCCCCACAGGCAACGGCGTACGCAGCCTGGCGAAGGGCCTCGGACCCTGACGAGCAGTAGTTCTCGACCCGCGTGACCGGCTTGCCGTCCAGCTGCAGCGGAGCGGCCAGCGTGATCCCGCTCATGCCGGACTGCGCGGTACCCAACCAGTACGCGTCGATGTCCTGCGGCGTGACCCCGGCGTCGCGCCACGTCTCGGTCACCGCATCGACGAGCAGGTCGTCAGCGGACTTGTCGAAGTGCTCACGGAAGGGGGTGCACCCCATCCCGATGATGGCGACCTGGTCCTTGATCCCGTGCGAGCCCATCGCTCAGCCCTCCCGGTGCATGACGCCGTCGACGTCGGTCGGGACGCTGGACAGCGGCAGCGGCCGCGCCTTCCAGAAGTAGTTGATGACGCCGTCGGCCTCACCGACCTTTCTGAAGACCAACTCGACGCGATCACCGATCTTGACGCGGCCGGCATCGCAGTCCGTCAGCGCGCAGGCGTAGCGCCCACCGCCGTCGAAGTCGAGCACGGCAAAGACCGTTGGCGGCGACGGCGACCAGGCCAGGTGGTCCACCGTGAACGTGCGGATCGTCGCCTTGACGTCGGCCATCGGCACCGGCTCCATGTCGTCGACCGCACCGCCGTCCCACGACACGCGTGCGGGGGGCAGGTGCAGCGCCCCGGTGCTGCGGTCGCGCGATGCCGTCAGCCCGAACTTCCAGTCGACGTTGCGGCTGGAAGCTGGAGCGGACGCCCGCGCGGGAGCGGGACGCCGCGGCAGTTCTGGGACGATGTTGCCGCGCCACGTGAGGAAGCGGGCGTAGGGCAGGCGGTCATCGCCAGCAGCGATCTGGCCGGTGATTGTTGGCGTGGGCTGCCACCTCGAAATGGCATCGGTGGTGCGCAGGAGCAGGACGTCAGCGCCATCCGCGAGGACGACCAGGGCGATGGTCTGATCGGGCGTGGCAGTCTCCAGCACGTCGGCCAAGAGCAGCAACGGATGCGGCGTGCCGCTGTTGCCGATCGCCCGGGTTCGGTCGTCGACCAGGATGTCCCGGCCGGCCGCCAGCTTGACCGCGGCCTTGTCGACGGCGCGTGCGTGCAGGCCCGTGACGATCAGCCGATCGACGCCGTCGGCGGCCAGGCTCGCGTCCTTGAGCGCGGTGGCGAACGCCTCCACGGCCAATGGCACATAGCGCGTCTCGCCAAAGCGCTCCTCCCAGCGGATGGTGTGGGCCGCACCCTCGGGCCGGTAGCGGTCCAGGAACTCCTCGGACAGCGAGGAGGTGCCGAGCACCTCGGCAAGCACGTCACCGTCGCCGTCGCTGCCGACCAGGATCGCGGCACCGGCATCGCCGGTCTCGCGCTCATCCGGGCCCCCCGGCGGGCCGGTGCGCACGTCGGCGGCCGTCAGCAGTGTGGCTCGGTCGCCCTCCAACGCGCTGAGCAACGCACCCATCGCCGACCGTGGCGCGCCACCTGCATCGACGGCCCGCACGTCACGTGGCAGGCGCAGTGCGGCGTGGATGGCCGTCGCGTTGGTCTTGTCGAGGTAGGGCGGCGTCGCACTGGCGAACGTGACCACGGACGGCGCCACCAGCCCCACCTCGTCGCCCGCCCGGGCCGCGGCCAGCGCCAATCGCGCCGCGGCGACGGCCATCGTCGTGGCGTCCTCGTCATGGGACGCCACGGCGCGCGTCCCCCTGGCCGGCACTCCGCCGAGCGTCTCCGTGATCCGCTCCAGCCTCAGCCGGTGATGCGGAACGTGGCCTGCTGCGCTGATGATTCCTCTCATGCCGCTCCAGCCTAGGCACGACCTGACGGTGTGTCAGATTCGGTGACGCCACGCCCCGACGCCGATCAGCCGAGCCAGCGGTCCCACGTTGCCTTGATGGCGTCGAGCTGGGCAAGGGCATCGTCGCGCGCGACACTGGTGATCAGCGCCACCACCTCGGTGATGCCAAGGCCGACGAGGTGATCGAGCTTGCCCTCCGTCGGCAGCACGCCGAACGGGACGACCGCGACGTCTGCCGGGTCACGCCCCACGTCGTCACACGCTGCGGCCAGGGCAGGCAACGCCTCGGCGACGCCCTTGGTCCCGTGCGGCATCCACGCATCCGCGTGGCGTGCGGCCGCCGCCAGCCCCTTGGGTCCTGCGCCACTGCCGAACCAGATCGGGACCGACCCAGCCTGCGGTTTCGGCCACGAGAAGGTCGGCGCGAAACGGACGTGCTCGCCATCGTGGCTGGCCTGTTCATCGGCCCAGAGGGACCGCAGAGCGGTGACCTTCTCGTGGGTGACGGCGCGACGGTGTTCCCAGGCGACGCCGTGGTCAGCCAACTCCTCGCGGTTCCAGCCGTAGCCCACGCCCAGGACGAACCGACCGCCGCTGCACAGGTCCAGCGTCGCGACTTCCTTGGCCGTGATCAGCACGTCCCGAGCGGCCAGGAGACAGATCCCAGTCCCGACCCTGATCGTCGAGGTCGCAGCCGCCGCACTGGTCAGCGCAACGAACGGATCAAGCGTGCGGGCGTACTCGCGCGGCAGCGTCGCGGCCAGCGGATGCGGCGTGTCGCGGCTCACCGGGATGTGGGTGTGCTCTGGCAGGAACAACGACGAGAAACCGCGTGCCTCGGCCTCCACGGCCAGTTCCATGGGCGAGATGGTCTCGTCGGTCAGCATGGCCGTGAGGCCCAGTGTCAGATCGGTCACGAGCCTGTCCCCGCAGCCGCACGCAGGAACGCGGGCCACTCGCCGCCGCCGTGGACTTCGAGGTTGGCGCCCGAGATCCAGGAGGCTCGACTCGAGGCCAGGAAGACCGCCGCCTCGCCCACGTCGGCTGGCGTGCCCATCCGTCCAAGTGGCACGGTGGCGGCCACGCGGGCGATCCCGCCCTCGTCGCCGTAGTGCAGTGCAGCCTGTTCGGTGCGGATGAGTCCGGCGCTGATGGCATTGACGCGGACCTTCGGCGCCCACTCCACGGCGAGGGAGGCGGTCAGGCTGACCAGTCCTGCCTTGGCCGCGCCGTAGGCCGCCGTCCCGGGTGACGCACGCAGGCCGGACACCGAGCAGATGTTGACGATCGAGCCGCCCTCGGGCTGGCCCTGCATGACCGCATTGGCAGCCGTGGCAACGACGATCGGCGCCGTGAGGTTCAGGTCGATGATCCCCGACGTGAACCGCGGCGAGGCATCGGCCGCGTTCGCGTGCGGTGCACCACCGGCGTTGTTGACCAGCACGTCCAGGCGACCATGGGCGGCAACGACGTCGTTGATCAGCGCCGCAACCTGATCCGGATCACGGACGTTGCAGCTGACGAAGGCCGCCGTGCGCCCGTCCACGTCGGGCAGCTCGTCGGGCCGATTGCGACCGCAGACGACCACGGTCGCACCGCGCGACAGGAAGGCCTGGGCGATCCCGTGACCGACCCCCTTGGTCCCTCCAGTGACCAGGACGACCTGGCCGCTTGCGGCAGTCGCGTCGTCTGCCTCCATGCCGATCCCCTCTCGGTGCGCCCTGCACGGGCGGCGCCCACGTTATCTGACACATCGTCAGAAACGGGACGTCGAGGCAGCCGACCCGATCAGCGTCGGCGCATTGGCGCCCACCAGCTCTCGCGATTAGCGTCGGGTTTCTGACGGTGCGTCAGAAACCCGAGTGCCGGAGCGCCGGAGGCGACCATGGCGATCGAGTCCCAACTGGGTGACGACGGGATCGGCGAGGTCGTCATGAACGCGCCGCCGGTCAACGCGCTGACGTCGCAGGGCTGGTTCGACCTGGCCGACGCGATCACGGCGATGGGCCGCAACCCGGCCTGCCATGTCGTCGTGCTGCGGGCCGAGGGGCGTGGTTTCAACGCCGGCGTGGACATCAAGGAACTGGCCGACGATCCCGACCACGTCGGGCTGATCGGCGCCAACCGCGGCTGCTACGCCGCGTTCGCGGCCGTCTACGACTGCGAGGTCCCGGTCGTCGCGGCGATCCACGGGTTCTGCCTCGGCGGTGGCGTGGGCCTGATCGGCAACGCCGACATCATCGTGGCCGCGGACGACGCCTACGTCGGCCTGCCGGAGGTGGACCGTGGTGCCCTCGGCGCGGCAACGCACCTGTCCCGTCTGGTCCCGCAGCACAAGATGCGCGCGATGGTCTACCTGGCAGAAAACGTCACAGCCGCGCAGCTGCACAGCTTCGGCAGCATCTACGCGGTGGTCCCGCCGGCCGACCTCGTGAAGACCGCCCGTGATGTCGCGGGCGCGATCGCGGCGAAGTCGCCGACGATCATCCGCCGCGCCAAGGAAGCCCTCAACGGGATCGACCCGGTCGACGTCAAGCGGTCGTACCGGTTCGAGCAGGGCCTCACCTACGAGCTCACGCTGCGCGGCGTCGCCGACGAGGCCCGCACGGCCTTCGTCGAGAAGCGCGACGCCGACTTCGACCAGTGAGGCCACCATTGCGGGTCGATTTCACTCCAACCGGGTGGAGCAGGATCGACCCGCAACGCAACGGCCCAGTTGTGGGTCGATCCGCGACCGACCGGGTGGATCGAAATCGACCCACAATGCAGCGAGGGAGCACGTCGTGACCGAGGTACCCGCGCCGGCGCGGCCGACGGACCGCACGATGACCATCGAAGACGTGGTCGGTCGGTTGGAGTCCGGGATGACGATCGGCGTGGGCGGCTGGGGGTCGCGTCGCAAGCCAATGGCGCTGGTGCGGGCGATCGCACGCAGCGACCTGCGCGACCTCACCCTCGTCAGCTACGGCGGCCCGGACGTCGGCCTGCTGTGTGCCACGGGGCAACTCCGCAAGGTGGTGTACGCGTTCGTGTCGCTGGACTCGATCCCGCTGGAGCCGCACTTCCGCGCTGCCCGGCAGGACGGCACCGTCGAGGCCGTCGAGTACGACGAGGGCATGTTCTACTGGGGCCTGTACGCCGCGGCGAACCGCCTGCCATTCCTGCCGACGCGCGCTGGGCTGGGCTCCAGCGTGATGGACGTCAACCCTGACCTGCGCACCGTGACCGACCCGTACGCCGGTGGCGAGTTCGTGGCCGTCCCGGCGCTGACGTTGGACGCTGCGATCGTGCACACCAACCGCGCCGACAAGCGCGGCAACGCCCAGTTCCTGGGGCCCGATCCCTACTTCGACGACCTCTTCCTGCTGGCTGCAAGGCACCGTTTCGTGACCACAGAAAGGATCGTGCCCACCGGGGACCTTCTGCGCGACGCCGCGGTCCAGACGGTCAGGATCAACCGCACGATGGTCGACGGCGTCGTCGAGACCCCGGGTGGCGCGCACTTCACAACCTGTGAACCTGACTACGGCCGCGACGAGACCTTCCAGAAGCACTACGCCGCGACGGCCAGGGACGCCCAGGCGTGGGCGGACTTCCGTCGTGAGTTCATCGACGTCGACGAGGCCACCTACCAGGCCAACGTCCGCGCGCTGCAGGGAGCCTCGGCATGACCGACGTGGGCAACGCAACGGCCCAGACGTCTGCGGTGGAGACGTCTTCGACTGCGACGGCCATGAACGTCACGCGGGCCGACGTGTGTGTCATCGCCTGCGCCGAGGCCTTCCGCGGCAACGGCGCCATCGTCGCCTCGCCCATGTCCACGGTGGCCCGACTGGGCGCATTGGTCGCGCGGTGGACGTTCGAGCCCGACCTGCTGATCTCCGATGGAGAGGCACAGCTGCTGGCGGAACCGGTTCCGCTGGGTTCGGAGCCGAACGCCCCCAAGGAGGGCTGGCTGCCGTTTCGCGATGTCTTCCACGTCGTGAACTCGGGGCGCCGCCACGTCATCATGGGTGCAACCCAGATCGACCGTTTCGGCAACCAGAACATCTCCGCCCTGGGTGACTGGCGCCAGCCCAAGGTGCAGCTCCTGGGCGCGCGGGGCGCACCGGGCAACACGGCAAACCACGCGACCAGTTATTGGGTGAACGCCCACTCGACGCGCGTGTTCGTGGACAAGGTCGACTTTGCCAGCGGCGTCGGGACGGACCGTGCTGCGCAAGCTCGAGAGGTCGCCCGACATCACCACCTGCCCTTCGTCATCACCGACCTGGCGGTCCTTGACCTGCACGGTCCTGGTGCGACGATGCGCCTTCTCAGCGTCCACCCGGGTGTCGCCATCGACGACGTCATCCGCGCCACGGGTTTCCCGCTGGCGCTGCCCGACGACGATCCCGCCAAGGTCACGACGTCGAGGGAGCCCTCTCCCACCGAGCTTGCGATCATCAACCACCTCGACCCCAAGGGCCTGCGATTCCACGAGGTCCCTCGCCCCGAGGCGACCACATGACCCGCCCCATCCGTTGTGGGTGGCTCCACACCGAAATGCGGGGGGCGCAGCCACCCGCAATGGTCGTTGGTCCGCAAGGGGCGGTCTGATGCATCCGGCGCTGAGCACGGCATTCACGGAGCTCGTCGGCGTTCGGTACCCGATCGTGCAGACCGGCATGGGCTGGGTGGCTGGGCCGCGGCTGGTAAGTGCGACCACCAACGCCGGAGGGCTGGGGATCCTCGCCGGCGCAACGATGACCTACGCCGAACTCCGCGACGCCATCATCGAGGTCAAGGCACGGACCATCGCGCCGTTCGGCGTCAACCTTCGGGCCGACGCGCCGGACGCGTCCAAGCGCATCGACCTGCTGATCGAGCATGGCGTGAGAGTCGGCTCGTTCGCGTTGGCGCCAAGAGCCGACCTGATTGCCAGGCTCAAGGCCGCAGGCGTGGTCGTCATGCCGTCGATTGGACGCAAGCGCCACGCCGAGAAGGTCGTGGAGATGGGCGCCGATGCGATCCTGATCCAAGGGGGCGAGGGAGGCGGCCACACCGGCGACGTGCCCACCTCGCTGCTGCTGCCGCAGGTCGTCGACGCGGTTGGTGACCAGATCCCGATCGTCGCCGCGGGCGGTTACTTCGACGGGCGCGGCCTGGTCAGTGCGCTGGCCTATGGGGCCGCCGGAATCGCAATGGGTACGCGCTTCCTGTTGACCGATGACTCCACCGTTCCCGACACGGTCAAGGCGTTCTACCTTGAACGATCGCTGGCGGAAACGGTGCGCACGACCAAGGTCGACGGCGTGCCCCATCGCGTGCTGCGCACGGCGCTCGTGGCCGAACTTGAGGCCGCCGGCCAGCTGCGAGCGATGATCGCCGCCCTGCGCAACGCCGCTCGGTTCCGCCGGATCAGCGGCACGTCGTGGTCTGCGATGGCACGCGAGGGCCTGGCCATGAAACGATCCCACGAGCTGACCTGGAGCCAGGTCCTCATGGCGGCCAACACGCCAATGCTCCTGCGCGCCGCGATGGTCCAGGGACGGCCGGACCTGGGTGTCATGTCCAGCGGCCAGGTCGTTGGCCTGATCGACGACCTGCCGACGGTCAGCGAACTCATCAATCGCATCATGCTCCAGGCCGACGACGTGCTGAAACGGCTGAGCGGCGCCTCGGGAGCGGTCAGCGCTGTGGTGTGAGCGAGATCAGCTCGAACGTCGCGTCTTCGTTGTACTCGACGTCGCCACCGAAGGCGTTGGCGTAGCTGGTCGTGCGGCGCTCGACGCGCAGGGGCAGGCCGGTCTCGGGGTGGTACCAGGCTTCCGTCTGGCTGTGGCCGGTCACGTCGCCGCGGAGCTCGGATTCCGAGTGGTAACGGACGGCGTCGATCCGCTCCCCGCCGATGACCAGGGGCTCGATGCCGACCAGCCAGATCCTGTCGTGTGAGGAGGCGTTGGCCTCGGCGCAGGCACCCGAGTGGGGAGTGTGGCCCACGACGTCACGCCGGTCCGCCACGGTGCCGCCATCGCAGACATAGTGGCTCTCCACGGTCTGGCCGAAGAACGTGATCCAGCTGTCGTAGGCGACCTTGGTGATCGCGGGGCCTGCGTTGCACAGCGTCTGGACGACACGCTTCTCCTCCAGGATCCGGTGGTCGAGGGTGAAGTTGCACCCGTCGCCCTGTTCCAGGATCATCCAGGTCGTGTCGGGGTAGTCGTGCCGCGCTGCCGCCATCGACAGCGACTCGTAGCCGCTGGTTGCGTAGGCGTAGATGCCCTCAGCCGGCATGGCGTAGACCGCGGGACTGGCCGCCTGGTCATCCGCCGAGGACTCGGGCGAGGGATCCGACGACGCCGCCGCGGCCGGGCCGCCACCGTTGGTCGGCGCAGCTTCCTCGGACCCACCGGCCGTCGACCCGCCGGCGACAGGGCCCTCGGAGCCGGTGCCCTGGGGGGCGTCCAGCTCCGCAACGGAGCGCTCACCGCCAACGGCATCCTGCGCCGCTGGCGTGGCCGCCGCGTCGCCACCGACCTGGCCCGATCCGGGGTCTGCCGCGGCCGACGTGTCGGCGCCGGTGCCCGCGTCGCCGAACTCGATGTCGCCCAACAGGTCCTCCAGGGCAACCGTGGTCGACGAACGCGCCGTGCGGACGAAGAACACACCCGTCAGCAACAAGGACATGGCGACAAGGCCGATCACGGCCTCCATCCAGGGGCGGCGCCGCTCGCGACGCTGTTCACGCTCGATCGTGGCCCGCTGGCGGGCCGGGTCGAGTGCCATGCCGATCCTGGTCATCGTGGACTCCGAAGTCGTCGTGCACCGAGCCGGTGGGCCTACCCGAAAGTAGGTTACCTACCAATGCGTATGTTTTCTACTTGTGCGTACAGTTCTCAACGAGCTGGAGCGGGAATGGAACGACTCACGCCGAATCGGCGCAGGGAACGCACGCGCGCTGCCCTGTTGGCCGCCGGCGTGACCGTGTTCGCCGAGCGCGGCTTCCACGGCGCCTCCCTCGATGAGGTGGCCGAGGCTGCCGGCTACTCCAAGGGTGCGATCTACGACCACTTCGGCTCGAAGGACGACTTCTTCTTCGCCGTGATCGACCACGGCGCCGATTCGTGGCTGGCGCGCTTCGCGCAGTTGTTCAGCGTCGATGAGCGCCTGGATCCAACGCCGGAGAACGTGGTCGCGCGTACGTCACAGATCCTGACCGAGATGCTGCGCCCCGACCGGACCTCCGCCCTGCTCAACGCCGAGGCGTGGCTGCTGGCGCAACGCGACGAGAAGGCCCGCGAACGCCTGGCCGCCATCCAGCGCAGCCAGGTCGCCAGCCTCACCCGCTTCATCGAGGACGCCGTGACCGACTCGCCAGTGCGACTGACGCTGCCCGCCGATGCGTTCGCCAAGCTCATGATCGCGTCGAGCCGCGGCATGTCGGAGTTCTCGCTCACCGACCCCGAGTCCGGCAGCGAGGAGCTGTTCCCGCAACTGCTGCTGCTGCTCGCCAGCGCCAGCGTGGAACTCGACCCCATCCCCTGACGCAGCGGTCAGACGCGTTGCGACGCTGGCAGGCGCATGCACGCTGCACCGCGGCCGGCCTCCATCTCCAGGATGCACAGGTTGCACGGCACGCAGCCGGACTGGTCCAACTCACCGGCGACCATGCGATTGACCAGGTCCGGGTCATGCAGGAGGGCGCGGGCCATCGCCACGAACGCGAAGCCCTCGGCCATCGCCTGGTCGATCGTGGCGCGCTTGGTCACGCCGCCCAGCAGCATCAGCGGGATCCCGACATCCAGGAACGGACGTGCGAGTTCCAGCAGGAAGGCCTCGCGAAACGTCGTGTCCTCGCGCAGCACCCTCGAAGCGACCTTCAGCGTCATGGCGCGGAGCCTGTCGTCCTCCTGCTCGGCCATCCTTGGCAGCAGCGGTTCGCCACG
>Ga0326597_10001027_pt1 | contig 46502 bp, 34 predicted proteins | sample RVTome_12_FD_203789 | JGI IMG/M metagenome (GOLD analysis project Ga0326597, IMG submission 203789) | Soil microbial communities from uranium-contaminated site in the Upper Colorado River Basin, Wyoming, United States - RVT100D185 | ecosystem: Environmental > Terrestrial > Soil > Contaminated >...
CGCTGGAGACCAAGCTCCAGCTCCAGAGACTCAATCCGCGTGAGCACCTCGACGGGCATCATGCCGTCAGATTACCCCCAGTCGCACAGCCTGGCAATGGCGCCAGTCCACCCCGTGAACGCTTACCTCAAGTCCGAACGTCGGGACGACAACCTTCAACGCATTCGCGACCTCGCGGCGGCAATGCCGGTATTGGCCGCAGATCGCACTGTCTCCGAGGCCTATGGCGCTATCAAGAACCAACTCCATGCAAAGGGGCGGCCAATCCCGGAGAACGATGTCTGGATCGCCGCGATTGCCCGCACGCACCAATTGGAACTCATCACTCGCGACGACCACTTCGATGCGGTCGATGACTTGCAGTGCCGCCGCTGGTAGCAAGCCTGGTGGGCCGCGCATTCGCCGCAACGTGCTGCGCGTGGCGCGGGTGGTCGAGTACGGGGCCACGCTTCCCGCGAGCTACTTTCGTGAAACGCTGATCGAGTGCCCCAAGCGGCCTGCCGGGACGGCATGCCTGGGTCTGCTCATGGTCGAGAAACGCCCGGACGCGTCGCTGCTCGGCTTCTGCCCCGTCTGCGAGACCGATCACATCCTCGACTACAACTGGCAGGTCACACGATGGGCGCGGGGCAGGCTGGAGCGGTGTACGCGGCGGCGATCGGGGACGAGGTGTACGGCTGACGGTGCGCGGCAGCTGGATCTGGCGATGGCGGCGATCGGGCAGGCCTTCGACAGGCGTGTTGCTTGGGCCGCCAGAGCGAGATAGAATCGACAAGCATGAGCGCGACGATGTGCTATGCAACGCTGGCTCCTACGGGGAACGTCTCCGCGTCGACCCAGAGCCAGGCGCTGATTGCTCGCAGCTTACTCCGCCATTAGCCACTTGGAGGTCGCCGTGAGCACGAAGAACGTACCGCACACCGTTGGTGATCATCTCGCGTGGGCATACGCAAACCTGGCCATGGCACACGCAGCAGTGATGAAGGGCAGCACACGCTACGATCGCGTTCACTTCATGATTCGCGCCAAACTGTACAAGGGACTTCGGACTGGTTCGATGAATATGCGAACGCTACTTGATGATGAACGCGTCAAGATGACAGCGCCGCGCGGATGCGCCTATTGTGGAATGGATGTGAAGCTCAGTCTTGACCATCTCATCCCATTACATGCTGGCGGTCCCGATGTCGCAGACAACTGCGTGTGGGCTTGCACATCCTGCAATAGTTCTAAGAGGGCCACCGACATGCTTGCTTGGTGGTTTGCAGCAAGAGGCGATGTCTTCCCTCCGCTGCTCCTGATTAGAAGATATCTCAAGATCGCCTTTCAACTCGCCCAGACAGAGGGCGTGCTAGACAACGCACTTGACGATCGTCCAACTGTGCCATTCGACATGACCGCGATCCCCACGAACTACCCAGTACCCACCGCCTTGCGTCTATGGGCGACTCACGACGACGCCCGAGCGGGATGATGACCCAGATACCTCGCGCCATGTGGCCAGGCTTGAGTCCCGTCGATCGAGCCTGATCAGCGGGCAAACGAACCGGCCTCTCAGCGAGCAACCACGCCGCGTAGCGCAGTGCCTGACGCCGGTTGGCTCCGGCGACGCCACCTACGCTACCCCACCACCGCCCCCCGCATCACCTCCATCGGCGCAGCGCTGCCCGTCCACAGCCGAAACGCCTGCGCCGCCTGCGCCACCAGCATCTCCAGCCCACCCTCGGCCGGCGCGCCCGACGCCAGCGCGTGGCGGACGAGCGCCGTCTCCACGGGCCACGCGACGAGGTCGATCACCGTCGTCTCAGCGGGCACCGGCACGTCCACCGGCCACGGGCTGGCGTCGGGCGCGCCGGCGCCGCCCACGGGCGTCGCGTTGACGAGCAGGGCGGCCCCGGCGGTTCGGGCCACCACCGTGGCCGCGTTCAAGGGACCGGTGGCCAGGCGCGCGCCGGGAAAGTGGCGGTTGAGGTGGGCCGCCACCAGCGCCGCCCGCGCGCTCGATCGGTTGAGGATGTCCACGCCGTAGCCGGCCTGGAGCAGCACGCCCACCACGGCTCGCGCCGCACCGCCCGCCCCCAATACCACGGCGCGCCGCCCGCGGCCGTCGTCCAGGCCGCGCCGCCGCAGGACGTGCAACACGCCGCTGGCATCCGTGTTCTCGCCGCGCCAGAAGCCCTCGGGCGACCGGACGATGGTGTTGACGGCCCCGACGCGCCGCACGACGCCGCTCTCGTCCTCGACCAGGTTGGCCGCCGCCACCTTGTGCGGCACGGTCACGTTGACGCCGGCCAGCTCGCCGGCCCGCAGCGCGTCCATGACCTCGCCGAAAGCGCCGGGCGGCGTCGGACGGAGGACGTAGCGCGCGTCCATGCCCAGCGCGTCGAACGCGGCCTGGTGCATGGCGGGCGAGAGGCTGAAGCCCAGGGGCCAGCCGACGAGAGCGTACATGCGCGTCACGGCGATAACGCTAGCACGGAGGGAGGTCGCGCGAGAGGCGAAGCACGATGGGAAGACTGCGCGGTTGGCCGAGGGGCGCGGTGCCCATCGTGGCCTCGTGGCGGGAACGGGTTCACAATGGCGCCACGCGGTGCATGGGCGTCTTCGCGCGTACGCCCCAGCGGAAGGAGCAGCAACCGCCGATGACGCTGATCGTGAACCCATGGCATTGGCTGACGCCCGACGGCGAGCTGCCTACGGATGCGCCGATCATCCGCCGCAACGTCCTACGCGTGGCGCGGGTCATCGAGTACGGGGCCACGCTCCCGCCCAACGGCATGCGCGAAACGCTGATCGAGTGCACCAAGCGGCCAGCCGGAAAGGCATGTCGAGGGCTGCTCTGGGTCGAGAAGCTGCCGGACGACTCGCTGCTCGCGTACTGCCCCGGCTGCGAGACGGATCAGATGTTGGTCCACACCTGGCAGGAGACGCAGTGGGCAGAGGGCCAAGCGGAGCCGCTGGTGCTGCAGAGCGGTGGCGGCGGTGGCGAGGAAAGCGGATGACCGGTGGGGCTGACGCCAGGCAACGACGAGGAACCTTCGCATGATCACCGGTGAGATCAAGGGCCAGATCGATCGCATCTGGGACGCCTTCTGGTCCGGCGGCATCTCGAACCCGATCGAGGTGATCGAGCAGCTCACGTACCTGCTCTTCATCCGGCGCCTCGACGACCTGCACACGCTCGAGGAGAACAAAGCCGCGCGGCTCAAGATCCCGATGGAACGTCGGATCTTCCCCGAGGGCGAAGACGGCAAGGGCCGCGCCTACGAGGACCACCGCTGGTCGCGCTTCAAGCACTTCGCGGCCGCCGACATGTTCACCGTCGTCGGCGAGCACGTCTTCCCGTTCCTGCGCACCGACCTCGCGAATCAGCTGGGCAACGTGGACTCCGCCTACGCCAGCCACATGAAGGACGCGCGCTTCACCATCCCGACGCCGGCGCTGTTGGTGAAGGTGGTCGACCTGCTCGACCGCGTGCCCATGGAGGATCGCGACACCAAGGGCGACGTCTACGAGTACATGCTGGCCAAGATCGCCACCGCCGGGCAGAACGGCCAGTTCCGCACGCCGCGCCACATCATCAGGCTGATGGTCGAGCTGACCGCGCCGCGGCCCAGCGACGTGATCTGCGACCCCGCCTGCGGCACAGCGGGCTTCCTGGTGGCGGCAGGCGAGTACTTGCGCGAGTGGTACCCGACCCTGCTGCACGACGCGGCGCAGAGCGAGCACTTCCACCACCGCATGTTCCACGGCTTCGACTTCGACAACACGATGCTGCGCATCGGCAGCATGAACATGCTGCTTCACGGCGTGGAGAGCCCGAACATCCGTTATCGCGACTCGCTGTCGGAGGACCACGCGGGCGAGGAGGAGCGGTACACGCTGGTCCTGGCCAACCCACCCTTCGCCGGCAGCTTGGACTACGACAACACGGCCAAGGACCTGCTCCAGATCGTGAGGACCAAGAAGACGGAGCTGCTCTTCCTAGCGCTCTTCCTCCGCCTGCTGCGTCCTGGCGGCCGCGCGGCCGTGATCGTGCCCGACGGCGTGCTGTTCGGCTCGAGCAGGGCGCACAAGGAGCTGCGCCGCATCCTGGTGGAGGACCAGAAGCTCGACGCTGTGGTCAAGCTCCCTGGCGGCGCGTTCCGGCCCTACGCGGGCGTCTCCACCGCCATCCTCTTCTTCACCAAGACCAACTCCGGCGGCACCGACCGAGTCTGGTTCTACGACGTGCAGGCGGACGGCTGGAGTCTCGACGACAAGCGCGCGCCGCTGCTCCCCGAGGGCAAGCTCGGCCCGGTCCGCGTCCAGGACGACCCGGACGGCCGGCAGACGGTGTCGACCATCGAACTCGCGCCGGAAGAGCACGCCAAGAACAACCTCCCCGACGTGCTGGCGCGCTGGCCGAAGCGCGACGGCGCCGAGCGAGACCGCCCGCGCACCGCGCAGAGCTTCTGCGTGCCGAAGCACGACATCGCGGAACAAGGCTACGATCTGTCGCTCAACCGGTACAAGGAGGTGGTGCACGAGGAGGTCGAGCACCGGCCGCCGAAGGAGATCATCGCCGAGCTGTGGGAGATCGAGGAGGAGATACAGCGGAGGTTGCGGGAGTTGGAGGGGATGCTGGGGTGAGCACCCCGGCAAACTGGCGACTCGTGGCCCTCGGTGACGTGTGTGAGTTCAGGTATGGCAAGAGTCTGCCTGAGGCCAACCGCTCAGGGGGAGACGTTCCAGTGTTCGGTTCTAATGGTGAAGTAGGCAGACACAATGAGGCAATCACCCGTGGGTCAACTATCATTGTCGGCCGAAAGGGATCATTCGGTGAAGTCAACTACTCGGTCACTTCTTGCTGGCCAATCGACACTACTTACTACGTTGATCAGACAGCCACGGCGGCGGATCTTCGGTGGCTGTCCTATCGACTTTCTGCTCTCGGTCTCAATCAACTCAATCGGGCGGCTGCAGTTCCAGGACTGAATAGGGACGATGCGTATCGTCAGCGCCTGTTGCTCCCCCCCCTCCCCGAACAACGCCGCATCGCCGCCATCCTGGACCACGCGGACGCGCTGCGGGCCAAGCGCCGCGCGGCGATCGCCAAGCTCGACGAGCTGACGCAGGCGATCTTTCTCGAGATGTTTGGGGATCCTGCAGAAAATCCACGAGGACTCCCTGTTCGGAAGATGATTGATCTGGTCGATAGAGCGCGACCAATCAGTTACGGCATTCTGATGCCTGGACCCGATCAGGAGAAAGGTGTGAAGTACATTCGCGTAGTTGATATGCAAGATGGTGGTATTGAGTTGTCTGGCATCCGGCAAACGACCGAGTCCATCTCAAATTCCTTTCGGCGCTCTCTACTCGCCCCAGGAGATCTAGTGATGTCAATTCGAGGTCACGTCGGGCGGACTGCGATTGTTCCCGCTTCGCTTGACGGAGCAAACATTACACAGGATACTGCTCGACTTGCGATCACTGACGCAGATCCTGTCTTTGTTCGGGAGCACCTACGAACGCCGGGAGTCCAACGCTGGATGGCGAAACACATCAAGGGAGTTGCAGTGCGTGGAATTAATCTCAGTGATGTCAAGTTGATTCCAGTCATGTTGCCTGAGCTTGGAGAGCAGCGAGCATTTTCACGACGTGCCACTGTCGCCGAAACGCTGAACAGGTCTCTACGCGCCACGTCCTCTGAACTCCACCACCTCTTCGCCTCCCTCCAACACCGTGCCTTCACCGGCCAGCTCTGATCCTCCACCATGCCCGCCTTCGCCCCCCGCTTCACCATCACGAACGCCATCACCGCCGCCCTCACCGGCATCGAACGCGCCCGCGGCTTTCTCGAGGCGGCCACCCTGTCGGATGCGTGGATCGAGCGTATGAGCCAGCGCGCGCTGCTGCTGGAGGCGCACCATACCACGCACATCGAGGGCACCCAGCTCACCCTGAACGAGGCGGCGCGGCTGTGGGCAGGCGGGGAGGTGCCTGGCGCCGACCGCGATGACGTGCGCGAGCTGCTCAACTACCGCGGCGCGTTCAACCTGGTGGCGCAGTACCTGGGCAGCGGCGAGCCGATCACCGAGGCCCTGATCCGTGAGATCCACAGGCGCCTCGTCTTGGGCGTGCGCGGCGGGGCGGCGCAGCCGGGGCAGTACCGCCGGACCCAAAACTACGTCGTGAACAGCCGCACACGCGAGGTCCTCTACACCCCGCCGCCGCCCGAGCAGGTGGCGCCGCTCATGGCCAAGCTCATCGCCTGGCTGGGCGCGGACACCGACGTCCATCCGGTGCTGGCGGCGGGCATCGCGCAGTTCCAGCTCGTGCACATCCACCCCTTCGTGGACGGCAACGGCCGCACGTCGCGGCTGCTCTCCACGCTCTGCCTGTACCGCTCGGGGTACGACTTCAAGCGGCTGTTCACCCTCAGCGAGTACTACGACCGCGATCGCCACGCCTTCTATCAGGCCATCCAGGGCGTGCGCGAGCAGGGCATGGACCTGACCGGGTGGCTCGGGTTCTTCGTGGGAGGGCTGGCCGTGCAGATGGAGGAAGTCAAGATGCGCGGCGAGCAAGTGATTCGACAAGACGTGATCGCCCGCGAGCAGGGGTTGAACGAGCGGCAGAGCCTGGCCATCGAGCGCCTGCTCCAGGCCGGCCGGATGGACATTCGCGACTTCGAGTCGCTCTGTCCCGGCGTCAGCCGCCGCACCCTGCAGCGCGACCTCGCCGCGCTCGAGGCCCGGGGGCTGATCACGCACGAGGGCATGACCAACCGACTCGTCTACCTGCTGGCGATCGAGCTATGACACACTTGCGACACAACTTGCGACAAGCTCGCGACACGACTCGCGACATCGCGCCCGAGTGTACCGCCATGACGTTCACCCTGTGGCCAAGCCGCCCATGACCCAGTTCGCCTTCCTCCAGCGCGAATGGCCGGCCGTCTTCGAGGCGGCGACACGCGCGGAAGCCGCCGTTCACGCCGACCCGCGCACGGCCTGCTTCTACGCCCGCCGCACCCTGGAGCTGGCGGTGGGCTGGGCGTACAAGTACGACCCCGCGCTCCGCCTCCCCTACCAGGACAACCTCTCCGCCCTGATCCACGAGCCCAGCTTCAAGCAGGCCGTCGGCGAGGCCGTGTTCGCCAAAGCGCGGGTGATCAACACCCTGGGCAACCGCGCCGTGCACAGCCACCGCCCCGTGCCGGAGTCCGACGCGCTGGCGGCGCTGCGCGAGCTGTTCCACGTGGCCTACTGGTTCGCCCGCGGCTACGGGCGCCAGACCCGACCCGACCCGGGCCTCGCCTTCGACGCCGCCGCCCTGCCCCGGCCAGAGCGTGCGGCAGCGCAGACCGCCGAGCAGCTGCAGGCGCTGCACGCCCGGCTGCGGGCCCAGGATGAGGACCTGGCGGCGCTTCTGGCTGACAAGGACGCGCTCGACGCGGAGCTCAAGCGCCTGCGGGCTGAGGTCGCGGCGGCGAAGAAGGCGGCCGCGGCGCGGCCGGACACGCACGACTACTCCGAGGCCGAGACGCGCGACGCGTTTATCGACCTGCTGCTGAGGGAGGCGGGCTGGCCGCTCGACCAGCCCTCCGACCGCGAGTACGAAGTTCAGGGCATGCCCAACGCCCACGGCAAGGGCTACGTGGACTACGTGCTCTGGGGCGACGACGGCAGGCCGCTGGGGCTGGTCGAGGCCAAGCGCACGCGCCGCGATCCGCGCGCCGGCCAGCAGCAAGCGAAGCTGTACGCCGACTGCCTGGAGCGGCAGTTCGACCGGCGGCCGGTCGTCTTCTACTCCAACGGCTACGAGCACTGGCTCTGGGACGACGCCCGCTACCCGCCGCGCCGCGTCGAGGGCTTCTACAAGCCGGTAGAGCTGGAGCTCCTCATCCAGCGGCGCGAGACCCGCCGCTCGCTGGCCCAGGCGACGATCGATCCGGGCATCGCCGAGCGCCACTACCAGACGCGGGCCATCCGCCGCATCGCCGAGGCGTTCGAGCGCGACCACGACCGCAAGGCGCTCCTGGTGATGGCCACCGGCGCCGGCAAGACGCGCACGGTGATCGCCCTCGCCGACGTGCTCATGCGCTGCAACTGGGCCAAGCGCGTGCTCTTCCTCGCCGATCGCGTGGCGCTGGTCAACCAGGCCGTCAACGCCTTCAAGCGCCACCTGCCGGACGCCTCGCCCGTGAACCTGGTGACCGAGAAGGATGGGGAGGGGCGCGTCTACGTCTCGACGTACCCGACCATGATGGGCCGGATCGACGAGGCGGCCGACGGACAACGGCGCTTCGGGGTCGGGCATTTCGACCTCGTGGTCATCGACGAGGCGCACCGCTCGGTCTTCCAGAAGTATCGCGCCATCTTCAACTACTTCGACGCCCTGCTCGTGGGCCTCACCGCCACGCCCAAGGACGAGGTGGACCGCAACACCTACGGCCTGTTCGACCTCGAGGACGGCGTCCCCACCGACGCCTACGCGCTCGACGAGGCCGTGCGGGACGGCTTCCTGGTGCCGCCGCGCGCGGTCTCCGTGCCGCTCAAGTTCCAACGCGAGGGGATCGCGTACGAGGAGCTGCCCGAAGACGACAAGGACCAGTGGGACGCGCTGGAGTGGGACGACGAGGGCAACGTCCCCGACCGCGTCGAGGCGGCGGCCGTCAACCAGTGGCTCTTCAATAAGGACACCGTGGACAAGGTGCTTGAGCACCTGATGACGCGCGGCCTCAGGGTCGCGGGCGGCGATCGGCTGGGCAAGACGATCGTCTTCGCCAAGAACCAGCAGCATGCCGAGTTCATCGCTGAGCGGTTCGACGCCAACTACCCGCACCTGAAGGGCGCGTTCGCGAGGGTCATCACCTTCAAGACCGAGTACGCCCAGAGCCTGATTGACGACTTCTCGATCAAGGACAAGGCGCCGCACATCGCCATCTCGGTGGACATGCTGGACACCGGCATCGACGTGCCGGAGGTGGTCAACCTGGTCTTCTTCAAGCTCGTCCGGTCCAAGACCAAGTTCTGGCAGATGCTGGGCCGCGGCACGCGCCTCTGCCCGGATCTCTTCGGGCCGGGGCAAGGCAAGGAGCACTTCTTCGTCTTCGACTACTGCCAGAACCTAGAGTACTTCAGCCAGGACATCCCCGGCACGGAGGGCCACACCGTCGAGTCCCTGGCGAAGCGCCTCTTCCACGCACGACTGGACCTAATCGCCGCCCTCGACGGCCGCTCGGACAGGGTGCTGGCCGGGCTGGTCAAGGAGGCAACGTCCACTTTTGGCGACCCAAGGACGCCATCGGAGGTGCGAGGGGCCGTCGCCGAGTTGCTGCAGCGAGAGGTCGCGGCCATGCGGCTCGACAACTTCGTCGTGCGGCCGCACCGGCGCCTGGTCGAGAAGTACGCCCAGCCCGAGGCGTGGTTGGCGCTGGCCCGCGAGGCCCTGGCAGAGCTCTCCCATGAGGTGGCCGGGCTCCCCACGGAGCTCGATCCCGAGACCGAGGAGGCCAAGCGCTTCGACCTGCTCGCCCTCAGCCTTCAGCTTGCCCTACTGCGATCCGATCCCGGCTTCGAGCGATTGCGCGACCGCGCGAAGGAGATCGCAGGCCTGTTGGCCGAGAAGGACGCCATCCCCACGGTGCGGGAGCAGATGCCCCTCATCCAGGACGTGCAGACGGACGAATGGTGGCAGGACGTCACGGTGCCCATGCTCGAGGCGATGCGCCGCCGCCTTCGCGCGCTGGTGCAGCTGATCGACCGGCGCCAGCGCCGGGTCGTCTACGTCGACTTCGAGGACTTCCTTGGCCCCGAGGCCGAAGTGGTCCTACCCGGTACCGCGGTCGGCACCGACCTTGCCAAGTTCCTCGCGAAGGCGCAAGCGTTCCTGCGCCAGCACCTCGACCACGTCGCCGTCGCCAAGCTCCGAACAAACCGCCCGCTCACCGGCTCCGACCTATCCGAGTTGGAGCGCCTCCTCAGCGAGAGCGGCGCCGGCGACACGGAAGCCATCCACCGCGCGGCGGCGGATGCCCAGGGTCTCGGGCTGCTCGTCCGCTCGCTCGTGGGGATGGATAGGGCAGCCGCCAAGGACGCGCTGGCCGGCTTCACGCAGGGCAGGACGCTGACAGCGAACCAGCTGGAGTTCGTCAACCTCATCGTGGACCATCTCACCGAGCACGGTGTGGTGGAACCGGCACGGCTCTACGCGTCGCCGTTCACGGACATCACGCCCCACGGACCGGATGGCCTGTTTGGCGGGATCGAGATGGACAAGCTCATGCTCGTTCTGGACACCGTGCGCGCGACGGCGATCGCCGCATGACCCGCCGAAGGCGCCGGGCGGCGTCGGACGGAGGACGTAGCGCGCGTCGATGCCCAGCGCGTCGAACGCGGCCTGGTGCATGGCGGGCGATAGGCTGAAGCCCAGGGGCCAGCCGACGAGGGCATAGGTAGCGGTCACGCCCCGAACGCTAGCACCCGACGGGGCGCGGCGGGAACGCGAGGCCCCGCAGCCCGTCGCCCGGTCCGCGACCCATGCAGCGGGCTCGGCTCCTGCGCCCGCCATCGGCTACCATGCGCCGGCCTCGCTCGATGCCGCCCACGGAGGTCTGGTGCCGCACGCGATCCCCACCCTCCCCACCCACGTCGCCACGCGCTACGCCGTCCCGCTCCGGGAGGGCGGCTCGCTGCCGGCCGTGGTGGACACCGAGGAGGGCGGCCTCTACGTCGTGAAGTTCCGCGGCGCCGGCCAGGGCGAGAAGGCCCTGGTGGCCGAGCTGATCGTCGGGCTGCTGGCCACGCGCTTGGGCCTGCCCATGCCGGAGCTGGCTCTGGTCGACGTCGACACCGCGTTTGGGCGGACCGAGCCGGATCCCGAGATCCAGGAGCTGCTGCGCCGCAGCCATGGCCTCAACGTCGGCCTGCGCTACCTGGACGGCGCGTTCAACTACGACCCGCGCGTGGCCGAGGGGCTGGTCCCCGCGGAGCTGGCGGCCGACGTCGTCTGGCTGGACGCGCTGGTGTCCAACGTCGACCGCACGCCGCGCAACCCCAACCTGCTCATCTGGGAGCGCATAGCGTGGCTGATCGACCACGGCGCCGCGCTCTACTTCCACCACGACTGGGCGACGGCCGACGACGCCCGCGCCCTTCGCCCCAGCCCCGGCATTGCCGACCACGTGCTCCTGCCGCTGGCGGGCGATCCCCTGGCGGCGGACCAGCGGCTGGCCGGCCGTCTGGACGCGGCGATCCTGGAGGGCATCCTGGCCCAGGTGCCCGACGACCTGCTCCTGCCGCCCGGCGAGCCGCCGCCGCCCGGCCTGCCCACGCCCGCCGCCGTGCGCGCCGCCTACGTGCGACATCTGGCGCTCCGCCTGGACACGCCGCGCGCGTTCGCCGCCGATGCGGCCGAGCGGTGGCGCGCGCTCCAACCCGCGACGCGAGGCCGCCAGCCATGAGCGCCCCCGGCGCGCCCTGGCATGACTTCGCCTACGCGTGGATCCGCGCCGTGCCGCACGTGCACCTGGACACCGGCGCGACGGTCGGGGTGGTGGTGCACGCGCCCACTGCCGCCTACCTGGGCGCGCACGTCATCGACGACCCGGCGGCGCTGCGCGTCCTGGCTCCCGGCATCGACCAAGCGCTCCTGGCGCGCGCACTAGCCATGATCGACGGCATCGCGCGGGGCGACGCGGCCTGCGGGGCCCTCGCCGCGCTACCGGCTTCCGAGCGCTTCCACTGGCTGACCGCGCCGCGCTCCGCCGTGGTGCAGCCGTCCGCCGTGCACGTCGGCCGGACCCACGACCCCGCCGCGACCCTGGATCGGCTGTTCGCCCTTTGCCGCGCGCAGGGTGGGTTGGAGTAGCATCCGTTGCGGGCCGCGCCGGGCGCGTCCCGTCGGCGGTGTTCCGGTCCCAGCGCCTCGCCTCAGCCGTCTTCCGGGCCGAGATCTCCGCGCCCGCGTTCGCCCCCCGCGGCCGGCTCAAAGCGCACATCGGCGCCCAGCGCGCCCAGCGCCGCCGCAAAGCCCGGGTACGAGTCGCCGATCCGCTCGGCGTCCGTGATCACCGTCTGGCCTTCGGCCACCAGCCCGGCCACCGCCAGCGCCATGACCACCCGATGGTCGTCCCGGCCCTCAACGCGCGCGCCCCGCAGCGGCGTCGGCCCGTGGGCGACGAACCCGTCCGGCCGGGCGGTGATGTCGGCGCCCATGGCGCGCAGGCCGTCGACCATGGCCGCGATGCGGTCCGTCTCCTTGACGCGCAGCTCGGCGGCGTCCTCCAGCACGGTGGTGTCGGCGGCCTGGGTGGCCAGGACGGCCAGGAGCGGAAGCTCGTCGACGGCCCGCGGCACCAGCGCGCCGCCGACGCGCACGCCGCGCAGCGGGCCGTACGCCGCGTGCAGCGTGGCCACCGGCTCGCCGCAGAGCACCGCCAGGTCGTCCAGGCGGAGGCGCGCGCCCATCCCAGACAGGATATCGAACAGGCCGGTGCGCCCTGGGTTGGCGCAGACGCCGGCAAGCGCGATGTCCGAGCCGGGCACCAGCGTGGCGGCCGCGACCAGGAACGCCGCAGCGCTCGGGTCCTCCAGGACCGGGTATCGGCCGCCGAATGGCGGCGCGAGGCGCGCGACCGGCCCCTCGAGCTGCGATTCCGCAGCGCCCCATCGCACCGGTGCGCCCATGCCGGCCAGCAGGCGCTCCGTGTGGTCCCGCACGGCGGACGGGTAGCGCACGCTCGTCATGCCCTGTGCGTTCAGCGCCGCCAGCAGCACCGCGCTGCCCACCTGGGCGCTGGCACGCCCGAGTTGGATGTCGGCGCCGCGCAGCCCGCCCGGCGCGGGCAGCCCGCGGAGCGGCGCGTGGCCGTCCATAGCGCGAACATCGGCGCCCATGGCGACCAGCGGGTCGACGACGCGCGCCATCGGGCGGGCGCTGAGGCCGGGGGCACCCGAGAGCGTGAACGCCCGCTGCTGGCCGGAGAGCAGGCCGGCGAGCAGGCGCATGGTGGTGCCGGAGTCGCCGCAGTCGAGCGCGACCGGCGGGCCGCCCAGCCCGCGAACGCCCAGGCCGTACACCACGGCCTCCGTCGGCGACGGCCGGTCGATGCGCGCCCCGAGCGCGACGAGCGCGTCCAGGGTGCGCTGGACGTCGCCGCACGGGGACAGGTTGTCGATGGTCGTGGTGCCCTCGGCCAGGGCCGCGAGCATGAGCACGCGGTGCGAGAGCGACTTGTCGCCGACGAGGGCGGCGGTGCCTAGAAGCGGCCCGCCGGGGCGGACGCGGAGGACGAGCGGTTTGGGAACGCTCAGCGGCTGACGGTCTCGGCCATGGCCAGCACGCGCTTGGCGGGCTGGCGCGCCTCCTGACAGCGCTCGCCGCGGCCGCGGCGGTCGCGGCGATCCCCAGAGCGGTCCTCGCCCAGGACCGCCTCGAGCAGCCGATAGGCCCCGATGAGCCGACCGGCCTCGTGTTGGTCGTAGTAGCCTGCCGATGTTGGCTTGCTCATGGAGGTGATCCCTTCGTGAAAGCGAACGCCGGATGGCTCCGGCTGTGGTCGTTTGGTTCGTTGTCGATTATGACGGACCCAACCCGGGATCGGATACGGTTTACGCCACATCAGCGCCTGCTTCGCGCCACGATTCGCACCCGCCCCGACCGGCGATGTCGATCCGCCTGGCGCCGGCGACCGGCCCTCCGTACCATTGCCGCGTGACCGCACCCGCCCTCGTCGCCCATGCCGTCCGCTTGCCCCAAGGCTGCGACCCGCTGGCCCTGCTCGCGCTGACGGGCGCGGCCGAAGGCGAGCGGGCGTTCTGGTCGGCGTTCGACAGCCGCGTGGCCATGGCGGCCATCGGCGCCGCGGACGTTGCGTCCGCCGCCGGGCCAGGGCGCATGGCGGCCATCGCGCGCCACATTGCGGCCACGCGCGACCGCTTGATGCACGCCGGCGACGCTCCGGCCGACGTGCGGTGGCTCGGCGGCTTCGCCTTTGCGCCCGCGCCACCGCTGGACCCTTGGGCCGCGTTCGGCGCGGCGCGGTTCGTCTTGCCCGAAGCGCTCGTCGTGCGGCGCGGCACCTCCGCGCACTTGACGGCCTTTGGTCCGGCCGATCAGGCCGGGCGCGTGGCCGCCCGCGCACGCGCGCTGGCCGAGCAGCTGGCGGCCTGGCCGCGCGACGAGCCGGCCTCGACGCATGCGCCGCCCGGCCCGCCGGCCGCCGGCTTCGACATCGCAATCGACGCCGACGCCCTGGCGTCTCGCCTCGGCGAGGCGGTTGGCGCGATACGGCGCGGTGAGGCGGCCAAGGTGGTCCTGGGCGTGACGCACGAAGTGCCGCTGGTCGCGGCACCCGACGCCGTCGCGCTCCTTTCGGCCATGGCCTCCGGCGCGCCCGGCTGCACCCGCTTCCTGGTCGCGCCTTCAGCCGATGGCGCCCTCATCGGCGCGACGCCCGAGCGCCTGGTCGCGGTCGCCGGGCGGCGGCTGCGCACGATGGCCCTGGCCGGCACTGCGCCACGCGGGCACGACGCGCGAGCCGACGCGGCGTTCGGCCGCGCGCTCCTGGCCAGCGCCAAGGACCGCGCCGAGCACGCCCATGTGGTCACGGCCATCCGCGAGGACCTGGCGGGCGCGGACGTCGCCTCTGGCGAGCTGCCGCGGCTGCGGCGGCTGGCCACGCTGCAGCACCTGGAGACGCCCATCCACGCACGCCTTCCCGCGCGCGGCGACGTGCTGGCCGAGGCGGCGCGGCTCCACCCGACGCCGGCGCTGGGCGGGCGGCCGCGCGCCACGGCGCTCGCGCTCATCGACCGGCTCGAGACCGAATCGCGCGGCTGGTTCGGGGGCGCCGTTGGCTGGCTGGACGGCCGCGGCGACGGCGATCTGGCGGTGGTCATCCGCTCGCTGCTGCTCTGCGGCAGCACCGCCACCGCGTTTGCCGGCGCGGGCCTGGTGGCCGACTCCGACCCCGTCGCCGAGGCGCACGAGATCGCCCTCAAGCTGCGCGCCGCGTTCGCGCCGATCGCGGCCCTGGCCGCCGGCGCCGGCCAGCCCGCGTGACCGCCCCGCCCGCCAACCGCAACGCGCTCTGGGCGCGCGTGCTCGTCGACGAGCTCATCCGGGGCGGAACGGCGCACGCGTGCCTCTCGCCCGGCTCCCGCTCCGCGCCGCTGGCGCTGGCCCTGGCCGAGCGCGCCGGCGCCGGCGGCGACCTGACGCTCTCCGTCCACCTGGACGAGCGCTCCGCCGCGTTCTTTGCGCTCGGCCACGCGCGGGCGAGCGGCCGGCCGGTCGTCCTGGCTTGCACGTCGGGCAGCGCCGGGGCGCATTACCTCCCGGCTGTCGTCGAGGCCCACTACAGCCGCGTCCCGCTCGTGCTCCTCACGGCCGACCGCCCCCCGGAGCTGCGCGGGATCGGCGCGTGGCAGACCATCGACCAGCTGGCGCTCTTCGGCCCCTACGTCCGCTGGCGCGCCGAGCTGCTCCCCGCCGCGCCCGACGCCGCCCTGCTGCGCGACGCACGCTACCGCGCCGCACGCGCCGTGGCCCTGGCCCGCGGCCGCATGGGCGGCGACGGTCCGGGCCCCGTCCACCTGAACGTGCCCTTCCGCGAGCCCCTGGACGCGGCGCCGGTGCTGGGCGACGTGCCGGCCGACGTCGCCTCGGCGGCGCTGGCGGCAGTGGGCCGGGACGGCGGCGCGCCGCTCGTCAGCGTGCCCGAGCCCGCGCGCCGCCTGGCCCAGGCCGACGTCGACGCGCTGGCCGACCGCATGGCGTCAGAGGGCCGCGGGCTGATCCTGGCCGGCGGGCTGGACGCGCCCGCCGGCTACCACTCGGCCGTCAGCGCGCTGGCGGAAGCGGTCGGTTGGCCCATCCTGGCCGAGCCGACGGGCGGCCTGCGCTTCGGCCGCCACGACCTGACCCGCGTGATCACCGGCTACGACGCGGCCGTCCGAAGCCCGACCTGGTCCGTGGCCAACGCGCCCGGAGTGGTCCTCCGCCTGGGCGCCAGCTTTGCCTGGAAGCACGTGGCGGAGTACCTGGCGCGGCATCCGGCCGCCCACCAGGTGGTGGTCGATCCGCACGGGACATGGGACGACCCGACCCACCTGGCAGCCGAACGCCTTGCCTGCGATCCCGAATGGTTGTGCCGCGCGCTGGCGGAGGCCATGCGGCAGCGGACGGCGCGCGTCCAGCAGCGCGCCGAGCCTGCCGCCCGCTGGCAGGCGGCCTGGTCCGCCGCGCGCGCGGCGGCGGCGCGCACGCGCGCCGCGCTGTCCGCCGGCGAGCCGGCCGCGGCGGGAACGGCGTGGCTCTATCCGGTCGTCCTGGACGCGCTGCCGGAGGGCGGGCTGCTGTGGGCGGCCAACAGCATGGCGGTGCGCGACTTGGACGCCTGGACCGGCGCTGTCCCCAAGGCCATCCGCGCCATGGCCAGCCGCGGGGCGGCCGGGATCGACGGGACGCTCTCCACCGCCCTCGGCGCCGCCTTGGCGAGTGGGCAGCCGGCCGTCCTCGTGGCCGGCGACCTGGCGTTCCTCCACGATGCGGGTGGCATGGCCGCCGCGCGCCTGCCGGGCATCGACCTGGCCATCGTCGTGGTCGACGACGACGGCGGCGGCATCTTCGAGTACCTGCCCTCGGCAGCCACGGACCGTCCCGCGTTCGAGCAGCTCTTCGCCACGCCGCAGCGCGCCGACCTCGCCGCCGCGTGCCGCGTATACGGCGTCCCGTGCACGACGGCCGCCACGCCCGCCGAGCTGCGCCGGGCACTGTCCGCGCATGCAGGTCGGGTGCGCGTCGTCGTCGTGCCGGTCGAGCGCGCGGCCAACACGGCGGCCCACCGCGCCTACTGGCGCGCGGTGGCGGCCGAGCTGGGCGACGGCGCGGGGCGCGGGTGAGCGAGCCGCGGATCACGCCGCTCCACGCGGTTAGGCTGTGCGACGGCCCGCCGGCCCGCCGGCCGCTCGTGCTCCTGCACGGCTTCACCGGCGACGCGTCGACGATGGTGCGCCTGGCCGAGGCCATCGCGGAGGACGGCCCGTCCCGCGCCATCTGGGCTGTGGAACTGGTCGGCCACGGGCGATCGCCGGCGCCGGACGACCCCGCCGCCTGGACGGTGCCGGCCCATGCCGCCTCGGTCGCGGCTGCGATGGCCGCCCGCGGCGTTGAGCGCGCCGTCTGGCTGGGCTACTCGCTGGGCGGGCGCGTGGCCCTGACGCTGGCCGCCAGCAGCGCCCAGCTCGTCGACGCGCTGGTCCTCGTCGGGGCCTCGCCCGGCCTGGCCGACGCGGCCGAGCGCGCCGCACGGCGCGCGGCCGACGAGGCCCTGGCCGCAGCCGTCATGCGCGACGGCGTGCCGGCGTTCGTCGAGCGCTGGATGGCGCACCCGCTGTTCCAAACGCAGGCGCGCCTGGGCGCGGAGCACCTGGCGGCCATGCGCGCCCAGCGCCTGGGCAACCGCGCCCCGGCGCTGGCCGCCAGCCTGCGCGGCGCGGGCACGGGCGCCATGGCGCCGCTCTGGGACGCGCTCCCGCGAGTCCAGGCACCCGCGCTGCTCGTCGCCGGCGCGCTGGACGCCAAGTTCCGCGCCGTCGCCGACGCCATGGCGGCCAGGCTCCCGCGCGCGGTGCGCGCGGACGTTGCCGGGAGCGGCCACGCCGTGCCCGTGGAGGCGCCGGCCGGGCTGGCCGCGGCCGTCGTCCGGTTCCTCGCCGGCGCGCACGGGCGGGTAGAATGACCGGCGCGCATGACAGCCACCGGCGCGACCCAGGAGAGCCCGTTTCATGAGCACCGACGCGCCCGTCGCATGGCGCAGCATCAAGCCGTTCGAGGACATCCGCTTCGAGAAGGCGGAAGGGATTGCCAAGGTCACCATCGACCGGCCCGAGGTGCGCAACGCCTTCCGCCCGCAGACCGTGGTCGAGATGATCGAGGCCTTCGACCTGGCCCGCGACGATCCCGAGGTCGGGGTCGTGGTCCTGACGGGCGAGGGGCCGGAGGCGTTCTGCGCCGGCGGCGACCAGCGCGTGCGCGGCAAGGGCGGGTACATCGACGCGGGCGGCGTGCCCCGCCTCAACGTGCTGGACCTGCAGATGCGCATCCGGCGGCTGCCCAAGCCGGTGGTGGCCATGGTCGCCGGCTACGCCATCGGCGGCGGGCACGTGCTGCACGTGGTGTGCGACCTGACGATCGCCGCGGACAACGCGCGCTTCGGCCAAACGGGCCCGCGCGTCGGCAGCTTCGACGGCGGCTTTGGGTCGAGCTTCCTGGCCGCCAGCGTCGGCCAGAAGAAGGCGCGCGAGATCTGGTTCCTGTGCCGCCAGTACGACGCCCGCCAGGCCCTGGACATGGGCCTGGTCAACGCCGTGGTGCCGCTGGCGGAGCTGGAAGCCACGACCGTGCAGTGGTGCCGCGAGATGCTCGCCCTCAGCCCGCTGGCGCTGCGGCTCCTCAAGATGAGCTTCAACGCCGAGCTGGACGGCCAGGCCGGCCTCCAGCAGCTGGCCGGCGACGCCACGCTCCTGTACTACCTCACCGAGGAGGGCACCGAGGGCAAGGAGGCCTTCCTGGAGAAGCGCACGCCCGACTTCGGCCAGTTCCCGCGCTTCCCGTGACCCCCGCGCTCTCGGCCTGGTGGCTGGCCGCGCGGCCCAAGACGCTGACGGCGTCCATCGCGCCCGTGGCCGTCGCGACGGCGCTGGCTTACGCCGCCGGCGCGTTCCACGCCGGTGCCGCCCTGGCGGCGCTGGCCGGGGCGCTGCTCATCCAGGTGGGCACCAACCTGGCCAACGACCTCTTGGACTTCCGCCGCGGCGCCGACACCGCCGAGCGCCTGGGGCCGACGCGGGTGGTGCAGTCCGGGCTGATCAGCCAGCGCGCCGTGGCCCTGGGCGCCGGCGCCGCCTTTGCGCTGGCGGCGCTCTTCGGCCTCTACCTCGTGTCGGTCGGGGGCGTGCCCATCTTGGTCCTCGGCATCGCGGCCATCGCCTCGGGCGTCGCGTACACGGCGGGGCCCGCGCCGCTGGCCTACGTGGGCCTGGGCGACCTGTTCGTCATGGCGTTCTTCGGCGTGGCCGCCGTCGCAGGGACCTATTTCGTTCAGGCCAAGGCGGCCTTGGCCGGACCCGCTCAGGCCGCGGCGCTGGCGCTCCTGCCGCATGCGATGGCCCTGGGGGTGGCCGTGGGCGCGCTCTCGGCAGCCATCCTGACGATCAACAACCTGCGCGACATCCCCACGGACCGCGCCGCGGGCAAGCGCACGCTGGCCGTTCGGCTGGGCGAGGCGAGAACGCGGCGCTACCTGGTCGCCCTGATCGCCTGCGCGTTTGCCATCCCCGTGGTCCTGGCCGTTGTGTCGGCGCTGATGGGGGCGCCCATGCCGCCCGGCGCGGCAACGTTCGCCGTCCTGCCGATCGTCCTCGCCCTGGCGCCGCGCGCCGCGGGCATCGCGCGGGCGGTCGCGGGCGGCGCCGCCGGGCAGGCGCTCAACCCGCTCCTGGGCCGCACGGCCCGGCTCCAGCTGGCCCACGCGGCCCTGATCGCCCTCGCCCTCGTCGCCGGCGCCGTGGTTCGGGCGCGGCTGGCGGGCGGCTGATCCGGCCGCGGGCCGGCGGATGGCGCTGCGGCTGACCCTCGCGACGTACCGGCTGCCGTTCGCGCGGCCGTTCGTCACGGCCTCCGGCGTGCACCGCGTGCGCTCCGGCTACATCGTCCGCATTGCCGACGTCAGCAGCGGGGCCAGCGGCTACGGCGAGGTCGCGCCGCTGCCCGGCCACGGGGGCGAGCCGCTGGACGACGCCCGGCGCGCGCTCGCCGCAGCCGCTGGCGCGTTGACGCGCCTGGTGCCCGAAGGCAGCCGCACGATCGCCGACCTCAGCACCTGGACCGCCTACGCGGCGCGTGAGATGGCGGCCGCGCCGTGCTCCCGCGCCGGCATCGAGCTGGCGCTCGCCGATCTCCTGGCGCGTCGGCAGGGCCTCCCGCTTGCGCGGTGGCTCGACCCTCACGCAAGCCGCTCGGTCGCGGTCAACGCGACGATCGGCGCCGTGTCGCCCGACGAGGCGGCGGCACGCGCGTCCGATGCCGTGGCGGAGGGGTATGGGACGATCAAGATCAAGGTGGGCGACGCGGGCGGCCAGGCGCGCGTAGCGGCGGTGCGCGAGGCGGCGGCTGCTGCTGCAACCACGGCGACTACGACGTCGACGACGGGGGCGGCAGCGGATCGTGGCGGCGTCCACGCGATGGCGCCCCGGACGGAAGCGAGCGCCGGATCCGACGGCAGCACGCTCGCCGCGGCGGCAGGTCGCGTGCCGGCGCAGGGCGTCCGGCTGCGCCTCGACGCGAACGGCGCGTGGGGCGCTGCGGAGGCGCGCATCGCGCTCGCAGCGCTGGCCCGCTACGGCATCGAGCTCGTCGAGCAGCCGGTGGCCGCCGCGGACGTCCAGGGGCTGGCCGCCCTTCGCCGGCTGGGGCTGATGCCGATCGCGGCCGACGAGGCCCTGGAGGTCGCGGGCGGCTGGCTGGCGGTCCTGAGCGCTAGCGCGGCCGACGTCCTAGTGCTGAAGCCAACGCTGCTGGGCGGCCCGCTGGCCGCGCTGGCCATCGCCGCCAAGGCGCGGGCCGCCGGCGTTGGCGTCATCGTGACGTCGGCCCTGGACTCGGCGGTGGGGCGCGCCGGGGCGCTGCACGTGGCCGCGGCGCTGCCCGAGCTGGCCGGCGCATGCGGGCTGGCGACCGGCGGCCTCCTGGCGGCGGACGTGGCCTTGTCGCCAGCGCCACACCGTGGGACGCTTACCCTACCGGACGACCCTGGCCTGGGGATCGAACCGTCCCATGACGGCGACGGATCGCCGCTTGAGTGGAGCACGCTTTGAGCAGGACAGACGACGTGGAAGGCAGCGCCCGGCGCGCCGCCGACCGCGAGGACGCGGCGCCGGCCTCCGCCGGCTCGGCGACGGTGGAACGCGATCCCGCGACGAAGGGCGCTGCGCCCGAGCCCGCCGATCTCGCCTCAGCCTCCGATGCTCCGCTGGCACCCGACCAGCTCCTGCTCATCTACGACGGCCAGTGCGGCGTGTGCTCGCGCATTGCCGCGCGGATGCTCCTCATGGACCGCCACCGTCGCGCGGCCTGGATGCCCTCGCAGCGCGCCGGCCTGGCGGAGGCGGCCGGCCTCACGGCGGAGGAGGTTGAGTCCGCGGCATGGGCCGTAACCCGCTCCGGCAAGCGACTCCGCGGCCCGGCGGCCATGCTGGCCGGCCTCGACGCGGTCCTCCTTGCCGGCCATGGGCACCTGGCCGCGCTGCACCGGGTGCCGGTGTTGCGTGGCATCTTGGACGCCGGCTACAACTGGCTCGCCCGCAACCGCGGCCGGTTCCGCGGGACGGCCGTCTGCGACGTGCGGCCGCCTGAGCCGCTCGACCAGGCGAGCTGCGACGAGCTGGCGGCGCGCGGCCGCCGCGGGGGGTGGACGCCGCTGCCGGAGGGGGGCGGGACCGCGACGTGATCCGCCATCGCCGCGGCAGCTCGCTCCTCCCCCTCCCGCTGCCGCGCCTGGCCGCCAGCGCGCCCGACCGCCTCGCCGTGCGCTTCGCGGGGACCGACACCGACTACCGAAACCTGTCGGCCCGCGCCGACGACCTGGCGCGCCGGCTGACCGGCCTGGAGGTCGGCGCCGGCGATCGCATTGCTGTCCAGCTGGCCAACTCGGTCGACCACGTGGCGCTGATCCATGCCATCGCGCGCCTCCAAGCCGTGCTCGTCGCCCTCCATCCACGGCTGACGCCTTCCGAAACGGCGTGGCAGGTCGCCCGGAGCCGCCCGCGGGTGGTGGTGATCGACGGGCCAGGCATAGCGGCGGAGGAGGACGCGCCGCGCACCATGACCCTCGCCGAGCTCGAGGCCATCCCGCCTCAGCCCGTGAAGCTGGCGGACCGCGTCGCCCTTGCCTCACCCCAGGCCATCGTCTTCACATCCGGCACGACCGGGCGGCCCAAGGGCGTGGTGCTGACGTGGGGCAACCAGCTGGCGGCCGCGTCGGCCTCGGCGCTGCGCATCGGCGCCCTGCCCGACGACCGTTGGTTGGCGCCGCTGCCGCTCTGCCACGTCGGCGGGCTGGCCGTGGTCCTGCGCTGCGCGCTGGCCGGCGCGGCGATCCTGCTGCACGACCGCTTCGACGCCGCCGCGGTGGACCTCGCGCTCGACGACGAAGGCGCGACCGTGGCCTCGCTGGTGCCGACGATGCTGGCGCGCGTCATCGAGGCGCGCGGCGAGCGGCCCGCGCCGGCGGCGCTGCGCGCCGTGCTGCTGGGCGGCGGCCCCGCATCGCCAGACCTGCTGCGGCGCGCGCGCGCGCTCGGCTTCCCGCTTGCGCCGACGTATGGCCTAACCGAGGCCGCCAGCCAGGTGGCGACGGCATTTCCTGGTGACTTCGACGACGAGCGTCCCGCCGCGCCGCCCCTGCCGCTCGTCGATGTGCGCGTCGTCGGCGACGACGGCCGCGCCGTTCCGGTCGGCGCGGAAGGCGAGGTCCTTGTGCGTGGCCTGTCGGTCATGGCCGGCTACTGGGACGAGCCGGAGGTCACGGCTCGGGCGCTGCGCGGCGGGTGGCTGCACACGGGCGACGTCGGGAGCCTGGACGCCGCCGGGCGGCTCTCGATCGCCGCCCGGCGAGACGACCTGATCGTCACCGGCGGCGAAAACGTCTACCCGGCGGAGGTCGAGCGGGCCCTGGAGGCGCACCCCGACGTGCTGGCGGCCTGCGTCGTAGGCATCCCGGATCCGACCTGGGGGCAGCGCGTGGCAGCGGTCGTCGAGCTGAGGGCGGGTTCCACGGCGACGGCTCCCGAGCTCGAGGCGCACGTGCGCCGTTCGCTGGCCGGTTTCAAGGTGCCACGGCGGTGGCAGGTCATGGGCGAGGGCGGGCTACCGCGGACGGCCAGCGGCAAGGTGCGGCGTGGAGATGTGGGCGCGTGGTTCGAGGGGGCGCGGTGAGTTGGGCTGTGGGCGTCCTACCGGCTCTCCCCTCACGCGCCCATTACCCGTCCACCTAGGAAACCCGTTGTTCTCTGGTAGGGGCGCTGCTTGCTGCGCCCTCGCTGCCTGCCGACCAAGAGAGGGCGCAGCAAGCAGCGCCCCTACACCAGAAGGATCACCGCTAGGGTTTGCGCCCGAAGAGTCGAATCGCTTCTCCTTCGAGCCCGTCAAACAACAGCTGACTGCCCTCGAGCAACTCAAGAGCTAGATCGTCCGCGCCTTGATCGTCGCAGACCAACAGGCTCGTTGCCATCGGCATATCGGGTAGCGGCCAGTCCAGCTCGGCAACTCGAGCTTCGATCGCCGGGATGGAAGCCAGATCCTGGTGGAAACACAATACGAACGCTGCTTGATCCACCACGAGCTTGTTCGGAGATTGCAGAGCAACTCGGGCCACCGGAATCGCATCAGCTGCCTCTAAGGCATAGAGTGCCCGCGTGTATATCGGATAGTCGATGTACGCATCGCGCGCACAAAGAGCGTAGTTCACGGGTTCGTCCAGCTCGCATACGGCCCTCAACTCTGCTGAGTACACTGCGTCCTCGAACGCTTCGAGGTTGAGGTCCGGATCAGGCGGAGCAAAGCCGCCGCTGAACGGGAACGGAATCGGGCTCTGTGCCGCCACCCGGGCAGCTGCCAGGATGAACTCCGTGTATTCGTCTGGATCGATGGGCTGTCCCGACGTTAGAATATCGACCGCAGCTTGAATGGACTCAAGGCGATCACCAAGATCGAACTGGCTTTCCGCCGTCGCAAGAGCATCGGACGGCGACTCAGCGATAACGAATGGGGTGGCGATAGCGAGCTCGGTCTCGATTGCTTGCCACTCTGCCTCTATCGTCAAGTCCGGGGTGGTTACCGCCTGCGTTTGCGCCTGTGCCGTTGTCACGTACTCCACGATGCCACCTGACCTGTACCCGATGACGCCAACTCGCGCGGAGTACTTCACGAGAACGATCATGGCAACGATGATCACGATGCTTGTGATCATCGCTGTTCGGCGCGGTCGCCGTGCGCGTTCGGTGCGTGGAAGTTTGCTGGTCACTTGCGCGTCCGCTACCCGCCAACGTTCCCAATCGCCACCCCCATCACCCGCTCGCCCGCCCGTTGCGCGGCTTCGGCCCCGGCGTCACGCTCCGCCCGAACGCCGGCGCCACGTCCGTCAACCGCGCGACCAGCTCGGCGAGCGCCTGCGGCAGCAGCGCCTGGCTGCCGTCGGACAGCGCCTCCGCAGGATCCGGGTGCACCTCGACCATCACCCCGTCCGCCCCGGCCGCCATGGCTGCCAGCGCCATCGGGCCGACCAGGCCTGGATCGCCGGTGGCGTGCGACGGGTCGACGATGACCGGGAGGTGGGTCTCGCGCTTGGCCAGCGCGACGGCGGCCAGGTCGAGCGTGAAGCGCGTGCGCGGCTCGAACGTGCGGATGCCGCGCTCGCAGAGGATCACGCGGCCGTTGCCGCCGGCCAGGAGGTACTCCGCGGCTAGCAGCCACTCGTCCACCGTGGCAGCAAAGCCCCGCTTGAGGATGACCGGCTTGTCCACGTCGCCCAGCGCCTTGAGCAGGTCGAAGTTGTGCATGTTGCGCGCTCCCACTTGGAAGGCGTCCGTCAGCGGGTACAGGTCCTCGACGGCACCCGACGACATGACCTCGGTGACCACCGGCATGCCCAGCGCCGCGCCTGCTTCGGCGAGCAGCTCGGCGCCGTGGAGGCCCAGGCCCTGGAAGTCGTAGGGGCTGGTGCGCGGCTTGAAGGCCCCGCCCCGAAGCACGGACGCGCCTGCGGCCGCCGCCGCCCGCGCGGCGTCCATGACCGAGGAACGCCCCTCGACCGCGCATGGCCCGGCGATGACCGGGAACGCGCGCCCCCCGAAGGCCACGCCGCCGATGCGCACGACGGTGCCCGTCGGCGCCACCTCGCGGCGCGCTAGGCGGTAGCGCGTCTCCGCACGGACCACGTGCGCGATGGCGCGGTTGCCGCGGACCAGGTCGTCGAGGGCCTCGTCATCCATGCCGTCGATGGTGATGACGCCGTTGCCGACATCGTACACGGACGCGCCGTGGCCCCGTGCGCGGACCGCCTCGACGAGGTCGCGGACCTGGCGTTCGGACGCGGCGGGCGCGATGCAGGCGATGACCGCGGGCGGCACGACGGGCCCTGCCAGGGCCTCGGCCACCGCGGCCAGGATGGGATCGGTCGTTCTGGGCGTCGAGGTCGGATAGCTCATGGGTCTTACTCCGCGGCCGCGCTGCCCGCGATCAGGAGCCGCGCCGAGGGTACTATAGTGCAATGCAAGATAGCCGTCAACGGCGAGGGAACACCCCACGGGAGCAGGACCGGCGGTGTTGCGGCGCCAGACGCTAGAGTGAGGGCATGGCCCGAGCCAGGAATTAGAACCTCATTTCGAGTTCATCGGTTTCTAATGCACGGCGCGCAACTTCGTTCCGCGCCTACCACCATCCTCAGGTGGCCGCCGTGCCGCCAAACGCAAGGAGAACGCACGTGAACGCATTTCGACCGCCTTCCCGATCGGCCCCGAGCCACCGTCCGGGCCGCCACCTGCCGACGCGCGCGGCACCCGCTCGCGACGGCGTGACCGCCGGGTACCTCACGACGCGCTTGGTGCTTGCAGGGCTCCTGGTGTTCGCCGGGGCCATCGCCAGCGCCTGTTCGGGGGAGACGACGAACGAGTCGCGACCCGACCGCCTCGAGCGATCGGCGTCCGAGGGTGACGTAGCCGGTGCGGGGGACGCGCCGGTGGGCTCGCGAGGATCGTCCGCGCCCGCGGACGGTGCCGCCCCCATATTACCCGAGGCCGCCGAGCCGTACGCCGGCAGCAGCCGGAGGGGATCCGCACCGTACGTGGGCGGCGACGCCAGCGACGCCCTCCACGACTCGCCGTGGCCGTCGCGTGGCCGCAGCCTCCCGCCGCCCCCGCCGCCCCCCGGCGGATCGGAGCCCCCGCCCTGGCCGGAGCGGCAGCGCATCCCGGCGCCGGAGGTCCCGACGTTCAAGGATTACGGCGTCAACCCTTGGACCGACCCAGCCGGCGACCCGTGGTCCACGTTCGCGCTGGACGTCGACACGGCCTCGTACACCGTGGCGCGCGCCTACCTGGATGGCGGCGAGCTGCCGCCGGTGGCGGCGATCCGCACGGAGGAGGTGGTCAACGCGCTGGACTACGGCTACGCACCACCCCGCGAGGGCGCCTTCGCGCTCCATGTGGCCGGCGCGCCCTCGCCGTTCGACGACGCCGACACGCTGGTGCGCGTGGGCCTCAAGGCCCGCGAAGTGGCCAAGAGCGAGCGGCGCGACGCGGTGCTGACGTTCGCCATCGACGTCTCGGGCTCGATGGAGGAGGGCGGCCGGCTGGAGCTGGTCAAGGACGCGCTGCGCACGCTGATCGGCCAGCTGCGCGCGGGCGACGAGGTGGCGATCGTGGCGTACAGCGACAACGCGTGGGTGGTCCTGGAGCCCACGCCGGCCCGCGAGGCCAGCCGGATCCGCGCCGCCATCGCCGAGCTCGCGCCCACCAGCTCGACCAACGCCGAGGCCGGACTGCTTCTGGCCTACCAGGTGGCCGACCGCGCCTGGCGCGACGGCGCGATCAACCGCGTCATCCTGTGCTCGGACGGCGTGGCCAACGTGGGCGAGACCGGTCCCGAGGGGATCCTCGCGCATATCGAGCGCGCCGTAGCCGACGGCATCACGCTGACGGCCATCGGCGTCGGCATGGGCACGTACAACGACGTCCTCCTCGAGCAGCTGGCCGACCGCGGCGACGGGACGTACCACTACGTCGACGACCAGCGCGAAGCCGACCGGGTGTTCGGCGAGGACCTGGTGGGCACGCTCCAGGTCGTCGGCCTGGACGCCAAGGCGCAGGTTTCCTTCAACCCAGAGGTGGTGGCCCACTACCGCCTGATCGGCTACGAGAACCGCGACGTGGCCGACGAGGACTTCCGCGATGACTCCGTGGACGGCGGCGAGGTCGGGGCCGGGCACGCGGCGACGGCGCTCTACGCCGTGCGCATGATGCCGCGGGCCGACCGCGAGGCCGTCATGGCCACCGCCCGCCTCCGCTGGCGCGACCCGGCCGAGGGCGACGTGCGCGAGCTGGCGGTCGACCTGGCCGTCGGCGACGTCGCGCGCTCGTTTGCCGGCGCCGAGCCGTCGCTCCGCCTGGCCACCGCCGCCGCCGCGCTCGGCGACCTCTTGCGCGACGGGTATTGGGCGCGCGAGACGGACTTCGCGGAGGTCGCGGCCATGGCGCGCTCGGTCGCCGGCCCGCTGGGCTTCGGCGGCCCCGGCATCGAGCTGGCCGAGTTGGCCGACGCGGCGGAGCGCGCGGGTAGGCAGACGATGCGCTAGCGTCCAGCGGCGCCGTCGCGATTTGGTGGCGGGGGCGCCCAACTCGAGCCGGGGCCCCCGCCACCTTGCCGTCGACATGCAACCTGGCGCTGTCGCCGAGCGATGGCGTTGCCATGGTGGCCCGCTACCACCAATCCTTCCGCGACCGCGGGTCCATGAACGACCCCGCGTCGCGGATGGCCACGCCCACGCCGTCGCCCATGGCGCGCCCGAGGGCCTGGCCGCCCTTTAGAGCGGGCAGCCGCCGTCGCCCAGCTGCGTCGGCGGCCCGGTAGTGCTCCAGGAGGACCGGGTCGACGCAGACGCCCTCGACGTGGACCGTGTAGCCGCGCACGACGTTGTCGTCCCGCGTGTACTTGAGCGTCGCGCGGCCCGGCGCGGCGTAGAGTACCAGCGCGCCGTAGCCAGACCCGATGTCGTAGCCGGAGGGCGGGACGTGGATGGTCTGGCCCGGCACCGTGCCCACGACCAGCAGCGTGACCGGCCACGCCGCGATCGGCCCGCCCCGCGCGTTGGACGCCCAGACCCAGTCGTTGACGCGGAACGACGCGCGGCCGATCACCGGGGCACCGCCCAGCAGGCCGCTGAGCTTGGGGGCGTGGCGATCCGTCCCGCCGCCATAGTCGACGAGCCCCGGCGCGTCCGGCGCAGCCGTGAAGCCGCGCAGCGCCAGGTTGAGGTCGGCATGGTGCTCCGCCGGGCGATCGGACGGACGGCCGTCGATCGACAACGCGCCCACGGCGCCGGCGGAGGGGGCGCAGCCCGCCGGCGGGGTGGGGGTGATCGGAGGGCGGAACGGCCAGTTGGAGAGGTGAGGTAGGAGGATGCGCGACGCCGCATGCGCTGGCGCTGGGACAGCAGTAAGGGTCGCGAGGACGAGGACCGCGATCGCGGCGCGCGCCGCCATGGCGCCAAGCCTCGCCGGCATCGCGCAAAGCCTTGCGGGCATGGGGCCAAGCCTGGCCGACGATGTTGGCACCGCACGCTGCTCGTCGCGGCGGCCATCCGCTCCGGCTTGAATCTGGCTCGCGATCGATCCCATGACACGATCCTCTGGTAGAGAGAATCTTGTGCACACGTCCCGTTCCTGCCAAGCCGTTTTGGCGCCGTTCTGGAAGTTGGGTGGCGATAGCGTGCAGACCGTCATCGTGGGGTCAGCATTGCCCCAGCGCTGGGCGTCGCCGAGCGTCCCCATCGGGCCGGGCACGAGCGCGCCGTGCAGAAGCGCGCGCAACGCCCCCATCCTGGGCGCGTCCTGCATCCGTGTCGGTGACGCGTGCCGCGGCGCTACGTCGCCAGCAGGCGGCGGGAGGCGGCGGACGGATCGACGGCCATGGATCGAAGCGCTGATGCTGGCGTTGGTCGCGATCGTCCTGATGGCCAGCGTGCACCGTGGGGCCGAGGGGCCGAGCCGACGGAGGTGCCGCCACCAACCGAAGTCGGGCGGTTCACGCTACATGCGCGTCGCAGCAGCGCACCGCGGTTCGCTCTTCACTGCGAAGCGGGTCCTACCGGCGTATGCATGACCGGTAACCCAAAGCTGTACTGGACTTCAGCAAACCGAGCAGTGCGGTTCACCAAGCACCGAGCAGTGCGGGTCACCCAGCGTCGCGAGACAACCTTATTGCTGCTCTCTCCTTGGCGTGTACGGATGGCGCCTTTCGATCGCCCCCACCCACCGCGCCCCCGTGATCCGGACCAAGTCCGCCACCGCCACCCGCAGGTTGACCCCTTTGCGCCCCGCGCTGACGCACACCCAGTCCCGTTCCCGCGCCGCCTCGTCGATGACGACGTCGAACCCGCGACCCAGGAGCGCCAGCGCGGAGATCCCACCGACCTGCAGCCGCGTCAGCCGCTCTGCCTCGGCGTGCGCGGCCAGCTCGACGCGCTTCTCGCCCAGCGCGGCGGCCAAGCGCTTGGGGTCCAGGCGGCGGTTAGACGCCAGCATGACCAGGAGCGGGCGGCCAGCGGGCCGGGTGACCACCAGCGTCTTATAGACGCCCTCGGGCGGCACGCCCAGGTGGCCGGCGACCTCCACCGCGTCCGTTACGTCAACCGGGTAGGCCAGCGCCTCATAGGCCACGCCCGCCTTGTCCAGGGCCTTCATGGCCAGCGTCTTGTCGTCAGACCGAGCCATCCAACCTCCCTTGCCGTTGCGCGATACAATGACCCCCCGCCTCGCGCAGGGTCTCGACGCACCGGCCACCGGCCACCGGCCACCGGCCACCGGCCACCGGCCACGAGGAGCGAACGATGCCAACGAACGGACCGGTGACCAACCGCCGCCGCGACGGCATCGCCCTGCCGCACATGGACCGCGTCACGCACGGGCTGGCGCCGTGGCTGTGGGTGAGCCTCCGGCCGTTCGGGATCGGCCACGGGCACCCCGGCAACTTCGGCGAGGTGTTCCGCGCGCTAATCGAGAACCGCCATCGGCTGGGCTACGCCTGGCGCATCCTGGACAAGGGCTGTTGCGACGGCTGCGCGCTGGGGACGACCGGGCTAAAGGATTGGACGATGGACGGCGTCCACCTATGCAACGTGCGCCTGCGGCTGCTGCGGCTGAACACCATCGGCCCGATGGACCACAAGCTCCTCGGCGACGTGGCCGCGCTCCGCGCCTTGGACGGCCGCGCGCTCCGAGCCTTAGGCCGGCTGCCCCATCCCATGCTCCGCAGGCGCGGCGAGCCAGGCTTCAAGCGGATCTCCTGGGACCAGGCGCTTGCGCTCGCCGCCGAGCGCATCGCCGCATCGCGGCCGAGCCGTGTCGGCTTCTACCTGACCAGCCGCGGCACCCCCAACGAGACGTACTACGCCGCCCAGAAGGCGGCGCGCGCCATGGGCACCAACAACATCGACAACGCGGCGCGCGTGTGCCACTCGCCCAGCACCACGGCGCTCAAGGCGACGATCGGTGCCGGGGCCACGACGTGCTCGTACGCCGACTGGATCGGCAGCGACCTGATCGTGTTCATCGGCAGCAACGTCGCCAACAACCAGCCGGTGGCCACCAAGTACCTGTACTACGCGCGCAAGGCCGGAACGCGCATCGTCATGGTCAACGCCACGCGCGAGCCGGGGATGGAGCGCTACTGGATCCCGTCGACGCCGGAGAGCGCGCTGTTCGGCACGCGGCTGGCGGAGCGGACGTACCTGGTCGACGTGGGCGGTGACATCGGCTTCCTCACCGGCGCGCTCAAGCACATCGTGGAGCACGGCTGGGTGGACGGCGACTTCATCGCCGCGCACACCGCCGGCTACGACGCCCTGCGCGACCACCTGCGCGAGCAGACGTGGGAAGCCCTCGAGCAGAGCGCGGGCACGACGCGCGACGAGATGCTGGCGTTCGCCAAGCAGGTGGGCCAGGCCAAGACCGCGGTGTTCGTCTGGAGCATGGGCGTCACCCAGCACGAGCGCGGCGTCGACGGCGTCCGGGCCATCGTCAACCTGGCGCTCTCGCGTGGGTTCGTCGGGCGCGAGCGCTCGGGGCTCATGCCCATCCGCGGCCACTCGGGCGTTCAAGGCGGCGCCGAGATGGGCTGCTACAGCACGGTGCTGCCCGGCGGCGTGCCCATCGACGCCGAGCACGCGGCGCGCCTGGCCGAGCTGTGGGGCTTTGCCGTCCCGACGGCGCCCGGCCTCACCGCGCCGGAGATGCTCGACGCCGCGCACGAGGAGGCGCTGGACGTGCTCTGGAGCGTCGGCGGCAACTTCCTGGACGTCCTGCCGGACCCCGTGCGGGTGGCCGAGGGGCTGGACCGCGTGCCCCTCCGCGTCCACCAGGACATCGTGCTCTCCACGCAGATGCTGCGCGACCCGGCCGACGCCGTCCTCCTGCTGCCGGCCACCACGCGCTACGAGGTCCCGGGCGGCGTGACGTCCACCTCGACCGAGCGCCGGGTGATCTTCAGCCCCGCGATCCGCGGTCCGCGCATCAAGGACGCACGCCCCGAAGGCAACGTGCTCCTCGAGGTCGCCCGCCGCGTCCGGCCCCACCTGGCCGAGCGCCTCGGGCCGTACTCCATGGCCGCGCTACGCGCCGAGATCGCCCGCGCCGTGCCGTTCTACGACGGCATCCAGCACCTCAAGGCCGCCGGCGACGCCTTCCAGTACGGCGGCGCGCACCTGTGCGCGGGCTGGCAGTTCGAGACGCCGGACGGCCGGGCCCAATGGAGCGTCCTGCCGCTCCCAGAGGGCCGGCCGGAGGGCCTGTTCCGCGTCGCCTCGCGCCGCGGCAAGCAGTTCAACAGCATGGTCCAGGAGGACGTCGACCCGCTCAACCACGCCGGGCGCGAGGCGGTCCTGATGGCGCCCGAGGACGCCCGCGCCCTGGGCGTGGGCGAGGGGACGCGAGTCCGGCTGGTCAGCGAGCACGGCGCGCTGGAGGGCACGGTGCAGCTGGCCGCCGCGCGCCCGGGCAACCTCCAGGTCCACTGGCCCGAGGCCAACGTGCTCATCGACCCGGGCGTCCGCGCACCGGGTGCCGGCGTGCCGGACTACAGCGCGCTGGTGCGGGTGGAGGTGGTGGGGACGGAGCGCCGCGAGGATCCCGTTTTCGACGGCAACGTGGTCTACTCGGACCCCGCCCCGCACGACCTCTCCGAGCGCCACGACGATTACCTGGACGAGGATCGCTAGTCGTCGGCACGCAATGGGACGCCAGCTGCCCGACACCGCACACGACCTGCATCGCGCGGCGACCCAACGGCTTGGTGCAAGGGTCACGGAGGCTCCCATGACGTCCGGCTTCGAGAGACCTCTCGACACGTCCGCCCGCCCCACCGGCCGCACCACCATTCGGCTCTGCGTGCTCGAGGGCGACGCCGCGCACGAAGCCGACGATGTGGTCGCCACCGAGGAGCCCCTGGAGATCCGCCTGGTGGACGGGATCCCCGGCGCCCTGCCTACCGCCGTCGCGCTCACCATGCGCACGCCCGGCGATCCGGACGACGTGGAGCTCGCGCTCGGCTTCCTGCACGGCGAGGCCGTCATCCGAGGCGCCGCGGACGTGGCGCACGCCACGTACTGCCTGGAACCCGACATCACCGCCGAGCAGCGCTGGAACGTAGTCACCGTGACCCTGGCGCCCGGCCGCACGGCCGGCGACCTAGCCCGCCTGGAGCGCCACTTCACCACGACCAGCGCCTGCGGCGTGTGCGGCAAGGCGCGCCTGGACCAGCTGGTCCTGGACGGCTACCAGCCGCTCCCGACCGGCCCGACCATCGCGCCGTCGACGCTCTACGCGCTGCCCGAGCGCCTACGCGCCGCTCAGGGCCTGTTCGCCGACACCGGCGGTCTGCACGCCGCCGGCCTGTTCGACGCCGCCGGCACGCTCGTCGCGGCGCGCGAGGACGTGGGGAGGCACAACGCGGTGGACAAGCTGGTGGGCTGGGCGCTGCGCGAAGGGCGGCTGCCGCTGGCGGACCACATGCTGCTGGTCAGCGGCCGCGCGAGCTTCGAGATCCTCCAGAAGGCGCTGGCCGCCGGCATCCCCGTCGTCTGCGCCGTCTCGGCGCCCAGCAGCCTGGCCGTGGCGGTGGCGGAGCGCTTCGGGATGACGCTGGTGGGGTTCCTGCGCGGGGAGCGGGGGAACGTGTATGCGGGGGCGGGGAGGGTGGGGCGGTAGGGGCATGAGCCAGCCCCGGCTCAAGCTGCGGCCGGGGCAGCACCTGCGGGCGCTCGTGAGGGGCGGCGGCGTGGTCTTGGTGCCGATCCTGGCGATCGAGGATCTCGAGGGCCTGTTCCCCGGGATCGACGTGACGATCGAGCGCGAGGCGGACCGCCTGTGACCCAGGACGCCGACTTCGACGGCCTGCCCAACGTTCGATTCGTCGCGGCGTCGCCACGGCCGTAGCTCGCGCGCCGCCATCCGCAGCGCCAACGCCGCGTAGGCAAGCCGTCGAGCGTGCTCGGCGGACCGAGTTGCGCACGGCTGCGAGACTAAGACGTTCCATTTGACATCCATCGAATCACTCCTACAATGTGATTCAACAGCTCTCGAATCACTGTCGGCGCTCCGCACCGGCAGCCGCGAGCACGCGAGTCTTCAGCCAGCGATGGGTACCAACCGACGGAGCCTCCCATGGACGACCAGCTCATCCGCCTCAACAATCCAGCCGCCACCGAAGCGCTCACCACCCTCGCCGGCAACTTCCGCCGCCTGAGCGACGGCTTCATCGAGCAGACCCAGCAGCATCTCGAGCTCGCGCGCGCCGCTGGCGACGAGGCCGGCATCGTCCGAGAGCACATCAAGATCGAGGTGATGCGCGCGGCGCGGAAGATGTTCAAGGGCAGCTATCGGGCCGTGGCAGGCGAGGGTGCCTGGGACGACGAGGCGGCCGAATGATGGACACGGCGATGGACGGAGCATCGGCCGATGCTCCGATCCGGGCGGACCCCGCCTCCCGCGCGGCGCTCTTCAAGGCGCTCGGCCACCCGACACGGCTGCTCATCCTCAACCTCATCCGCCAGCGCTCGCGCCACGGTGAGGAGCTCGCGGCCATCCTGCGCATGAGCCCGGCGACCGTGTCGCATCACCTGTCCAAGCTGGCCGACGCCGGGCTTGTGCGAGCGGAGCGCGACCAATACACGCAGGACTATCGCTTGGCCGGCGACCTCTACGGCCGCACGCTCGCTGAGCTGATCACGCTCTCCACGCCTACCGGCGCCAGCCGGCTGCGCCCCGACGCCTATCGCGACAAGGTCATGAAGGCCTTCATGGACAACGGGCGGCTCATCCGCATCCCGGCCCAGCGCAAGAAGCGACGGGTGATCCTCGAGCTTCTGGTCGAGGACTTCGAGCCAGGCCGCGACTACCCGGAAGCCGATGTCAACGCGACGATCCGAGAGATCCACCACGACGTCGAGACGATTCGGCGCGAGCTGATCGCCGAAGGGCTGATGACGCGCGAGCGCGGGGTGTATCGGCGGGCAGGTAGTCGGGCATAGGGCGTTCACCGGGTCAGCGCTCGGCGCTCAGCCACCGTGCATCCTCGGGGGGCGGTTTGCTCACGTTTCCCAGCCCCGGTATTGTTGGCAGGTGCTGCGGACGTACTTGGCCGGCCGTTCGTAGAATTGCCGCATCGGCCACCCGCTGGCGTTCCAGACGTACTGAACTGTCCATGTGTGGGCGGGAGCACCATCGTGCGCGCTACACTTCGGTCAAGCCATCTCCGCGCCATTCCGATCGGATTGATGATCGTGGCTGTGCTGGCTCTATGGCCTGCGGCGGAAATGACATTGACGGGCGCCCAAGCCGCTCGCTCGCTTGCCCCCTCCAGCTCGATAGACCTGCCCGCTGTCGCCGACACCTATGCCGACGAGAACAAGCCGTTCGAAGCGTTTGGACTTGACGAACGGTTGAAGGTCGCGCGCGACGCGGGCCTTCAGGAGAGCTACGCGCTTCTTCGATTCGACCTGAGCGCCGTTCCAACCTCCAGCACCATCAAGGGCGCTACGCTCAGGCTCTACCTTCAAAGCGGCACCGGCGCATCGCCGGTGGACCTCTCGGTCTCCCGTGTCGATGCTTCCTGGACGGAAGCAGATGTAACCTGGACCACCCGTCCGACCGACACCGTGGCCTACACCGTCCAGCCGGTGGACGACACCCAGGGCGTGCTCCTCTTCAACGTCACCACCCTGGCCCAGGCGTGGTTTTCCGGCGCCTACCCGAACCATGGCCTGGCCATCCGCGGCCCTGCTGGCGTCGAATACGAGCGCCTGCTCATCAGCCGCGACGACCAAGACTACCCGCCCCTACTCGTCGTAGAGCTCGGCGGTTCCACCCTTACGCCCACGGCTACCGGCACGCCGACAGAGACCGGCACGGCCACCAGCACGCCCACGGCCTCCCATACCGCCACAGCAACGCGTACGCCCACAAACACGCCCACCAGCACCCCCAGCGCCACACCCACACCCACGAGTACCGTGCCGCCCACCAGCACCCCCGACCCGCTCTTTCCAGAGCTCGTCCAAGCAGCTGCCGACGTGAGCGCTATGCGGGTCGTCAACTACGTCGACGAAAAGACGCTCTACTGGGCCGAAGCGCCCGACGAGTTTTGCTCGACGCAGGGCGTCATAAAGCGCATGAACCTGCTGACGCGCGACGTGCAGACCCTGTACACCACCTGCAACCCCGTCAGCCACCTACGTCCCCGCCTAGGCCAACTGTACTTCGCCGAAGGCAACACGATCAAGTTCGTGGACCGCTACACCGGCGGTCCGGCAATCACCTTTGCCACCGTCGCGGTACGCGTGGATGCGCTGGCCGTCACTCGTCTCGGGCACGTCGTCTACGCCGACGCCAGCGGCATCTACCGCAAGGACTACAGCAGATCGAGCGCGGTGCCCCTGGCGGTCGGCGCCAACGTCGCCGATATGACCATCGACTCCATGTACGTCTACTGGCTCGACGCCGTGCTCAACCGGTTGGACCGGGTGGAGATCTATCGAGCCAGCCGGACGACCCTGGTCAGGGATCTCGGCGACTCTACCGCCCTGGCCATCCCCTATGCGTTCGAAGACGGAACGGGCAGCACCCCGGCCGTGAATATCTACTACGCCCACAGGGGCGGCGTCCACGCCGTGCGGCCCGACACAGGGGAAACCCGGGTTGTCGCTGCGCCTGTCTCGCCCTCCAACGTGACGAACATGGCCAGCAACGGCGCGCACGTGTTCTGGTCCGATACCTCCCAAAGCGGCGGCTCGATCCTGCGCACGAGCTCGAGCGGCGGCGCACGCGAACCCATCGCCATCAACCGCCCCGGCGCGTCGCTCACCCAGGCTGTCCAAGGCTACGTCTATTGGGCGGAGGGGGGCGGAGTCTACCGCCTCCCCACCTCCGCTGTGCCGTTCACCGATCTCGCGATCACCGGGATGGAGATCACACAGGGCGTGCAGGACCTGGCCAACAGCGTTCCGCTGGTCGCCAACAAGCTAACCCACGTGCGCGTCCATCCGACGTCAACGCTCAACGTGGACAGCGTACAACTGCTGCTCTATGGCGAACAGGGCGGCGTGCCCTTGCCCGCATCGCCGCTCACGCCCCTTGGTGGCCGGATGACCCTGCACCCCGGCAGCATCACCCGCGCTGACTGGAGCCAGTCCTTCAACTTCGTCCTGCCTTACAGCTGGCACGTTCCCAACCTGACCCTGCGGGCCGTCATCAACCCTAACGAGGCCATCCCCGAACCCACGTACGCCAACAACACGATCAGCGTCACCCGCACGTTCACGCGCAAGTCCGCCATCTGCTTCAAGTTCATGACGCTCAACTCCGACGACGGCCTGCGCTACCACACGGGCCTACCGGGCTTCCACCCCATCCTCGATCGCTTCCAATCGCTCTGGCCCGCATCACAAGCGCGCTACTTCACCAGTGGCACACTCCTCCGCAAGCCGTTCGGCGATGCGTTCCACGTCGTGGACGATGGCGACTTCATCATCTTCGCCCTCTGGGAGCACAACTTCTGGAACGGCGAGCCCGACTGGTGCGTGGAGGGCGGGGCCCGCGCCCACTATGTCGCCATGGTCCATCCCGATACGAACACCTCAACCGCCACCACCACCAAGCTCGGCAAGGGCAGCTACACCGAACCCCTGTCCTGGGTCAAGATGGTCGGCACGTCGCTGAGCGAATTTGGCGCACCCGGCGGCGGCTTCACCTTGGCTCACGAAGCTGCGCACAACTACAACGGCCTGGGCAACCGCTGGAAGCACGTCAACTGCGGGCTGCCGGAGGGTGGAGGGTTCAATCCCGGCTGGCCCTACGCGGACACCTTCCGCATCGCCAACGACGGCCCGGCCACCGGTTGGGGCTTTGATCGGTTCACCCGCGAGGTCATCGAACCCACCGAGGGCCGGGACTTCATGAGCTACTGCTCACCCAAATGGGTCTCGGCCTACACGTGGACCGGGCTGTTCAACGCGCTCAACACGCCGTCTACCCTCTCGACCGCCAGCCGCCTGGCTGCGCGCTCGCCGCTGCCAGCCGCGATCCAACAAAGCCAGGAGACCCTCGTCGTATTGGGCGCCATCGCCTCCCAACCGACCAACACCTTCATGTTCGGATATCGCCTTGGGTCCGACACCCTGACCGCCAAGCAGCGCGACCTGCTGGCCCGGGCGCAGGACGCTGTGCAGGACACCGACAGCCACGTCCTCGAGCTGCTCGACGGCGACGGCAACGTGCTGGCCAGTCAGCCATTTACGACCTCCGTCGCCGTCGACAACCACACCGGCCTGTCCCAATCCGACCCCGAAGAGAGCGCGTCCCACTCCTACCTGGTCTCCATCCCCTTCCACCGCGACACGGCCGCCGTCCGCGTCACCGTGGACGGCGGCGAGGTCAGCCGGCTGGCAGTTAGCGCTAACGCGCCCACGGTGGAGATCATCAGCCCGACACGCGGCGCGTTTGTTGGCGACAGCCTGACGCTGGCATGGACCGCCGACGATCCCGACGGCGATGACCTACGCTACAACATCCTGTACAGCCCCGATGCCGGCGAAAGCTGGCTCGCCTTAGCCACCGGCCATACGGCCACCTCCTTGACGCTCACCGACACCTCCGAGCTCGTGGCTGGCGAACCCGCTGCCGGACGCCTTCGCGTCGTCGCCAGCGATGGCGTACACACGGGCGACGACACGGTCGCGGACCTCACCGTCCAGAACCATCCGCCTCAACTCACCATCCACAGCCCTGCGGCCGGTGAAGCCTTCGCGTTGGGCGAGAGCGTGGTGGTTCGCGCCGAAGCGCTCGACCCGGACGACGGCCCGCTCGGACCTGAGCGCATTCAGTGGAGCCTGGACGGCGCCATGATCGACGTGGAAGCCCTGGGCGGCAACGCCCTCGACATCGTCCTCGCCGACCTCCCGCCGGGCACCCATTCCGTCCAACTCGAAGCCGAGGATGCTGACGGAGCCAAGGTCACCGGCAAACGCACCTTCGTCGTCGGCAAACCCCAAATCCACATGCCCTTCGCCTGGCGCTAGAGCGTCGGTCGAGACGTCGAAGCCAGGCTTGACATTGGCAAGGACCTCCTCGCCACGCGTCGCGTCGTCGTCGTCATCGACAGCCGGCGGGCGGCTGTCGTTCACTGCGGACGCGGGCGGGTGCCCGGCGACTGGCGGGAGTCCCGGAATCATCCCTCTGTGATGGCGTCCAGGTCGACGGGAGCCTCGGCCAGCCCGCGGGCGACGGCCCAGGCGGAGACCTGGACCCGGTTGTCGAAGCCGAGCTTGAGCAGAATGTTGCTGATGTGCTTCTCCACGGTCTTGACCACGACAATCAGCTCAGCGGCGATCTCGTGGTTGGTCAGGCCCTGCACCAGGAGAACGGACACCTCGCGCTCGCGCGCCGTCAGTCCGCCGAACCGCTCGCGCGCCTCCCGGCGGCTGAGCGGCTCGGCGGACGTTGACTCCGCGGCGGGGCTCGCCAGACCGGGCGGGGTGGACCCGGTCGCGCGGGCGACCGCGGCGTCCAGCGTCAGCGCTGCGCCTTCCGCTCGTGCGGCGTCCAGGGCTGGGCTGGACAGCCGGGACGCCGCGAGCACCCGGTCGCGTCGGGCCACGCGGTACGGCGGGAGCGAGGCGCCCACGCGCCCCAGCAGGGCGTCCGAGGCGGCGAAGTGCCGGACGGCTTCGGCGTCCTGGCCGCACGCGAGCGCGAGGTGGCCAAACTCGTCGAGGAGGATCGCGGCGTTGCGCGGGTCGCCGGTGTCGCGCCAGATGGTGAGGGCCCGCGTCAGGTGCGCCCTTGCGTCCTCCAGCCGGCCCTCGACGCGCGCAAGGCAGCCGAGGGCTTCGAGGGTGAAGGCCATGCCGCGCGGGTTGTCGAGCTGCTCCCAGATGCCGCGGCTCTCCTCGAGCGCGAGGCGCGCCTCGTCCAATCGGCCCAGCTCCATGCGCGTGGTACCGATGTTGCACAGGGTGTCGGCGATGCCCCAGGGCTCGGCCAGCGCCCTGCGCAGCGAAAGCGCTCGGTCGAGTGGCACGCGCGCCGCCTCCCAGTCCCCGTGCTCCATGTCGACGAGGGCGAGGTTGTTCCAGAGCGCTGCGACGCCCCAGTCGTCCGCCAGGTCGCGGAAGAGATCGAGGCTGCGCTCGTAGTGCTCGCGCGCCACGTCGAGCTGCCCGCGGTTGAGGGAGATGCTGCCGAGGTTGAGGTGGCCGTTGGCCTGGCCTCGCAGGTCACCGAAGGTCTCGGAGGCGGCCAGGCTGTCCTGGAAGTAGCGCTGCCCAGCCACGTAGTCCGACTGCTCTGTCGCCACGATGCCCAGATTGCCGGCGACCAGGCCCACGCCGCGCTCGTCGCCGATGTCCCGCATTAGCGCCACCGCCTGCTCGAAGTAGTGGCGCGCCAGCGGATAGCGGCTCTGCCGCCAGGCCAGCGTGCCCGCCGCGTTGAGCGCCTTGGCCCGCAGGGCCGGCGGCGCGCCGGCGTTCCGCTCCAAGGTGCGCTCGCACCAGCCGAGCCCCTCCACGGTGTGGCTGCGGCGCAGCCAGAACCAGCGTGCGCTCGCGGCCACCCGCAGCGCCGCCTCGGCATCGCCCCCCGCCAGCCCCCAGGCCATCGCGGCCCGCAGGTTCTCGTGCTCCCGGTCCAGCCGGTCCAGCCAGCTCCCCTGCGCCGGGCCCGTCAGCTCCGGTTCTGCTTCCTCCGTTAGCGCGGCGAAGTACGCTAGGTGCCGCTGCCGCACCGCCTCGCCCTCGCCCGCCTCCTCCAACCGCTCGGCCGCGTACTGCCGCAGCGGCTCCAGCAGCCGGTAGCGCGGATCCTCACCCGCCGCGGGCTGCGCCTGCAGCATGGACTTCTCCACCAGCCCGGCCAGAGCGACGAGCAGATCGTCTGCGACTGGCTCCGGCCCGGCCGCCACGGCCTCGGCGGCGGCCAGCGACAGCCCGCCGCGGAACACCGCCAGCCGCCGGAAGAGCGCCCGCTCCGGCTCGTCCAGCAGATCGTAGCTCCAGTCCACCGCCGCCCGCATCGTCTGGTGGTGGGCCAGGTCCCCGACGCGGCCACGCGAGAGCAGCCGGAAGCAGTCGTCGAGGCGCTCGGCGATCTGGTGCGGGCTGAGGATGCGCACCCAGGCCGCGGCCAGCTCGAGGGCGAGCGGGATGCCGTCCAGCCGGCGACACAGGTCCGCCACGGCCGGGGCGTCGCCGGGGGTGAGGGTGAAGGAGGGCAGGGCAGAGGTTGCGCGGGCCAGGAAGAGCCGGCCCGCCTCGGAGTCGGCCAACGCCTCGGGGTCGGGCCGGGCGCTCGCTGGCGGCAGGCGCATCGGCGCGACGGACCACACCGTCTCGCCAGGAAGGGCGAGCGCGCTGCGGCTGGTGCACAGCACGGTGAGGTCCGGGCAGGAGGACAGGAGCGGCCCGACCAGCGTGCGGCAAGCGGGCAGGAGGTGCTCGCAGTTGTCCAGCACCAGGAGCAGCTCGCGCGGGCCGAGGAGGCGCCCGAGGTGCTCGGTGCCGTCGCGTCCGGGGTCTTCGGGAAGCCGGAGGGCGGTGATGACCGACTGCGGGAGCAGCGCGCCGTCCTGAAGGCCGGCCAGCCCGACCCACCAGACGCCGTCCTCGAACTGAGCGAGCTCGTCGAGCTCGGCGGCGACGGCGAGGGCCAGCCGCGTCTTACCACAGCCGCCGGCGCCGGTGAGCGTGAGCAGCCGCGTCGCCCCGAGCAACCGCTCGGCCTCGGCCAGCTCGCGCTCGCGGCCGACGAAGGAGGTGAGGGCGGCGGGCAGGTTGCCGCGCGCCGGCAGGACGCGCAGCGGCACGGCGGGCGCGACGACGCGCTCGCGTTTCGTTGCCCTGTCGGCCGCGCCGCCTGCGGTCATCTGGCGGACCTCCGCTTGCGCGCGCCCTCACCGCCGTGGGGGCTGGAGACGAGGCTCACCGGTCTCGCTCGACGCATCACCCGGCCGCCAGGGTGTTGAGGTCGTCGGGGGCTTCCGCCAGCCCGTGCGCGACGGCCCAGGCAGCGACCTGGGCCCGGTTGTCGAAGCCGAGCTTGGTGAGGATGTTGCCGACGTGTTTCTCGACGGTCTTGACGACGACCGTCAGCTCGGCGGCGATCTCGTCGTTCGCCCGGCCGAGCACCAGGAGCGCGGCGACCTCGCGCTCGCGCGCCGTGAGCCCGCCGAACCGGCGGCGGGCCGCCTGACGAGACGGCGCAGTCGGCGGGCTGGCCACCGACCGGCTCGCGAGCCGCATGGACGGCTCGAGCGCACGGGCCACGGCCTCCTCCTCGGTCAGCGCCGCGCCCTCGGCCCAGGTCGCCTCGAGGCCATTGCCGGCAAGTCCGACGCGCAGCGCCAGCGCCTCCGCGCGCCGCAGCTCGCGATAGGGCGGCAGCACGACCCCGAGCCGCTCCACGAGGGCGCTCGAGGCGGCGAAGAGGCGCACCGCCTCCACGGGATCGTCGCGGGCCAGCGCGAGATGGCCGAACTCGTCCAGGAGCATGGCGGTGTTCCGCCGGTCGCCCGTGTCCTTCCAGAGGGCGATCGAGCGCGCCAGGTGCGCCTGGGCCTGGTCCAGGTCGCCCTCAAGGCGACAGAGGCAGCCCATCCCTTCAAGGGCGAAGGCGAGACCGCGCCGGTTCTCCAGGGGTTCCCAGATGGTCAGGCTCTCTTCGAGCGCCCTGCGGGCTTCCGCCAGACGGCCCAGCTCGAGGCTGGCGGTCGCGATGTTGCAGAGCGTGTCGGCGACACCCCATACCTCTTCCAGGTCGCGCCGGATGGCAAGCGCCCGATCGAGCCCGACCAGCGCGTCCTCGAACTCGCCCAGCTCAATCGCGAGGAGCCCGAGGTTGTTCTGCACCGAGGCGACGCCCCAGGTGTCGCCGACCTGCGCGAACAGGTCGCGGCTGTGCTCGAAGTGCGCTCGCGCCAGCTGGTGCTCGCCGCGATTGAAGGCGATGCCGCCAAGGTTGAGGTGACCGTTAGCCTGGCCCCGGACGTCCCCGAAGCGCTCGGCCGCCGCCAAGCTCTCCCCGAAGTAGTGTTCGGCGGCCGCGTACTCCGCCTCCTCGACCGCGACGATTCCGAGGTTGCCGACGATGAGCCCTGCTCCGCGATCGTCACCGACGCGACGAAGCAGCGTCACGGCTCCTTCGTAATAGGAGCGGGCCAGCGCGCAGCGGCTCTGCCGCCAGGCCAGCGTGCCCGCAGCGTTAAGCGCCTTGGCCCGCAAGGCAGCCGAGGCGTCCGGACAGCGATCGAGCGCCCGCTCGCACCAGCTCAGGCCCTCCACGGTGTGGTTGCGCCGCAGCCAGAACCACCGCAGCCCTGCCGCCGCTCGTAGCGCCGCCTCCGCGTCCTCCGACTCCAGCCCCCACGCCATCGCGCTGCGCAGGTTCTCGTGCTCCTGTCCCAGCCCGTCCAGCCAGCGTGCCTGGTCGCGGCCCGTGAGCTCCGGCTCCGCCCGCTCGGCCAGCGCGACGTAGTAGGCCAGGTGACGCCGCCGCGCATCGTCCGCCTCTCCGGCCTGCTCCAACCGCTCGGCGGCGTACTGTCGCAGCGGTTCGAGCAGCCGGAAGCGCGTCTCCTGCTCGCCCGAACCAAGCCGAGCCTCCAGCATCGACTTCTCGACGAGGCCGAAGAGCAGGTCCAATGTGTCCCCAGGTTCGAGAGCTGCACCGGACGCCACCGCCTCGGCCCCGGCGAGCGAGAGCCCGCCCCGGAACACGGCCAGGCGTCGGAACAGCGCCCGCTCCGGCTCTGAGAGGAGCTCGAAGCTCCAGTCGACGGCCGCTCGCAAGGTCTGGTGGTGTGACAGGTCCTCGGCTCGACCGCGCGTGAGCAGCCGGAAGCAGTCCGACAGCCGCTCGGCGATCTGCCGCGGGCTGATGAACTTCACCCACGCCGCGGCGAGCTCCAGGGCCAGCGGGATCCCGTCCACGCGGCGGCATATCTCCGCCACAGCCGCGGCGTTGTCCGGTGTAAGCGCGAAGCCGGGCACCGCGGAACCGGCACGCGTCAGGAAGAGCTGGGCCGCCTCCGACGCGGCCACGACGTCCGGCGCGGACCGACGGTCGCCCTCGGGCAAGCGCAGCGGAGCGACCGACCAGATCGTCTCACCCGCCACCGCCAGCGACTCACGGCTCGTGCAGAGCACGGTGAGATCCGGGCACAGCTGGAGGAAGCGCGGGACGAGACGCTGGCAGTCGACCACGAGGTGCTCACAATTGTCCAGAACGAGCAGCAGCTCGCGTGGAGCGAGCAGGTCCGCAAGGTGTTCCTCCGCATCGCGGACAGGGTCTTCGGGCAGCTCGAGCGCCGAGAGCAGCGTCTGTGGCAGCAGCGCGCCGTCCTGAAGGCCGGCCAGCCCGACCCACCAGACGCCGTCCTCGAACTGGGCGAGCTCGTCCATCTCCGCGGCGACGGCGAGGGCCAGCCGCGTCTTGCCACAGCCGCCGGCGCCGGTGAGCGTGAGCAGCCGCGTCGCCCCGAGCAGCCGCTCGGCCTCGGCCAGCTCGCGCTCGCGGCCGACGAAGGAGGTCAGCGCGACCGGCAGGTTGCCGCGCGCCGGCAGGACGCGCAAGGGCACGGCGGGCGCGACGACGCGCTCGCCCTGGCCTGCCCTCTCGGCCGCGGAGCCTGTGCTCATCGCGCCCCCCGGGTGTGCCGCGCCTACGGACCGGCGGAGCGGCGCGGACGGGGCAAGTGTAAGCCGATCGGGAGAGGCGGGCGAGGAGGGTCGCTTTGCGCAGCAGCCTGGAGGCGCCTCAATCCAGACACTCGATGGCCGGGTAGGTGAGGGCGAGGAGGCCGAGGGCGGCGGACATTCCGCCGCCCAATAGGAAGGTGCCCTGCGGACCGAGGTGGGTGGTGGCCCAGCCGGCGGCGGCGAAGCCGACCGGCAGCAGGGCATAGGAGCCGAGGAGCTCGATGCTGGAGACGCGGCCCAAGAGCGGGCCGGGCACCAGGTCCTGGAGGAGGTTCATCCAGATCAGGTTGAACACCTCCAGCGCCGCCCCGTTGACGAGCGCGGCCAAGAGCAGCGCCGCGAGCGGCAGCGGCAGGCCGAAGGCGGCCAGCATCAGGCTGGCCAGCACCACCCCGCCGAAGGCCAGCCGGCCGCGCTGGCGGATGCGCGGGAAGCGCCCGAGCCAGACGCCGCCCAGGATGAAGCCGATCGGGAATGCGGCGTACACGAGCCCGAGGGTGGCGACGTCCTCGTGCCACACGTCCCTGACGAGGAACGGCATCGTGACGCTGAACGGGCCGGCGAGCAGGACGTTGCCGAGCGAGAGGGCGAGGATGGTGATCCAAAGGACGGGCACGCGCCGCACGAAGTCCAGCCCCTCGCGCGCTTCGCGGACGATGCCGCGGCTCAGCTGCGCGGCGGCGGCGGCCGCCTCGTGGGCCCGGCGCGCCGTCGGCTCGCGCAGGAGCGGCAGCAGGAAGAGCGCCGAGATGAAGAAGGAGGCGCCGTTGACGGCGAAGGCGCCGGCGCTTCCGACAGCGGCGATGATGCCGGCCCCGAGCGCCGGGCCGGCGATGCGGCCGAGCTGCGTGCTGATGCTGGTGAGCGAGTTGGCGCTGGGCAGGTCGCCCGGCGGTGTGAGCTGCGGCACGAGGGCGGTGAAGGCGGGCTGGAAGAAGGCGTCGACCAGACCGAAGAGCGCGCTGGCGACCAGCACATGCCACACCTCGAGCCGGCCCTGGAGGGCCAGCGCGGCGACGAGCAGCACCAGGGCGCCGCGCGCGACGTCCGAGGCGATCATGAGCGGCACGCGCGGCAGCCGGTCGACGGCGACGCCGCCGACGAGCAGGAAGAGGACCATCGGGGCGAAGGCGAAGATGAGCACGGTGCCCATGACGGTGGCTGAGCCGGTCTTCTCCAGCACCCACCAGGCCAGCGCGATCTGGTAGAGGTGGTCGCCCACGCGCGACACGGTCTGGCCGGCCCACAGCAGGGCGAACGGCCGGCCGCGCAGCGCGCGCAGGAGCGCCAGGCGCGGGAGGGTGGCTGACGCGGTGGTCGCGGCGGTCATCGGTCGGCTCCTTCCTGGCCAGAGGCGGCCCGCAGCCCCTCGAGGTTCTCCCGGCAGGCGACGACGTCCAGGTGGTCGGGCCCGAGGGCGGCCTCGAAGAGGGCCAGGGCGCGGGCGAGGACGGGCTCGGCCTCGGCGTAGCGGGCCCGGCGCTTGAGCAGGACGCCGAGGTTGTTGAGGGTGACGGCCACGTCGCGGTGGTCCGGGCCCAAGAGCTTCTCCTTGATGGCCAGCGCGCGGCGGTAGAGCGCCTCGGCCTCGTCGTGCCGGCCGCGGGCGTCGTGGATGGCGGCCAAGTTGTTGCAGTTGACGGCGATCTCGTAGTGCTCCGGGCCGTAGACGCGCTCGAAGACAGCGAGCGCCTCGTGGTAGAGCGCCTCGGCCTCGTCGAGCTTGCCCTGGCCGTCCAGTTGCGCCGCCAGGTTGGCCTTGTCCGCCGCGACGTCCGGGTGGTCGGGGCCGAGGGCGGCCGTCCGGATCTCGACGGCCCGGCGCGCGTACGGCTCGCCGCGCGCGAAGCGGCGGCGGGCGTGCTCCAGTCCGCCGAGGTTGTGGTAGATCGTCGCCACGTCCGGGTGCGCCGGACCGTGCGCCGCCTCGAGGATGCGGAGCGCGCGGAGGTACATCCGCCGCGCCTCGTCGAAGCGGCCCGTGTACTTGTAGAGCACGGCCAGCGTGTTGAGGACGATGGCCTCCTGCTCCGCGCCCAGGCGCTTCGCCAGGCGGCGCGCCTCGCGCAGCAGCGTCTCGGCCTCCGGGTAGCGCGACTGGCAGCGGCAGAGCCAGCCGAGGTTCGTGAGCACGCGCACGCGCACGTCGCGGGCGTCCGCGTCGTCGCCGGAGTCCGCCAGCGACGCCAGCGCCATGCGGGCCAGCTCCTCGGCCCGGCCGAACTCCGCCCGCGCCTCGTAGACCCAGGCGAGGTTGTTCAGGATCGTCGCCGTGTCCAGGTTGCCGCCATCCGTCGCGCCGCCCAGCGCCGTCACCGCCTCGGCGGCAAAGGCCGCGGCCTCGTCCAGCCGGTGTTCCCGGCGGCACGCCATCGCCCGGTCATGCAGCACGATCGCCCGTGCCAGCCCGTCTCGCTCGTCCGCCATCCTGCGCTCC
>Ga0326597_10001028_pt1 | contig 46433 bp, 43 predicted proteins | sample RVTome_12_FD_203789 | JGI IMG/M metagenome (GOLD analysis project Ga0326597, IMG submission 203789) | Soil microbial communities from uranium-contaminated site in the Upper Colorado River Basin, Wyoming, United States - RVT100D185 | ecosystem: Environmental > Terrestrial > Soil > Contaminated >...
GGAAGCCGTGGAACGGGCCTGCGAATTCTTCCGTGCCGAGCTGAGCAGCAACGACATCGACCTGCTGATCCAGATTCCCGACAGGCTGACGGTCAGGCTGAACCGCAACCGTTTCGAGCAGGTGATCATCAACCTGGTGGCCAACGCCAAGGACAATCTGCTGGCCAAGCACATGGACACCCAAGGCCCGCGCGACCATATCCTGCTGCAGGGCCGCAGCAGCGGTAACGGCCTGCTGCTCGACGTCATCGATTCCGGCACGGGCATTCCCGACAGCGCTCAGCAGTCGCTGTTCGATCCCTTTGTGACCAGCAAGCAGGAATCCGGCGGGAGCGGGCTGGGTCTGTTCATCTGCCAGCGCCTGATGCAGGACATGGGGGGCGGCATCGAGTTGCTCACCACCTCCGTGAAGGGCACGACGTTCCGCCTGCACCTCCCCCGCTGATCGCCACAGCCCGCACACCCGTTCTCCCGCGAAAGCACACCCATGCCGGAACGAGCCCGTACAGAAGGCGCCGCCGCCCACAAATACAAGGTCCTCGTCGTCGATGACGAGCCGGTGATCCTGGACAGCCTGGCGGCCTATCTGGCCCTGGAGGATTTTGACGTGACCTCGGTCCCCTCCGGCGCATCCGCGTTGGCCTACCTGAAGCAGCACGAAGTGCCATTCGTGATCACCGACGTGGATATGCCCGAGATGGACGGCATTCATTTGCTGCAACAGGTCAAGGCCGAGTATCCGCACACGGAAGTCATCATCATGACGGGCAAGAGCACCGAAGAGATCGCCATTCGGGCGCTGAAGAGCGGGGCTTCCGACTATTTCCACAAGCCCATCAAGGGCCCGGAGGTGCTGGCATCGCTACTGCGTTCCGAGCGCATCCTGCACATGCGCGCGCAGAATACGCGGCTCCAGGCGCTGGTGACGCGGCTTAGCGGGGATGGCAAGCCCGAAGGCCTCTTCGGCCAGTCCGAGGCCTCCCAGCACCTGGTGGAGCGGTTGCGCCGGGTCGCCCTCAGCCCGGACACCACCGTGCTGCTGATCGGCGAAACCGGTTCCGGCAAGGAGATTGCCGCGCGTCTGCTGCACCAGCTGACCTTCGGCAAGGCGGCGCCTTTTGTGGCCATCAATTGCGGCGGGATCGCCGAATCCCTGCTGGAGCGTGAATTGTTCGGCCACGAGCGGGGAGCCTTCACCGGCGCGGAGTCGCGCACACCGGGGGTGTTCGAGATGGGCCTGGGGGGCACCGTGCTCCTGGATGAGGTGACCGAGATGAGCTTCGCGGCCCAGAGCCGCCTGCTGCGCGTGCTGGAGGACCGCACGCTGCGGCGGCTGGGCGGCACGACGGATATCGCCCTGGGCAACACGCGCGTGGTGGCCACCACGAATAAGGACATCGCGCAACTCGTCGCTGATGGGAGCTTTCGGGAGGATCTGTATTTCCGGCTCAATGTGGTTCCCCTGCACCTGCCGCCGCTGCGCGAGCGCCGGTCGGAGATTCCCCACCTGGCGAGTTATTTCCTGGCGCGTGCCGACCGCAAGCTGCAGCTCTCCCCCGCGGCAGAGGCGCAGCTCATGAATTATGATTTCCCGGGCAATATCAGGGAATTGAAGAACCTGGTGGAATATGCCGCCATTTTCTGCGCCGGCGATACCATCGAGGCGACCGATCTGGCGCCGAGCCTGCAGTCCCAGCCGCGGCAGGGCGCCGGTGTTGCCCCGGCCCCCACGACGGGCACCACGGGCAGCCTGAGCCTGGTGGACAACGAGATTCTGTTGATCCAGGAAGCCCTGCGCCGCAACCCCAACAATCACTCCGCCACGGCACGGGCACTGGGCATCACGCCCCAGGCGCTCTACCGCAAACTCAAGAAATTCGGACTCGCATAGCCGACCGCCGCGCCGCCGCCCAGGCAGGTGCGGGGCTTCCAGATTCGGATGGTGCTGCTGCCGGTGGAACTCCGAATTCGGATGGTTCTCCTCCTCCGCCCGCCATACCGGTACGAGTGCGCTGAAATTCATCGCCAATCTGCCGGTGCCGCAATGGCACACGTGTTGCGAATGCAGGGGATAATCCCGCCCTGCACAAGGACGTCCTGCGGCGGGGAGACCCCGCGTGAGTCCCATGGGATGCAGATTCTCATCGTCGACACGGATGCCTTTTTCGGCGAAGCGCTGAGTGACTTTCTGCGCCTGGAGGGTCACCAATGCCGCCACGTGGAGACGAGCGAGGCCGCCGTGTCGGCCCTGCTGCAATCTCCCGGCGATCTGATGGTGGTGGATCACGGGATGCCCGATGTGGGCAGCATGACTCTTTCCGCATTCGTGGCGGGCAATTACCCCAACGTGCAGCAGATCATCTTTGTCGGCCACGGCCATGCCACGGCCCGGGAAGAGCAGCAGGCGCAGCATGCGCTCGCGCGCTTTGAGAAGCCGGTGGACATGGACCGGTTTCTGCGAGTCGTCCAGCGGCTGGCAGGCGGCGGCCCGGGCGCGACCACCGAAGCGGCTGGGCCCGTCTCCGCGCCAGGGCGCCAGGGGGCCGGCGAACCTTGGGTGGAGCGCCGGCTTTCCGCTGTGCTCAGCGCGGACGTGGTGGGCTACAGCCGCCTGATGGGCATTGACGACGTGGGCACGCTGCAGGACCTCTCCGCATGTCTGCACCTGTTCGATGCCATCGTCGCCAAGTATCGCGGCCGCATCGTCAATTCGCCTGGTGACGCGGTGCTGGCGGAATTCCAGAGCGTGACGAATTCGGTGCTGTGTGCGGTGGAAATCCAGCGCGAAATGCGTACGCGCAATGCCCCGCTGCCGCCGGAGCGGCGCATGGTGTACCGCATCGGGGTGAACCTGGGCGATGTGCTGGTCAAGGACGGGGCCATCTATGGGGATGGCGTGAACATCGCCGCCCGGCTGGAAGCCATGTGCGACGGTGCCGGCGTGTGCATCTCGGGCACGGTCTTCGATCAGGTGGAAAGCCGGCTGGGGCTGAAATGCCGCTTTCTCGGGCGCCAGCACGTGAAGAACATCCGCAAGCCGGTGCGCGCGTACCGCGTTGAGCTCGGCCAGGCGGCGCCGGGCAGGCGTCAATCCTTGGTCAAGGTCTTTTTCCATTGGCCGGCGAACCCGCTGCCGATCCTGCTGACCATCGTGATTGTCATCGCGCTGGTGGGGGCGGGGCTGATGCTGGGCTGGTTCGATGCCGTCAGCAATGCCACGGGCCAGGCGGGCCGGGGCATGCCCCTCGGCCATGGGGTCGGCGGGGCCATGCAGCTCAGCCAGTCACGGCTGGATGCCGTATCACCCCGCCAGGCAGACCGGGCGTCCGCCCTGCGCTAGCCACCGCCGGATCCCCACGCGCGGCACGCCGGGCCATCCCCACTGCACCGCAGTGCCTCCGTTACACCCCCCCGGGCCGATCCTTCGCCTGAGCGGCGGGATGGCGCCGTGCGCCCGCCGCGACTCGTCGTCGTTACCACAATTTGACTCAAGTCAAGGACAATCCGGGCCCATGGGTTAGGCTATTCTCGACCCAGCGGGATTGCAGGCCGACGCCGGTACACACAGGCGCGACAGTGATCCCCGAAATTCCAGACAGGGAGATGGCCATGGGCAGCGCGGAACAGATTCGGGAAGAGGATGTGCAGCACGCGATTGTGGAATTCTGCCTCGCTGGCGGCAGCGTGACGCATCTTCCGCCGGCCAAGACGCCCGAGCGCAATGCCGTGGGGGAGATGTGGGGTATGTACGAAACATTGCGGGAGAACAACACGCAACAGGATGCGTGACCATGGCGCAATGGCCTGCATCGGGTTTAGGCTATTAGGAGGCGCCCGCACCGAACCCAGCGTTCGCGGCAGCGTGGTGCTTCTGATTGCCCAAGGCACCGTCGGAGGACTGTCATGGCGAATGAGAAAACACGGCCCGCAACTGTGCCGCGGCGGGAGCCATCGGAGATGGTTTCCGATCTCCAGCGTAACATGAACCAGTTGCTGGAGGAGTTTCTGCAAGGTGGCTTCTGGAGCGGCTATCGCTGGCCCGCCCGGCCCGTCGACAGGGCATTTCCGCTGACCAACGTGTGGGAGAGCCCGACGGCGTATGTGATTCAGGCGGAACTGGCCGGCTTTGACGAGGCCAACCTGGATATTTCCCTGAAGGACAATGTGCTTGTCATTCGAGGGGAATATCCGGACGCGAATGTGCACCAGGGGGGCGTACTCCTGGTGCAGGAGTTTGCCCGCGGGGTATTCCGGCGGGAGATCCGGCTGCCCAAGGATGTGGCGCCGGACGAGGTTCAGGCGGAGTTTCGCAATGGTCTGCTGACCATTACGCTGCCGCTGAGAGCCGGTGACCAGCACACGTCACGGAAGATTCCCATCGGCTGATGTCAATGGCGATGGCTGGTCGGAGCATGGTCTGTTGCCATGGTCGCAGCAGTAAGGGAAAGGCTATGGAAATTCGAACCAGCAATGACGAGGGGCCCATCGCCGTACGTCTCACCAACAATGCAAAGGGCACCGATCCCGATGCTGTGCGTCTGGTGCTGCATGGCGGAACCCGCGATGATCCGCAGGAAATGGAGCTGCAAGGGTCGCCGGCTGAACTGAGCCGGATCTTCCAGCGCATCCAGGAGCGACTGGCCCGGTTGGGCGGTCTGCGCCCGCGTCAGGCACAAAGCACGGTGTATATTCAGGTCACCGGCGGGGGCGCCTATGTGCATGAAAAGCCTTCCGGCGTGGTGGTGGTCGTGCAGGACTTTGACATTGACGCGGGTGACGGCACGGCGGTGCGTGTCTATCCCGCGGACATGACCATTCGCCGCGGGAACGCCGCGACCTAGTGCCATACGATTACGTCCCGCTGCGCCTGCGCCGCGGCCTGTCGGGCGGGGCGTCCCACCCCGCGGCAGGCGGACACCCCATGTTGGCGCGAAGGAGCCGCCGCGGGGCAGGCTCTGCCGGTGGATGGCCCGCCGCCCGGCCGGGGCTTTCCGCCGGCAGCCGGGCAGAGCGGCCACGCAAGGTGGCGCGGTCAGGCTGTTTCCCGCTGCCTTCAACCCCCCAAGATCGAGAGGGCTTCCATGATCCGTCAGACACTGCTCAGACCCATCCTGCTGACACTCGCCATGGCTGCCATGGCGCTGATGCCGGCACTGCCCGTGAGCGCCGCACCGCCCCTGTCGGCGGGTGTTGGCGAAACAGGACGCGCCGCCCATCCCGAGTACAGCGTGAAGCTGGTCTTCGCCCAACTGAAGGGCCCTTACATGGCCCAGGTGCAGGTGCAGGTCACCGATGCCCAGGGCGGCACCGTGGTGGACATGGTTTCAGAGGGGCCGTGGCTGTTTCTGGATCTGGCGCCGGGTGACTACCGGGTCAGGGCAACATCCAAGGCCGGGGTGGCCCGTTCCGCCGCATTTACCGTGAGCGGCGACGGCCAGGAGACCGTCTACGTCACCTGGCTCAACGGAGATTGAGACAAGGAGACTAAGACAACCCGCGCCGGCTGCGCCTGTCCGCTCCGCCTACGCCAGGTGCGCCAGGAACCAGTCCCGCGCCGCATGGGCCGATTCCTTGAGCATGGCCGTATAGGGGTCGTAGTGCCGGCAGTCCAGTAACACCAGTTGCTTGGGGTCGCAGGCGCGGTTGAAAGCCTCCAGCTGGGTGTCCGTGGGCGTCTGGGTATCGCGCTTGGCCACGATCATCATCAGCGGCGTGGGCGCGATGCGGTGAATGTAGCTCGCCGGCTCGTATTCCAGCATCATTTCCAGGCTGCGCTGGGTGACCTGATTGGGGTAGCTGCCGTCCTTGTCCGTGGCCTGCACCCATTCCTCCGTCTCGGTGCCCGGGAACGCCGCCTTGACCAGACGCGGCGGCTTGCCGGCGGCCCGGTCGTCCCGATCCTGGATGAAGCGCTCCTGCATCCCGGCCATGGCCGCGGAGGTCACCCAGCGGTTCATGGTGCCGTAGCCGGTGACCAGGGGCACCTGTGACACGACGCACTTGACGCGGCGGTCGATGGCCCCCACCACCAGCACGTGCCCGCCGGAGTAGCTGGTGCCCCAGATGCCGATGCGCTCCTTGTCGATCCCCGGCAGCGAGCGGGCATGGGTCACCGCATCCCGCATGTCGTGCACCTGATCCCAGGGATTGATCTCCATGCGCGGCTCGCCCTCGCTCTCGCCCCAGTTGCGGTGATCATAGACCAGGCAGGCCAGCCCGGCCTTCTCGAAAATCTCCGCATAGCCGGCCAGCCCCATGGCCTTGAGCCCGGTGAAGCCGTGACTGAGGATGACCAGGGGATGGGGCCCCTTGCCCTTGGGTTTGTAGAGCCAGCCGGCCAGCTTGAGGCCGCCCGCGTCGAAAGTGATGTCGGTTCTCATGGAAACGCCCTCCTGGACACACGATGGTAGGCCATGACCGCCCCGGCCAGGGGCCGCCGCGATCGCCGGATGGGCCATGCATAGCAGGCCCCCGGCCCATTGCAAAGTCGCGGGCGGCCGTGCCGCCGGCCCGGCCCGTGGTGCCGCAAGGCAGCGCGGACAGCTTGCCGCTTTTCTTTCCGCGCCGGTTCCTTTAGGGAAGGTGAGCGACCCGTCGTTGCCGGGGACGGAAAACGTCCCTGCGCGGCGGCGGATGCCCCGTGTGGGGGCCGCGGGTGGACCCCAGGAGAGAAAGGCCGTGCCATGAGCTATGACTTCGAGACCCTCAAGATCGACAAGCAGGGCAAGATCGTCACCGTCACCATGAATCGCCCGGACGTGCTGAACGCGATCAACGCCAAGATGCACTACGAACTGTCCGTGGTCTTCGAGCGCATCGGGGACGATCAGGACGTGGAGGTGATCATCTTCACGGGGGCGGGCCGCGCGTTTGCCGCCGGGGGCGACACCAAGCTGATGCAGGACATGATTGACGAGCCGGCCCTGTTCCGCCGCACCACACGGGAGGCCAAGCGCATCGTGATGAGCATCCTGGAGTGCGAAAAGCCCATCATTGCCAAGGTCAATGGCCATGCGGTGGGCCTGGGCGCCACGGTGGCCCTGCACTGCGATGTCATCTTCGCCTCGGACAAGGCCAAGATCGGCGATCCCCATGTCAACGTGGGGCTGGTGGCTGGTGACGGCGGCAGCGCCATCTGGCCCTACCTGATCGGCTTCGCCCGGGCCAAGGAGTATCTGTTCACCGGCGAGTTGATGACGGCCCAGAAAGCCGCGGAGATGGGGCTGATCAACCATTGCGTGCCCCACGACGAGCTGGATTCGCGGGTGCAGGCCTTTGCCGAGCAACTGGCCCATGGCCCCATTCGGGCCATCAGTTGGACCAAGTCCGCGGTGAATGCGCCCCTGCGCGCCCTGGTGAGCGCCAACATGGACACGTCGCTGGCGCTGGAGGGGCTCTCCTCCCAGACACAGGATCACCAGGAGGCAGTGCGCGCCTTCAACGAGAAGCGCAAGCCCAGCTTCAGCGGACGATAGCCGCGGGCGCTAATGGTGGGGCGGACAGGCTCCGCCGCAGGAGGACACTGGCGAAGGGGGAACACCATGAGCAACAAGCTGCTGCCCGTGACGATCGTGGGCAGCTATCCGCAGCCGGACTGGCTGATCGACAAGGAGATGCTGTCCAAGATGGTGCCGCGCGTGCTGGAGAAGTCCCTCTGGCGCGTTCCCGAGCCTTGGCTGGAGGAGGCCCAGGACGACGCCACGGTGCTGGCGATCCGGGATCAGGAGCGGGCCGGGCTGGACATCCTGAGCGACGGGGAGATTCGCCGCGAAAGCTACTTCAACCGCTTCGCCAACGCCCTGGACGGCATCGATCTCGACCATCCGGGCGAAGCCATCAACCGCATCGGGCAGAAGAACCTGGTGCCCCGCGTGGTGGGGCCGATCCGCCGCACACGGCCGGTGGAGGTGCACGATGCGCAGTTTCTGCGCGCCAACACGGACCGGGAGATCAAGATCACCGTGCCCGGCCCCTTCACCATGACCCAACTGGCCCAGGACGAGCACTATGGCGACCAGCGCGCCATGGCCCTGGACTATGCGGTGGCCGTGCGGGAGGAGATTCGCGACCTGTTTGCCGCGGGCGCGGACTATGTGCAGATCGACGAGCCGTACATGCAGGCGCAGCCGGAGAAGGCGCGGGAATATGGCGTGGAGGCGCTGAATCATGCCCTGCAGGATGCGCCGGGGCCGGTGTGTGTGCACATTTGCTTCGGCTATCCGCAGTTCGTCAAGGGACGGCCCTCCGGCTATTCCTTTCTGCCTGAACTGGCCAATACCACCTGCCAGCAGGTCTCCATCGAGACGGCCCAATCGGAGCTGGACTGCGCCGTCTTGAAGGAACTGCCCGGCAAGCGCTTTCTCGTCGGGGTGCTGGACCTGTCCACGCCCCAGGTGGAAACGCCGGAGATGGTTGCGGCGCGCATCCGGCGTGCCCTGGCGCATGTGGCGCCGGAGCAGGTGGTGGTGGCGCCGGACTGCGGGATGAAGTATCTGCCGCGCGAGGCGGCATTCGGCAAGTTGTGCGCCATGGTGGCCGGCGCCGCATTGGTCCGCTCGGAGTTGGGATAACGGAATAGCGACACCTTACGCAATCCGTTAATGGCTTGCGCTCCCGGTATGCGTTAGGTAAGACCACCGCTACACCGGGTGCAGGGGCCTATGGTTTCAGGGGAAGTGCCGTGGGGGATTTCCATGCGTGTGATTGTCGTTGTATCCGGATTCGTATCCACACACGGCACGTGAAACCATGAGGGGTTCGATGTTGAACGTACGAACACGCCATTTTGGGCGCATGCTGGGCATTGTCCTGATCGGCGCTTTGCTGACCGGGGGCATGTTCCTGGGCAATGCGTCCGCCAAGGAGTATCTGGTTGGTCTGATGACCGACCGGACGGGGCCGACCAATTCCATCGGGCCCGCCCTGGGTGACGGCTTCTTCGATTACATGAAGCTCTTCAACAAGAAGGACGGCCTGGGCAAGGGCAACGCGATCCGCGTGATGGAAATTGACCACGCCTACAACGTCCCTAGGGGCGTGGAAGCCTACGAACGGTTCAAGTCCGAGGGCGCGGTGACCATTGCGCTCTACGGCACACCCCATACCGCCGCCCTGACCCCGCGGTTGACCGAGGACAAGATTCTCGGCACCTCGCCGGGCTTCGGCACCGCTGCGGGCGCCAACGGGGACAAGTATCCCTATCTGTTTCCCGCCGCTGCCTCCTACTGGTCCCAGGGCACAGGGGCCATGAAGTTCCTGCTCGACAACTGGCAGGGCAAGGGCAAGCCCAAGGTGGCCTACATTTATGGGGACAACCCGTCCGGGCGCGAGCCGATCGCCGTGCTGAAGGATGTCGCCGAGCTCGAAGGTCTGGAGCTGCGCACCTATGCTGTTCCGCCGCCGTACATTGACCTCCGCCCGCAGGTGATCGACATCACCCGTCGCTACAAGGCGGACTGGGTCATCGCGCACCTGTTCGGCCGCGCGCCGGCACTGGCGATGAAGGAGTTTCGCCGCATGGGCGTCCTGCTGACCCAGATGATCGGTCTGGTGTGGACGGCCGCGGAATCGGACATTCGCGTGGCCGGATGGGATGTGGCCGAGGGCCTGTACAACGTGCAGTTCGCCCATGTGGGCAGCACGGGCCATCCGCTGCTCGATGAAATCCGCGCCATGTACAAGGCCGAAGGCAAGGGCGAGCCGGAATCGATGAGCACGAGCGTATACTACAACCGTGGCCTGGCCACGGCGGCCCTGCATGCCGAGGCGATTCGCGCGGCAATTGCGCAATTCGGGCCGAATATCACCACCGACCAGGCCAAGATTGCGATGGAGCACATCCAGGATTTCTCGCTGGATGGCTTCCTGTCGCCCATCAACATGACGCCGCACAACCACGAGGGTGGGGGCGCGGTGCGTATCTTCCAGGTGCATGACGGCGGCTACCGCCCGGTGACGGAATGGTTCCGCGGTTACCCGGAAGTGATTGCAAAGCGGCTGGCCGCAGAAGGCTAAGCCGTGGTTGCCTCCGGTGCGGGCGGCGGTCGCCGCACCGGAGAATCTTTTCCAGGCCGCAAGCTGCTGCACGGCGCACTGCGTGGCCGGAATCAGCAACCATCGAGAGGGGGATGAGTATGACTATGCTCCGTATAAACCGATTGCGGCACATGCTGGGCGCCATCGTTATCGGCGCCGTGCTGGTCGGGGGAATCTTTGTTGGAAACGCATCGGCCAAGGAATATCTCGTAGGCCTGATGTGCGATCGCACCGGTCCGACCAACTCGATTGGGCCGGCCTTGTGCGATGGCTTCTTCGATTACATGAACCTGCACAACAAGGGCAACGAGCTGGGGGCCGGCAATTCGATCCGCGTGATGGAAATTGACCATGCCTACAACGTACCGCGGGGCATAGAGGCCTATGAGCGCTTCAAGTCGGAAGGCGTGGTTTCCATCGGTATCTACGGCACACCGCACACCGCGGCGCTTGCGCCCAAGCTGCACGAGGACAAGATCCTGGGCACCACCCCCGGGTTCGGTAGCGCCGCGGCGGCCAATGGGGAAAAGTTCCCCTATCTGTTCCCCGTGGCGGCGTCCTACTGGTCGCAGGCCGGGGGCTCCATGAAGTTCATCATGGACAACTGGAAGGGTCCGGGGAAGCCCAAGGTGGCCTTTTTCTATGGGGACAATCCCGCGGGGCGCGAGGCTATCCCCGTGCTGGATGAGATCGCCGAGATGGAAGGTGTGGAATTGCGCCATTATGCCGTGCCGCCGCCCTACATCGACCTGCGCCCGCAGGTGATCGACATCACCCGCCGCTTCAAGGCGGACTGGGTTATCGCCCACCTGTTCGGTCGTGCGCCCGCGCTGGCGATGAAGGACTTTCGCCGGATGGGTCACCCGCTTGACCGTGTGATCGCGCATGTGTGGACCGCGGCCGAGTCGGACATTCGCGTGGCGGGCTGGGACGTAGCAGAAGGGCTGTACAACGTGCAGTTCGCCCATGTGGGCACGGATCATCCGCTGCTGGACCGCATCCGCGCCATGTACAGGGCCGAGGGCAAGGCCGAGCCGGAGTCCTTTGCCACCAGCGTGTACTACAACCGCGGCGTTATGATCGCGGCGATGCACGCGGAAGCCATCCGCCGGGCCATCAAGGACCATGGCCAGAACATCACCACGGTGGACGTGAAGAACGCCATGGAGCGGATTCAGGGCTTTGACCTGGATGGCTTCATGCCCGCGCTCAACATGACGCCCAAGGATCATGAGGGCGGTGGCTATGTGCGCATGTTCCAGGTGCATAACGGGACGTACAGGCCGGCATCGGAATGGTACCGCGGCTATCGCGATGTGATAGCGAAGCGAGTCTGGGAGTAAGCGTCGAACCTTCGCGGCAAATGCAGGTGAAGCATTTGATGCAATAGGGCCGCGCCGGCAGCCAGCCGGCGCGACGCCTTCCTTCCTATGAGAGTTTCGCGCACTTCCCAGGCTGTCGATCAATGCCGATGCCACATCCGGCACGGCTTCCCGCAAGTAACAACGTGCCTGCCACCAATCGGGCAACCGCATCCGCGATGTGCGCGGCGTTGCGCATTCCTCTGCCGGCTCAAGCCGGGGCCCGTGGCTGCTCTTCGGCCGACCGTGACCTGAGCCCGCCCCCAAGGCTGTCTTCCGCGCCTTGTGCATTCTGGTGGCGTTGCGTATGACCTGAATACATCGGTTGCCAAGCCGGTGCTCTCTGGGGGAAGGACCGACGCGCCCCGTATGGCCGGTCTGAGAGAGTTGCATAGTCCGATGTCGCGTCGGTCTCATGCATGTGAGGGGGGAAATCATGCATAGGATTCCACAGCAGTGTATACGTGCGCCCGGATTCCGGCGCGCAGCGCTGTCCCGGTTGTTGGCTGTGCTTGTCCTGACGGGCGCCATCACCAGCTTTGCATTCGCGGGTGTGGCCTCCGCCAAGGAATATCTGGTGGGGCTGCTGTGCGACCGCACGGGGCCGACCAATCCTGTGGGACTGTACCTCTGTGACGGCTTTCACGACTACGTGAAGCTGTTCAACAGCCGCAATGGCCTGGGTGCCGGCAACAGCATCCGCGTCATGGAGATCGACCATGCCTACAACGTCCCGCGGGGCGTGGAGGGCTATGAGCGGATGAAGGCCGCTGGCATCATTTCGCTGTTTCTGTATGGCACGCCACACACCGCGGCGCTGGCACCCAAGGTGAACGAGGATCACCTGGCCAGCACCACGCCCGGCTTCGGCAGCGCGGCTGCTGCGGATGGCCGCAAGTTTCCGTACCTGTTTCCGGCGGCGGCATCCTATTGGTCCCAGGCGGGCGGCGCCATGCAATTCGTCATGGAAAACTGGAAAGGCCCAGGAAAGCCCAAGGTGGCCTATATCTTTGGAGACAATCCCGCCGGCCGCGAGCCGCTCGCGGTGATGGAGGATATTGCCGCGCTGGAAGGTGTGGAGCTGCGCACCTATGCCGTGCCGCCGCCTTATATCGAAATGCGGCCCCAGGTGATCGATATCACGCGCCGCTTCAAGGCTGACTGGATCGTGTCGCACCTTTTCGGGCGCGCGCCGGGGATCAGCCTCAAGGAGTTTCACCGCATGGGCACCCCGCTCACGCGCGTCGTGGGGCTGGTGTGGTCTGCCGCCGAATCGGATATCCGTGTGGCCGGCTGGGATACGGCGGAGGGCTACTACAATGTGCAGTTCGCGTTTGTGGGCAGCACCGGCCATCCGCTGTTGGATGATGTGCGCGCCCTGTACAAGTCCGAAGGCAAGCCGCCGCCGGAGGCCATGAGTACCAGCGTGTACTACAATCGGGGCCTGGCGGCGGCCGCGTTGCATGCCGAAGCGATCCGTACAGCCATTGCCGCCAAGGGGATCAACATCACCTCGGTGGACGTCAAGAACGCCATGGAACGCATCAAGGATTTCTCCCTTGATGACTTCATGGCGCCCATCAACATGGCTCCCGACAACCATGAGGGTGGCGGCTTTGTGCGCATCTTCCAGGTGCACGACGGCGGGTATCGGCCGATCACGGGCTGGTACCAGGGCTATCGCGACGTGGTGCTCAAGCGCCTGGCGACCGAAGGCTAGACCGCGGTAGCAGGCACGTATCCCGGCACGGAGCCGGGATACACTATCCTGCGGTTCAGCGGCCCTTGAAGGTGGCGTCGCGCTTCTCCCGAAATGCCGTCGTGCCTTCCTCCAGATCTTCCGTGTGTCCCAGGTCGTAGAAGCTGCGCGATTCCAGCCGCAGGGCATCCTCGAAGGGGCGTCCCAATGCCCGCAGCATGACCTCCTTGCCCAATTGCTGGGCCAACGGCGCCTTTGATGCCAGCTTCTGCGCATAGGCCAGGCTCTCCGCCAGAAGCTCGTCCTGGGGGATGATGCGGTTGACCAGGCCCACGCGCAGGGCCCAGTCGGCATCGTAGCGGTCGCCCGAGAGAAACATCTCCATGGCATGGCCCAGCCCGATCACCATGGGGAGCCGCACCAGGCCGCCGTCGCAGGCATGAAAGCCCCAGCCCACGTCCTGCAACGCGAAGATTGCATTGGGCGCGCAGAAGCGGATATCGCAGGCCAGGGCCAGCTCCAGGCCCCCGGACATGGCGTATCCGTTGATGGCCGCCAGCACGGGCTTGTAGAGCTCCATCCCGCGCGTCAGGCCGCCAAAGCCCGAACCGTTGGTGAAGCGGCTGCGGAATTCCGGGGCGGGCCGGGTCGCGAAATTCATGGTGTAGGTCTTCAGGTCGGCCCCGGCGCAAAAGGCCTTGTCGCCGGCCCCGGTAATCACCGCCACGCGCGCTTCGTCATCGGCGCGAAATTCCCGCCAGCGCTCGGCCAGCTCCTCGTCTGCCTCGAAGTTCAGGGCGTTCATGGCCTCGGGCCGGTTGATCGTGATCAGCCGCACATGGCCGTGTTTCTCATACAGGGTGTAGTGGGTCATCAGCGTCTCCGTGGGGGTGGGATTGCCATCCGGCCGGGCCGGCATATGCAGTCGTGGGCATACCACAGTGCCGGTCCCCAATGCATCGGGGACTGCTTGGCCGCGGTGCCGATTCAGTGGTAGCGTCGGCGTCGGAACCGGTGGCGCAGGGGGCCATGGGTGGGATGTCACGGCGGGATCAGGAGGAGCGGTGTCATGAGCCAAGCGGAGCAGACGGCCATGCGGATTGGCCTCAACGATGAACTGGCCGGACAGGCCGCCGGGCTGACCGTGCCCGACCTGTTCCTGCAGCAGGTGCGCCTGCGGCCCAATGACGTGGCCATCACCGTGGCGGCCAGCGGCGCGACATGCGCCTATGCCGCGCTCAACGGCCGTGTGAATCAGCTGGCCCATGCCTTGCGTGGGCTGGGCATCCAGCGCGGTGAGCGCGTGGCCATTCTCGCGGAGAACCGCCCGGAGTATGTGGAACTGGTCATGGCCGCCGCCAAGCTGGGGGCCATCGTGTGCTGCCAGAACTGGCGCCAGGCCGAGGGCGAACTGACCCATTGCATCCGGCTGACCACGCCGCGTCTGGCCATCGTTTCGCCGACCCACGCGGGCATCTTCTCCCGCATCGACCATGGGGTGCCGCGCACCGTCCTGCTGGGGGAGGAATACGAGGCCATGCTGGCCGCGCAGCCGTCGACGGAGCCGCCCCTGGCGGCGCTGCCGGAGGACGGCCTGTTGATCATCTACACCAGCGGCACGACGGGGCTGCCCAAGGGCGCCATGATCAGCCATCGGGCGGAGATCGCCCGCATGCAGACGGCGCGCATCGACCTGGGCCTGCAACCCGGCGAGGCCTTTCCCGCCTGGCCGCCCATGTTTCACATGGCCTCCACGGACCAGGCCATCAGTGTGCTGTGCACCGGCGGCAAGGTGATCGTGATGGAAGGGGCCGACCCGGCGCAGATGGCCAAGGTGGTGGCCGAGGAGCAGCTGTGGTGGCTGATCCTCATGCCCGGCATGATCGACCAGCTCAGCGCCGAGCTGCGCGAGCGGCGTGTGCAGCCCAAGGGCGTACGCCTCATCGGGGCCATGGCGGACCTCGTGCCGCTGCACCAGATCGCGGAGATCACCGCCCTGCTCCAGGCGCCCTACCTGAACACCTTCGGCGCCACGGAGACGGGCCTGCCTCCTGCCACGGGATCGCAGATTCCCATCGGCGTCGTGCCGGAGCGGCTCTCCAAGCAGGTCAGCTCCCAGGCCACCTTCCGCCTGGTGGATGCGGAAGACAACGACGTGCCCGACGGCACGCCCGGCGAGCTGGCCATGCGCGGCGCGACCCTGTTCAGCGGCTACTGGAACAATCCGGAAGCCAACGAGAAGGACTTTCGCGGCGGCTGGTTCCACATGGGAGACATGTTCGTGCGCAACCCGGACGGCAGCCTGGATTTCGTGGACCGCGTGAAATATCTCATCAAATCCGGTGGGGAGAACATCTACCCGGCGGAGATCGAGCGCGTCCTGCTCTCCGACGAGCGGGTGGACGATGCGATCATCGTGCGCAAGAAGGACGAGAAATGGGGCGAGGTGCCCGTGGCCTTCGTGGCCCGCAATGACGATTCCCTCACCGCCGAGGAGCTGATCGCCCGCTGCCGTGCCGAACTGGCTGGCTACAAGCGGCCCAAGGAAATACACTTCGTGGCGGTGGAGGACTTGCCGCGCAGCACGACGGGCAAGATTCAGCGGCATGAAGTGGAAAAGTGGCTCCAGCGCTGAGCACACGGCAGGGGCTGTCCGTAAACCAAGAGGCGACCTGATGGCTGACTACCAGACCCTGGAAGTGCTCGTGGCCGACCATGTCGGCCACGTGGTGCTCAACCGGCCGGAGAAGGCCAATGCCATGAATCAGGCCTTCTGGCAGGAATGCCGCCAGGCCTTCGTCCAGCTCGATGCCGATCCCGCCGCCCGTGTGGTGGTGCTCAGCGCCCGCGGCCGGCACTTTTCCGCCGGCATCGACCTGGGCATGCTCGCCACCATCGGCGGCGACAAGCACGAGGAGCCGGCCCGGCGCATCGAGCGGCTGCGGCGGCTGATCCTGGCGCTGCAGGAGACCTTCTCGGTCATCGAGCGCTGCCGCAAGCCGGTGCTGGCCGCTGTGCAGGGCGGGTGCATCGGTGGCGGCGTGGACATGGTCAGCGCCTGCGACATGCGCTACTGCACCGAGGACGCCCAGTTCGTCATCAAGGAAATCGATATCGGGCTCACCGCCGATGTGGGCACCCTGCAACGCCTGCCGCACCTGATCGGGGACGGCATGGTGCGGGAACTGGCGTACACCGGGCGGCCCTTGGGCGGCGCGGAGGCCCGCGCCATTGGGCTGGTCAACGGCGTGTTTCCCGATGCGGAGGCCCTGCATGCCGGGGTGCTGGAGGTGGCCCGGCAGATCGCCGCCAAGTCGCCCCTGGCCGTGCGCGGTACCAAGGAGATGATCCTCTACGCGCGGGATCACAGCGTGTCCGATGCGCTGAACTACGTGGCCACGTGGAATGCGGGCATGATCTCCGAGGCCGATCTGCGCGAAGCCATGGCCGCGCAGCAGGAGCAGCGCCCGCCTCGCTTCGACGACTAGCGCACCGGCGCCCCAAAAAGCCGCACGACGCTACGCCGCATCCTTGAGACACTTCGCCGCGGCGGCTTCCACGCTGGTGCCCTTGAAGAAATCCGGGTTCATGCCGCCGTGCAGGCGCACGGGATTGGTGAACACGAAGTCCCGGAAGTCCGCCTCGCCCAGCTTGCCGTGCTCCACCAGTTCGTAGGCCTCCTCCAGCACTTCGCGCATGTCCGGCACATCCCAGTGGCCGATATCCGAGGCGAAGATGGCGTTCAGGCGCTGCCCGCAGGGGCTGATGTCCGGATTGAAGGCCAGGGCATTGGCCGGGTCGTCCGCCTCGCAGCCGAAGAAGAAGCGCGGTTGGAACTGCTCGACGATGTCTTCCGCGCGCCCAAAGCCGCAGGGGGCGAATTCATCCACCAGGGCCGGATCCTCGGCGTAGCGGGTGAGGAAGTCGGCCTTGAAGCCGTCGCGGCCCTTGGTGCCGTCCAGCACATTCTGCCCATAGCGCTCGAACAGATCGGCCAGTTCCTCCATGTCGATCTGCGCCGGATCGTAGCTGGTCACCGCGTCCTTGTTGCGCTTCTCCCAGTGGGAGATCAGGTCGGCGAGCAGGGTGGTGGCCCAGGCCGCCCCGCCCTCCAGGAAGGCGAAGTGCAGATCGGGAAAGCGCCGCCGCACGCCGCCCATGATCACCGCCTTGCAGAACGCCTCTCCCGCGGCGGCGAAGTGCCCGATGTGGTTGAAGACGTAGTTGTCGATGGTGTTCCGCGTGCCCCAGCCCATGCCGCCGGAATGCTCGGTCACGGCCACCTTGCGCTCCATGCAACGCTGCCAGAAGGGGTCGTAGTCGTGGGGCGAGCCCAGGGCCAGATGATCCAGCCACATGGCGTAGCGCCGGGCCTTGGGCATGTCCCGCGCCACCACCGGCACGGGGCGCCGCACATGCCCAGGGGTGATGATGGATTTCAGCCCCAGCTCGCCGATGGCATAGTCCAACTCGGCAATGCCCTCCTCCGGCGTGTTGAGGGGAATCGTAGCCACGGGCGTGATGCGGTCCGCATGGGGGCCGAACACGCGCGCGTGGTAGATGTTCAGCGCCCGGCACAGGGCCTGGCGCATCTCGTCGTTGGGCTCGCTGATGAAGAACAGCCCGTTGGTGGGATAGACGATGCAGTAGTCGATGCCGAACTCGTCCAGCCGCTCCCGCAGCAGCGCCGGCAGCATGGCCGTGGCCCGGTCGCGGGTGTTGCGCGCCGGCAGGGACCACCAGGGTGGGCGGATCGTACGATGGTCGTAACGTTGCTGCCGGGTGTAGCGGTGCCAGTTGATCTGCCGTCCGGCCCATTTGTCCGCCAGCTCCCGCCCGGCCACCTCGGCCAGCACCTCGGTCAGTGCCGGAAGATACTCGATGGTATGCCCGTCGGTATCGACCACGGGATGGTTCAGCTTCTCGCGCACGGCGGCGGAAGGTGACTTGCCGTTGGACTGGGTCATGGGAATGTTCCTGGCGGCGTGGGGGAAGGGGGACGGGTCTTGACGATTCGGTCAAGCGTCCAATTTTGTTTGTGTAGCGATACACCGATCCGCGGGTCGACACAACACGCCTAGCGTCGGCCGTGGCGCGTGAAGCCGCCCGCACGCCATGGCGCGCCGGCGGTGGTGAATCAGGCGCTACCGAAGCCGCGCATCACGCCGGCGAGCCGGTCCAGCTCGGGCAGCACCGTATCCGGCTGCCCGGGGGGCACCAGGAACACCACGCGGCTGATCCCGATGTCCTGCAACTGCCGCAGATCGGCAGTATCGGTCGGCGCCCGGTACAGCCCCACGGGAATGGGCCCGCGTCCGGCATCGGCCGCGAGCCGCTGCAACTCCTGGATGCGCTCGGCGAAGCCGGTCGTGCCCTGGCTCACCGTGGGCATCCACTCGTCCCCGTAGCGCACCACCCGTTTCAGCGTATGCGCACCATAGCCCCCCACGATCAGGGGCGGGTGGGGCTTGCGCATGGGCTTGGGCCAGGACCAGATCTTCTCGAAATTGACGAACTCGCCGCTGTAGCTGGCCTCCTCCTGGGTCCAGATGGCCTGCATGGCCTCCACCCGCTCGCGCATGATGCGGAAGCGGCGTTCCCAGGAGACCCCGTGATGCTCCAGCTCCTCGCGGTTCCAGCCCCCGCCGATGCCGAACAGGAAGCGCCCGCCGGAGAGCTGGTCCAGGCTGGCCACGGACTTGGCCAGGGCGATGGGGTCGCGCTGGGGCACCAGGCACACGCCCGTGCCCAGCTCCAGGGTGCTGGTGGTCATGGCAGCCGCTGCCAGACCCACGAAGGGGTCCAGGGTGTGGGCATATTCCTCCGGCAGCTCGCCGCCGGCCGGGTAGGGCGTGATGCGTTGGGAAGGAATGTGCGTGTGCTCCGGCAGCCAGAAGCTGTCGAAGCCCCGCTCCTCCACCGCCTGGGCCAGGGGCCCGGGGGCCATGGAGTAGTCCGTGCAGAAGGTCCAGATGCCGAATTTCATGGGGGGGTCTCCCTTGCCGGGGCATTCACTGCCCCGGCGGTGATCGGTGCTCAGGCCACCTGCTGCATGGTGCCCACCAGCTTGTCCAGGCGCGACAGGATCACGCTCTCGTTTTCCGGCGGCAGCCCGAACAGGCAGCGCTCCACGCCGGGAATCTCCAACAGCGGCGCCAGCCGCGCCGGGTCCGTGGGCACATTGAACAGGGTCACGGTGAGCGGCTTGCGGCCGGCCTGGGCCGCGCGTTCGTTGAGTTCGCGAATCTGCTCGGGCAGCTTCTCGTTGCCGCGGGCGAAGGGTATCCACCCGTCCGCATAGTTGAGCAGGCGGTCAAAGGCGCGCCCGCCCTCGCTGCCCAGAATGATGGGCGGGTGGGGCTGCTGCACCGGCTTGGGCCAGGACCAGATCTTCTCGAAGTGCAGGGTCTCCCCGTGATAGCTGGCCTCCTCCTGGGTCCAGATGGCCTGCATGGCCTCCACGCGCTCGCGCAGCACCTTCCAGCGCAGCTTGGGGTCGGTGCCGTGGTTGCGCATCTCCTCCTTGTTCCAGCCGCCGCCCACGCCAAAGAGCACCCGTCCGCCGGAGATGTGGTCCAGGCTGGCCACGCTTTTGGCCAGGATGATGGGGTCCCGCTCCATGACCAGGGAGATGCCCGTGCCCAGCATGAGCTGCTTGGTCACGCCGGCCACCGCCCCCAGGGCCACGAAGGGATCCAGCGTGTGGGAATACTGCTTGGGCAGTTCCCCGCCACCCGGATAGGGCGTCTCCCGGTTGGCCGGAATGTGCGTGTGCTCCGGGACGAAGATGGACTCGAAGCCCCGCTCCTCCAGGGCCTGGCCCACCCGATCGACGGGCGCGGAATAGTCGGTGGGGAAGATGTAGGCGCCGAATTTCATGGCTGCAAGCTCCTTGGTTGGCTGACCGCCGCTCAGCCCTGGGTGATGGGGATGTGCCCCGGCTGGGCCGCGACACGGGCCAGCCAGGCTTGCACGGCGGGAAAACCGCTGAGGTCGAAGCCCCCCTCGGAGGCCACGTGGGTGTAGGCGTACAACGCGATGTCCGCGATGGTATACCGCTCCGCCACGAAAAAGTCTCGCGTGGCGAGATGGGTCTCCATCACGCCCAGGGCGGCATAGCCGGCCTCCCGCTTGGCGGGCAGGGCTGCCTCGCGGTCGGGGGTGAGCACGCGATGGGTGATCCAGTAGCGCGGCGTGGCGATGTTGGGCTCGTGGCTGTACTGCTCGAAGAACATCCATTGCAGCACCTGCGCCCGGGCCAGCCGCTCGCCGGGCAGGTAGGGCGTGCCCTCGGCCAGATAGAACAGGATGGCATCCGATTCGGCCAGCACCGTTTTTTCGGACGCGTTGCCTTCATCCAGCTCCAGCGCCGGGATGCGCCCGTTGGGATTCCTGGCCAGGAAGGCCGGCGTACGCGTCTCGCCCCGGTCGATATCCAGCTCGATGCGCTCATAGGCCAGGCCAAGCTGGGCCAGCAGCAGGCGCACCTTGTAGCCGTTGCCCGAGGACAGGTTGTCGAACAGCCGCATGGCAGGAACTCCGCTCCCCGGCACGCCCTAGAAGTAATAGCGCGAGACCGCCTCGCCCACGAAGCAGGGCTTTTCTTGCCCCTCGATGTGGATCACGATCTCCCGCACCACCTCCACGCCGTTGTTGGCCACTTCACTCACCTGCTTGAGCACGACGCTGCCATTGATGCGGGCATTGACCGGCAGGGGCGCCGGAAAGCGCACCTTGTTCCAGCCGTAGTTCAGCCCCACATTGGCCTGCTCGTCCAGCTCGTCCAGCAGCCCGGCGCTCTTGGTCAGGCGGTTGCACAGGCTCAGGGCCAGGTTGCCCTGGGCGATGATGTCCTCGTATTGCGTTTCCCGGCGCGTGCGCTCCGAGTCCACATGGATGAAGCTGTCCTCCTGGGACAGCTCGGTGAAGGTGTCGATCAACTGGCGGTCGATGGTGAGCCATTCGCCCACATGGGGCGGTTGGCCCACGCGGTGTTTGAGGCCTTCAACGATGGATTCCTTGGACATGCTGCGGCTCCGCTGCAAGGGGGATGGTTTTATGGAAATTGAGACGGCGAGGGCCGCGGCCTAGTCGCTGCCCTGCACCAGGTTGCAGATGGTCAGCTTGCGATCCTTCAGCATGCCTTCCGTCGCCTTGCGGAAATCGTCCATTGCCGGATGCTCCGAGTGCTTGGCCAGGGCGGCCTTGTCGCGCCACATCTCGTAGAGCATCAGGCGCCCCGTGCTCTTGGCGGGTTGCAGCACATCGAAACGCAGGCAGCCGTCGTCTTCCCGCAACGAGCGGGCCGCATGGGCCTTGATGCGCTCGGCAAAGGCGTCGAAATGCTGCTCGTTGATCTCATATTCCACGACGATGGACAGGGGGCTCATGGCTGGCTCACTCCGGTTGCAGGGCTGATGGTCTGGCCGCCCAGCTTGCCGGGATGACTCCCGGTACCGCGGCGGCGCGATGAACGCTGATGCCTGGCGCCGTCTTGGCGCGATGACTGCCGCACCCTACCGACATTTGCGGCACAAATAAATCCACCTGTCGCGACGGGGATGCTACAGTGCGGGGTTTGTTGTCGGGCCCCGGCCGCGGGGCCGCTACCGCCGTCCGAGTCGCCGCCCCATGAACGATCTCACCGTCTCCGCCATCGTGCTCGGCGCGGCCTTTCTGCATGCCTGCTGGAATGCACTGGTCAAGGCCCACCAGGATCCGGTGCTCACCATGGGGCTGGTCAGCGGGGTGGTGATGCTGATCTCCGCCGGGATCATGCTGGTGGCCCCGGCGCCGCCGCTGGCCCTGTGGCCCTATCTGCTGTTGGGGGTGGTGACGCACAACGGCTTCAAGGTCTTTCTGCTGCTGGCCTACCGCACGGGTGATCTGAGCCGGGTCTATCCCCTGGCCCGAGGCAGCGCGCCACTCCTGGTGGCGCTGTTCTCCGGGGTGGTGGCGGGCGAGGCGTTGACCTGGATGGACCTGGCCAGTGTGCTGCTGATCTCCCTGGGGCTGATGAGCCTGGCCCTGGAGCGGGGACTCACCGTGCGGGGGCTCGCGGCGAGCGACGATCGCAGGGGGCTGTGGTATGCCCTCGCCTCGGGCACGTGCATCGCGGCCTATACACTGATCGACGGCATGGGCGTACGGCTCTCGGGTACCGTGTGGGGCTACAGCGCGTGGCTGTTCTTCGTGGACGCGATTCCCTTCATGCTCATCGCGCTGGTCTGGCGGGGGCGGTATCTGCGGCAATTCCTGCGGGGCCGCGTGGCGCCGGGCGTACTGGCCGGCAGCCTGTCCGGGCTGGCCTACTTCATCGTGATGTGGGCCCTGAACCATGGGGCGATGGCCCCCGTCGCCGCGCTGCGCGAGACGGGCGTGGTTTTCGCGGCGCTTATCGGTACAGTGGTGCTCGGCGAGTCCTTCGGTGTGCGTCGCATCCTGGCGGCGGCGCTGGTGGCCACGGGCGTGGTCGTGATGAATCTGGGATGAACGACGTGAGCGACGTGCAGCGGCTTTACCCGATGGCGTGGCCCGGGCCCGGGAGTGCACCATGAATCGACTGCCGCCGGGGAGCAACCCCATGGGCGTGGCCCTGGCCCTGGTCCTCATCATCATCTTCTGGGGCTCTTCCTTCATCTCCATCAAGTTCGCGCTGGAGGGCTTTCCGCCGTTCATGCTGGGCGGGCTGCGCTTCTCCATCGCGGGGGGGATTCTCTTCGGCGTGGCCCTGGCCAGCGGCTATGGCTGGCCCACTGCCGAGCAATGGCGCTCGGGGGTCATCGTAGGCACCATCATGCTGGCGGTGAACAGCAGTTCCATCATTTTCGCGGAACAAACCATCGCCTCCGGTCTGGCCGCTATCGGTGTGGCGACGATTCCCCTGTGGACGGCCCTGTTCACGGGCATCCTGCAAAAGTGGCCGCGGCCCCTGGAATGGATCGCGCTGGGCATCGGCTTCAGCGGCATCCTGCTGCTGAACCTGGAGGGGGATTTCCAGGCCAGCCCGTTGGGCGCGTTCCTGATTCTGCTGACCGCGGTTTCCTGGGCGCTGGGCTCGGTGCTGGCCGCGCGGCTGCCCCTGCCGGGCGGGCCCATGACGGTGGCCGTGGAGATGCTGCCGGCCAGCGCGATCATGCTTACCGCGAGCTTGCTTACCGGCGAGCGGCTCTCAGCAATGCCGCCGCTGATGCCCACGCTGGTGATGGGCTACTTCATCATCTCCTCCCTGGGGGCCTTCACGGCCCATGCCTACCTGCTGCGCCGCGTGCGGCCGGTGGTGGCCAACAGCTTCGCCTACACCAATCCGCTGGTCGCGGTGTCCCTGGGCGTGGCGCTGGGCGGCGAGACGATCTCGGTCTATGGTCTGGGGGCGATGGTGGTGGTGCTGCTGGGGCTGGCCCTGCTCACGCTGGCCCGCGAGCGCACCTGAGCGGCGCGCACGCGGTGCCGGGCCCTGGCATCAGGCGCCCTGGGGGTAGTTCATCACCAGAAAGCGGCAATCTTCCAGCGCCTCGGCATCATGGGTTTCGCCGGGCTCCACGCGGTACATGTCGCCGGGTTCCAGGATGGCATCGTTCAGCCGCAGGCGCCCGGCGAGCAGGAACACCTCCTCCGCCCGCTCGTGGGGATGGGAATCCACCATGCAGCCGGCCTGCGCGGAAAACAGGCGCGTATTGCAGCCGGGCAGTGCCAACTGCTTGAGATTGGGCCGGACGTCGCTGGATTGCAGTTCCTGTCCCTTCAGGTGTTGCATGGCTGTGCTCCGTCTTGGCGTGGTGTCAGGGGGCGGGATCGGCACAGCGGACGAAACTGCACTGATGCAGCACACCCAGAAACGTCATGATGTCCATGCAGTACAGCACCCCCGGCTTGTGGCTGCCATCCGGGTTGAACCCGCACACCGGATGCGGCTGCACGCGCACCTCCGGCTTCATGAATTCCCGCTTCATCAGGTTGGTCTTCGGCGCGTCGTTGAGGCTGACGCGCTGCAGGGGTGGGACGAGCAGGGTCAGGGTCAGCGCCGAGCCCATCACCCCCAGAAAGACCCAGTATCCCGCTTTCATGCCGCGCTTCCCGATTGTGTGGTGCCACCGGCAGCAGGCGGCAATGCATCAGTTTCCCATGCGCCATGCGAAAGGTGAAGCGGCGGACCCGGCAGCCCGGCCTCAGATCAGGCCGCCGTTGGGGCTCAGCACCTGCCCCGTCACATAGTCGCCGCCGCTGCCGCAGAAGTAGGCCACGGCCTTGGCGATGTCCTTGGGCTCGCCGAAGCGGTCCATGGGAATGCGCGCCTTCACGGTGTCCATGGTGTCAGCATCCATGATCTTGGAAAGGCCCGTGTCGATCCAGCCCGGCGCCACCGCATTGACCGTGATCCCGGTGTTGGCGGTTTCCCGCGCCAGGGAGCGCACGAAGCCGATGATGGCGCCCTTGGCGGCGGAATACGCCGTCTGGTGGGGAATGCCCCAGGTGGCCGCCACGCTGGCCGTGCATACGATGCGCCCCCAGCCCGCGGCCAGCATGGCGTCGATGGTGTGCTTGACCGTGAAGTAGGTGCCGTCCATGTGAATGCGGAACTGGTTGGCCCATTCGCCATGTGTGTAATCCTGAAACGGCTTGCGCGGCCCGGCGATGCCGGCGTTGGCCACGGCCACCAGCGGGTCGCCCAGGGCCTTGCGCACCTGCTCGATCGCCTTGGCCATGGCGGGACCGTCGCCCACGTCCACCGCGGCCCAGGTCGCCTTGGTGCCCTGGCTGGCCAGGGCTTCCGCCATCTGGCGCGCGCCCTTCTCATGGCGGTCCAGAATGGCGATGTGAGCGCCCATGGCGGCCAGTTCATAGGCCGTGGCCTGGCCCAGGCCGTGGGCCGCGCCGGTGATCAGGGCCACCTTGCCCTTCAGGGTGTCATCTTGCACGGGGGGTCTCCTTGGCAATGTGCTACCGCCCGGTAGCGGGGAACAGCCGTCACGGACGGCAGGCCCGGCGCAGTGGGCTTATGGCGGGCAGCCATCTGGCGTGCTGCCACACGGTGCCATGCTGCATGTCGCCATGCTGCCCTACGGTGCCATGCTGCCCTACGGTGCCATGCCGCGCGCCGGGAGGTTTGCGTGTTCTTTAGGAGAATGCGGCGGAATTCGCAAATGCCGGGCAGCTGCGTGCCCCTATGCGGCGTCTGCGGCGGCCGCGGGGGTCTTGCGGCGCTGGGGCACGAACAGCCAGAGATAGCACACCACCTGCAGGGCCAGCATGGCGCCCAGGGAGCCCCGGTGCGCCTCCGGCAGGTAGCCGCCGTCATCGGCCAGGGGCCACAGGTCGATGATGGCCCCGATGCCGTACTGGGCGGCGAAGGCCCCCAGCATGACCAGCACGTTCAGCCCCGCGTTGGCCGTACCCGAATAGTGCAGCGGAAAGTGGGACGAGAGCTGCGGATAGGCCAGCACACAGATGTTGCTCAAGAAGCCGAAGACCATCCAGGGCCACAGGGCATCCGGCAGCCACTGCCACACGATGATCGCCTGCACCGCGAAGAAGATCACCAGCCCCAGCTTCATCACTCCCAGCACACCGATGCCCACACGGGCAAAGGCCTCGGCCAGCAGCCCACTGCCCACCATGCCCGCTGTGAGCCCCAGCGTGAGCATGAACAGGGCATTGGCCACCGCCGTGCGGTCCAGTCCGGCCACGTCGCGAAACCAGGGGCCCGCCCACAGGCCCTGCACGGCCAGCCCGATGGCCATGGAGGTGAAGGCGACCGGCGCGATCTTCCAGAAATAGCGGTTGCGCCACACCACGACCAGCCCCTGCAACTGCTCCCTCAGGCTGCTGCCCTGCCCCACGTTGCGCCGCTCGGGCACCACCAGCAGGATGATGCTGGACACACAAACGATGGCGATGGAAAAGGTGAGGAACACGCCGCGCCAATCCATCAGACCCAGCAGGGCCTCCACCGGTCGCGTCGCCGAGACGGCGCCCAGCCCACCCATGGACAGGAAGAACCCGTTGACCAGCGGCCAGCGCGCCTGGGGAAACCACAGCGTGATCGCCTTGAAGGAGGACATCAGTCCGCCGGCGAAGCCCAGCCCGATCAGCGCCCGCGCCACGACCAGGGAGACCCGCGTTTCCCCCTGGGAGAACAGAAAGGCCCCCAGGGCCGCGGAGAGCAGCAGCGCGGCCTGCACCCGCCGCGGGCCGTAGCGGTCCAGCAGCACGCCCAGGGGCACCTGAAACGAGGCGAAGGCGAGGAAGTAGGCGGAGGTGAGCAGCCCCAGGTCCCCTGCATCCAGGCTCAGTTCCTCGATCAGCTGGGGCGCTATGACCGCATTCACCGAGCGCAGCAGGTAAGACAGGAAGTAGCCGCCGGCGAATGGGAAGAACACCAGCAATACCGAACGCCACAGGCGAAACTCGGCAGCGGGGGGTACAGAATCTGTCACGTCGTCTGGTCCGTTGAGGGGCGCCTGCTCAGGGCTTTTCCACCAGGTTGAGGGACGCGGAGTTCATGCAGAAGCGCAGCCCCGTGGGCTCCGGGCCATCGTCGAAGACATGCCCCAGATGGGCGTCGCAGCGGCTGCACAGCACCTCCACGCGCACCATGCCCAGGGAGCGGTCCTCCTCCAGGGTCACCGTCTCCTCACCGACCGGCGCATAGAAGCTGGGCCAGCCCGTGCCGGAATCATACTTGGTCTGCGCATCGAACAAATCCTGCCCGCAGCCGATGCAGCGGTAGATGCCGGGCGTCTTGGTCTTCCAGTAGGCGCCGCTAAAGGCCGGCTCGGTGCCGCCCTGGCGCGTGACGTTGTACTGCTCGGGCGTCAGTTGCGAACGCCACTCGGCATCGGTCTTGGTCACTTTGTCGGCCATGGCGTACTCTCCAGCTCTCCAGGCTTGGGCGCTTCCGGCGGGGCCGGGCACACCCGTCAGATCAGCGTTTCCGGCTCGTCCGCGTCGGTAAGAAATTCCTCCGGTGCCGCGGCATCGAGCAGCCGTTCCAGGGCCTGCCGCAGCACAGCCTCCTCGCTGAGGCCATGCTCGCGAGCATGGGCGCGCAGGCGTTCGCGCAGTGCGGTATCGAGCGTGAGTTCCAGGCGGTGTGTTCCGGTGGCGGCCATGGTCTCTCCAGAACTGTGCTTGCCGGCACGGCTTTTCCAGGATTGCCGCCGCCCCCGCATCGCGGATCCACCGGCACTGCGTCGGGCGCTCCACCCAGGGCGTCAGGACGCCGGGCAACGGTTGGGCCCCAGTATACGCAAGCGACGCGCGCGAAACACCCCCCGGCGCGCGACTGCCCTTGTCGCGGCTATGCCGAGGCCGGGGCTATGCCGAGGACGAAGCGCGCGCCTCCTCCACGATCCATTCACGGAACGCCGCGATCTTGGGTCGTTCCGCCGTGGTCTCAGGACAGACCAGATAGTAGGCGAGCGCCGAGGGCGTGACAAATGAAAACGGGCGCACCAGCCGGCCCGTGCGCAGCTCCTCGCCGGCCAGCGCCAGACGCCCCAGGGCCACTCCCTGACCCTTCACGGCGGCCAGCATGACCAGGCCGTCATCGCTGAAGCTGGGGCCGCGCCCGGCATTGACGCCGTCCACCTTGTGCATGCGCAGCCACAGCGGCCATTCCTGGCGCGTGGCATTATGCAGCAGCACATGGTGACGCAGATCGCGGGGCTTGCGCAGCGGGTGCGGCCCGTCGAGCAGTGAGGGACTGCACACGGGAAACAGGTCTCCCGCCATCAGCCAATCAATGCGCAGCCCCGGCCAGGGCCCGGTGCCGTGGCGCACGGCCAGGTCCACATCGTCCCGGCGAAACTCCACCACGCGGGCCTCGGCGCTGATGCGCACATCGATGTCCGGATAGCGTTCCTTGAACCGGCCCAGCCGCGGCACGAGCCACTGGGCCGCGAAGGACGGGAGCACACTCACCGTGAGCGGTCCGGCCATCTCATCCTGGGACAGGGCCTGCACGGCGTCGGCCATGCGCTCGAAGGCATCGCGCACGGTGGGAAACAGGGCCTCTCCCGCCGGCGTGAGGCGAATGCTGCGATTCAGCCGCCAGAACAGGGCCTGGCCCAGATGGGCCTCCAACCCCTTGATCTGCTGGCTTACCGCCGCGGGGGTGACCATCAGCTCCGTGGCGGCCTGCTTGAAGCTCTGGTGGCGGGCCGCAGCCTCGAAGGCGCGCAGGGCGTTCAGGGATGGGAGATCGTGTGACATACGTTTAGATTAGATTTCCTTATCGTTAACGTCAACATTTGTGGGATTGCGGATGCGGCCAATTGGCCGCACAATAGGGGCTAGATGCAAACAACACCACAGTTCTGCAAGGGAGACGAGCATGAAACGGTTAGAAAATATCACGTATGAAGCATCGATGTTCGGACCGGACGCGAAGCGCCTGATGGGGTTGCGCAGCCGGCTGGACGATGTGGCGCATCTGCACTTCCGTGCCGAACACGGCAAGGCGGCGCCCAAGCCCATGTACGGGGCGGAGGAACGGGCCGATACCAGCGAGCTGGTGCAGCGGCTTGGCGCCTTGCGCAGTGCACAGGTCAGCCAGGCGCTGGCGCGCATGAGCATTGCCCGTGGCGAATCCGGCCCGGCCGCCGGGCTGGGCGACAAGGTCAAGCGCTGGTGGCAGCGTCAGGTGGGGCGGCGCGAGCTGGCCCGGCTGGATGAGCAGGGTCTGCGCGACCTGGGCATCACGCGCGATGACGCGCAGCGCGAAGCCAAGAAGCCCTTCTGGCGGTCCTGACCGCCATTGAAGTCCCTGGCAGGGGGAGGCTGGGAGCGTTTGCATCCGGACAGGCCATGCGGCCATTCAGCCGTGTGGCCTGCCTCCGTTTTTGACCCAGATATTTTTGACCCACGCCGATCGGCGGCGCATCAGCGCTCCGCCGCCGGCGGGATCGGCGCCGGCGCGAGGGACGCCAGATAGCCCAAGGCATCGGCGAGGGAGATGACATCGCCGTACTTGGCATCGATGTCGAAGAGATTGGCCTCATGGGGGCCGGCCGCCCGGTCGGCCACCGCATCGCGTACCACCACCGTGTAGAAGTCGTTTTGCAGCGAATCCACCGCGGATGCGCGCACGCAGCCGCTCGTCGTCGCCCCCACGATCACCACGGTGTCCACGCCCTGCCGACGCAGGGAGTCGGCAAGGTCGGTGCCGAAGAAGGCGGAGGCATACTGCTTCTCCAGCACGCGCTCCTGGGGCGTGGGCGCCAGGCGCGGGTCGATCTCCACATCGCGCGTACCGCGCACCAGGCGCTTGAGGGAAGGTACCTTCTTGAGGAAGATCGGGGCCTGGTGCAGTGTGGGCGCATAGGCCACGGTGGTGAACACGACGGGCAACGCCTGCTTGCGGAAGGCCGCCAGCAGCGCCCGGGTGGCTTCGATTTCCGTGCCCATGTCCGCGCCCAGGGGCAGGGACGGGTCCGTGAAACCATTGCTGAAGTCCACCACCAGCAACGCCGGGCGCCGCCCCCAGCCCGCGGCCTGGGCCAGCCCCTTGCGTTCGTAGTCCTGCCTTGTATCGGAGGTGCTCATCGGGAACTCCCAAATAGGGGTCGCAATTCCGGTATGAGGGCACTTCTGTATAAAACCGGAATAAAAAATGGTAGTTTTCCGCGGCAACACGGCACCGCGCCGAGTTCCCCTGCCCGGCAGTGCCGCAGTCCGGTCCGGCGCTTCCCCCCGCGTTCGGCCGCCATGCAATCAGCAGTGGAGGCGCAGATGGATAGAAGCTCTCCTGACGTCGCTGAACCCCGGGATGAACATGCCGATCTGTCCCGGCCTGTCATTATTGACTCAGGCACCCGGCCCTGGAAGCCGGATATACAACATAACCGCTCCCGTCGCATCTTGGCACGTGGCGGTACGGAGCCCCAATGGACCACGGGGCTCGTGCTCGTGCAGGGGGGTGGCGGCATGCCCAGCCATGCCCATCCCCACGGGGCGGAAATCTACGTGCTGGCCGGTGAGCTGAACGACGAGCACGGCGAGTACCGCTGGGGTACGTACATCCGCAATCCCCATGGCTTTCGCCATGCCTCGTTCAGCTATGAGGGCTGTCGCTTCCTGTTCCTTGACGGCCAGGTGACGCTTCCCGACCAGGAACGGGTGGTCGTGGACAGCGGGGAGCTGCTGTGGCGCCTCACGGATCAGCCGGGCGTGGAACGCAAGCTGCTGTATGCGCAACCGGCGGGCCGGGAGCGGGTGGAACTTCAGCGTTGGGCTGAGGGCACGCGGGTCGACCCCGGCGCGGCCGCCGAGGGAGTGGAAATCTATGTGCTGGGCGGTGAGCTCAATGCGGGGCCGGCGGTACTCGGCGAGGGCGTATGGCTGCGCTTTCCCGCCGCGCATGTGCCGGAATTCCATGCCACGCGCGGGTGTACGCTGTTCGTCAAGCGGGGGCATCTGCCCTGAGGGGCCGGCCCCTAGCCGAAGGGATTGCGCAGGCGGCGTTCCGCCTCACGTTGCTGCGCCTTCAGCCGGTCCTGCAGGGCCTTGAGCTCCTGCTGGGCCTGGGCCATGGAGGCATTGGCCTGCTGCAGCGGGGTCTCGATGGCGCGCTGGGCCTCGGCCCGTCGTGCCGCCACCTGCTGCTCGATGTCACGCCGGAGCTCCCGTTCGATCTTGGCCATGCGCTGGCCCAGCAGGTTTTCCAGGTGCCGCGAGAAGGCCTTGTCCACGCTGGTCGTCACGCTGAATTCCGGCTTGCTGAAGGTGCCGCCAATGTTCGCTGCTACGTCCAGGGTGCGGATGCCGGCGAACAGGTCCCGCATGCTGCCAGCCAGCCCGGTGTCGCTGCCTGGGTCGGCGGGGCGGAACTCGAAGGCCACGGGGCTTGCGTCAATGCCCAGCTTGCCCAGGATGGCCCGTCCGTCGCGGCGGAACTCCAGGCTCACCCGCGCCTGGGGCATGGCCACCTGATGGGGCAGCAGCCCGCCGCTACCGCCGCCCAGGGACATGGCGCCCAGGTCGATGCGTGTCCCGGCCACCACCACGGCGTCCCGCCCCACGTCGCCCGTATGGTCAAAGGTGCCGGTGATGTCCCAGCGCTCGCCGCCCACCTTGCCCGCGGTCACATCCAGCCGCACCGGCTCGCCGTATGTGGTGGCGCTGGAGCTGAGGCCGCGCAGCGTGCCGCGGAAGTCACGCTTGGGGCGGCCCTCCGCATCCGGCGTGAAGCCGTTGAAGTCGATCAGCTCCACCAGGAACGTGGGGTATGCGCGGCCCGTGACGGGGAACGTGATGATGCGGCCCTCGCGGCGGTCCAAGGGGGCGGCCGCGGACGCGTCGTCGGAGGCCAGCATGGTGCGGGCCCGTTGCAGATACCCCATGAGTTGGTTGAAGCGCTGCACGACCACCTGGCCAAAGAGCAACTCGCCCACGTGGGACACATCCAGGCTCCCCAATCCCGCCAGGCGGCGCACCGCGGCCAGGTCTCCGGAGATGTCGGAGCCCGCCTGGCTCAGGTCCCGTTGCACGTCACCCACCGTGCGCTGTGTCGCCGCGGCCTGCTGATGGATATCGTTGTTCAGCGCATCCATGCGCCGGCCCAGGCCCTGCAGGGTCTCCACGCTGCGGCGGATCTCGTTGAGATTGCCGCTCTTGAGCTGCACGTTCTGCATGTCGCTGCGCAGGACATTGAAGCGCGTCTCGAAGTCTGCCGTGGCAATATCCTGCTGCAAGCGGGTCAGGCGCTGCTTGGCGCTGGCCTCGGCCTGCGCCACGGCCTGCACGGAGGCCAGTTCCTGGCCGCTGGTAATGCGGCCCACGTCCAGCTCCTGGGTCAGCGCATCGAAGTTGAGTGTGGGCAACGCCACATCAATGGAAAACAGGCTGCCGCTGTCCCCTTCGGCCGGCGCTTCCTTGGCGGGTGCGCCGGGTTTGGGCTTGGATCCGGAAGCCGGCGGACTGCCGCCCGCCGGTGGGGCGGCCGCGCCGTCGTCCGCGGGTGCCGGCGCCGGTGGCGGGGCAGCGGGCCGCTCGCGCTCCGGTCGCGGCATGCCCATGGCCAGCCCGTCCAGCCGCATCTCGTCAATCACCAGCTTGCGGGCGAAAAGCTGCAGGCCATTCACGTCGAACCGGCCTGGGCCGGCCACCGCCAGATAGCGTTCCGGGCGCTGCGCATCGACGATGCGCAACTGCTCGAAGCCGGCGGTCATCTGGAAGGGCGCCAGGTCGACCCCGGAGATGGCCACCGGCGCGCCCACCATGCGGGACAGGGCCGATTCCGCTACCCGTGCCACCAGGACATTGCGGGACAGGTACAGGGACACCACCACGATGGCCGGAACGATGATGATCAGCAGAAAGCCGGAGCGGCGAATCATCAGATGAACCCCATGTCCTGTACCTTGAGGAACCAGCCGTAGAAGCGGCTGCCCATGATCGCCTGCACCCAGCGAGCGCCCTTGAGCCGGGTCAGCACCCGCTCGCGGTAATTGCGCACGGCCCAGGCGCCAGCCACGAACACGATCGGGATGAGCACCAGGGCCAGCACGGTGCTGCCCAGCGCGACGGTGTTGTTGAAGCGGGTCAGCGCCCAGGGCGGGCTGTTGTACATGGCGGTCCACACGCCCTGCAGGGCGCCGATGTCCTGGAGCAGCCAGCCACCCAGGGCATCTGCCACCGGGTCCAGCAGCAGGCCCAGCATGCTACCCAGCACGGCACCCAGCAGGGCGCTGCCGATATTGACGCTGAGGATCAGGAGCAGCAGCAGGAGCAGCAGGTTCTGGATCGGCCAGCCGTCGATCAGGCCCATGGCCATCCCCAGGGCCAAGCCCCCTGAAAGTTGCCGAGGCGTGGGCCCCTCGCGCAGGACCCGCAGAATCCAGCCCACCAGACGCATCCAGATCATCGCAGCAGTCCTTCAGGGGAAGTCCTTGGCAGTTGCCCCATGCGTGACAGGTCCCGGCCGTTGGGCCGCGACCGACGACAGGGCATCATATCATAGGTGGTGGCGCGCCCCGCAAGCTGCGTTCACCCGCCCATCACAGGTGCGTGCGGGCACGGCGGCCCAGGGGATAGACGTTGAAGCCCAGGCCATGCAGCGCCGCTGCATCGAGCAGGTTGCGGCCATCGAAGAGGAAGGCCGGCTTTTCCATGCCCGCATAGATGCGCGCATAGTCCAGCGCGGCGAACTCCGGCCACTCGGTGACCAGGGCGATGGCGTGAGCGCCCGCGGCAGCCCGGTACGGATCGGGCTCGAAGGTGATGCCCCCGGCCAGCCCGGCCAGATCCTGCCGGGCATGCTCCAGCGCCTGCGGGTCGGTGATCACCAGCTTGGCCCGCTCCTCCAGCAGCGATCGGCACACGCGAATCGCCGGCGCATCGCGCGTGTCGTTGGTGCCCGGCTTGAAGGCGAAGCCGAAGATGACCACCCGCTTGCCCGCCACGCTGTTGAATTGTTTTTCCACGATCATGCGGGCGAAGCGATCAGTTTGATGATCGTTCAGTAGCACCACACTGCGCCAGTAGGCCGCCTCCACGTTCAGCCCCTCCTGCTCGCACAGGTAGGCCAGATTCAGGATGTCCTTGCGGAAGCAGGAGCCGCCGAAGCCGACGCCGGCCTGGAGAAAGCGCGGGCCGATGCGCTTGTCATGGCCGACGGCATCGGCGATCTGGCTGATGTCCGCGTTGGTGCGCTCGCACAGGGCGGTTAGCGTGTTCATGGAGGTGATGCGTTGGGCCAGCAGGGCGTTGGCGGCCAGCTTGGCCAGCTCGCTGCTCCACACGCTGGAGAAGAGAATCTGCTCCCGGGGCACCCAGTGGGCGTACACGTCGGCCAGCGCCTGGGCCGCGGCCTGGTCCGCCGGGCTGTCTCCATGGCCGATCAGCACGCGGTCCGGCTGCTCCAGGTCCCGGATGGCCGTGCCCTCGGCCAGGAACTCCGGGTTGGAGAGCACGGCGATGTCCTGCTCCGGCCGGTCGTAATGGAGAATGGTTGCGATGGCCTCGGCGGTCTTGACGGGCACGGTGCTCTTTTCCACCACGATGGCGCCGCGCTTGAGGTGCGGCCGCAGCCAGCGCGCGGTGCTCTCCCAGTATTGCAGGTCCGCTGCCTGGCCCGAGCCGTGGCCGAAGGACTTGGTGGGCGTGTTCACGCTGACGAACACCATGTCCGCCGCGTTGACATGGTCCGGGGTGGGCGACTCGAAGAACAGGTTGCGGCCGCGGCAGCGCTGCACGATGGCGTCCAGCCCCGGCTCGTAGACCGGCAGCGTGTCCGAGTTCCACTGGGCCACGCGCTCCGGGTTGATATCCACCACACGCACGGTGATCTCGGGACATTGATCCGCGATGACGGCCATGCTGGGGCCGCCCACGTAACCTGCGCCGACGCACAGAATGTTCTGAATGCTCATGGCCTGTCTGGCAGAAGGTTGTGGTGCGGACGGATCAGGAAAAAGGTTGCGCTCACACCTGAGTGCGCAACACCTTCTTGTCGAATTTGCCCACGCTGGTCTTGGGCAGCGCTTCCACGAAGCGGATGTCCTCGGGGCCGGGGAGCTGCCATTTGGCGAACTCCGGCGCGATATGGGCGATGATGTCCTCGGGCTCCGTTGGCGCGGCGTCGCCACGCAGCACCACGAAGGCCACGGGCCGCTCGTCCCAGCGGTGATCGGGGCGGGCCACCACGGCGGCCTCGGCCACACCCGCACAGGACATGATGGCATTTTCCAGCGCCACGCTGGAGATCCATTCGCCGCCGCTCTTGATGAGGTCCTTGGCCCGGTCGCGGATGCGGTAATTGCCGTGGGGATCCACGGAGACCACGTCCCCCGTGTGCAGCCAGCCGTCGGCGAATGCCTGTGATGCCTCCGGATTGTTGAAGTAGCCCGCCGCCATGCCCACGCCGCGCACGAGCAGCTCGCCCATGGCGGTATCGTCCCAGGGCAGCTCCACGCCCAGCTCGTCCACCACCTTGATCTCCTCGCAGGGGCCGACCGTGGCCGACTTGCGCAGGAAGGCCAGCTTTTCCGCCTCCGGTAGCGCCTGCATGGAGCGCGTGTAGACCAGCGGCCGGCCGGGCGGAGCCGTCTCCGTCATGCCCCAGGCCTGGCGCAGGGCCACGCCGTAGTCGCGCCGGTAGGCATCGATCAGCTCCAGGGGCACGGGCGCGCCGCCGATGAGCACGCGCTCCAGGCGCCCCAGGTCGCCCCCGTGTTCCCGCAGATAGTCCAGCACGCCGGTCCAGATGGTGGGCACGCCATTGGTGAAGGTGACGCCCTCCTCCCGGATCAGGCGCACCAGGGTGGCGCTGTCCAGCGTGGCCCCCGGCAGCACGGGGCGGGCGCCCAGCATGGCGCAGAGGAAGGGAATGCCCCAGCCGTTGACGTGAAACATGGGCGCAATGGCAAGCATCACGTCCCCTTCGGTGAACTGGAAATTGTCCGTCATCCCGCCGATGAGGCACTGCAGCACCTGGCTGCGATGGCTGTACAGCACCCCCTTGGGATTGCCCGTGGTGCCGGAGGTGTAGCAGAGCATGCACGCCTCCCGTTCCCCGATTTCGGGGAACTCGGCATCCTCCGCCGCATCGGCCATCAGGGTCTCGTAGTCCAGCACCGGCGCCAGCCCCGTGGCGGCGGGGTCTGCCGCGCCCATGATGACGAAGCTCTGCACGCTGGGAATGCGCCCCAGCAGCGGCACGAGCTGGGGCGCCAGGTCCGCGTCGGCGAAGATGGTGGTGTCCTCGGCATTGTTGACGATGTATTCGAGCTGCTGCGGCGCCAGGCGGATGTTCAGCGTGTGCAGCACCGCGCCCAGGGCCGGCACGGCGTAATACAGCTCCATGTGCCGGAAGTGGTTCCAGGCGAAGGTGGCCACCCGGTCGCCCGGCCGCACACCCAGCCCGCGCAGCACGTTCATCAGCCGGCACACGCGGCCGTAGAAGTCACGAAAGGTGTAGCGGTGAATGCCCTCGGGCAGGTTGCTGACGATCTGCTGCTCGGGAAACCAGCGCCGGGCCCGCTCCAGCAGCGTGGGCAGGGTGAGCTGGTAGTCCATCATCAAACCGTCCACAGCACCTCATGTGCAGGAAAAAGCCACCGGCCGTCCGGGCGCAGGCACCCGCGGCGGGCCGGGTCAGGCGGTCTTGAGCTGCTCGCGCAGCACCTTCTTGTCGAATTTGCCCACGCCGGTGCGCGGCACCTGATCGATGAAGTGCACGTCGTCGGCGGCCGGGAGCTGCCACTTGGCGAAGGCGCCGGAGAGGGATTCGATGATCTCGTCAGGCGTCGGGTGGGCCTTGCCCTGCTCGCGCACCACGAAGGCCACGGGGCGCTCGTCCCACTTGGGGTCGGGGCGGGCCACCACGGCGGCCTCGATCACGCCGGGGCAGGCCATGATGGCATTTTCCATCTCCACGCTGGAGATCCATTCCCCACCGCTCTTGATGAGATCCTTGGTGCGGTCGCTGATGTGCAGAAAGCCATCCTCGTCGATGGATGCCACATCGCCGGTGCGGAACCATCCGTCCGCCGTGAAGGCCGACGAGCCCTCGGGGTGCTTGTAGTAATCGCGCGCCACGCTGGGCCCGCGCACCAGCAGCTCGCCCACGCTCTTGCCGTCCCACGGCAACTCGTCACCTGCATCGTCGAGCAGCTTCATCTCCACGGTCGCCACGGGAAAACCCGCGGTGGACATGATGTCCAGGCGCCGCTCGGGCTGCCAGTCGGCCATCTTGGCGCTGAGCCGGACGATGGAGCCCAGGGGCGACATCTCCGTCATGCCCCAGCCCTGCCAGATCTGCACGCCGTACTCCTCCATGTAGGAGGTGATCAGCGCGCGGGGCACGGCCGAGCCGCCGGAGAGCATGCGCTCCAGATGCGGCAGCTGCTTGCCCGTGGCGCGCAGATACTGCTGCAGGCCGATCCAGATGGTGGGCACACCCATGGCCATGGTCACCCGCTCGCTGTCCAGCAGGTCGTAGACATTCTCCGGGGACATGTCGCGCCCGGTAAAGACCAGGGTCGCCCCGACCAGCGCCGCCGCATAGGGCGCGCACCAGGCATTGGCGTGGAACATGGGCACGACCGGCAGGATCACGTCGCCCTCGCTCAGCCCCAGCACGTCGCGCATGGCCGACTGCAGCGCCACCAGATACAGGCCGCGATGACTGTAGAGCACGCCCTTGGGGTTGCCCGTGGTGCCGGAGGTGTAGCACAGGGCGCAGGCGTCGTTCTCGCCCATCGGCTCCACGGCCGCCTCGGCGCCGGCGGCGGCCATGAGCGACTCATAGTCCGCCGGATGGGGCAGGCCCGTCTGGGGAATGCCCGTGCCGGTGTCGTCCATGATCACCGTGTAGCGCAGGGTGGGCAGCTTGTCCCGGAGCGGCTCCAGCAACTCCAGCAGGCTGCCGTCCACGAAGATGACCGTGTCCTCCGCGTGGTTGACGATGTACTCGAGCTGCTGTTCGGAAAGGCGGATATTGACCGTGTGCATCACAGCCCCCACCGCCGGGATGGCATAGTACAACTCCATGTGGCGGTAGTGGTTCCAGGCAAACGTGGCCACGCGGTCCCCGGGCTTCACGCCCAGGTCCCGCAGCACGTTCATCAGCCGCAACACCCGGCTGTGCAAGGCGCTGTACGTGGTGCGGTGGCGAGTCTCGCCAATCTGGCTGACGACCTCCTTGTCCGGGAACATGCGCCGCGCACGCTCCAGAATCTGGGGCAGAATCAGCGGGTAATCCATCATCAGGCCGTCCATCGGATCTCACCTCCGATAAGAATCGTCGCTTGCGTAGAGGTAGCTCTTGGCGCCCGGCCAGCCGCCTTGCCGGCGACCGCTTGCGGGAGCGCCCTGTTGTAGCATGGGCCCGCGGGTGCTTACAACGCGAAGTGGGGCCGGTACTGCCGGAGGGGAGAGACGCGGGCAGGCGCCGGAAGGGCAATGCATTGGGGGAGGGGCAATGCATGGCGGAGGGGCAATGCATGGCAGGCAGGCCAACCATGATGGGTCCGCCAAGGCACAATCTGGCAGGAGGAACCTAGTCGCCCAGCTGCTGCCGCACCATGGAGCGCTTGAGCTTGGCCTCATACTTCTTCATGCGATCTTCCTCGTTCTGCTCGCGCTGGATGCGCTCCAGTTCCTCGCGGGCGCGCTGCTCGGCGCGGCGGGCGCGGTCCATGTCAATCTCCGCGCCCGTCTCGGCGACTTCGGGCAGCACGGTAATGTGGTTGCCTTGCACCTGGGCGTAGCCGTGGTGCACGGCCACGCGCCGCACGCTGCCGCCGTCGGAGTAGGAGAGAATGCCTGACTCCACGCTCGTGACCAGCGGGACGTGCTCGGGGAGCACGCCGATCTCGCCTTCGATGCCGGGAATGGTGACCCATTCCGCGCTGGTTTGCAGGATGCGCCGCTGGGGCGTCACGATTTCCAGATGCAGCTGATCCGCCATGGTCCGTATCGGTGTGTGGTGCACGTGTGGCTGGTGCCGGGTTTCCAGGGGTGTCCCTGTCTCAAACCGTATCAATCTGCCATGTGGCACCACGCTTTGCAACGTTGCGGACGGGTCGGTAGTGTCTCGGATTGCGCTGACATGTGGACGCAGTGTCATCGCCGGGTGGCACGCCACCGGCAGCCTGCATGGATTGTTTTCCCGCCCGGCCCGCCCATGGGCAGGCTTCGCCTGCCCGCATGAACAGGCAGCCCACCTCATTGTGAAGTCCATGAAGGTTGTTCGCCCGCCTCGCCCCGGGGCCACAAGATAATGAGTGAGACTGAGACACCGCCGACGGGTCGCGTGTGACCATGCATGCTGACTGCTGGCGGCCGCCGGCCCGATTTGGGACTGCCTGACGCGCCGCGGCCCGCTCTGGTAGCCGGGCAGCCTGGGCCGCTGCCGTTGGGAAGGTTCGCGCACCGCGGGCCGCCCGGGGTCTCCTACTCCGATGGCGAGGGGGGGATCGTGCTTTCGCCACCGGGCTGGGGGGGCGCCGCTGCGCCGGGCGCCGTGCCCTGCGTGGTGGGCGCGTCCTCGGCGGGCGGCGATAGGACGGCTCCTTCCGACCGGGGCGTGTCCGCGGGCGGTGACGCTGTCGGCTCGTCCTTGCGGAAAGGCCGTGTGATCAGGTTGCCCAGCCCACGGAAGAAGTCCCCGGTCTTGCTCATGATGTTGGGCGGGGTGCTCTCCACCGGCGTACCGGTAGGGCTTTCGCCGATGCTGGTCACGCACTGGTTCCTGGCCACCGCGCTGGGTTTGACCAGTCCCACCAGCAGGGCCAGGGGGTTGTTGGCACTGATGAGAAACCACGCCACGTCCTCCAGCACGCCGCGGGTCTGCAGGGCGATGGTGGGCTGGGAGAGTGGCCCTTGCAGCAGCACCGGCGTGCTCACGCTGACCAGGCTCCAGTCGCGGGGCTCTGGCCACAGCAGAAGATCCACCCGCTCCGTGCCCAGGTTGATCGTGCCGTTGCCCTTGACGACGACCCGCTCCAGGTCCAGCAGCAGGGATTTGGTGCTGGCCACACCGTCGGCCACGTCGAAGTGTCCGACCATGCACCGCAGGGGCGACCCATCCTTTTCGCTCATGTCCGGCAGCATGGCCACGATCAGGTCCGAGGCCCACAGGTTGAGGAAACGCTTGTGCACGACTCCCTCGCTGCCAAAGAACTCCATGGCGCCTTCCGCATCGGACAGCATGGCGCGCAGGGTGTCTCCGCTTCCCCGCAGACGCAGCGCGGCATCGGCGGTGCCGCCGGAGATGCTGAGGGACGCCATGGGTTTGGTGACTTTCTCGTAGCTGATCCCATGCAACGCCAGGGACAGCTCGGCCGCCGGCTTGTCCCCGCTCAGATCGAGGCGCAGCCAGCTATCGAACCTGCCGCCCCAGGCATCCGCGGCAATGGGCGTCAGGTCCAGGGCGCCGGCGCGAATGGTGGCGGCCAGGCGCAGGTTGGAGAAAAAGCTCTTGGCCGCGGCGACGCGGCGGGCGCGCAGGTTGAGGTCCAGCGTGATGTTGTCCAGGCCATGCGTCGGGATGGAGATGTCCGGAAAGAGCCGCTTGGCGACGGTGGCTTCCGGTCCCGGTTCGGGCGCGGATGCGGGCGTTGCCTGGGGTTTGGGCGCCACGCCCTGCAGATCCACGGCGCGGAGTACCTCGGCGGTGAGTTGGCTCACCACATGGGTCTTGCCGTTGTCCCGCGTGACATGGATGTGGCCGGCGATATCGCTCTGGCCGACCCCGGCCTCCAGTTCGGTGAGACGCAGGGCCGACCCGCCGGTGGCCAGATGTGTGCGCAGAAAATAGGGCCCCGCCGCCGGCAGCTGGATTCCCAGCAAATCGTTGAGGGTGTCCAGGCGCTCGCCGGACACAGCCACCCGCAGGTCCGCGCCGTCGCCCCGGAACACCGCCCGTGCCTTGCCTTCCACCTCGACGCGGGCGCCCGCGATGGTGCCCTCGGCCTGTACCGCCCAGGATTCCTCGTTGTCGGTGAGTGCCGCCAGCGCGCCGCCGGTGAGGGCCAGCGTGAAGGGCTGCCCGCGATAGCTGCCGCTGCCGCGCAGGGTCAGCCCGGCGTCGCGCTGATGCGTGGCCACGGCGGATGAGATGCCGATCTCCGTGCGGCCGGCGGTGCGCGGGTCGATCACGATCAGCGTGCCCTCCCGCGCTTTCAGCTCCATGCGTCCCCGCTGCCAGATGTCCCCCAGGGAGGCGCCCCTACCCGTCAGCGAAAAGTCCAGCTCCCGGGCATGGCCCGCAAGGCGGTCGGTGATGCCCAAGGCGGCGAGCAGCGGGCCGTGGTCGATCTCGCGGCTGTGCGCCTCCAGGGTGCCCTGCAGGGTATTGCCGTCCTGCCGATAGGCGATGCGGCCCCGCAGGGTAGCCCCGCCCAGCCGCACATGCACGCTCTCCGCCGCGACCGCATCGGCCGTCACGCGCAGATTTGTCGCGACCTCGGCGACTTGCCGCCCGGCACCCAGCACCTCGTCCACGGTGACCAACACGTCCGTATCGATTCCGCGGAGCGGATCCAGGGGCAGGCGTCGCTCATGCCAGTGTCGCGCATCGCCACCCGACGCGGCGGGCTGCGTCAGCACGGCGAGGATCGCCTGCAGGTCAGGCGCGCTCAGCCTGCCCGCGGCAATGCGGCCCCGCAGCAGGGGCCGGGCCTGGGCGAAGTCCACCGTGACGGTGGCGCGGGCGTCAGTGTCCCCCGCCCGGGCGAAGCCGTCCTGCAGGGACAGCGTCTGCCCCTTTCCGCGCAACTGCCCGCCCAGTGCGTAGGTGCCCAGGGGCGGCAGCGCATGGCCGACCAGCGGCTCCAGCGCGCGCAGGTCGCGCCCGTCGGCTGCCACACGGATCGCGAAGGCCCGCTCGGCCGGGGTCAGCGTTCCCTGCAACGACAGTTTGGAATCGGCCGCGGTGAGCCGGGACGTTACCGGCCACGTCTCGCCGCCCACAATCAACTGCGGATAGGGGCCGCCCTGCAGCGTGAACGTGAACGGCTGTGCGCGGAACGTGCCGCTGAGCGCGATGTGCGTGTCGTCACGGGCCGGCGCGGCAACGGTTCCCTCGCGCACGGTGAAGCGCCAGCCCGATTCCGGCGGGCCCAGATAGCCGGAGACGGTGTCGGCCCGGTAGCCCGTGTCATCGCGCACCAGGTGGGCCTGCAGGTTGAATGGGCCCAGCGGTGGCAGGCGTATTCCAAGCAGCGATTCCACGGCATGCATATCGTCGCCGGCGGCCACTGCCTTCACATCGAAGTGCGTTTCGGGCTGTCGGATCAGCGTGCCCTGGGCCGAGAACCGTGTGCCGGCCGCCGACGCGGCCAGTGTGATGGGCCAAGGGGCCGTGCCCTGCACGAGCTCGGTGAGCGGCCCGGCCGTGGCGGCGATGGAAATGGGGACGTCGCGAAAGGCACCGGTGAATGCGGCGGTCAGCGCACCACCGCCGGGGGCGGCGATTTCCGCCTCGGTCACGGACAACGTCAGCGCCACGCCACTGACCGCGCTGCGGTAGGAGACGGTGGAGGACTCGACCTGCAGCACCGGGAGCGCGGACAGATCGGGTGCGGGCCGCGCCGCGCCCTCTACCCTTCGTGTCAGCAGCCAGTTGTGCTCCCCCTCGGCGCTGGTCTCCAGATACACCGCGGCACCTTCCAGCCGCACCAGGTCGATTTCCAGCTTGCCCCGCAGCAAGGCCAGCAGGCGAATGCGCACGGCCACTCGCTCCGCTTCGGCCAAATGGGGTGCGTCACCCCAGGGGCTGTTGCGGATGGACACCTGCTCCGCGCTCAGGGTCGGCAGCAGCGCCGGGCTGACGTGCAGCGGGCCGGCGATGGTGACCTCCCGCTGCAACACCTCGCTCAGCCGTGCGGCGAGCGGACGGCGGTAGGCGGAAAAATCCAGGGTGAACAGGATGGCAGCAGCGAGAACCAGCAGTGCGACAAGATAAATCGCGCCGCGCCGCGCCCACCGCAGCAAGGGGCGGAACATCATAGATAAAATTCCATGCACCGGACCGGCCTCCGCGCCGGTGCGTCTCGATACCCGAGAGCGCCGAAGGCCGAACCCGCGAGGTGCTTCAAGGCGATGGTGTAGCCATCAGAATATCATAGATCGGAGCCGTAGCGCAGGGCGCCGGTTCATTGCCGGCGGCTGGCCGCGGCTACTGCCCGAGCAGGCTCGTCATCCAGGGAATGCCGATGAAGGTACCCAGGGAACTGCCCACATTGGCCAGGGCCACGACCAGCAGAATGCGCGTGATGCCATTGCGCCAGAAACCGCCCAGCGTGGCGATATCCTGGGGCAGCGCCTCGAAATCGCGCACACGCGGCTTGCGGATGGCCGCCTCGCACAGGCCGGCGACCCAGCCGGCGGCGATCATGGGATTCAGTGATGTCAGCGGCGCCGCGACAAAGGCCACCGCAATGGTCAGCGGATGGGCCAGGGCCAGCAACGCGCCCAGGGCGGAGAGCAACCCGTTGGCCAGCACCCAGATCTGCACCATACGCCAGGATACGCCGGCATCGGCGGCGACGAAGCCATAGCCGATCAGCCCGAGCACGATGAGCGGCACGAGCCATTGCACGCCCTTGGCCACGGGGGAGGCCGGCGGCACATATTCCAGTTCCGCCAGGGAGGCGTCGCCCGCCTCCCGTCGCAGATGGGCCAGAATGCCCTGGAGATGCCCCGCGCCCACCACGGCCACGATGGTGCGGCCCGGCGCGTTGCGGATCTTGTGGGCCAGATAGGTGTCCCGCTCGTCGATCAGGGTGGCCTTGGCGCGGGGAAAGGCATCGGCAAAGGCGGCCATCACCTGCCCCAGCATGTCCTCCTGCTTGAGGGCCTCGATGTCCTCCGCGCTCACCTCCGCGCTGGCCACCAGGGAGACCAGCATCTGGAAGACCAGCTTGAATTTCTCCCACCAGCGCAGCCCGCGCCAGGTGCGCAGCAGGGTCACCTGGATGTTGCGGTCGGCCAGCACCAGTTCCGCGCCCTGGGCCTCGGCCGCCTCGATGGCGCGCAGCATTTCGGCGCCGGGCTTGATGCCCACGTGCTCGCCCAGGCGCTTCTGAAATGCGGCCAGCACGAGCTGCATCAGCAACAGGGTCGCCCGCTTATTGCGCACCACCTGCAACAGATCCATCTCGCGCCAGGTGTCGGGGCGCGTGAGGGAATGGTAGCGCGGCTCGCACAGTTCCACGGCGACGGTGTCCGGCCGCACCTCGGCGATCATGCGGCCCACCTCCTCCTCGCTCTGGCTGGAGATGTGGGCCGTGCCCAGCAGATGCACCGTCTTGCCGTCGACGGTCAGCACCTGCCGGTGGGTGGCCGGGGCGGCCTGGGCCGCCGTGGATTCGCTCATGCCTGCTGCTCCTGTTCCCGTTGCCGGAGCACCGCCAGCAGGCGCTCGTGCAGATTGTCGAACCCGCCGTTGGACATGATCAGCACCACGTCTCCCGGCAGGCAGTCCGTCTCCAGCGCGGCCAGCACCGCATCGGTGGAATCCAGGCTGCGCGCCGGCGGGCCTGTCCGGCCGATGGTCGCGGCAAGCGCGGCGGTATCCAGTGGTGCGGTGCCGGCTGAATAGCCCGACTGGTAGGGCCTGGCCAGCAACACCTGATCGGCCCCATGAAACGCCGCGGCAAATTCCTGCTGAAAGCGGCTGCTGCGCGCGGTGAAGCTGCGCGGCTCGAACACCGCCCACAGGCGCCGGCCCGGATAGCGCGCCCGCATGCCCTCCAGGGTCAGCCGCACGGCGGTGGGATGATGGGCGAAGTCGTCCAGCACGGTCACGCCCATGGCCTCGCCGCGCACCTCCTGGCGTCGCTTGACCCCGCGGAAGGTGCCGAAGGCCCGCGCAATGGCTGCCCGGTCGTAACCCCGGGAGCGGCAGGCGATCATCACCGCCGCCGCATTGAGCGCATTGTAGCGGCCGGGCAGGGGCAGATGCCAGTTGTCCTGCTCTCCGTTCCATCGGGTCTGAAAGGCGCTGCCCTCGCCCAGGGCCTGCCACTCGGCCACCCGGCAGTCCGCGTCTTCCGCCTCGCCATAGGTGACCACGGGACAGGGCGCCAGGGCCGCCAGCGCCCGCGCCTCCGGGTCGTCCGCGCAGACCACCAGCAGGCCGCTCTCGGGCAGGCCGCGCACCAGGGTCTGGAACTGGGTGCGGATGGCGTCCAGGTCCGCGTAGATGTCCGCGTGGTCGAATTCCAGGCTGGTCACGATCAGGCAGTCCGGGGTGTACTTGAGAAATTTGGGCGTCTTGTCGAAGTAGGCCGTGTCGTACTCGTCCCCCTCGATGATGAAGATGTCGCCCCGCCCCAGGCGGAAGTTGCTCTCGAAGTTGCGGGCGATGCCGCCGATCAGAAACCCCGGGTCCGCATCCAGTTCCACCAGCACATGGGCCCCCAGCGCGGTGGTCGTGGTCTTGCCGTGGGTGCCGGTGACGGCGACGGTGTAGCGCGATCCGATGGCGAAGCGCTTCACCGCCTCGGCCATGGAGAGATAGGGCAGGCCCTGGGCCATGACCGCCTGGGCCTCCGGATTCTTGGCCTGGATCACGTTGCCGACGATCGCCAGCGCTGTTTCGGCCGGGATGTTCTCGGGGCGGTAGCCCTCCTGAAAGGGGATGCCCATGGCCCGCAGGTGATCGCTCATGGGCGGGTAGACATGGTCGTCGGTGCCCGTCACGCGATAGCCCTGGGATTGGAGCATGCCGGCCAGGGCCGTCATGGCCGTGCCGCAGATGCCCAGCAGGTGAATGGTGCTGCCCGCCTTGGGCAGGGCGGCAGCCGCCGTCTGCGGCGGATGCGCTACGGTCATCGGCTTGGTGCTCCGTCCTGGATTGTGCCACAGTGGGCATTGGTCATGGGGCGGGCATGCTGCGCCTTGCCATCGCCCTGCGCGTTCACATCCCTGCCTGTCGTCCCATTCCTCATGTCAGACACGACGCCGCTGATTGCCCTGTCCCGCGTCACCAAGCGCTTTGGCCGCCAGCCCGTGCTGCGCGAGGTGAGCCTGGAACTGACCCAGGGCGACAGCCTGCTCCTGCTGGGCAACAACGGCGCGGGCAAGAGCACACTGCTGCACCTGCTGTCCTCCGTGATGCGGCCCAGCAGCGGCGAACTGCGCTTTCGCGGCCGGCCCTACACGCGGGCCGGGGCCGAGGTGCGGCGGGCCATCGGCGCCATGTCCCACGACAGCCGCTTCTATGCCGATCTGACGGCCCGCGAGAATCTGCGGGTGTTCGGCACACTGTACGGCATCGCCGGGTTGCCGGCCCGCATCGAATCCGTCCTGGCCGCGGTGCGGCTGGATGCCGTGCCGGACGTGCCTGTGCGCACCTTCAGCAGCGGCATGCTCAAGCGGCTGGGCCTGGCCCGGCTGCAATTGCAGGCACCCCAGGTTCTGCTGTTGGATGAGCCCTATTCCGGTTTGGATCAAGCGTCGCTGGAACTGATGGACGAGTACTTGCGGCAATTTCGCGATGCTGGCGGCACTACCGTTCTGGTCACGCATCAGTTTACCAACGGGGTGGGCCTTTGCAATTGCATTTTGATAGTCGACCGCGGGCGCGTGGTGTATCATCAGCCAGCATCCGGGCTCACCGCGGCCCGCTGCGCGGCGCTGCTGGCGGCCCATGCCGGCGTGCCCGATGGTCCGCCCGCCACAGGAGGCGCGTAGTGGCTTGCCGCTGCGGTGCACCTCGCCGCCAGGCGTCGACGTCTCCACACCCGATACTATCGACAGGACGCTTGTGATTGGTTTGCTCGGATGGCTCACGTTGGCAGGCATGCTGCTGCTGGGCTGGTGGATCTTTGCCATGACGCCCAACGACGTGCTGATGGGGCTGACCCAAAAGATCATGTACCTGCACG
>Ga0326597_10001029_pt1 | contig 46427 bp, 48 predicted proteins | sample RVTome_12_FD_203789 | JGI IMG/M metagenome (GOLD analysis project Ga0326597, IMG submission 203789) | Soil microbial communities from uranium-contaminated site in the Upper Colorado River Basin, Wyoming, United States - RVT100D185 | ecosystem: Environmental > Terrestrial > Soil > Contaminated >...
GCTCAATCAGGAGATGATGCAACGGCACATGCCGTCCAGAGACGATATTACCCGGGAACAGGATGCTGCCCGAAGGCGCGGTCCCGCGGTAGGCGCGTGGCGGTGGGGCGGTTGGTGCGTGCGAGCCCGGCGCTGGCCGGGCCCGCACAAGGGCTGTGGCAATTACTTCGTGAGTTGCGGCAGACGGGCAGGATTCAGCCGGCCGATGATCTGCAGCTCCTTTTGCATGTTGGCAGTGTCTTCCATGATGCCGTAGGCGATGGCCTTGCCATGGTGGACATCCACCGTGTCCTTGCCGTCCAGCTTCTCCGCGGCGTTGAAGTGTGCCAGCGCCTTCTCGGCATTCTTCTTGTTCTTCTCGGTGAGCAGTTCCACACCCGCGCGGTAGTGCGCACCGGCCAGCACGTCCGTGGCCTTCACGCCATTGTTCAGCGCGTATGCGGGACGCACGTCGGCCAGGAACTCCAGTTCCGCGACGGCAATCGTGGGATCGCCGGCCGTCATTTCATAGAGCCCCATGGCGTATTGCATGGCGTCGTTTTCGGCATCGGTCGCACCCGAGTCAGGCCCGAAGGCGATGCGGGTCTCTGAGAGCAAGTCCAGCGCAGCCTTGTCGTCACCCAGGGCGGCATGGATGGTCGAGTGGTTGTAGCCGAAGCGCACGCCGGCCTGGGCCGCGCGAACCTCGTCGTCACCGTCGGCCTCGTCCTTGGCCACCTTCAACACTTCCAGGCCCTTGGAGACGTTGCCGTTGCGGCACAGGGTCACGCCCAGCAGCAGGCGGGCATCCTGGTTGGCCGGATTGTTGGCCACGATGGCCTCCAGGGCGGCGATACCCAGCCCCAGCTTACCGGTTTGCAGCAGGGCATACGCTTCGCCATAACGCGCGGCGCTGACGACCGGATCGTTCTCGGGCAGCATGGGGGTCGCCTGGTCGGCCACGGCCGTGGCTTGCTGGAAGGATTCCAGCGAGCCCGCATAGTTGCCGGCTTGCGCCAGTTGCGTGCCCTCATCCACGTAAAGCCGCATCAGGACCTGACGGTGAGTGGCACTGTTGGGATTTTGCTCCAACTTCATGCGGGCCGCTTCAATCTTGCCCGACATACCCCGTTGCGCCAGGGCGCCGGTGGTCGAGAGCATCAAGGCCAGCATGGCGAGCGTGGCAACTGCGCATACCTTGGTCACGATCTTCATGGTCCTTTTCCTGAGTAAAGATAATCCAACGGAATTTGTCGTCCCAGTGATAGACTACAGGCTTATCACCCGTGGTTTTCTAAAGCAACGCAAGCCCTTGGGCGCTGTCAGGTTTCCCTGTCGGGCCCGGCGGGGCACCGCGCCGAGATCGGGGCATCCCGTGAGGGATTTTTCGTGACTTCAGTTCCGCGCGACGGCGTTCGCCATCTATCAGGCGCTCAAGGTTGACCTGGACGGGCTAGCGGACGTGGAAGTGCGTGTGTCCCGCAGCCAGATCGACTTCTGTCGGGCCCATCCCTTTGCGGCCGTGTGGTGCCCCGATCGCTATCTGGAGGGGAACCACACGCCCCTGGTATTGACCGTATTTCTGCGCCACCGGGATCCCTCACCGCGCTGGAAGCAGGTCGTCGCGGCCGCGCCGGGCCGGTTCACCCATCACATGGCGTTGCACGCCCCGGGCGAGGTGGATGGAGAGGTTCGCGCATGGCTTGCGGCGGCATGGCGTGAAGCAGTCTAGGGCCATACGCCTGAAGCGCGCCGCACGGGCCTAACGGCGGCACCAGGCGCACGGCGCTACGGCAGGACGTCACCCGTCGCTGTCATGATTTCCACCGGCGGGCCCCCCCGCCGCAGGGGATTGCGCGTACAGTGGGCCGCATGGGCATGATCCACGTAGCGATAGGGCAGGTGCCCGTCCCGCCCGGGCGGAATGCCCAGCCGTTGGGTGCGGACAATGCGCTCGGGCACGTAGCCCACATCCGTCAGACACAGGGTGGCCCTATCGAACTGCCGCCGGTCCCAGTCCGGCACCCGCAGGCCCAGGGAGCGACACAGCAGGGTCTGTCCCGCACATAGCCGCACCGGGACACGCGGGCGGCCACCGGGCAGCGGATTTCGCGCCTGCATGGCGGCCACCATGCTGTCCATCTGCATGGCGTCCGCCTGGGCGAAGGCCGTGTAGGGCATGGCCGATTTGAACAGCACCGCATCGCCCTCGCCGCGGCAACTGACGTTGAACGAGTCCCCCCCGCGCGCATAGTACATGTAGATCGTGCCCGGCGGCATGAACAGGGCCGCCCGTTTCTCCGTGTAGCCCAGGGACGCATGACTCGCCTTCTCCGCCCGGTAGTAGGCCTCCGCCTCGATGATCACGGCACCCAGCCATTGGCCGGCCAGCCGGTGCCAGAGCACCTTGCCCAGCAGCTCGCGAGCCACCAATTGGGCATCCCGGTCGAAGAAGGCGGCCGTATCGACCCTGCGCCCGGGGGGCTCGGTAAGGCTCGGCAGGTCTGTAGCGGGGGACGAATCCATGGTCATGGACGGTAGGACAGGGGCCCGCATGGAGAGGGAACGCGGCATTCTGCGCACCGCGAGACAATCCGGCGCGCGACCGCCCTTCCTGCGGGGCGATGGTTGCACGTCACGGACGAAGGGCGCTGTCCCGGACATCCGGGCACACCCCCGCACGGCAGGCGTGATCGTGCCATGGCATTTGTAGAGCCTGGCCATTAATAATGCGATGGGAACAATCCGTGAGGCAAGGCCCGCAGCTCAGGCGGCAGCAAGCAGCGGCCCGACGGCTAGGCTGTGTCTGAAAAGCGGGCTTATGGGCGACCGTGCCCTTCGAGACAGGTTGCGACGCAACCTTCCTCAGGAACACGGCCTTGCATTGGCGGCAATTTGAACGCTCCGCGTCACGGAGCCTGTCCTGAGCCCGCCGCAGGGGAGCGGTCGAAGACCGCGTCTCGACGTGCGCGGACGGAACTTTGATCGGCTTTTCAGACACAGCCTAGGCGTCGGACCCTGGGGTCCGGGGAGCATCTTTCGGCGCAGGCACGCTGCAGCCGCTGGGGTTCATTCAGGTGGACACACCCATGCGCGGCAGCACCCAGATCTGTAGCACCAGATAGCCGATCAGCACACCGATGCCGATGATGATTTCCACGAATGGCTCCGCAATCAGGGGTTCGCTCGGGGCTGCCAAGATGGCGGCCCGGCCCTCGGCAGACGCCACGGGCCGGACGATGGTTGCCCCAACAATGGTTGCCGCGGGTAAGTCTGCTGCGCGGATGGCGGCTAGGACGGCTGGCCGTCCGTGAGGGCCGAATCCAGCATCTCCGCGTAGGCCTGCTTGGACAGGGCACCGGCCTGCACGGCCACCACCTTCTCGCCGTTGAACACGGCCACCGTCGGGATGGCCCGGATGCCCATGGCTCCGGCGATCTGCTGCTGCTCCTCCACGTTGAGCTTGGCTACCTTCGCCCGCCCCACGTAGTCGGAGGCCAGCGCCTCGATGGTGGGCGCCACGGCCCGGCACGGCCCGCACCAGGGGGCCCAGAAATCCACCAGCACCGGCTGCCCGGCATTGATGACTTCATCCACAAAGGACTGATCCGTCAACTCGATCACATGCGACATGTTGCCTCCAAAGACCGGTTCGCACCGGTCGACTGATTTTTTGATGGAACTGCATTTCATGTTCCCAATATACGGTACGCCGGGGGGCGGCGTCGGTGATTTGCTTACATATCGCCGTTCCCGGACTTTTTCCCGGCTGTGGCTGACGCCGGGGCGGGGGATGTGGTACATGCTGTGCTCACCGAAATTCGCCACACGGTGGCAGCGGCGCCTCCGCATGCCGGTCCCCCGGGCCGCCGCCACCCGCGCGCACAACCCTTCAGCATCGTACCGGCATCATGACTGCACACACCGCCGTGGCCCAGCCCTCCGGGCGGCACGACCTGTTCGCCCCCAACGAGGAATGCGCGTTGCTGCGCCAGACCCTGCGCCACTTCGTGGAGCGCGAGGTAGAACCGCAGGCCCTGGAGTATGAGCGGGAGGAGAAGTTCAACCGGCCCCTGTTCCGCCGCCTGGGCGATCTGGGGCTGCTGGGCATTACCGTGCCGGAATCCCATGGCGGCGCGGGCATGGACGCCGTGGCGGCCGTCATCGCCAACGAGGAGATCACCGCCAGCGATCCGGGCCTGGGGCTGAGCTACCTGGCCCACAGCATGCTGTTCGTGAACAACTTCTTCCAGAACGCCAGCGACGCACAGCGCAGCCGCTATCTGGACAAGGTGATCAGCGGCGAATGGGTGGCCGGCATGGGCATGAGTGAGCCGGGCGCGGGCACGGATGTGCTGGGCATGACCACCAAGGCCGTGCGCAACGGCGACACCTACCGCCTCACCGGGCGCAAGATGTGGATCACCAACGGCTGCGTCAATGACACCGAGCTGGGCGACCTGTTCCTGATCTACGCCAAGACCGGCGACCGCGTGTCTTCCTTCGTGGTGGAGAAGGGCATGCCGGGCTTCTCCCTGGGCCAGCGCATCAAGGACAAGACCGGGATGCGGGCCTCGCCCACGGCCGAGCTGGTGTTTGACGCCTGCGAGGTGCCCGTGGCCAACCGCCTGGGCGAGGAGGGCGACTCCACCCTGCACATGATGCGCAACCTGGAGATCGAGCGGCTGACCCTGGCCGCCATGGGCCTGGGCATCGCCCGGCGCTGCGTGGACCTGATGAACCGCTACGCCATGGAGCGCAAGGCCTTCGGCGAGCCGATCAACCAGTTCGGGCAGATTCAGCGCCACATTGCTGAGAGCTACACGGAGTATCTGGCCGGCCGCACGCTGACCTATGACATCGCCCGCCGGCTGGACCTCAGCGCGCCGGGGCACCGCATGGAAACCGACGCGGCCAAGCTGTTCACGGCCACCATGTCCAAGAATGTGGCCGACCGGGCCATGCAGGTCATGGGCGGCTACGGCTACGTGGGCGAGTCGGTGGTGGAACGCCTGTGGCGCGCGGCCAAGCTGCTGGAAATCGGCGGCGGCACCATCGAGGCCCACCACAAGAACATCAGCCGCGATCTGGCCCGCAACCCCGACGCCATACAATAGGACCACCGTGCAACAGGATGACCGTGCAGGAGCGGCCAACCACGGCCGCGGACCCGGCAAGGCACCGGCCGGATTCGTCCGGCCGGTTACCCCCTCGACGGCCCGCAAACCCTTTTCCCCGCAGACCCAGCGCCCGATTGGGTTCGCTTCGCAATACGTGGCTTCCGAGGGCGGATCGCCTTGCCCGCGGCGGTGGCCACCGTTCACCGTCAGCGCACACATGGCCGGGTTTGTCCGTCCGGTGGGTGGCTCGACGGCCCGCAGATGCCTTCCCCGGTGGGTCCAGCGCCGGATTGGGTTCGCTTCGCAATACGTGGCTTCCATGGGCGGATCGCCACGCCCGTGGCAGGACGGACCCGGCACCGTCTAGGCGGGGATGCCCTGGGGGCCGCTTTCCTCGAACGCCCGCGTCTGGCGCGCTGCCTCCTCGCGCATCCAGGCACAGAAGGCCGCCACCTTGGGCCGCTCCAGGGCATGCGGGGGACACACCACCCAGTAGTCCCACTCGTGCACGGCACTCATCTCGAAGGGTTTGACTAGCAGGCCCTTGGCCAGGTCGTCAGCCACCAGGGCCTGGCGGCTGATGGCCACGCCCTGGCCGTCGATGGCCGCCTCCAGCATGAGCCCGTCGTCGGAGAAGCGCGGCCCACGCTGGGCATTGATCCCCGTGATGCCGTGGGCCCTCAGCCAGATCTGCCAGTCGTCCGGCGGGTCACTATGCAGCAGCGTCATGCGCGCCAGGTCCGGCGGGGTGCGCAAGGGCTGCTTGCCGCCCATCAGGTTGGGACTGCACACGGGAAAGATGGCGCCGGAGAGCAGCCATTCGCTGTGCAGGCCAGGATATCCGCCGGGCCCGTGACGGATGGCCACATCCACATCCTCCCGCCGGAAGTCGACCACCCGGGGCGATGCGCTCACCCGCACATCCACCTCCGGGCAGCGCCGCCGGAACAGGCCCAGCCGGGGCACCAGCCACTTCGCCGCAAAGGAGGGCAGCACGCTGACCGTCAGCACGCCCGCCTCTGCGCTGGGGAAGGCCCGCTCGATGGTATCGGCGATGCGTTGCAGGGCCTCGCTGACCGTGGCCCAGAGCGCCTCGCCCGCCTCCGTGAGCGCGATGCCCCGGTGCAGCCGCACGAACAGCGGACCGCCCAGCGCGTCCTCCAATCCCTTGATCTGCTGACTCACCGCACCGGGAGTCACGTAAAGTTCCCGCGCGGCCTCCTTGATGCTGCGGTGCCGCGCGGCCGCCTCGAAGACCCGCAGCGCGTTCAGGGAGGGAAGTTCCGCGGCCATGCTGCCACCTATATAGATTTAGCTAAACTGATTCGTGAGCCAAATTTAATCGTTTGACTGGTACCGCCAATCGCTCAAAAATGGAGCAATTCATCCATATTGGTGGATTTCCATTCGTTGCCGGAGTGTACCATGAATTTAGCACAGCTACAGCATGAGGAAACCTCGCTGCTGAGCCGGAGCGTTCCCGGATTCGCAGGCGAGACAATTCAACCCGTCGTGGTGGTCGCGCAGGGGCCGGTGGCCGACATGATGGCCCAGCCCGCGCTGCCGGCGCAGCGGCGCCGCCCAACCCTGGGCCGCGCGGCCCGGGCCGTGGCGCACCAGCCGCTGCTGTGGGTGGCACGCATGAAACAGCGCCGCGCCCTGATGCGGCTGGACGATCGTCTGCTGGCGGATGTGGGCCTGTCGCGCGGCGATGCGGTGGTGGAATACAACAAGCCCTTCTGGCGCAGCTGACTTGGGAGGCCCGCCCGCCCGGCGAGCGGTCAGTCCGCTGCGGCGCCCTTGCGGGGCCGACCCGGTGGGCAGTGGCGCGGGCCTTCCGTTGCGCGCGCCGTCGCCCGGCGCCGGGTGGTGCGGGGCGACGGCCCGCCGGGGAGCCTACTGCTGCGCCGGTGGCTTGGGCTGGTTCATCTCGAGCTGATACTGCAGGCTCAGGGGCTTCCACTTGGCAAAGGGCTCCACATGGCCCCAATAGGCGCTATAGCCGCTAATGGCCCACAGCAGCGCCGCAATCACCAGCCCCACGGCCCCGAAGACGCGAAAAGCCTGGCTGCGCCGCAAGGTCAGCATGGGCACGGCGCATACGCCCACGATCCCCATCCAGATAAAGCCCACGCCCGTCAAGGCGGGGGACTTGGTCAACCCCAGGAGGATCACCTGCACCCCGATGACCAGCGAGGCGATGCCCACGAAGGTCGCATACACGGCGACGGCGACCATATCCACGGCGAACCAGATGCAGAAGGCCACCCCCAGCAGCAGCACCGCGAAGAACACGGACATCTCGCCGAAGAGGATGTTGAACGAGCCGGGCAGGGGCCAGGTGAGGATCATGTGCAGGCCCGTGATCAGCCCGATGCCCCCGGACATGAGCAGACCCGGCACCCAGCGTCGCGTGTCCTTGCCGTCCGGATCGAAGTAGATCCACCCCGCCAGTACCACCAGTCCGCCAACCAGGTTGATCAACATCAACGTCAAGTAGTCGATAAACATTGCTGTCCCTCCGATCCGCGTTGATTCCAAACAGCGCCGCCCCGAGCGCGGCCTGAGCGCACTGCCGTCGGCGGCGCCGAGCCGGCATGTGCCCGGCACGCTGAGCCGCCCTGCCTGTCACACACCCTAGTGGAATGGGCCGGTGCCGCGCAATCCTTCCCACCGGCAGCCATTCCGCCCGACCCGACGGCCATGCCCGGGAACTGACGGCAGCATGGGCCAATCCCGGTGTGCCGGTTTGATCTGCCTCAGGCGCCGGTATCCCGCCGCCAGCCACATGGCCCAGGCATCCTTCACGGGCCGTATGACGCGCACTGTTTGTTTTTCTGTCTTAACCTGCATAATTTCCGTTAATCAGCTGATCGATACGTTTTTCTGCCTGGGAGTCCGCCTTGTCCGAACTCACCGACGCCTTGCTGCTCACCGCGGAGCTCTTGCTGCGCTGGGACCCGGCCCTGGGTGAGATCGTACGCCTGTCCCTGTGGGTCAGCGGCACGGCGGTGGGCGTGGCGGCGCTGGTGGGCCTGCCCTTGGGCAGCGCGCTGGCCGTGCTGCCCTTTCCCGGGCGCGGCGCCGTGGTGTCCGTGCTCGGTGCCCTGATGGGGCTGCCACCGGTGGTGGTGGGCCTGCTGGTGTATCTGCTGCTGTCGCGCAGCGGGCCCCTGGGCGCGTGGGGCCTGCTGTTCACGCCGCCGGCGATGATCCTGGCGCAACTGGTGCTGGTGCTGCCGATCATCATCTCGTTGTCGCACCACACCCTCGCGGCGCTGTGGCAGGACTATCGCGAGCCGCTGCGTTCCCTGGGGGCCAGCCCGCCGCAGGCCATGTGGACCCTCCTGTGGGAAGGGCGCTTCCAGCTGCTCACGACGTTGCTGGCGGGCCTGGGCCGTGCCCTGGCGGAGGTGGGCGCGGTGCTGATCGTGGGGGGCAACATCGCCCATCACACCCGGGTCATGACCACGGCCATCGCGCTGGAGACCAGCAAGGGCGATCTGGCGCTGGCCCTGGCGCTGGGCTTCATCCTGATCGCCCTCACCATCGGGCTCAGCGGCGCGGCACAGGGGCTGAATGCCTACGCAGCCCGGCGCTGGAGCTGACCATGACCCTCCCCCCATCCACCGAAACGGGTGATCTGCCCCGCCGCGCCGCACCCCTGCGACTGGACGGCGTGTCGTATCGGGCGGGCAACACCACCCTGCTCCATGGCATCACGGCGGCGCTGCCGGCCGGCGCGCGCACCGTGCTGCTGGGCCCTAACGGCGCCGGCAAGAGCCTGCTGCTGCGTCTCTGCCACGGCCTGCTGCGGCCCAGCACGGGCCGCATCGTCACGGCAGGTCGGGGTGTGACGGCGGGCCGGGGCGGGCAGGCCATGGTGTTCGCCGAGCCGCTCATGTTGCGCCGCAGCGTGCTGGGCAACGTGACCTACGGCCTGCGCCTGCGCGGCGTCCCCTGGCGCGAACGGCGCCGCCGGGCCGCCGCGGTGCTGGCGCGCGTGGGGCTGGAGGACCTCGCGGCGGGGCCCGCGGGTGTGCTCTCCAGTGGCGAGCGGCAGCGGCTGGCCCTGGCGCGAGCCTGGGCGCTGTCCCCGGCGTTGCTGTTCCTCGATGAACCCACTGCCAGCCTGGACCCCGCGGCGGCGGGCCGGGTGGAGACCATCATCAATGAGATGCATGCCGAGGGCACGGCCATCCTGCTCACCACCCACGACATGGCGCAGGCCCTGCGGCTGGCCGATCAGGTGTTGTTTCTGCACCAGGGCCGTCTGCTCGCACAGCAGCCGGCCGCTGCCTTCTTCAATCATCCCGCCTCCCCCGCGGCGGCCGCCTTTCTGCGTGGCGAACTGCTGTGGGGCGCGGAAGCCAACAACGAATGACTGCCATGCGGCGACAAGCGGTGCCTCTACAGGCCATGTCTCAATACGCGAGACAGCTGTGCCTGATCCTGTGCCTGCTGCTGCCGGCTGCCGCCTGGGCCGCGCCGGAAGCCATCGTGCTGGGCTCCACCACCTCCACGGAGAATTCCGGGCTGCTGGCCACTCTGCTGCCACGCTTTCAGGAACAGACGGGCATCGAGGTGCGCGTGGTGGCACGGGGCACGGGGCAGGCCATGCGCATGGGCGAACGGGGTGACGCGGATGTGCTGCTGGTGCACCACCGCCCCTCGGAGGTACGCTTCGTGGCGGAGGGCCACGGGGTGCAGCGGCATGACGTGATGACCAACGACTTCATCCTCGTGGGGCCCCGGGCCGACCCGGCGCGCATCCGAGGGCTGAAGGACGCGGCGGAGGCCCTGCGCCGCATCGCGGACAGCCGCTCGCCCTTTGCCTCCCGCGGTGACAACTCCGGCACCCACCTGGCGGAGCAGGGCATGTGGCGCGCGGCGGGCATCGACCCCACCCTCGCCTCGGGCCAATGGTACCGCGAGACCGGCTCGGGCATGGGCGCCACGCTGAACACGGCCGTCGCCATGAACGCCTATACCCTGGCCGACCGGGGCACCTGGCTCGCCTTCCGCAACCGGGGTGGATTGGTGGTGCTGACCGAGGGCGATCCGCGGCTGTTCAATCCCTACAGCGTGATCCTGGTCAATCCCAAGCGGCACCCGCACGTGAAGGCCGCGGCAGGACAGACCTTCATCGATTGGCTCACCGGCCCGGAAGGCCAGCGCCTCATCGGCGAGTTCCGCGTCCATGGCGAGCCCGTCTTCTTTCCCAACAGTGACCCCTTCCCCAACGGAGACGGGGCCGTGCAGCCGCCGGCGGCGGAGTAGTCCGTCCCCTCAGGCGCTGTTGTAGACCGGCGTCCACTGGCCCGCCAACTCGTAGCCGCCCAGGGCCGCCGCCTGCCGCGCGAAGGCCTCGCCGCGGGTGAAAGCGGCCAGGGCCTGCAGGGGCGGCTCGAAGTAGGCGCGGCGGGAGAGCACCAGATCGTAACGCTCCCGGTGCAGGGGCACGAAGGCCAGCCGCAACTGACGGGCGACCGCCTCCACGGCCAGCCCCACGTCGGCCCGCCCGTCCAGCACGGCCAGTCCCACATCCGTCTGGGTGCGGGCCACCTCGTCGATGCGGTTCAGGGCGCCAGGGACGAGCCCGTCGGCGGCGAGCAGTTGTTCCAGCAGGAGCGACGTACCCGCCTGGGCCTGGCGGCCCATGAAACGGTGTCCGCCGCGCACCACGTCGCCCAGGCCCTGGATGTTCAGGGGATTGTGCGGCGCCAGCACCAGCCCCTGGCGGCGCCAGGCCCACTCCAGCACCACGATGTCCCGGCCGGGCAGGGCGGCCGTCACCGCCTGCACGTTGTAGCCGCCGTCCTCCGGTTGCAGGATGTGCACGCCGCACACCTGGGCCTCGCCCGCGGCCAGACGGGTCAGCCCCTCCAGGCTGCCCTCGGCCAGCATGGCCAGCCCACAGTCCGAGGCGCGCAGAGCCCATTCCAGCAGAGGGTCGTGACTCCCCGCGAGCACCGGCGGCGCCGCGGAGAAATCGCGCGCCTGCACGCTGGCGAAGGCCGTGTGCTCGGCCACCCACAGCTCGATCAGGCGCCGGGGAAAGAGCCACTTGCCCGTCACGCGGCTGCACGGGATGCGCCCCTGCTTGATGAGGTCGTAGACCTTGCGTTCCTTGATGCTCAGATAGGCCGCCACCTCGCGCACGGTCATCAGTTCGCTCACGGACAGGCCCTCTCCGGCATGGGTTGTGGTGAGCCCCAAAAGCCCTCTGGTGAGCCCCAGGTGTAGCCGATTTGCCCGCCCAGGCAAACCGGGCCGACGCCCGCCGGGTGTGGCCCCCATCGTTTGCCCCACGCCCCCGCCACGGCTATAACCATGAATCCCCCGCTCACATGACAGGCACCCACCACCGGCCGCAGCCATGAAATTCGGATACTTCACGCTCAGCGACAACCGCTACCCGGACAATCCGCGCACGCCCGAGCAGTTCATTCAGGAAATCTACCAGCAGGCGCTGTACGCCGAAGAGATCGGGCTGCACTCCGCATGGATCGGGGAGCATCATTTCAACCTGCTCGGGGTCAACTCCTCGCCCGATGTGCTGCTGGCCCAGCTGGCCGGGGCCACCCGGCGCATCCGGCTGGCGCCGGCGGTGGTGGTGCTGCCGCTGCACCATCCCCTGCACGTGGCGGAGCAGTGGGCCACGCTGGACCTGCTCTCCGGCGGCCGGGTGGACTTCGCCACGGGGCGCGGCTATGACCGACTGGAATATGCCCCCTTCGGCGTACCCTTTGCCGAGTCGGCGGAGATCTTCGCCGAGGGGTTGGAGGTGCTGTGGCGCGCCTGGAGCGAGCCTGGCCGGTGGAGCCACCAGGGCAAGTACTACCGGTTCGAGAACGTGCAGGTGACGCCCAAGCCGTTCCAGCAGCCCCTGCGCCCCTATGTGGCCTGCTTTTCCAAGATCTCCATGGAACTGGCCGCGCGCAACGACTGGCACATCATCTTCGCTCCCTTCGCCGCGGCCATGGTCTACGGCAGCCTGGCCGAGGGCGTGCAGGCATTCCAGGCGGAGCTGGCGCGCCACGGGCATCAGCCCCGGCGGGCCATGTGCAGCTACTTCATCCACATCGCGGACACGCCCGCGGAGGAGCAGTACGGGCGCGAGCGGCTCATCGCCTACTTCAAGGACGCGCTGATTGCCGCGTTTCCCGGCGATCCGCGCACGGCGCCGCCCACCCTGCAGTACTTCGTGAAGATCGTGGAAGTGCTCAGGAACATGCAGCCCGGCGACCTTACCTCCAACTCCATGCTGGTCGGCTCGCCGCAGCAGATCATCGACACGCTGAAAACCGTGGAAGCCGCGGGGATCAGCGAGGTGATCCTGTACTTCAACTACGGCCTCAAGCCCCACGCCCAGGTGAAGGAGCAGATGGCCCGCTTTGCCGAGGAAATCCAGCCGGCGTTCGCGGGCACGGTGCGCGTGGAATCGGCCTGAGCCGGCCGGTGCGGCTCAATACACGGCGCGGCCGCCGCTGGCATCGAAGGTGAAGCCGGTGGTGAAGCCGGCTTCGCGGGAGGCGGCGAAGGCCACCACCGCGGCCACCTCCTCGATTTCCCCCGTGCGGCCCATGGGAATCCTGTCCGTCATGTAGCGCACCTGCTCGGCCGGCATGGCATCCACCAACGCCGTGCGCACGACGGCCGGAGCCACGGCATTGCAGGTGATGCCGTCCTGCGCATACTCCTTGCCGATGACCTTGGTCAGCCCGATCACCGCCGCCTTGGAGGTGGAATAGGCCAGCATGCCGGCATTGCCGTCCTTGCCGGAGATGGAGGCGATGTTCACGATGCGCCCGTAGCCCGCCTTGAGCATGTGGGGCAGCACGGCATGGATGCACAGGAACATGCCGCGCAGGTTCACATCCAGCACATGGTCGAAGTCTTCCGGGTCCACCTCATGGGTGCGGCGGTTGGTCTCGCCGGTGACGCCCGCGGCGGTGATCAGCACGTCGATGCGCCCGCACTGCTCGTGCAGGGTCTCCACGGCCCGGTGCACGGCGGCGCGATGGCACACGTCCGCCTCCAGCACGTCCACGGTGATGCCCTCGTCGGTCAGGGTCTGCCGGGCGCGGGCGAGCTGCTCGGCATTGTGATCCAGCAGGGCCAGCGTGGCGCCCTCCTGCCCCAGCCGGCGGGCGATGCCGTAGCCCAGCCCTTGCGCCCCGCCGGTGACCAGGGCCACCTGTTTGTCGAAGCGTCGCTCCATGGCGTGTGCTTATCCTCCGTGTGGCGGCGGCGGATCAGGCCGCCATTTCCAGAATCTTGACCACGTCCGCCGCGCCGTCGATCTTGCGCGGATTGGTGTGCAGCCAGCGATCATGCAGGGAGTTCTTGGCAATCAGGTCGAACAAGTCGGGGGTCACGCTCACGTCCCGCAGGGTGCGGGGCATGCCCAATGCGGCAATGAACTCGCCCACCACATCCGCCGCCGCCTCGCCCGCGCGCCCGAAGGCCTCGCTCACCAGGGCCTGCCGCTCCCCGTTCACCGGGGCGTTGAAGCGCAGCACGTTGGGCAGCATCACGCAGGAGGTGTAGCCGTGGGGCACGTCGCAGGTGCCGCCCAGGATATGGCCGATGGCATGGCTGGCCCCCATGGGCACACCGCCCTGGATGGGCACCATGGAGTTGAGCACCCCGAGCTGGCAGGTGAGCCGGGCATCCATGTCCAGGGGATTGGCCTTGACCTGGGGTAGCCCCGCGCTGAGCAGGCGCAGGGCCTGCATGGCCGCACCGTCGCAGATGGGATTGGCGTAGGCCGAGCACAGGGCCTCCACCGCATGGTCCACCGCGCGAATGCCCGTGGACAGCCACAGCCATTCCGGCGTATGCACGGTAAGCTCCGGATCGAAGATCACCACCCGCGGCACGAGCAGATTGTGGCGATAGCCCTCCTTGACCTTTTTCTTGCTGTCGGTGCAGCCGGCCAGGGGATAGAACTCCCCGCCGGAGAGCGTGGTGGGCACGGTGAGCTGGCGCACGTCGGGGCCCGCGAATTCGGGCATGAAGGGCGTGCCGTCTTCCTTGAACTGCACGTGATAGGCATCCAGCCCTTCCGGCGTGGTCACGCCGTGCTTGAGGCAGATCTGCATGACCTTGCCCGCGTCGGTGACCGAGCCGCCGCCCACCGTGACGATCAGATCGGCGCTGACCATGCGCGCGGCCGCCGCGGCTTCCACCACCGCCTCGCGGGGCGTGTGGGGCGGAATGCCCTCGAACTCCCCGGCAAAGCGCTCGCCGAGCGCCGTGCGGATGGTGGAGATCACCTCCGTCTCTCTGTTCAGCGTGCGGCTGACCAGCAGGAATACCCGCTGCGCCCCCAGCCGCTGGGCCTCCTTGAGCACCACGTCCGCCGCCGGGCGACCGAAGACCACCTTGTCCATGGGGACATAGTTGAAGGTTCCATGCATCACCATTGCCCTGTGCCTCCCGTCAGGTTGTGCCAAAGGTCATTGCATTGGCCCCGATCATGCGGCAGGCAGCGGGGGAGATCAACTGTCTCCCCGGTGCGGCAAAGGCGTTTACTCCGCGCGCCGCTTGTGAGCAGGATCGGATAGCTCGGAATGCCGCCGGCACCATCAGGGGGAGGAAACGATGAGCGACTGTGTATTCTGCAGAATCGTGGAGGGCACGATTCCCAGCCACCGCATCTACGAGGATGAGCAGACCCTGGGCATCATGGATATCGGCTCGGTCAATCCGGGCCATGCACTGGTGCTGGTCAAACCGCACCACGCCACCATGCTCGATCTGCCCGAGGACCTGGCCGCTGCGGCGTTTCGCACGGCCAACCGGCTGGCCAAGCGCATCCAGGCCGTGCTCCAACCGGACGGATTGACATTGCTCCAGGCCAATTTCGAGGCCGGCTGGCAGACCATGCCCCACTTTCACATCCATCTGCTGCCCCGCACGACGGGCGACAGTCCCGCGTTGAGCTGGCCCGTGCGCAACCCGTCCCAGGAAGAGCTGGCGGAGATGGCGGCCCGGCTGCGCATGGACTGAAGGACAGGTCAGGCGTCCCCCGAGAGGGCGGCGCGCCAGTCGATGGGCGGGGCGGGGCGCCCCCGCGTGGCGAAGATGCGCTCCAGCCCGGCTGCCGCCGCTCCCCCCTCTGCCAGGGCCAGCAGTTCCGGCGCCATCAGCCAGCAGTGCCCGGCTTCGGCCACGCGGCGCTCGGCCAGGTCGTCGGCGGTCCCGGCGCCACCGTCCGCGGCGGGGTCCTGGCTGACCAGAATCCCCTTGAGGGGCTGCCGGTAGCCCTGCTGCACATCCCGCAGCAGCCCATCCATGCGCGACAGGGCATCGGCGGGCAGGGCGGCGGCATTACCTTCCACCAGCAGCACCAGCCCGGCCCGCGCGCCATCCTCGATGACCAGGGAGTCCATGCCCAGATAGCCCGCCGTGGCCACGGCGCCCAGGGCCTCGAAGGCCTCCGCGGCAGCGCCCAGCAACGCCCCGCCATGGCCACCGAGCAGGGCCTTGCGCGAGAGCAGTTGGGCCAGGGCCCCCTCGGCCTGCTCCAGGGACTGGCGTACGCGTTCGCGCTCGGCGCGCAGGGTGCGCAGGCGCTCGCGCAGGGCGGCCTCGCCCGGCAGACGCCAGGCCTCGGCCCAGGGCGGCAGCGTGGTGGCCGCGCCCTGCTGCTCCAGGCGGGCTGCCAGGGCCGGCAGGGCGTCGAGCAGCCGCGCACGGGCCGCGGGCGCCGCGTCAGTGGGCAGGGGCAGCAGCAGCACATGGCCGGGATGATGATAGATGTAGCCCCCGGCGGGCGCGTCGTCCGGCGCGGCAAAGCAGATGGGTACGCCGGGGAAGGCGGCAAAGGTGGCCTGAATCCTTGGCGTGTACGGCGCCGCCGCGATGAAGTCGGCAAAGGGCTGGCCGGCGCGGAACACCCCCGCCGCCCCCTCCGCATCGCGGGCGCGCAGGCCGCGCACGGGCAGCAGTTCCAGGGCATCGAAGGGCTGCACATCCTCGATCACGTGCACCCACAGGCCTTCCGGTGCCGGCGGCACCACGACGATCACGCGCCCGCCGGCCAGGAAGCGGCGCAAATCCTCCCGGCGTCGCCGCGCATCGGCCAGCAGGGCCACGGAGGCGGCCGGAGAGACCAATGGTTGGGGCAGCCGCGCCAGCCCGGCATCCGCGTATTCCGCCAGCAGTCCGTCCGGCGCCCACACCAGCATGTCGTATCCCTGCAGGTCATCCTCGCCACGAAACGCGACCGGGACGGCCTGGGGATGGTCGATGGTCAGGCCCATCAGGGCGAGGCGCATGAAGGAATACTCCGGCGTACAATTGACGACCGTCTGGGTTTTGGCCTAGATTACCGCTACCCTTATACAAATCCGACACAGCCTTAGGAAGGGGCCGGCTGCTGTCACACCCGCGGCAGCGGAAGCTGCCCGCAGCCTGTCTGCCCCGGCTGCCCTCCGCATCGGAGAACTCCGCGATATGAGCACCGAACAAGCTGTCCTGCGCGAGCCGACGATCCTGGATCAACCGGAACAGCGCTTTCCGCTGGATCTCGACGTGCGCATCCCCAAGATCCGCAAGCTGTTTCATGCCGCCACGCGCAACCAGTGGGACCCCAAGACGGATATCCCCTGGGACAAACTGGACCTGACCCAATATACCGACGAGCAGTTGCAGGCCGGGCGGGAATACTGGAGCCGGCGCGCCTGGGCGGAATATGGGGCCATTTCCGAGAGCCCGGCGCTGCTGATCCGCTTTTGCCATCACGGGCTGGAGCCGGACCTGCGCTTCTTCTTCACCATCCGCTCCCAGGAAGAGTCGCGCCATGCGGAGGTGTGCTACCTGATGGCCGAGAAGCTGGGCGGCTATATCGCCCAGCCCTACGTGCAGAAATACCAGAAGTCCGTGTCCACCCACGGCGTGCGCCGCATGACGCTGGACCCCAGCTACTCCCTGGAGGGCGTCATCGCCGCCCTGGTCTGCGCCGCCGAGGAAGTGGCCTTCGATGCCTTCAAGCATCTGGTGGATGTCTCCCGCGATCCGGTGGCCGCGGCCGTGACCAAGGCCGTGATGCGCGACGAGGTGCGCCACTGTGCCTTTGGCTGGGACTACCTGAATTACCGCATGCCCCAGCTCACCGAGGCGCAGGTGAAGGACGTGGAAGCCGCCGTGATCACCATGATCGAGAAAGTGGAAATGAACGGCTACCACAGCCCCTGGCTGGCCCCCGAGGAACCGGCCTCCGAGGCCGAGGTGCGGGCGGACCGCATCGCCTGGGAGGCGGGACTGGGCGCCACCGTGGAGGAGCTGGAAAAACCGGTGTTCGTGGCCACCATTCAACGCTTGCGGCGCAAGATGGCCCCCTGGGGCGTGACCCTGCCCACCTTTCACCACCCCAAGATCGGGGACTTCTAGGGAGCCCAGCCGTGGCCAGCAGCGACGCAGGCCGGATCACGCCGATCCTCGTGGAGCGGCGTTTTCCGGTGGACTTGTCCCATTCCATCCAGAGCATCGAGGACCTCTACGATGCCAGCAAGCGGGCACGGTGGGACCCCAACAGCAGCATCCCCTGGAATCAGCTCAAGCCCGATGCCTACACGGCGGCGGTGCGCCAGGCCGCGGCGCTGAGCTGGAGCCGGCGCGCCTGGATCGAATACACCGCCCTGCCGGAAACCCCGAGCCTGCTGATCCGCTTCTGCGTGGAGCTGGACCGGGAGGTGGATCCCAAGTATTACCTCTCCGTGCGCAGCACGGAGGAGGCATGGCACGTGGAGGTCTGTCACCGCATGGCCAACGAGCTGGCCGGCTACGTGAACCAGCCGGCCAATCCCGCCTATGGCGCCGTGTTCAATGGCACCCTGGCTCGCGAGGCGCTCGACGCGGACAACCTGCTGGACGGATACGTGGCGGCCCACTGTGCCGTGGAAGACAGCCTGGACCTGGAACTGTGGCGGGGCTACCTGGACAATGCCCGGGACCCGGTGGTGCGCGCCGCATTGGAACACTGCGTGGAAGACAAGAAGCGCCATGCCGCCTTCGGCTGGCTGTACCTGGAGGCGCGGCACAAGGGCTGGGACGATGCCGCCCGGCAGGGCATCCAGGCCGCCGTGGAGACCTATATCACGGGCATGGAGTTGCGCGGCTACCACTGCGCGTGGCTGGCCGAGCAGGATAGCGCCGGGAACAGCGTGGCGGCGGACATCGTCGAGGCGGACCGCGTCACCGCGGAAGCCGGCCTGGGCGCCCTGACGCCCGAGCAGGAAGCGGACATTCTGCGCAGCGCCATCGGCGGCGCGCGGGAGCGGCTCGCCGCGCTGGGTGTGGCCGTGCCCGACATCGACGATCCCCGCACGGGCCGCTTCTAGGCGGCCGGCCCCCCATCCCGGCCGGGATGACCGGTGCCATCCCAAGGAACAGCGGAGCACACCATGGCGTTTACGGGCCCCTACGGCGCGGCGACCGAGCCGGCCACGGGGGAGATCATCTATGCAGGCTATGACCAGGAAGGCCTGGAGCGGCAGTACAATCTGCGCCTGAGCCATCCTGAACGGGAATCGGTCTATGCCACGTACACCGCGGCCAGCGAACTGCTGCGCTCGCAGACGCCGGGGCCCTTCGACCAGCCCTATGGCGAGAGCCCGTGGGAGACGCTGGACATCTTTCCCGCCGGCGACGGCGCGCCGGTGCTGATCTTTTTCCATGGGGGGTACTGGCGCGCGCTGGACAAGGAGACCTTTTCCTTCATGGCCAAGCCCTTCACGGAGGCCGGCTACGCCGTGGTGATGGCCAACTACCAGCTATGCCCGGCGGTCACGCTGGACCGGGTCGTGGCCGAGTCCCGCGCCGCCGTGGCCTGGGTGGCGCGCAACGCCGCCAGCTTCGGGGGCGACCCCACGCGCATCGCCGTCTCCGGCCATTCCGCCGGCGGCCACCTGACGCTCATGTGCATCCTGCACGACTGGCGGGGAGCGGGCTTCGACCGTCAGCTCGTGCGCTGCGGCGTCCCCATCAGCGGCTTGTTCGATCTGGAGCCCCTGCGCCACACCTCGGTCAACGACCTGGTGCAGATGGACCAGGAGATGGCCCTGCGCAACAGTCCCTCCCGGCTGGCCGGGCCCTGCCCGGTGCCCCTGCTGATCATGGCCGGGGGCGCCGAAACCGAGCAGTTCCGCAGCCAGAGCACCGGTTTCGCGAAGACGTGGCACAGTCACGGCAACCCGTGCACCGTGGCGCTGCCGCCGGGGCTGAACCATTTCACCGTGCTGGGGCCCCTGGGGGAGGCGCAGACGCCCCTGTTCCGGCAGGTACGGGACTTCCTGGCGGCACATCTGGCGTGACCTCCGGCACCGGATTGCCCCCGGGCACATGGCGCTCCTTGAGGGCCAGCCACACGCCGCTGCCGAAGATGATGCTCCCGCCCACGTAGACCCAGATGGTGGGCACCTCGCCGAAGAGCGAATAGCCCAGCAGACTGCTCCAGATCAGCTTGAAGAAGTCCAGCGGCAGCACCGCGCTGGCGTCGGCCATGCGAAAGCTCTGGGCCAGCAGCACCTGCCCCGCCGTGCCCAGCAACCCGGTGAGCATCAGCCAGGCGAGCTGCTCCGGCCCCGGCGCCATCCAGTGAGGCCAGGCCGCCAGGGCAGAGATGGGGGTCATCACCAGCGCCATATAAATGCCGATGGTCATGCTGGTCTCGGTGCGCGAGAGCACCTTGATCACCAGCAGCGCCGCCGACCACATCACCGCGCTGAACAGCACCAGCAGCGGCCCCGGGCCCACCTCCGTCACGCCCGGACGCAGGATCAGCAGCGCCCCGACCAAGCCCAGGCCGAAGGCGCTCATGCGCCGCACCACCCCGCCTTCGCGAAATACCAGGAAGGCCAGCACGGACGCCAGCAACGGCCCCATGAAGGTCAGCCCGGCCACCTGGGCCAGGGGCGTGATGACCACGCCCTTGAAGAAGGCCAGCATGGAGATCACGTTGAGCACGCCCCGCCACAGATGCAGCTTGAACTTGCGCGTGCGCAGGGCCTGCGGCAGGTTCCGGCCCTGCATCAGCGTCAGCACCACCAGGCCGAACAGGTTGCGGAAGAAGGCGATCTCATAGGGATGCATGCCCCCGGGCACCAGGCGGATGGACGCATGCATGCCGGCCAGCAGGGCCGAGGACAGGGCCATCAGGCCCATGGCGACGGTGGTGCGCAGCCGGATGGGAATACGCTGGCGGAAGATGGCCAATGGCTTGCCCGGGTCAAAATGGGCCGCTAGTCCTGCGGCGCCTGCATGGACATGGTGGCCTGGGCCAGGGCGCAGGCACGCTCCACCCCGTCGGCCACGGCCAGCACCTCGGCCTGGCACACGACCAGCCGCCGTCCGGCCCGCACGACGCGCCCATGGCAGCGCAATGCCTCACCCTGCGCCGGTGTGAGCATGTTGAGCTTGTATTCCACGGTCACCACGGCGGCCCCGGCGGGCGCCAGCGTACCGGCGGCGGCGCCGCAGGCATTGTCGGCCAGGTAGCCCAGCACACCACCATGGAAGAACCGGTGCTGCTGGGTCAGATCGTCGCGGAACGGCACACGAATGGTGACCGCGCCGGGCTCGATGTGCTCCAGTTCCGCACCCAACAGGGCGCTGAACGGCTGGGCGGCAAACACCGCCCGCACCGCCGCCTCGAAATCCGCGTTGCGCGGCTCAAACGCGGCCATGAGGCCTCCGCCGGCGGTGGGACCCCCGCGACGGACATGCCGGCGCAGGGGCCGTCACAGCGCCACGTCCACGCCGCCCACATCCTTGAGCAGGGTGCGCAGGTGGCTGAGCAGCTCGATGCCCTGGCCCTTGTCGTCCTGCCACGTGCCGCTCTGACGATCGTAGTTGAAGTGATACGCCCGGCCCAGGGAAGCCACGGCCAGCCAGAGCTGGCGCACGGGCGGCTGCACACTGAGGATCCACTTGGCCCCGTCCGCGAGCTGAATGGTGAGCGAGCCCAGGGATTCCTCGCATTCCACCACGTCCGGATCCACGTCGTCCAAGGCCTTGGACACACGGTCATAGATCTGCTTGGCCAGGGCGCGAAGTTCCGTTTCGGTCATCTGTGCTGTGTGCTCGCTGGACATGCCTCCTCGCTCCTTGGGTGCGGAGCCGCCGCACACGGTGCCCGGGCGTGGAGTCGATTCCCCTGCGGCCCGGCGCCCATTCATCCTAGCCCCGCTTGGGGCGAAGGCCAAGGCGCCAGGGCAGCACCGCGCCGGCAGCACCGTGCTAGCGGGATTTCCAGGAGACGGCGAGATACCAGAACAGGCCCAGCAGACAGGCCGCGATGGCCATTTCCAGGGCCGCGTCGAAGGCTACCGGCCAGTGGTCCGCCATGGCGGCGCGCACGGCCAGCACGAACTGCACACACACGTATCCGGCAAAGAACAGGGCACTGGCCTGCAAGACGCGCCGCATGGGCTGGCCACTCCAGGTAAGTCCCACCGCCGACATCCGGCGGACCCGGCTCCCGGCGGCCCGCTTCCCGACGGCACAATGGGCGGTACAGGGATCGAACCTGTGACCTATGGCGTGTAAAGCCACCGCTCTCCCAGCTGAGCTAACCGCCCAAAACGATAAAGTATATCCGGATTTGCCAGCGCGAAAAAGGGAAGGGCATCCCACGGCGGCCACGCGGCGCCGACGGCGCCGCGCAGCCTGCCATGCCGGGCATCACAGGTAACATCGGCGCGCGGGGGTGGTCAACATTGCATCTGTGCCACGTGGCGCACATTGGCGGCACACCCCGTGACAGGCCGGCCCCTTCTGCATAAGCTGAGCATTGAACCCGAACGGCGGACGTCCCGGCGGGCATGACCCACCGCACCGCCACGCTATTCCACGGAGCACGATGGGCACCATTCTGGCCGGCGACATCGGCGGCACCAACACACGGCTGGCGCTCTTCGACGAGGCACGCCTGACGGCGCCCGCCTTCATGCGTGTGTATGCCTCCGGAGACTACGAGTCGTTCCTGCGCATCGTGGATGGCTTTCTGGAGGAGGCGCGGCAGGCCATGCCCGAGGCCGAGCCCACCTGTGCCGGCTTCGGCGTGGCCGGGCCGGTAGACGGCGCCATCGTCAAGCTGACCAACCTGCCCTGGGTGATGGACGGGGATGCGGTGCGCGAGCGATTGGTCGGACAACCCGTGACCATCGTCAACGACTTCACCGCCATCTGCCATGCGGTGCCCCATCTGGAGCCCCGGCAGTTGCACCAGATCGGCGGTGGCAAGCCCGCGGCCCAGGGCACGATGGCCGTGCTGGGCGCGGGCACGGGCCTGGGCGAAGGCTTCATCGTCTGGCACGGCGGCGCATACCAGGTGATCCCCTCCGAAGGGGGCCATGCGGATTTCGCCCCCCGCAACGCCCTGGAAATCCGCGCCCTGGAGTACCTGACGGAAAAATACCGCCGGGTCTCCTACGAGCGCATCCTCAGCGGCCCCGGGCTGGTGAACCTGTACGAGTTCTTCCGCGACCGGGAAGGCATGGCCGAAGCCCCCGCCGTGCGCGAGGAGATGCGCCACGAGTCGGCCCCACCGGTCATTTCCCGCCACGGCATGGCCCGCAGCGACCCCCTCTGCGAGCGGGCACTGGAGCTGTTCTGCACCATCTACGGGGCGGAAGCGGGCAACCTGGCGCTCAAGCTGCTGGCCCGGGGTGGAGTGTACCTGGCCGGGGGCATCGCGACGAAGATTCTGCCCATGCTGGAAGCAGGGGGCTTTCGCCACGGCTTCGAGTCCAAGGGGCGCTACCGCGACTTCCTGGAATCCGTACCGACCTACGTGATCACGCACGAGCAGCCCGGGCTGATGGGTGCGGCGATTGCGGCGCGCATACAGTCCGGCGCCGAGCCTGCCCCGCCCGTGCAGCCATGACCATGGCTGCATTCCGGGCCAAGACAACCGCCGTGGAGGCTGGAACAGGCGCATCCGCAACCACAGCGATGCCCGAGCCGGTCACCCCGGCGCACGGTGCTTGCGCATTGCCGAGCAATCATGAAAGGGTCTGGTAGCCTGCGGCCGCGGCACCCCATGGATGCCCGCGAGCCTTACGTAAGATGAGCATCCCGCCTGGGGGCGCGGGTGATGGGGAGGGCGGAAATTGCCCGGGATGTCATGAGTCAAGAACGCGCCACCCGCACTGTCGAGGAATCGGCCGATTTCCTGGCAGCCATCGTCGGCAATGAGCACCAGCAGGGCGAACGCATCCAGGCAGGTCCCGTCCTGGAGATGATGTACGAGACCGCCTTATCCGTGGCGCGCCGCCACTGTGACGGCCATGCGGTGCTGCTCGGCGTGGACCGCATCGACCTGACGCGCATCATCTCCCACATGGACCTGGTGCGCATGGAGGGGCGCCTGATCGAGGTGGGCCATTCCTCCATGGTGATCGAGGTGCGGGTCTTCGCCCAGCGTCCCACCGAGCGCTCCTTCCTGCCCTCCCACGTGGGGTACATCACCATGGTGGCCGTGGACGGGTCGGGCAAGCCCGTGCGGGACATTCCCACGATCAACTACGACACGCCCCAGGGAGGGGAAGCCAAGGCCCTGGCCGAGCATCGCCGTGCCCAGATCGCCGAGCGGCGTCAGGCGCTGGAGTGGCTCAAGGGGAACAACCGGGTACAGGCCCAGGACGTGCGCGAATCCCTGGAACCGGAACGCTACGAGTACCTGCGCCCGGAGCAGACCGTGGTGCAGGTGAAGCGGCAACTGGTGCCGGCCGGCTTTCAGCGGGATGAGCGGATCAAGGGCGGGGATTTTCTGTCCTGGGCGGATCGCGTGGCCACGTATACCGCGAGACGCTTCACGCGCAACGACCACTGCATCACCATCTCCATGCACGACATCACCTTCCAGCGCGCGCTGCACATGCAGGATCATGTGGAGCTGCGGGCGTCGGTGGTCTATGTGCGCTCTCACACCCTGGAGGTGTCGGTGGACGTGATCATTCACTCCCCCGACGGGGCCGTGCACCAGCCCGACAGCCTGGATTTCTTCATCTTCAATTTTCACGAGAACGGCTACAAGAAGCGCATCACCACGGGCCTGCTGCTGGAGGAAGCCGGCCAGGAGAGCCTGCGGCGGTATCTGCAGGCCCGTACCCGGTACGAGTTCTGGAAATCCAATCCGGAGAGCCACCTGAGTCAATCGCCGGAATAGGCCGCGGTTTTGTTCTGCGGCACAAGTGTGCCTATAATGCGCTCCGCGACGGAACGTCGCGGACGCCGCAACCCTGGAGAGTCCGTCCAATGGCCATAGAGCAGCCCCCCCCCTTGGCAACGGAAGACCGCCCCAACACCACGCCCCTGCGCGGGCTGGACTTTTCCCTGGACCGCGATCGCTCGCGGCGCGCCTACTCGCCCTATCTGCGCTTCTTCCGCCACGAGTGGCGCCGGCTGCGGGCCGATACGCCCATGACCCTGGCCGAGGAGGACCTGCGCCGCCTGCAAGGGCAGAATGAGTCGGTCTCCATGCAGGAGGTGGAGGACATCTACCTGCCCCTCTCACGCCTGCTGAACCTGTATGTGCAGGCGTCCCAGGACCTGTACCAGGTGACCTCCAAGTTCCTGGACAAGGCGGAAAAGCGCGTGCCCTACATCATCGGCGTGGCGGGCAGCGTGGCCGTGGGCAAGAGCACCTCCGCGCGGATTCTCCAGGCCCTGCTCTCGCGCTGGCCCAACCACCCCAAGGTGGACCTGATCACCACGGACGGCTACCTGTTCTCCAACGCGGAGCTGAATGCGCGCGGACTGATGATGCGCAAGGGATTCCCGGAGAGCTACGACCAGCGGGGACTGATCCGTTTTCTGGCGGACGTCAAGGCCGGGCGCCCCAACCTGCGCATCCCGGTCTATTCGCACCACAACTATGACATCGTGCCCGGGGCCTACGAGGTGGTGGACCAGCCCGACGTGATCATCGTGGAGGGCCTCAACGTCCTGCAATCCAGCGAGCAGATCAGCGGCAAGGACCCCCAGGTATTCGTCTCCGACTTCTTCGACTTCACCATCTATGTCCATGCGGACGTGGACCAGATCCGCCAGTGGTACATCGACCGCTTCATGGCCTTCCGCCACAAGGCCGGTGAAGACCCCACATCGTTTTTCCGCCGCTTCGCCGAGATGAGCGCGGATGAGGCCCAGCATCACGCCCAGCGCGTGTGGACGGAGATCAACGAGATCAACCTGTTCCAGAATATCCTGCCCACCCGCGAGCGCGCCCGGCTCGTGCTGGACAAGGGCCAGGACCACGCGGTGCAGACGGTCTATCTGCGCAAGCTGTAGCCGCGGCCGGTTCCGTCGCACCGGCACCGCCGTGCCTCCGTGGCCTGTACATGGCGCGGCCATTCGCCCGCCCGCCATCCGTGAGAGCGCCATCCGTGAGAGCGTCGCTGTAAGCGCTTCATAGTGTACCGACCGGTACACGTGTTACCCTGTGCCCATATTGAAGCAGACGCGTATATCACGTTACATTGATAAGATAGGGATTGGATTCGAAGGGAGGATCGATGTTGGACATTACCGTGTACACCACCACGTTCTGCCCCTACTGCGTACGGGCAAAGTCGCTGTTGGCCTCCAAGGGCGTGGAATGGAAGGAAATCAACCTGGATGAGCAGCCCGACCAGCGGGACAAGATGATCGAGCTGGCCGATGGGCGGCGCACCGTGCCCCAAATCTTCGTCAATGGTGATGGCCTGGGCGGCTTTGATGATATCGCGGCCCTGGACCGGGACGGCAAACTGGACGAGATTCTGGGGCTGAAGCACGAGGAGCACGAAGTGAGCGAACACCACCGCGTCGTCATTCTGGGCACAGGCCCCGCCGGCTACACCGCGGCCATCTATGCGGCCCGGGCCAATCTGGCCCCGGTCGTGATATCGGGCAACGAGCCGGGCGGACAGCTGACGACCACCACGGAGGTGGAGAACTATCCGGGCTATCCGGACGGTGTGCAGGGTCCGGACATGATGGCCCAGTTTCACAAGCAGGCCGAGCGCTTCGGCACCAAATTCGTCACGGGCAACGTGCACGATGTGGACGTGTCCAAGCAGCCCTTCGTGGTGCATATGGATTCGGGCGACCGCATGTCCTGCGATGCGCTGATCGTCTGCACGGGCGCCACGGCCAAGTGGATGGGCATCGAGTCGGAGACCCGCTTCAAGAACAAGGGCGTTTCCGCCTGCGCCACGTGCGACGGCTTCTTCTTCCGCGGGAAGGAGCTGGCCGTCATCGGCGGGGGCGACACGGCCATGGAAGAGGCGCTGTACCTGACCAATTTCGCCACCAAGGTGACCATCATCCACCGCCGCGATCAGCTGCGGGCCAGCAAGGTGATGCAGGAGCGCGCCTTCCATCACGACAAGATCGCCTTCCAATGGAATGCCGTGGTGGAGGAGGTGCTGGGCAACGAGCAGGACGGCGTGACCGGTCTCAAGCTCAAGGACACGGAGACGGGCGATATCTCCGAGCTGCCCGTGGGCGGCATGTTCGTCGCCATCGGGCACACCCCCAACACGGGCATCTTCAACGGCCAGTTGGAGACCGATGAGCTGGGCTACCTGATCGTGAAGGCCGGCACCACGTTCACGTCCGTCGAGGGCGTCTTCGCCGCCGGCGACGTGGCCGACCCCCATTATCGGCAGGCGGTGACCGCGGCCGGCACGGGCTGCATGGCCGCCATCGACGCCGAACGCTGGCTGGCCGCCCGCGGCGAATAGTCCGACCCATGGTGTCCGGCCATCGCCGGGCACCTGACATTCCCATCCCGGACGGGCGACATTTCCCGCCCGCCCTCTCCCCGGATGCGCTAAAATCCGGTAGTGTTGGTGTTTTCGCGGCGCGTGCCGCGCCATGTTGCTTCACGCCGTGGTGAGTCGGGTGTGCCGCCGCGCGGTGGGCCGGTGGATCCGCCGTTCGCGCCCGGCACCGCACACGCCGCGTGGCATGGACGGCTTGCCGCCGGGGCCGATGCTGTTCGAACCTTCGCTGCTCAAAAAATATGGCTCGTGAAAAAGTGGTGCTCGCCTATTCCGGAGGGCTGGATACCTCGGTCATCGCCCATTGGCTGACCCATCGGGGCTACGAGGTGATCTGCCTGCTGGTGGACCTGGGCCAGGAGGTGGAGGATCTGGCGGCCATTCAGCACAAGGCCGCCGGCTCCGGGGCGGTGAAGGCCATCGTGGACGACCGCAAGGAGGAATTCGTGCGGGACTACGTGGTGCCCGCGCTCCAGTTCAATGCGGTCTACGAGGGCACCTATCTGCTGGGCACCTCGCTGGCCCGCCCGCTGATCGCCAAGGCCCAGATCGAGGTGGCCGCGGCCGAGGGCGCCACCCACGTGGCCCATGGCGCCACGGGCAAGGGCAATGACCAGGTACGCTTCGAGCTGTCCTGCTATGCGCTCAATCCGGACATTCAGGTGCTCGCCCCGTGGAAGATTCCCGACTTCTTCAAGCCCTTCCCCGGGCGGCGCGAGCTGATCGCCTATGCGGAGGAGCACAACATCCCCGTCAAGGCCACCCTGGAGCAGCCCTGGAGCAGCGACGAGAACATGCTGCACATCAGCTTCGAGGCGGGCATGCTGGAAGACCCCTGGCAGGCGCCGCGGGCGGAAATGTTCGAGCTGACCACCTCGCCCCGGGAAGCGCCGGAAGAACCGCTGACCCTGCTGATCGACTTCGAGGCCGGGGTGCCCGTGGCCGTGGACGGCGAGCGCCTGTCGCCGGGCAAGCTGCTGGCCCATCTGAACCATATCGGGGGGCGCTACGGGGTGGGCCGGGTGGACATGGTGGAATCGCGCTTCGTGGGCATGAAGTCCCGCGGCGTGTATGAGACGCCGGGGGGAACGATTCTGCACATCGCCCACCGCGCCATGGAATCCATCACGCTGGATCGGGACGTGATCAACCTGAAGGACACGCTGATGCCCCGCTTCGCGCGGCTGGTCTACAACGGCTTCTGGTTCTCCCCGGAAATGAACGTGCTGCTGGCCGCCCTGCGCGAGACGCAGCACCCGGTGACGGGCCAGGTGCGGCTGGAGCTGTACCGGGGCAACTGCCAGGTCACGGGCCGCCAGTCGCCCTATTCCCTGTACGATGCGGCGGTGGCCTCCATGGACGATGACCATGGCGCGTACAACCCGGAGGACGCCATCGGCTTCATCAAGCTCAACGCGCTCACCCTCAAGGCCGCGCACCGGCAGCGCAAGAAGCTGGACGCCAAGCGCTGAGGTGGCGCCGCGCGACCCGGCAAGCCGCCACCCATGACGCCGAAGTTCCCGACGCCGCAATTTCCGACGACGACTCGCAGGCAACCCCATGGCCCACGCTGACCAACCCCCATCCAAGCCGCTGATCGCCGATGTGCTGGCATCCCGCTATGCCAGCCGGGCCATGGCCGACATCTGGTCGGCGGAGGGCCGCATCCGCCTGGAGCGGGAGCTGTGGATCGCCGTGATGAAGGCCCAGCGCGACCTGGGCGTGGCCATCGAGCCGGCGACCATCGCCGCCTACGAGGCGGTGCGGGAGCAGGTCGATCTGGCAGGCATCGACGCGCGGGAGCGCGTGCTGCGGCACGACGTGAAGGCGCGCATCGAGGAATTCAATGCCCTGGCGGGGCACGAGGCGATTCACCTGGGCATGACCAGCCGGGACCTGACGGACAACGTGGAGCAGCTCCAACTGCGCCGCGCCATGGTGCTGCTGCGGGACAAGGCCGTGGCCGGGCTGAGCCGGCTGGCCACCCTGGCGGCACAGCACCGGGAGACGGTGCTCGTGGCGCGCACGCACCATGTGCCCGCCCAGCCCACCACCCTGGGCCGGCGCCTGGCCATGTTCGGCGAGGAAATGCTGCGGGGCTGGGAGCGGCTGAGTCACGTGCTGGACACCTATCCCCTGCGCGGCATCAAGGGCGCCGTGGGCACGCGGCTGGACCAGATCTCCCTGCTCGGCGATGCGGCCAAGGCGGAGACGCTGGAGCGGCGCATCGCGGAGACCCTGGGCTTCGCCGCCGTGCTGGACGATGCGGGGCAGGTGTATCCGCGCAGCCTGGACTTCGAGGTGGTGAGCGCCCTGTATCAGCTCAGCGCCGGGCTGGCCGACTTCGCCAAGAGCATGCGCCTGATGACCGGGCACGAACTGGTCTCCGAGGGCTTCGGCAAGGATCAGGTGGGCTCCTCGGCCATGCCCCACAAGATGAACGCGCGCAATTGCGAGCGCATCGGGGGCTTTCACACGCTGCTGGCCGGCTATCTGGAGATGACGGCGCGGCTGGCCGGGGACCAGTGGAACGAGGGGGATGTGGCCTGCTCGGTGGTGCGGCGCGTGGCCCTGCCCGGCGCCATGTTCACCATGGACGGCGCCCTGGAGACCCTGCTCACCGTGCTGGACGAGATGGACGTGTACGAGTCGGCCATTGCCGCCGAGGTGCGGCGTCAGCTGCCCTTCCTGGCCACGACGACCCTGCTCATGGAGGCCGTGCGCCGGGGCGGCGGGCGGGAGACCCTGCACGAGCGCATCCGGGAGCACAGCGTGGCGGTGGCCCGCGGGCTGCGCGACGGCTCGCTGGCGGAGAACGATCTGGCCCGGCGACTGGGGGACGATCCGGCCTTTCCCATGGCGCAGGGGGAGATTGATGCGGTGCTGTCCGACCCGTCCCGCTTTCTCGGCGCCGCGCCGGGGCAGGTGGATGCCTTCGTGTCCCGCGTGGAGGCCGTGCAGCGGCGCTTTCCCCAGGCGGCCGCCTACCGGCCCGACCCCATCCTGTAGCTGCAGCACCCCACGGTCCAGCGCGGCGGCGCCGTGCGCCGTTTAGCGCGTGCGCGGCATGGCCGGCGGGCGGTATTCCTCCTCATGGCCGCGAAAGCGGAACATCAGGTAGGCGTACAGGCTCTTGCAGAAGGGAAAGAGGAGGAAGATCGAGGCCACCACGATCGCGGCCGTGGCATAGACCAGATTGGCCACCGACAGGTCCGTGAACGCCACCAGCAGCCCCACCCCGATGAAGCCGATGATGCCGCCGAAGGTGTAGGCAATCACCACGCCGCCCCAGAAATCGCCGTCGTCGGGCAGGTAGCGGTACCCGCACTGGTCGCAGTCGTGGTTGAATACGTAGGGCTTGCGCTGCATCCGGCCGACGCCGCAATTGGGGCAGCGGAAGGTGAAGGCGCGCAGCAGGTAGCGTGTGAATTCCATGGCAGAGGGACTTCCGAGAATAGTGTTCCGCGGCGGAACGGGGGTTCAGCGCTTGGCGAAAAAGGTCTCCAGGTGGTCCATGGCCTGGGCGATGCGCTCCAGGGAATTGGCGTAGCTGATGCGCAGATAGCCCTCGCCGCCGGGGCCGAAGTCCGCGCCGGGCGTCAACGCCACGCCCGCCTCACGCAGAATTTCCATGGCGAAGGCCAGGGAATCATTAGTGTAACGCTTCACGTTCACGAAAACATAGAACGCCCCCGCCGGCTCATAGCCAAGGGGCAGACCCATGCGCGCCAGGCGCTCCACCAGGAACACGCGCCGCCGGTCGTATTCGGCCCGGTACTGCTCACAGATCGGAATGGCCTGGGTCAGCGCGGCCAGTCCCGCATGCTGGGCGAAGTCCGTGGCGGAGATCATGATGTTCTGGTGCAGCTTCATCACCGTGCCCATGGTCTCCCGGGGAGAGATCATGTAGCCCAGCCGCCAGCCGGTCATGGCGAAGTACTTGGAAAAGCCGTTGAGCACGAAGTGCCCGTCGCCATGGGACAGGATGGAATGGTCCGGCGCGGCATAGGACAGGCCGTGGTAGATCTCGTCCGAGATCACCGGCACGCCCAGTCCGGCCAGCTCCGCCAGCACCTCAGGACGCATCACCACGCCCGTGGGGTTGGCGGGGGAGCAGATCATGATGCCCCGCGTGCGCGGCGTGATGGCCGCCCGCACTGCGGCCGGATTGAGCTGAAAACCCTCGGACTCGTGAATCGGCACCCGCACCGGGACGCCCCGCGCCAGCCGCACGAAATTCTCGTAGCAGGCATAGGTGGGATCGGAGACGATGATCTCGTCGCCCGGCTCCAGCAACATCAGCATGAGCATCTGCATCAGCACCGAAGTGCCGTTGGAGACGACCACCTGCGCCGGGTCGAGCCGATTGCCGTACTTCTGCTCGTGGTAGGCCACGATGGCCTCCCGAAACTCCGGAATGCCCAGGCTGTGCGTGTAATGGGTCTGGCCGGCGCGCAGGGCGGCGATGCCCGCCTCGGTAATCACCGCCGGCGTGGGGAAGTCCGGCTCGCCGAATTCCAGATGGATTACCGACTGGCCGGCGCGCTCCAGCTCGCTTGCGGCCTGGAACACCTCCACCGCCTGGAAGGCGGACACATCGTCAAGATGGGACGGCAGTCGCTGCTTCATGGTGTATTCGTCATCGTGTTTCGATCATCGCGTTTTGATCATCGTGTGCTGATGGTGCGCCGCCGATCCTGCATCGCCCGTCGCGGCTCGTGTGTCGGCAGCCGCGGCCGCATTGCCTACGCTACCAGCGCGGCCCACAGCCGATCCACCAGCGCATGGAGCGCTTCCAGGCTGCCGTCATTGGCCAGCACCTGTTCCGCCCGGGCGGCCTTTTCGGCCGGGTCCATCTGGGCATCCAGCCGTGCCTGGGCCTGCTCGCGGGTCAGGCTGTTGCGGGCCATCAGGCGCGCGATGGCCGTCTCGCGCTGGGCCGTGACCACCCAGATACGGTCGCAGAGCGGATTCCAGCCCGCCTCGAAGAGCAGGGCCGCATCGAGCAGGATCACCGGCGGCGGCTGGGCCTGGGCGCGCACGGCCTCGATTTCCTGGGCCATCAGCTCGGCCATGATGGGATGGGAGATGCCGTTGAGGGTCTTCAGATGCGCCGGATCGGAAAAGACGATCTCGCCCAGCTTGCGGCGGTCGATGGTGCCGTCCGCCGCCACGATCCCCCGCCCGAAGGCCTCGATCACGCGCGGATAGCCCGGCCCGTCGGGCGCGATGACCTTGTGGCCCACGCTGTCCGCATCGATGAGATAGGCACCCTTCTGCACCAGGTACTGGGAGACGCTGCTCTTGCCCGCGGCGATGCCGCCGGTCAGGCCGACCACCTGGGGCCGGCGCGGGGACTGCTGGGAGGACATGGCTTCCTTGTCGGGAACGTCTGCGTCAGGACGGGTGCGGGCCTGCCGCGGCGGGGCGGCAGCCCCCGACGGGAGCCGCCGCCGCATCGCGACCGACACGGGACGACGGCGACATTGTTCTCATACAACCTAGTTCTGGTACGATGTTGGCTCGCCGGCAGACCCTGAGGTCATTTCAGCGCCGGTGCTCCTGGAGCAACCGGCGGTCAAGGAAAAATACTCTACCCGCAGGGCCGGGCAAAGGGAATCCCCGCCCCTGCCGCCGGTTGCGCGCGTGGGCGCCAGAAACAGTGAGGATGTGCGGAGCACATGAGTTCCACGGCCACGGAGGCACCGGGCGCCGGTGACATTCTGCGCTTTACGGTCCCGCTCATGATGGGGCTGTTCACCTACGGGCTGCATGCCGTGGTGGATGCCATGTTCGTGGGCCGGCTGGGCACGCCCCAGCTCGCCGGGCTGGGCTTTGCCGGCTCCTTCTACGTCACGATCATGGTGCTGTTCTTCGGCATCATGCGCAATTCGGTGGCCTTCGCCTCCCGGGCCTTCGGGGCGGGCAAGCACAGCGAGTTGGGCGTGGTGGTGGCCAACTACCAATGGCTGGCCCTGGCCGCCACGCCGGTGATCTATGCCATGTCGCTGGCCTTTCCCTGGTTCGTGGCGTGGGGCGAGCTGAATCCGGAGGTGGCGCGGCACGCCTCGGTCTATGTGGCAATCCGCGTGTGGGAGGCGCCATTCATCCTGCTGATCTTTCTCTACGCGGCCTACCATCAGTCCAAGGTGAATGCGCGGCTGCCCATGCTGGTGCACTGGGGTGTGCTGCTGGTCAATATCGTGCTCGACTACGGGCTGATCTACGGGCGGCTGGGTCTGCCGGCCCTCGGCGTGGCGGGCAGCGCGCTGGCCACCGTGCTGGCCCATGTGGCCGGGGCGGTTTTCATCATCGCTTACAGCCACCGTGCGGCGAGCGGACGGGCGGATCGCCTGCACTTCCTGGGCTGGCCGCGCTGGCGCCTGCAATGGGAGATCATCCGGGTGTCCGTACCGCTGGGCGTCGGGGACTTCATCGAGGCGGGAGGCTTCATGGTGTTCTTCCTCGTCGTGGGACGCCTGGGAGAGACGGCCCTGGCGGCCAACAATATCGGCGTGCAGATCATCCACCTGCTGGCGTTGCCGGGCTTCGCGGCGGGCATTGCCGCATCCACCTATATGGGGCGCTACCTGGGGGCCCAGGCACCCGACCTGGCCCGGACCGCCGTGCTGCGCACCCTGGCCCTGGGCGCCGCATACATGGGCGGCAGCGGGCTGCTGCTGGTGCTGTTCGGCCGGCAGATCGCGAGCCTGTTCTCCACGGACCCGGTCGTGATCGGACTGGCCATGCAGGTGTTCATCGTGATGGCCGCCTTCGAGGCACTGGACGCGGTGGGCATCATCCTGCGCTCGGCCCTGGCCGGCGCGGGCGATACGCGGCTGCCGACCGCCATGCTCTGTGGGTCGATCGTGCTGGTACTGCTGCCAAGCGCCTGGTGGTTTTCCACGCTGCTGCGGCCGCCGCTGATCGGGGTGTGGCTGGGCGCCTTTTGCCATATCACGCTGATTGCCGCGATGATGACCTGGCGCTTTCGCGTCGGCGCCTGGCGGCGGATCACGCTGGGCGGCATCGACGGGCCGCGCCAGCCCCTGGCCACCTGACGGAGATGACGGTACCGGCATGAGCAGGTGGGCACTGATCTACAATCCCACGGCCGGGCGCGTACGGCCGGGCCTGGTGGAGCGCATCCGGCATACCCTGGAGAACCAGGGGATCCAGGTGGAACTGCTGCCCACCGCCGCGCCGGGCCATGCCTCGCTGCTGGCGTCCCGGGCCTCCGGGGTGGAGCGCATTGCGGTGCTGGGGGGCGACGGCACCTTCAACGAGGCCGCCAACGGGCTGCCCGCCGATGGGCCGCCCCTGGTTTTTCTGCCGGGCGGAACGGCCAATGTGATGGCCCATGAACTGGGCATCTCGCGCCATCCCGTGCGGGCGGCCCTGGCCCAGGCGGCTGCGGCCCCCGTTGCCGTGTACCCGGGCCTGGTGAAGCAGCGGCGCTTTCTGCTCATGGCCGGCTTCGGCTTCGACGGCGACGCGGTGTTCCGCGTGCGGCCGGAGCTCAAGCACTTCCTGGGCAAGGGCGCCTACGTGTGGGCCGGGCTGGGGGCGCTGCTGGGGCACAAGCCGGCCATGACGCTGCACACGCCCGACGGCCACACGCAGCGGGTGCACTGGGCCCTCGGCGCCCGCGCAGGGCACTACGGCGGGGCATTCATCGTCCATCCACACGCGGGGCTCACGGCACCGACGCTGGGCCTGCTGGGCGTTTCAGCCCGTTGCCTGCTGCCGTTTCTCGTGGGCAATCTGGGGCTGCGCCTGCCGCTGCGAGGCACGGGAATCCGGTTGTCCCAGGGCGCAAGCATGCGCGTACAGGCGGAAACGACGATCCACGTGCAAATCGATGGGGACTACTTCACCAGCGGCACCGACTTCCAGGTTCACACGAGCCGGCAGCCGATCCGGCTGTGCATCCCGGGCGAGACCCGGCACGCAAGCCAGGCCATCACGCCGTGAGCCGGCGCTGCGGCTCAGCCTATTCCCGCTGCACGCCGCCCATGGCGCTGGGCACGTAGTGCCGCATGAGGAATTGCAGCTTGTGCCCCACCACCTTGCGGCTGTAGCCGGGCATGACGATCTGGGAGACGGAACCCAGCTTGAGCGCCTCCTCCGGATTCATCAGTTCCCGCTCGTAGCGCCGTGTCAGTTCGGTCATGCGCCGGTCGCGCTCCACCGCGGCGGCATGGGCATCATCCGCGCTGGCCTTGCGGTAATTGGCCATGATCTCGCGGAACTCGTCCTTGTAGATGAACTGCCGCCCCGCCGGCCCCATCACGGCGATGCGCGCCGAGGGCAGGGCGAACACCGCGTCGGCCCCGGTCGCATAGTTGTTGAAGGAGGCATAGGCCCCGCCGTAGGCGTTGCGCACGATGAGGAGCAGGCGCGGCACACGCAGATCCACGATGGCATCCAGCATCTCCCGGCCCGACTGCACGATGCCTGCGCGCTCCTGCTCGCTGCCGGGAGCAAAGCCGGTCACATCCTCGATGAAGACCATGGGGATGTTGTACAGGTTGCAGAAGCGGATGAAGCGCGTGGCCTTGCGCGCCGCCGCCACGTCGATATAGCCGGAGGCCACGGCGCTGTTGTTGGCCACGAAGCCCACCACATGCCCGCCCATGCGCCCGTAGGCCGTGACGATGTTGCGCGCCCGCCGCGGCTGAATCTCGAAGTAGTCGCCGTGATCCACCAGCTGCTGGAGGAACAGGGTGATATCAAAGGGCGTGTTGAAGCCCGAGTTGGGCGTGGTCAGCATGCGGTGCAGCAGAATCGCCTCTTCTTCCATGTACACGTCAACCGGATCGGACGTGTCGCGGAAGGGCGCGGGGGCGTGATTGTTGTCCGGCAGGTACGACAGCAGCTTGCGCGCCAGGCGCAGGGCTTCCGTCTCCGACGGCGCGGGCAGATCCACCACGCCCGAGGCGGAATGTACCAGCGGCCCGCCCAGCTCGTCCGCCGTGATGTCCTCGCCCAGGGCCTCGCGCACCACGTCCGGGCCGGTGAGCCCGAAGAAGGTGTTTTCCGGTTGAATCACGTAGCTGGCCTGGCGGGGCAGATAGGAGCCACCCCCGGCATTGAAGCCGAACATGAGCATGATCGCCGGGACGACCCCATTGATCTTGCGCATGGCCGTGAAGGCCTGGGCATAGCCGTCCAGCCCGCCCACACCCGCCGGCACGAACGCCCCGGCGGAATCGTTCATCCCGATCACGGGGATGCCCTTGTCGGCTGCCATGTAGAGCAGCTTGGCCAGCTTGGCGCCGTTGGTGGCGTCCATCGAGCCCGCGCGCAGGGTGAAATCATGGCCGTAGACGGCCACATCCCGCCCGTCGATGTTCAGAATGGCCGTGAAGATGGACGCACCGTCCAGCTCCGGCCCCCAGTTCTGGAACAGGATGAAGGGTTCCTGATCGGTGAGCACGCGCACACGCTCCAGCACGGTCATGCGCCCCTTGGCGTGCTGCTGCAGGATGCGCGCGGGACCGCCCAGGGTCAGCGGGCGCGCCACCAACTCCGCGCCCCGCGCCACGGCACGGTCGTAGTCCGTCTCGGGCAGAGGCGGTGCCGGCGGGGCGGCCGCGAAGGGATTGTCCAGGCGGTAGTCCGCCGGCGCCTGCTTGCCTTGCTTGTTGCGTGCTGCCTGGGCCACGGGTCTCTTTCCTGAAATGGACGACGACGGGTTTGCTGCTGCTTGCTGTCACCAGGGTGCGGCTGGGGCACCCCGGGTACACCGCGACAGGGGAAACAGGGGCGGCTGCCGCCTCAGCCCAGATGCGCCTTGATGTACTGGCCCATGCGGTCGATGGCCTCGCCGCCCTCGGGCGCCATGGGCGCAAACCAGTGCCAGACGTGGATCATGTCCTCGCCTTCCTCCAGGGTCACGTCCACGCCGGCCGCCTTGGCCCGCTGGGCCAACCGCCGGGAATCGTCCAGCAGCACCTCCGCCGTGCCCACCTGCACCAGCATGGGGGGCAACCCCTTGAGGTCGGCGAACAGGGGCGAGGCCAGGGGATGCTTCAGGTCCGCATCGCCCACGTACATCTTGGCAAAGGCGTTCAGCCCGTCCCCGTTGACCATGGGGTCCACATCGGCCTTGGTCTTCACGCTCTCGCCGGAACCGGTCATGTCCACCCAGGGCGAGATGGCCACGGCGGCGCCGGGCAGGGACTGGCCCGCATCGCGGATGGCGATCAGTGCCGCCACGGCGAGCCCGCCGCCGGCAGAGTCTCCCGCGATGGCGATGTTCTTCGCCGCGATGCCCTGGCCCAGCAGCCATCCATAGGCCGCCTGTACGTCCTCCACAGCGGCCGGGCACTTGTGCTCCGGGGCCAGGCGGTAATTGATGGCCAGGCAGCGCGCACCGGATGCCCCGGAGATCATGGCGATCATGGTCTGGTGGGAATGGATGGAACCCATCACGTAGCCGCCCCCGTGCAGATAGAGCACCACCTTGTCCTGGGCGGCGCCGGGCATGCTGATCCAGCGGGCCGGCACACCTCCCGCGTCCACCTCGTGCATGTCGGTACCGTCGGGCAGGGGGAACAGGTCGCCCGTCTGCTCCATCATCTCGCGGCTTTCCGCCAGGGAGGGCGGGGTTTCCGGCCGACGGGCCCATACTTTTTTCACCAGGCTCTCGAATTCCTTGCTGGGCATGCTCGCTCCTTCCGGCGCTAGGGGGGGTGCAGCAAATCGGGCCTGACGCCGTACGCCGGGCCCCATGTGTTTGCCGGGTTGTACCACAATCATCCGCCGGTCGCATCGGTCTGCGAGGCATCCGCTATGCGCGCCGCGACCCATGGAAGATGACACGCGGATGCCATTCGCGGGCGGACCAAGTATCCTTGTGGGGAACCCCTGGACGTACCCGCGAGGTGAGCACAGCCATGCCGATCGACATTGAGGCGGCACAGACCATCAGGGCGCCGGTCAATCTGGTGTGGGCCTTTGCCACGGATCCGGCCAACGACACGCGCTGGATTGGGGGTCTGCGCAGTGTACGCATGGTCACGTCGCCGCCGGTGGGCGTGGGGACGCGCACCGAACGCACGGCCGCCTTTCTCGGCAGGCCCATACAGTACGTCATGGAGGTGGACGGCATGGTGACCGGCGACCGGCTGACCATGCATTCGGTGGCGGGACCCTTTCCCATGTTCGTGACCTACCGCTTCACCAAGCAGGACGACGCAACACGCATGACCATTCGGGTGCAGGGGGGCCCGGGCGGACTGCTGGGATTGCTGAGCCCCCTGCTGGCGCTGGCTGCAAAGCGCAACGTCGCCAGCGATCTGCGACGCCTGCGCAGCCTCATGGAGCGGTGAATGGCGCACCGGGCAACCCACAGGACAATGACCGCCGGAGGGACACGGGCAGCACGCGCCGTGCCCGCCATGCTCTGCGTGGCGGCCTTGCTGTTCGGCATGCTCTGGCCGGCCACGCCCATGCCCCCCGCCTGGGCCCGGGCCGCGGCCACCTGGCCTTTCCCTTCGGCCCAATCCCAGCAGCTCCCCGCCCAGGCCTGGCAGGCTCAACCGAGTTACTGCACCGGCGGCAGCGCACCTGCCGGGCACAGGCCGGCCCCGGCCGGCTCCGAGCGGAATGGGAGGTTCAATTGCCCCATCTGCCAGCTGGCCCTCGGCTGGAGCGGCACACCCCAGCTCCCTGCACAGGTGTTCACGCCGCTATGGCTGCCGCAGCGGGCTGCCGCATTTCCCGCGCCCGTCCAGCGGGCCCATGCCCTGCCGCGCACCCCCCACGAGCCGCGCGCACCCCCGCAGGCCGCGTAGCAGCCGCAAGCCAGAGACCGATTGCTCATTCAATTTCGCCGGGACGCAGACCCAGCGGCCCTGGGCCGTGGGGCAGCCCGGCGCCGGCACGGTGCGCCGGAGCAGTGTGCCGCGTTGCCGGGTAGCCTGGAGACATTCTATGAAGACCCTATCCCTGTGTGCCACGCTGGCAGCCGTGTTGTTGCTTGGCGGCATGAACCCCGCGGCCGCGCAATCCGCCGGCGGCCTGACCGTTACCGAAGCCTGGGCCCGCAGCGTGAGCCACGGCGTGGCCAACGGCGCCATCTATTTCACCATCACCAACGGCGGCAAGACCGCGGATACACTGCTCAGTGCAGCGACGGATGTGGCAGCTCGCGCCGAGATTCACGAGACCCGCATCACACAGGGCATGATGCAGATGCGTCCCCTGGGGCCGCTTGCATTGGCCCCGGGCGATACCGTGCAGTTTGCACCGGGCGGCAAGCACGTCATGTTGATGGGGCTCAAGCAGCCGCTGACCGCAGGTGACACCCATCGGGTGACGCTCACCTTTGCCCAAGCCGGCCCCGTGACCGTGACGTTCACGGTGCGCGATGCCACCGGGATGGGTGGCAGCCACGGCATGGGTGGCGGCCACGGGAATGCCGGTAGCGGCAAGGGCATGGCCATGCCCAAGCAGAACTGACGCGACCGCGACCATTCACCCGTCGGCATGCGCGCCGTGGCCGAAGCATGGCGGTGCGCCTGCCCGCGTAGAGGAAGGCAAATGTCATGGAAACAGCAACGGCCCGCACGGGCTATCTGATCATCGGACTCGTCGCGCTGGCCCTGATGGTCGGCGTGAGCCTGTGGGTCTGGCAACGGGTCGACTCGGGAGCGAGCGCCGACGCGGAGGCCCTGCGGCAGTATGCGGCGCCGGGCTTTCAGGTGGATCTGCAGACACCGCTGCTCGATCAGCACGGCAACCCCACGCGCTTCGGGGATTTCCACGGGCGCGCGGTGCTGGTGTTCTTCGGGTACACACACTGCCCGGATGTCTGTCCGCTCACCCTGGCCGAATTCAAGCAGGTCAAGGCGCTGTTGGGCGATGCGGCTCAGCGGGCCGTGGTCACGTTCGTGACGGTGGATCCGACGCGGGACACCCCGGCGGTCGTTGGCAGCTTCGTGGCCAACTTTGACCCGGATTTTGTGGGGCTGACGGGGGACCCGGCGGCCATCGACACGGTGACGGAATCGTTCAACGCCCGCTACCGGCTCAACAACCAGGAGGACAAGCAGCAATACACGGTGGACCATACCGCCTTCTCCTACCTGCTCGGCCCGCGCGGCGAGGTGCGCTACCTGTTTCCCTTGAACACGTCACCCGGGCTGATCGCCCAGGCCGTGCGTCAGGTGCTGGATACATGACGCATGTGGGACACATGGAGTGTGCCGGAAACATGGGCGGTTTCCGGCCCATGGCAGGGTATTGCCGCGCGTCAGTCATCCTGCTGCTGGGCTGCGCGGCGCTGTTCCTGACGGGCTGTCACGATGCGCGCGAGCCCCGCGACGCCCAGGCGCGCCGTGGCGCCGCCCTGTTTGCCCAGCATTGCGCGGCCTGCCATGGACCCGCAGCCGTGGGGCAGGACCCCACCAATCCCTTCGGCTCCGCCGATCCCCAGGCCGGCTTCGTGGCGCCCGCCCTCAACGGCCGCGGACATTGCTTCGACCATACGCCGGCGGTGCTGCAGCAACTCATCGGCCAGGGCTCCGGTGTGCCCGGCTCGCCCATGCACGGCTTTGCGCACACGCTCTCGGAGGCGGAGCAGATCGCCGTGATCGCCTACCTGTACGAACTGTGGCCACGGCCCGTTCGCCGCGCCTACCGCGAGCGGCACGACGCCGCCCTGCGCGAGTTGTGGCCGCGGGGCCGGTGATGCCGGGTGGCGGAAATACGCTAAGAATGGGACATGTCCTTATTTCCGCAACAACCGGTTGACCTCCTGCTACTGTCGTTATAAGGCATGACTGATGGTTCCGTGGAGCACGGAGGAAGCTTGCACAGCGCGGGACATCGGGTTGGCGCACCGTTGACAGCCTGCTTGGGTGACGGTGTGCATTGACCAACCGACCCAAAAAGGAGCCGCCATGAATCCACGCATCGTATTCGTGACCACCCTGATAAGCCTGCTGTGCGCCGGCACGGTGGCCTTGGCCCAGGGCAAAGGCAACAGCAGCAACACCAACTTTCTCAACGGCAAGCCCTTCAGTTACCTGAATGCCGAAGTCCAGGCGGCCCAGGCAGACATCGCGGACCTGCAAGGCACCGTTGACGCCATGCAGCAGACCATTGACGGGCTTGCGTACGACATCAGTGGACTGGCCGAGCAGGTGGACGCCAACAGCGCGTCGATCATCCTCCTGCAGGACGACTTGGCCGACACGAACCGGGATCTCGCCGTCCTGGGCAAGGAGCTCGTCGTCCTTACCAAGCGGCATGCCGCCGACGTGGCGGCCCTCAAGCAGGACATCAAGCTTCAGTACCAGGAAATTCAGAAAGTTCGGAAAGAGCTGAAGAGTGCTGTCACCGGCCTGTCAGCCACCATTGTCGATCTGCAGAGCCAAGTTGACACCAATACCGCCGGGATTTCCGGACTGCTGGCCGATGCCACCACCATGATGAGCGACATTCTGGCCCTGGAGGTCGCGGTCAGCAGCCACGAATCCCGCCTGGGCGCTCTGGAAGCCACCGTGGCGGATCAGGGCGCGGCCATCGCCGACCTGAGCGCCGCGTTCACCAACCTGGAAGGCCGTGTTGCCACCCTGGAAGCGGGGCAGGTGGATCTGTCGGGACTGTATGCCGAGTACGTCTCGGCTGGGCGAAACGTGTATTTCTTCAAGACGGTGCCCTGTGCCGACCTGAGGCTATTCGAGACGTACTGCGAGGATCGGGGACTCAACTGGTGGCGCGCCCGCTCCCAGGCAGATGCCCAGCAACTGATCGACTTTGCCTATAATCTGGACCAGTACCATACCTGGGTGCAGGTTTACGGCATGCAGACAGCCCTGGGCTCCTTCCAAACCGGCTATGTGGACGGCTATGCGGTAGCGGTCAACAGCGGTGGCTGCGTATCCGCCTCGGACGACGGTGGATTTGCCGGCGTGCGCCGGTGGGGGTGTTCCTTCGGCAATCCGGAGGATCACGGCTACGAAAGCTGCAACTGGGACAAGAGCCACGCCTACGACTGGTTCGTCTGCGAGAACTGATCCGGCGCGCCGGCCTGCCCGGTTGGCCGCTGTGTTGGCCAGCCAATCAATTTCCCACGCCCGCTGCACCGGCGGCCGTGGGACTTTTTTGATTTGCGGGAGCTCCGCGCCGTTGGCATGATGCGCCCAGGAGCGGTGCACCATCAGGGGAAGCGCATGCACACGGACTATCAGGCCCTGGTGCGGGACGACCGGGTTCACGGCAGCCTGTACGTGGAACCGGGCGTGTTCCGCGACGAGATGACGCGCATCTTCCATCGCGGCTGGAGCTTCATCGCCCACGCGTCGGAGGTGCCGGAGCCGGGCTGCTGGATCACTCGGCGCATCGGCCTGGAGCCGTATATCCTGACCCGCGACATGGACGGCCGGCTGCATGCCCTGGCCAACCGCTGCTCCCACCGGGGCACCGCCCTGTGCTGGGAAGAACGCGGGCGCAGCAAGCACTTCCAGTGCACGTACCATGGCTGGAGCTTCGCGCTGGACGGCCGGCTGACCGGCGTGGCTTACCGCGGCGGGCTGAACAAGGACATGGGCGAGCTGGGCCTGGACCGGGCGGGACAGGTGGAGGCGTACCGGGGCTTCATCTTCGTCAATCCCTCCGGCACGGCGGGGCCGCTCGCGGCCCATCTGGGGACCGGCGGCCAGGCGCTGATCGATCGCCTGTGCGACCTGTCGCCCCAGGGGAGCATCCGCGTGCCCCCCACGTGGATCGGCCACCGTATCGCATCCAACTGGAAGATGTGGCCCGAGAGCGATAACGACGGCTACCACTTCCAGTTCGTGCACAGTTCCACCGTCAAGGCGGCGCCGGATACCTACTACCAGGAAACCGTGCTGGGTGGAGAGTCGGGCAACATCTCCCATGCGGTGGACCATGGCCAGGGGCACTTCGAGCTCGATCTGCGTCCCAGCTACAAGGCGCCGCTGGCCTGGCTCGGCACCACGCAGGAAAAGACCCCCGAATACTGCACGGCCATGGAGTCGGCCTACGGTGCCGAGCGCGCGGGGCAGCTCATGATGGACGGCCCGCCCCACGCCATGATCTTCCCCAACCTGTTCCTGGGTGAGCTGAACCTGGCCATCGTGGAGCCTGTGGCGCCCAACATCACCGTGCATCACCACACCGCCGTGCAACTGGAGGGCGTGGACGCGCGCATCAACCGGCGCATCCTGCGGCAGTCCGAGGCGGCGCTGGGCCCGGCCAGCTTCATCGTGCCCGACGATGCCGTGACGGCGGAGAAGATGCAGAGCGGCTTCGGCGGGGCCAGTCCCGAAAACCATGCGGCCCAGGGCAAGGCCTGGATCGACCTCAGCCGCGGCATGGCGCGGGAGACGATGGATGGCCCGCGGCGCGTGGGACAGGTGTCGGACGAGACCACCAACCGCGCCTTCTGGCGCCACTATCGCGACGTGATGGGAGCCACGTCATGAGCGAGCCCGCTGCCACCGTGGCCCATGGGGCCATCGACGCCGCCACACTGGGGGAGCTGAAGGCATTTCTCTACCGGGAGGCCGGCCTCGCCGATGCCTCCGACTATGACGGCTGGGAGGCGCTGGTCACCGACGACATGCACTACTGGGTGCCCCGTGGCCCGGCGGACTACGATCCCGCCGAGGGCCTGTCGTACATCAACGACAATCGGCCGCGGCTGGCCACGCGCCTGCGGCAGCTGCGCTCGGGCAGCCGCTGGGCCCAGGTGCCCCATTCGCCCATGCGCCGCCTTCTGAGCAACATCGAGGTGTTGGCCGCCGACAGCGCCGCAGGGCCCTACACCGTCGCGGCCAACTTCGTGGTGTACGAGCTGGCCGCCCAGTCCACCGGGGCGCTGCACCTGTGGCCGGGTCGCGCCACCTACCGCCTGCGGCGCGAGCACGGCCAGTTGCGCATGGCGCAGAAGATCGTGGAGCTGGTCACGGCCCGCCGCCCCCTGCCCAACCTGGCCTTTCTCCTGTAGCCGGACGCCTAGCGCGGCATGGCGAAGCCGCCGGACACGCTGACCACCTGCCCGGTGAGCTGCCGCGCGCGGGAGGAGGCCAGGAACAGCACGGTCCAGGCGATGTCTACCGCCTCGGAGCGCCGCCGCAGCGGGATGCCCCGCTCAATGTTGCGAATCTCCGCCTCGCCGAAGCCCGGGTCACCTGCCCACAGGCTGCCCTCGCCCACCGCGTCGGCCTCCGGCAGCACCAGCCCGGGGGCCACGGCGTTGGCGCGGATGCCGTAGCGGCCGTATTCCTTGGCGATGGTGCGCGTGAAGGCCAGAATGCCGGCCTTCATGGCGCCGTAGTCCGCCGTGCGGAACTCGCCGAAGGCGGCATCGCTGGAGATGTTGACCAGGCAACCCTGCCGCCGTTCCACCATGTAGGGCAGCACGGCATGGGTCATGTTCAGCGTGGAGAACAGGTTGAGTTGGTAGGCCTTGTTCCAGCGCTCCGGGGGCAGGTCGAGAAAGAATTTGGCCGTGCCGTTCCACCCCACATTGTTCACCAGCACGACCACTGGCCCCAATTCGGTTTCCACCTGGGTCACGGTGCGGGCCACCGCGGCCTCGTCGGTCACGTCGATGGTGAAGGGCACGGCATGGCCGCCCTGCGCGCCGATGCGCTGCACCGTGTCGGCCAGTTGCTTCTCGTCCCGATCCAGGATCGCCACGATGGCGCCCTCGGCGGCAAACTGCTCGGCAATGGCCCGCCCGATGTTGGACGCCCCGCCGGTCACGATGACCACCTGCTTGTTCAGTTCCAGATCGATGGCGTCTCTCCCCGTGCGTGATTCTCCGGCGGCCAAACTACCCCACATGCAGCCGCCACCGCTCCTCCCTTAGCAGAGCCCCCGCGCCCTGCCAAGGCGGCACGCCGACAAGCGCGAAATCCATTCACGACAAGTCGAGGACTCACCTTACTCCGCGATGGTCTACAAGTATTGACATTTGTGTATATGTGTATATGTTTGTCTATATCATAATTCACTGCGGAGGATGGAATGGCTCTCAAGGACTTGATTGCTCGCGGTTCGGAGTTGACGGAGCAACAGATCGAGAAAATTGTGTCCGATTACGTCGGATACGACGTGGAAGAGAAGAAGGTGTTTTATCGCCCGTCTTTCGCGTCCTTAGCAAATCGCGGAAAGGTACTTGTTCATCTGGTCGCTCTCCAGGGATGGCCGTTTGTAACACAGGAGGCGGTCGCGACAGACGCCGCCCCGGCGGAACTAGAGGAAGCGCTCGGTATCCCGGGTGGTACGCTTCGGCCAATATTGAAGGAACTAAAGGACCACCATTTCATTAGAAGCGTTGGAAGAAGATATTCAGTCCGACAATCGGGTCTAGACCCCGTCCAGTCTGAGATTGAGACTGCGGCAAACCGAGGTTCAATAACAGGTACTAAGACACGCCGCCGAAAACGAGCAGCACAAGCGTCCGAAAGGGAAACGGTCACGCAAGTTGAAACAAAGAAACGGTCGTCTCGACGGAACACGCCTGGAGTATCGAGGAGAGAGAAAATTGACGCATGGATTGAACAGGGATTTTTCGAGGAACCAAGAAGCCTTTCGGATGTTAAGAAAAGATTTCACGAAGAAGCAGATATTGTGAAACTGTCGAGTCTACCTAGCTATCTGCTTGATGCAGTGAAGCGATATCAGCTTAAAAGGACAAAGATGAAGCACAATGGGAAGGAAGTATGGGTATATCAGACGTCATAGTACGTTATGAAATATCATCGAACGGAATTCCACCTATGCGCGACCAGATAATCACCGACCTTTCCTCTCACATCGATAAAGATGTTGCAATTGATTTGCTTAACTCCTATGAACAAGTGGTTGCCAGATTCAGAGGCGGAGACGTTGAGGGAAGTCTTGTTGCAGCAGGAAGATTTGTTGAACACACATTCCGAGCGCTAGAATTTGTTAGAAGTCGTGTTTCCCCCAAGGAAATAAAATCCCCTGCCAAACTCGCTCAGGCTCTAGTATCTGACGCATCGCTCCACGAATCAATTAGAGTATTGATACCTCGCGTTGCTCTCGCGATGGTGTATGATATCCGAAGCAAACGAGGTGCCGTTCATGTAAAGGATGTTGATCCGCGCGGTATAGACGCTGCTCTATCCGTCAATGCCGCATCTTGGATAGTCTCTGAATTCCTACGTCTCTATCACCAATCTGAGGAGGAAGCGGTTTCGCGAGCAATTCAAGTGTTAATGTATACGCATATTCCTTACGTAGAATCCCTGGGAGATCAATTCGTCGTGACTAGGACAGTTCCGGCATATATTGAGGTTCTGCTACTTCTAAGCAAAGCAGAGCCAACTGGCCTTGATAGAGCCTCAATTGGTCGGGCCTGCAAATATAGTCCTTCTACGACAACGCGTGCGGTCCAACGTCTCGAAAAGGCGAGACATATACATAAAACTGGTGCGTCCACTTACAGAATTACAGGAACAGGCGCTAGGCATGTTAGCGAGGCAATCGCCAAAGGTATCTAGTAGATCGTAGTCTACGGCTCCCTTTTTGCCATCAGGCT